>Ga0316226_1001610_pt1 | contig 23519 bp, 21 predicted proteins | sample TBH18017metaG_FD_206009 | JGI IMG/M metagenome (GOLD analysis project Ga0316226, IMG submission 206009) | Freshwater microbial communities from Trout Bog Lake, Wisconsin, USA - TBH18017 | ecosystem: Environmental > Aquatic > Freshwater > Lake > Hypolimnion/Profundal zone | place: USA: Wisconsin...
GTTATTCTCGGCAAGTAATGTGTTCCGGCAGTTTAACGAGGCCACCGGACCTCGGCCTGCTGCTCCCACCTCGATCAGCCCATGTCGAGACCTGTTCGCCCCCATGGGCAGCCTCGCGGCTGCAACTCAGTGAGTATACCAGTCCCCCAAGACGGCGAAACCGCGGCACTGCCGCGGTTTCGCCTGCAAATCATGGATCCTGGTGCGCTCAGTGTCGGGTGCCGCTACGCCTCACCCGACGTTAGCCCGGCTACGCTGGCTAATCTTCTACCGTCTGCACCTCGCGCCGGTCGCGGCGCCGGAAGTACATGTTGCGGCAGAGCGGGCCTTCGCCCGAGGCGTAGCAGCTCTGCACCGCGACCGAGCACTGCGGCAACGGGGTGCGGGCCACCTTGACCACGCCGAACCCGCCCTTGCCGCGCTCGATGTCCTCGAACATCTTGAGGTCGATCTCGTGCGGGAACACCTTTTCGATGCACCCGAAGAACGTGTCGCCGTCTTCCTTGAACGCGTACAGGAACCGGCAGTTCAAGCTAAGACAGGCCGCCGGGTAGACGACTTTCTCGCACTGCGCCGAGCATTCCTGACATTCGAGCAGTTCTTCAGCCAAAAGGATCAGCCTCCTACAGCAGAACGGCCGGCGATCTGCGCCGGCCCTCGGGCACTGTAGCACAGGCCCTCCGTGCCTGAACAGGATGCTTAACCTCTGCTTAATACTTCCTATGCAGCCGTGCCTGAGGCATTTGTGCCTTGGGGCACAGATCCGTCCGTGGTCCGCCGCAACGATTTGTGCCCGAAAACACAAATTGACGTTGACATGTCACTGTCCAGACAGTGAAAATGCCAAGGACCCGCCGCTCCGGCTTCCATGGGGATGATCGACCGGGGCGGGACATTCGCTTGCCAGGGAGGTGGCGGACACGCATGGACGCCGTATTGCTCGCCCGCATCCAGTTCGCTTTCACCGTCGCGTACCACTTCATCTTCGTGCCGATGAGCATCGGCCTCTCGATCATGATGGTCGCGGCCGAACGCCGTTACTACAAGAGCGACATCCCCGCCGACAAGGCAGCCACCAAGTTCTGGATCAGGCTGTTCACCACGACCTTCGCGATCGGGGTGGCTACAGGGATCACGATGGAATTCGCCTTTGGCACGAACTGGGCCAACTATTCGCGCTTCGTCGGCAACATCTTCGGCGCTCCGCTCGCGGCCGAGGGCCTCTTCGCCTTCTTCCTCGAGTCGGTGTTCCTGGGCGTGCTGCTGTTCGGGCGCGACCGCGTCTCCAAGCGCCTCTACTACGTCTCGACGTGGCTCGTCATGTGCGGCGCCCTGCTGTCCGCCCTCTGGATCCTCATCGCCAACTCCTGGATGCAGACCCCGGCCGGCTACAAGGTCGTCAACGGCAAGGCCATCCTCACGGACTTCTGGGCGGCGGCGCTCAATCCGTCCATCGCCCAGCGCTACACGCACACGATCGCCGCCTGCATCATCGCCGGGGCGTTCATCGTGGCCGCCATCGGCGCCTGGTACCTGCTCAAGGGCAGGCACGTCCACATGGCCCGGCACACGCTGCGCACCGGCCTCATCGTCGGCCTCATCTTCTCGGCCGCCATGCCGCTGATCGGTCACTGGAGCGCCGTCGAGGTCGCCAAGTACCAGCCCGTCAAGATGGCGGCTTTTGAGAACGTGTGGGAGACCGAAGACCGCGCACCGCTCTACCTCATCGGCTGGACCCACACCAACAGCGACGGCGACTCGGTCGCGACCGGTATCTCGATCCCGAGCGGCCTGAGCCTGATGCTGGGGTTCAACCCGGACCACGTCGTGACCGGCCTGACGAGCGTCCCGGCCGCCGACCGGCCGCCGGCGCAGATCACGTTCCAGGCCTGGCATCTGATGATCGCCCTCTCGGGCGTGTTCATCCTCGTGATGCTTATCGCCGTCGTGATGCTGGCGCTCAAGCGCATCGAGAAGGCGCGCTGGGTGCTGTGGCTGCTGGTGATCTGCTCCCCGCTGCCGCTCGTCGCGATCTTCCTCGGCTGGGCCGCCGCCGAGGTGGGCCGCCAGCCGTGGATCGTGCAGGGACTGCTGCGGACGACCGACGGCGTGTCTCCCGTGGTGTCGTCCGGTCAAGTGTGGCTCACGCTCGGTCTCTTCGGGCTGATCTACCTGGTCCTGTTCATCGGCTGGTGGCGCATCTTCTTCGGCACCATCCGCAAAGGCCCCGAGGAGGTCGTCGACATGCTCACCGCCGAGAAGACGCCGGCGACACCTGCTCCTGCCGGCGCGGGGAGGTGACGGGATGACTCTGCAATGGCTCTGGTTCGTCCTCGTCGGCGTCCTGCTCACCGGCTACGCCGTGCTCGACGGTTTCGACCTCGGCGCCGGCGTGCTGTACCCGTTCATCGCCAGGACCGACGCCGAGAAGAACCTCATCCGCGGGTCCATCGGCCCGGTATGGGACGGCAACGAGGTCTGGCTGCTGACCGGCGGCGGGGCGCTCTTCGCGGCCTTCCCGGCAGTCTACGCCTCCACGTTCAGCGGCTTCTACCTCGCCATCATGCTCGTGCTCTTCGGGCTCATCTTGCGCGCCGTATCGATCGAGTACCGCGGCCGCGACGAGGGCTTCAAGAAGATGTGGGACGCCGCCTTCTTCGTCGGCAGCCTCCTCCCCGCGCTGCTCGTCGGCGTGGCCGTGGGCAATGTCATCCGCGGCATCCCGCTCGATGCGAATGGCGACTACATGGGCACGTTCTTCCAACTCCTCAACTGGTACTCGCTGCTGATCGGGCTGCTCGGCCTGTGCGCGATCGTGACGCACGGCGCCGCGTGGCTGGCCCTCAAGCTCGACGGGCCGGTGCAGGCGCGGGCCATCAAGGTGCGCGGCATCTCGCAGATCGTCTGCGTGCTCCTGTTCGTGCTCGCCACGGTGGCGACGCTGTCCCAGGCCTCCCGCGCGACCGACAACGTGTTCGGCGCCTGGTACGGCTGGCTCGCGGTGATCGTGGTGCTCGGCGCGGTCGTCTGGGGCCGCTGGGGCATGCTCAAGGGCGACCACCGCACCGCGTTCCTGGGCACCGCGCTCACCATCATCGGGGTCGGCGGCATCTTCGCCGTCAGCAATTACCCGGACATGGTGCCGGCCAGGGGCACGCCCCCGTCGACCAGCCTCACGGTGGCCAACTCGGCCTCCGGCAACAGCACGCTGACCGCGATGCTCATCATCACGCTCATCGGGTTCCCGATCGTGATCTTCTACATGATCTTCGCCTACCGGACGTTCCGCGGGAAGGCGCAGCAGGCGCACACCGACTACTGAGAGTCCGGCGGCCCGAGGGCCGCGCGAACGGAAGAAGGGGCGGCGGACCGGATGGTCCGCCGCCCCTTTTCGCGTCCCGGCCCGAGGCGGAGCCGCGGGTGGCGCGCCGGCCGCGGACGCGCGGCGGCGGCGAGCGGCGCAGCGGTGTGCTACACGTCCCAGTACTGCGACTGCACCTCGCGGGCGCGCGCGATGGCGGCGGCGCCCTTGTCGGTGCCGCCGTGGACGGCGGGCGCGTGCTCGTCCGCGACGGCGCGCAGGATGGCCTCAACGGCGCCGGCCGTGGCCGCACGGTCGTAGCCGCCCTCGAGGACGAAGGCGAGCTTGCCGTCGCACTGGGCGGCGAGGCGAACACAACGCAGCGCCATGCCGGCGAAGCCGGCCTCCGTGACGCGCATGTTGCCGAGCGGATCGTCGACGTGGATGTCCTGCCCGGCGGAGACGAGGATCGCCTGCGGCGCGAACTGGTCGACGATCGGCTCGACGACGCGCTCGAACGCGGATGCATAGTCGCCGTCGTCGCAGCCGGCCGGCAGCGGCAGGTTCACTGTCCGGCCTTCCGCGCCGGCGCCTCCGCACTCGTTGAAGAAGCCGCTGCCCGGGTAGTGCGGCCACTGGTGCAGGCTCACGAACAGCACGCGCGGCTCGTTGTAGAACGCGGCCTGCGTGCCGTTGCCGTGGTGAACGTCCCAGTCGAGGATGGCGACCCGCTCGCAGCCGGCGTCGAGGAGGCGGCGCGCGGCGATGGCGACGTTGTTGAAGAGGCAGAACCCCATCGCCCGGTCCGGCGTCGCGTGATGACCAGGCGGGCGGATGAGCGCGAACGGCACGAGGCCGTCGTCCCAAAGCCCCATCGCCTTGATCGCGCCTCCGGCCGAGAGCAGCGCGATCTTGTAGCTCCGCGGCGAGACGTGCGTGTCGGGGTCGAGCCAGCGCCCGGCGCCCTCGGCGGCCTTCTTCACGAGCGCCAGGTGGGCTCGTGTGTGCACGAGCAGGATGTCGTCCTCGGTGGCCGGCTCAGGCTTCGCCACGACGAGGCGCTCCCACAGGTCCGTGCCGCGCAGGTGCTCGACGAGCGAGCTGATGCGGTCGGCGCCCTCGGGGTGAGCGCCGGTGTCGTGCTCGGCGTAGGCCTCGTCCCAGACGATGGAAGGGTTCACGCCCCTAGGATACCGGGCCGGCCGCCGCGGAGCCACGTCGGGCCGGCACGGCGGATCCGCGGCCCGGTGTCAGGCCGCGCTCGCCGGCCGGCCGGATGGCTACGACCCGAGCGAGCCGGCGTCGTCGAGATAGGGCCGCACGAGGCGCTCCCACAGCTCCGTCGCCGCGCCGACGTCGGCGCCGTCCGGGTCGAGCCCATGCTGGATCGCGAGCCCGTCGACGATCGCGATCATGAGCATCGCGAATGGGCGGAACTGGTCGCGCGTCGCCGCGTCGTCCGCGGCGAGGCAGCGCAGCACGGTCTCGCGGTACCCGTCGTACAGGGCGGCGACGCGCTCGCGCAGGTCCGGGTCGCGCAGCGCCTGCGGGAGTATGTCGAAGAACGACTGGAAAGATTCGGCATCGGCGGCGATGCGCGTCTCGCCGTCGATCAGCGCGTGGATCCGCTGTTCGCCCTGCGGCAGGCGCCCGGTCTCCTCGATGAGGCCGCGGTTGGCCTCGTGCGCCAGCGAGTCGACGAGCGCCGTGACGAGGCCGGACTTGTTACCGAAGTGGTAGCCGATGCTCGCCTTGGACTCGCCCGCCTCGCGCGCGATCGCCGAGAGCTTGAGCGCCTCGAAGCCGCCGGCCGCCAGCAGCCGCTGGGCAGCAGCGAGGATCCGCTGCGCCGTAGGCGCCAAGGCCTCCATCGGGTCCTCCAGCAGCAGCGGCTCGGGTAGTCCCTCCCCGCGCGCGAGGCTCTCACGCTTGTCGTCGATCGCGTTCACCTGCGGTTCACGCCCCTCTCGCGGAGTCCCCATGCATGCTTGTCAACATGTTCCATGGCTGGTAGTGTACATTTGTCCGTCCGGACAGACAACTCCGTCTGGACGGGCGCGACGACAGCAACGCGCCCTTTCGAACGCCCCGCAGGAGGTACGCACAGTGGACACCACCCTTCCCCCCCTCAAGAAGCTTCGCGGCCGCCATTTCCTCACCGACCTCGACTACACGCGCGAGGAGCTCGAGGACCTGCTCAAGCTCGCCGTGAACCTCAAGGCGCTCTGGAAGAAGCGGCCGCTCACGTCCTTCCTGCCGGGCCAGCACCTGGCGATGATCTTCGAGGCCGCCTCCACGCGTACGCGCGTCAGCTTCGAGAACGGCTTCGCCGAGCTGGGCGGCAACGCCCTCTACCTGCGCCCCGGCGAGATCCACCTGCCCGGCCGCGAGAGCATCGCCGACACGGCCCGCACCCTGTCGCAGTACAACTCCGCCATCGAGATCCGCAGCAAGGCCAACGAGACGGTGAACGAGCTCGCCGCCTGGTCTACCGTGCCGGTCATCAACGGCATGGACCACGACCGGCACCCCTGCCAGAGCATGAGCGACGCGCTCACGATCCTCGAGCACGCGGGCACGCTGGCCGGCGTCACGTTCGCCTACGTCGGCGACGCCGCCCACCCCTGCAACTCGCTGTCCACGACGCTCACCAAGCTCGGCCTCAACGTGCGCATCGGCAACGCGGCCGGCTACGAGATGTCGGCCGACCTGGCCGCCAAGGCCGCCGAGTTCGCCAAGGAGAGCGGCGGCTCGTTCCTGCTCACCAACGACCCGCTCGAGGCCATCGCCGGCGCCGACTTCATCTACACCGACTGCTGGTGGTGGACCGGCCAGGAGGACGAGTACAAGGACCGCATCGCCGCTTTCCAGCCGTTCCAGGTCAACAAGGAGTTCTGGAGCCACACCAAGCCGGGCGCGAAGTTCATGCACTGCCTGCCGGCCATGCGCGGCGAAGAGGTCACCGACGATGTCGCCGACAGCGACGCCTCGATCATCTTCCCGCAGGCGCAGAACCGCATGCACTTCCAGAAGGCCCTGATGCTGGCGTTGATCGGCATCGACGCCCTGCCGGCCGATCCCGACCTGCAGCCCATCGGCAAAGCCCTGCTCAGCTAAGGATCACCCGCGCCACCGAAAGGAACCATCACCATGGCTACCGAGCTTCAGACCGCAGCGCCCGGGGGGACGCTCGCAGAGAAACCCAAGGTGTTCGGCCTGTTCAGCATGGTGCTGTTCAGCGTCTCCGCGATCCTCGTCGCCGACACGGTCGCCACTTCGGCGGCGATGGGCGTCCAAGGGATCGGCTTCTGGATCATCCTGGGGCTGCTTTTCTTCATCCCCTACGGCTTCGTGACCGCCGAGCTGGGCAGCGCCTGGCCGGACGAGGGCGGCATCTACGTCTGGGTCAAGGAGGCTTTCGGCCCCGGCTGGGGCACCGTGACCAGCTGGATGTACTGGGTCAACGTCGCGCTGTGGGCGCCGTCCGTCTTCGTCCTGTTCGTCGGCGCCATAGGCGTGGCGTTCAACGTCACCATCGCGCCCTTCTGGCAGGCCGTCATCGTCATCGCCATGGTGTGGGCGATCGTGGGCGTCGGCATCCTGCCGCTTTCGTGGACCAAGTTCATCCCCAACCTGAGTGCAGCGCTCAAGGTGATCGTGCTCGTCGGCCTGGGCGTCATGGGCGTGGTGTTCGCGATCAAGCACGGCACCGCCAACTCGTTCTCGATCGGCCAGTGGGTGCCGGCGTGGAACACGGACAGCCTCTCGTTCCTGCCGATCATCATCTACTCCTACATGGGCTTCGAGCTCATGAGCTCGGCCGGCGGCGCGATCAAGAACCCGAAGCGCGACGTGCCCAAGATGATCATCCTCGCGGGCGCGGCGATCCTCGCCGTGTACTGCTTCGCCACGTTCGGGATCCTGGCGGCGACCAAGACCGCCGACGTCAGCATCGTCACCGGCATCGTCGACGCCCTCAAGCTGATGTTCCACGACGTCTTCGGCGGCGCGACGTGGTTGTTCGACATCGTCGTCGTCGCGCTTCTCTTCACCTTCTTCGGCAACATGGTGACCTGGTCGATCGGCGCCAACCAGACGATCAGCGCCACCGGCCTCGACGACACGGCTCCCGGCGTCTTCGGCCACGTCAACAGGCGCTTCGGCACGCCGGACTACGCGTTCGTGCTGATGGGCCTCATCGCCACCGGCATCACGATCCTCGCCTACGCGCTGGACCCGAACCAGGCGAGCGTCTTCTGGACGCTGTTCGCGCTCTCGTCGATCGTCTTCCTGTTCCCCTACCTGCTCATGTTCCCGGCGCTGCTCGTGCTGCGTCGCAAGTTCCCCGACCAGCCACGCCCGTACGTGGTGCCGGGCGGCAAGGCCGGCGCCTGGATCGTCACGATCCTCTGCGAGACCGGCATCGTGCTCACCCTGTTCCTGTTCTTCTACTTCCCGGTCGAAGGCACGTCCAAGGGCATCTTCTGGGCGATCACCGGGGGTGGCACCGTCATCTCTCTGTTCATAGGGTGGTGGCTGTACTGGAAGGCGAGCCGCAACAACGACGCTCGCCTCAAGCCTGAACCGAACGACGTATAAGGACTCCGATGGCAGCAACGACCAAGAAGCACGGCAAGACCGTCGTCGTCGCCCTGGGCGGCAACGCCATCCTGCAGCCCGGCCAGGTCGGCACCTTCGAAGAGCAGCTCTTCAACATCGACACGGCGATGCGCCGCATCGCCGAGCTCGTCGAGGACGGCTGGCGCGTGGTACTCACGCACGGCAACGGCCCGCAGGTCGGCAACCTGCTGATCCAGAACGCGCTCGCCGCCAAGACGGTGGCGCCGATGCCGATGGACGTCTGCGGCGCGATGAGCCAGGGCGAGATCGGCTACATGGCGGCGCAGACGCTGGCCAACCACCTCGCCAAGCGCAAGCTCGAGATGCCGGTGGTGACCGTCGTCACGCAGGTCGCCGTGGACGCCAAGGACCCGGCCTTCGCGGCGCCCTCCAAGCCGGTCGGCCCCTTCTACTCGGAGGCCGAGGCCAAGAAGATGATGCTCGAAGAGGGCACGGCGATGCGCGAGGACGCCGGCCGCGGTTGGCGCCGCGTCGTGCCGAGCCCCGAGCCGATGGAGATCGTCGAGCTCGAGGCGATCCGTGACCTCGTCGAGGGCGGCGTGCTCGTCATCTGCTCGGGCGGCGGCGGCGTGCCGGTGGTGCGCAGCCGCGGCGCCCTCAGCGGCATCGACGCGGTGATCGACAAGGACCTCGCCGCCGCCCTGCTCGCCGCGAAGCTCGGCGCCGAGGCTCTGCTCATCCTCACCGACGTGCCGCAGGCCTACGTGCACTACAACACGCCCGAGCAGCGCGCCCTGTCGACCGTCTCGGTCGCCGAGATGGAGGGCTACGCCGCGGAGGGCCACTTCAAGGCCGGATCGATGGGGCCCAAAGTCGCCGCCTGCCTGCGCTTCGCGTGCGCCGGCGGCGACTCCGTGATCGCCAGTCTCACCGAGGTGGTGCCGGCGCTGCAGGGCACGGCCGGGACGCGCATCGTCGGAGCGTCGGGCGGCACGGCGAAGGCGACCGCGACCGGCGCGGGGACCGGCAAGACCAAGGCCGCCGGCGACAAGGCGAGGCCGAGCGGCAAGGCGAAGACCGGCGGCAAGTCGAAGGCGGGCGGCAAGGCCGCCGGAAGCGCCGGGTCGCGCAAGGCCGGCGGCATCAAGAAGGCCGCCGGCGTCAAGAAGGCGGCCGGCAACAAAGCAAGGAACACGGCCGGCGCACAGGTCATCGACATCGGCGTGGCGCGCAGGCGCGCCTCTGGAGGCAGGTCATGAGCACAACCATCGCAAGCACGCCGCGCGCGGACGGCTACCGGATGCCCGGCGAGTTCGAGCCGCAGGAGCGCATCTGGATGCTCTGGCCGCAGCGTCCGGACAACTGGCGCTTGGGCGCCAAGCCCGCGCAGCGCTCGTGGGTCGAGGTGGCTACGGCGATCTCGCAGTTCGAGCCCGTCACCGTGGGCGTCAACCACGACCAGTACGAGAACGCGCGCAACCTTCTGCCGGCCGAGGTCCGCGTCGTGGAGCTCTCCAGCAACGACGCCTGGATGCGCGACTGCGGCCCCACCTTCGTGGTCAACGACAAGGGTGACGTGCGCCTGATCGACTGGGACTTCAACGCCTGGGGCGGGCTCTACGACGGCCTCTACTTCCCCTGGGACAAGGACCAGATGATCCCGCTCAAGCTTTCCGAGCTCGCCGGCGTGGACCGCTACAAGGCGCCGCTGGTGCTGGAGGGCGGCTCGATCCACGTTGACGGCGAGGGCACCGTGATCACCACGGAGGAGTGCCTGCTGAGCCCCGGCCGTAACCCTCAGCTGACGCGCGAGGAGATCGAGCAGCAGCTGCGCACGTACCTCAACGTCGAGAAGGTCATCTGGCTGGGCAAGGGCATCGATCCCGACGAGACCAACGGCCACGTGGACGACGTAGCCTGCTTCGCGCGGCCGGGCGTCGTGCTCGCCGGCATCACCGAGGACAAGAGCGATTGGCGCTACGAGCTCCTGCGGGACAACCTGCGCACGCTGCAGGAGGCCACCGACGCCAAGGGCCGCAAGCTCGAGATCCACACCGTCCCGATGCCGGCGATCATGGAATACACCGCCGACGAAGTCTGGGGCGTCGACGCCGCCGAAGGCAGCATCCCACGGCAGTCGGGCGACAAGACGGCCGCCTCGTACCTCAACTTCCTCATCGTCAACGACGGCATCATCCTGCCGACGTTCGGCGACCCGAACGACGACGTCGCCCGCGAGATCGTCGCCGGCGTCTTCCCCGAGCGCCGCATCGTCACCGTGCCCGGCCGGGAGATCGTGCTCGGCGGCGGCAACGTGCACTGCATCACGCAGCAGCAGCCGCGCGGCTGACTGGTAGCGCGCAGCGCGGCTGACGCGCGGCAAGAGCGCTAAGAGGCCGGCGGTCCATCTTTCAGGACCGCCGGCCTCGTTGCGTCACTCCGCGCTCGTCACTCCACGCTCTTCACTGCTCGTCTCGTCACTCGCTCGCGCTCCGCACGGGGGCGCCGGGACTCATCACCTTGTTGGCGGCGCCCCACCCTCGACGAGCTGCTTGCCCCACGGCTGGCAGAAGGACTCCAGCTCGTAGCCGCGCGCGGTGAAGAAGGTCCGCGAGGCCTCGTTGTCGTTCATGATCTGCAGCTTGGCCTTGAGCGCGCCGAGCTTGCGGAAGCGCTGCTCGAGCTCGTCCATCAGCCCGCGAGCGATGCCCTGCCGCTGCCGCTCGGGCAACACTGCCAGGTGATAGACGTAGGCACGGCGACCATCCCAGCCGCCCATCACCGTGCCGACGATGGCGCCGGATGAGTCGCGCGCGACCAGGAAGAGCTCGGGGTCGCGCGCCAGCCTGAGCAGCGTCTGCTCCGGTCCGTCTGACGGGCGCATGCACAGGTCCGAGCGCTGCCACAGCATGTGGACGACAGGGTAGTCGTCCATGGTGAACGGCTCGATGGTCACGCCCGGCTGGTCCGCCACGCCGCTCCTCCCGCTCCGATCAGGGCTGCCGACGATTGTACCGCAGCGGGCGCCGCATCGAGCGGCAGGGCTCGGCACAAGCGGGGGTACAATCGGGCCGAGTCAACGCCCAAGGGGGAACATGGCCGCCACGACCGAAGAGCGCATCCAAGCCATCGCCCGCGCGATCCTGGGCGCCGCGCGCGAGGACAAGCCGTCACGCCTTTCGCGCGAGCACATCCAGGGCGAGATGATGGAATGGGCTATGGCGGACGGGCGCCTCAAGGTCGAGATGCTGCGCTTTGTCGACGTCTTCCCCGCGCTGCACAGCCGCAGCGAGATGAGCCGCCACCTGCGCGAGTACTTCGCGCACCAGGGAGTAGCGGCGCCGCGGATGCTGCGCTGGGGCATCAGTCTCACCGGCGGGCGCTCGCCGGTGGCGCCGCTGGCTGGCAGCGTCATCCGGCGCCAGCTGCGCGGCTTCGCGCAGCGCTTCATCGTGGGCCGGGACGCGCGCGACGCCATCCCGGCCCTCAAGGCCCTGCGCGACGCGGGTACCGGCTTCACGCTCGACGTGCTCGGCGAGGCCACGGTGAGCGAGGCCGAGGCTCACGCCTACCAGACGACCTACCTCGGCCTCCTTGACGGCCTCGCCGCGGCCGCCGCCGGCTGGCCCCACAACGCCGTCGTCGACGAGGCCGCCTGGGGGCCGCTGCCTCGCGTCAATCTCAGCCTCAAGATCACGTCGCTGTACTCCCAGATCGACCCTGTCGACTTCGAAGGCAGTGTGACCGCGGTCAAGGACCGCCTGCGCCCGATCTTCCGCAAGGGCATCGAGACCGGCGCCGCCCTCACGCTCGACCTCGAGCAGTTCCGCTACCGCGACCTCACCCTCGCCGTCTTCACCTCGCTGCTGGACGAGGACGAGTTCCGCAGCTACGACCTGGCGGGCATCGTGCTCCAGGCGTACCTCCGCGACGCGGACAAAGACCTCGACGGGCTGCTCGCCTGGGCACGAGACCGCCGACGCGTCTTCAGCCTGCGCCTCGTGAAGGGCGCCTACTGGGATTACGAGACCGTGATCGCCGCGCAGGAAGGCTGGCCGGTGCCGGTGTTCACGCACAAGCCGGACACCGACGCCATGTACGAGAAGCTCACGCGCGTGATGCTTCTGAGCGCGGACGTTGTGAGGCCCGCCTTTGCGAGTCACAACGTGCGCTCGCTCGCGGTCGCCATCGAGACGGCGCGCGAGCTTGGCCTCGCCGACGACGCGTACGAGATCCAGATGCTGCACGGGATGGGCGACCCCATCAAGACGGCGGTGCGCGGCATGGGGCTGCGCCTGCGCGAGTACGCGCCGGTCGGCGAGCTCATCCCCGGCATGGCCTACCTGGTGCGGCGCCTGCTCGAGAACACCGCCAACGACTCGTTCCTGCGGCAGACGTTCGTGGAGGGCGCGGCGGCCGACGAGCTCGTGCTGCCGCCACGGACCTCGGCCGACTTCGGGGCCGAGCCGCAGCGACTGCCCGGGGTACGGGCGGCCGATCCGGACGACCCCGGCGCGTTCGTCAACCAGCCGCACGCCGACTTCGCGCGCCGCGAGTGCCGGGAGGCGTATCTAGCGGCGCTCGACGCGGTGCGCTCGCGAGGTTCCCGGCACTATCCGCTGCGCATCGGCGGGCGCGACGTCGAGACCGCCCGCTCACTCGAGTCCGTCGATCCGGCGTCACCAGGTGACGTGCTCGGCTCCGTAGCCTACGGCGGCCGTGCCGAGGCCGAGGCCGCCGTCGCCGCCGCACGCGCGGCGCTTCCCGGCTGGCGCGACACGCCGGCGAAGGAGCGCGCCGCCGTCCTCTTCCGCGCCGCGGAGCTCATGCGCGGCGAGGGCAGGGAGCTGGCCGCGCTCGAGACCCTCGAGGCCGGCAAAACGCGGCGCGAGGCCAACGCCGACGTCGACGAGGCGATCGACTTCCTCGAGTACTACGGGCGCGAGATGCTGCGCCTCGGCAAGCCGCGGCGCATGGGCAGCGTGCCCGGCGAGCACAACGTGTACTTCTACCAGCCCCGCGGCGTCGCGCTCGTCATCGTGCCCTGGAACTTCCCGCTCGCCATCCTCACAGGGATGACCAGTGCGGCGCTCGTCGCCGGTTGCCCGGTGATCGTCAAGCCGGCAGGGCCGACGCCGCTGATCGCCGTGCAGATGGTGCGCCTCCTGGAGGCGGCGGGCGCGCCCGCGGGAACGGTCAACTTCCTGCCCAGCCCCGGCGGCGAGGTCGGCGATTTCCTCGTGCGCCATCCCGGCGTCGACCTCATCGCCTTCACCGGTTCGATGGACGTCGGCCTCAGCATCATCAGTCACGCCGTCCAGCACCCGGCCGCCGACGGCGTCAAGAAGGTCATCGCCGAGATGGGCGGCAAGAACGCGATCATCGTCGACGCGGACGCCGACCTGGACGTCGCCGTGGCGGAGACGATCGTCTCGGCCTTCCACTACTCGGGGCAGAAGTGCTCGGCCGCCTCGCGGGTGATCGTGCTCGAGGCGGCCCACGACGACTTCGTGCGACGGCTCGTCGAGGCCACGCGCAGCCTCCGGATCGGGCCTCCGGCGGATCCCGGCACGCGCGTCGGACCGGTGATCACCGCCGAAGCCAAGGCCAGGATCGAGGGCTTCATCGAGCAGGGCAAGCGCGAGGCGACACTGGCCGCCGCCCTGGAGCCGCCCGAGGGCGGCTGGCCCGGCGGCGGCTACTACGTCGCCCCGCACGTCTTCGTCGACGTCAAGCCCGGCGCGGTCATCGCCCGCGAGGAGATCTTCGGCCCGGTAGTGGCGGTGCTCAAGGCCACCGACCTCGACGAGGCGCTCACGATCGCCAACGGCGTCAAGTACGCGCTCACCGGCGGCCTCATCAGCCGCAGCCCCGCGACGATCGACCGCGTGCGCCGCGAGTTCCGCGTTGGCAACCTCTACATCAACCGCGGGATCACGGGAGCGCTCGTCGAGCGGCAGGCCTTCGGCGGCTTCAAGATGAGCGGCGTCGGCTCCAAGGCCGGCGGCCCGGACTACCTCCTGCAGTTCCTCGAGCCGCGGGTCATCACCGAGAACACCATGCGCCGCGGCTTCGCGCCGCCGGAGGAACTGCTCGCGGACTGAGCCCGACGGGCCGCGCCGCAGATGCCGGCCGGCGCGGCTCTTTCCGGCTCGGCAGGTGCGGCGTCTGCTACAAAGTCGGCAGCGCCGGCGCCTGCGGCGCCGGGCCGGCGCGCTCGAACTCCTTGAGTATCAAGGCCGTCTGCGAAGACGGAGTGACCTGCCCCCCATAGCTCACGCCCCAGCTCAACACGTCGGCGCCCAGCTGCCAGTCCACGTACACGCGGTGCTCCCAGGGCCGGTCTTGCACGTACCACGTCGGCCTGCCCGCGGAGGCGCCCATGCGTGCGAGCACCAGGACGAGTGCCTGGCCGTAGGTGACTCCAGGCTGCAGATGCCCGCGCTCTACCTGCGCGATCGCGCCGCGTTCGCGCGCGGACAGCACCGTCAGGTGACCCATCTCCAGACGCACGACCGCCAGGGAGACCGCCACCAGCGCCCACACGACCACGACGACGGTCCAGCCCTTCGTCCAGCGCAGCGGCTTGCCGAAGAAGGTCCGCTCCAGAGGCGGCGGCGCGGGGAGCGGGACCGAGACTGGCGCGACCGCCGGAGGAGCCGGGAGAGGTGCTGGCGGAGACGTCCCGGCTTGGGCGGCCCCTGGTTCGCCGCCGCCGGCGGCCGCGCTGCCGCCGCCCACCGCCACACCAGCCGCAGCCGCCACAGCGGCCGCCGCCGCCTCTTCGAAGCGCACGCGCCTGCCGCAGTGTGGGCACGAGGCGTTGCTGCTCCAGGCGGCGAAGTCGAACGTCTGACCGCAGTGCGGGCAGTTGAGCGCGGCCGGCATCGCCCTACCCCAGGATCGGCCGGTCGGCGAGGAGGCGCGCGTGCTTGGGGAATACCCACGCGAGCAGAGCGCCGGCGGCGAACCCGCCGACGTGCGCCCAGTAGCCCACGGCGCCGGCGAATGCGGGGTTGACGACGACAAGCAGACCGCTGAACAGCTGGAAGCTGACGAAGAGCCCCACCACGAACCAGGCCGGCAGCTCGACCATCTTCAAGAGCCCGGCGAGGAAGCCGCCGCCGCTGCGCGTGAGCAGTACGGTGCCGAGGACGCCGACGACAAAGAGCAACGGTCCGCCGAGGAGCCAGCCCGGGAGCCCGATGGCCACGAGGAACTCGTACATCAGGCCGAGGACGTACAGAAGGAGGAAGATGCCCGGCGTCTTGAGCCGCGCCTTGGGCCACAGGACCAGGCTCGCGGCCATCACGCCGGTCACCGCGCCGCTGGCGCCGATGACCGGCAGCGGCGAGCCGTGCGCCGTCGCCACGAAGAGCATGGTGCCGAAGAAGCCGCTGACCAGGTAGATGCCGAGGTACCACCACGGGCCGAACGCGTCCTCCACGGCGTCGCCGAACACGTACAGGAACCACATGTTGCCGAGCAGGTGCACGAGGCCCACGTGCAGGTACATCGACGTCCCCACCGTGAGCAGATTGTGCACCGTGATCTCGGCCTGGATACGGGCGGGGACCACGCCCCAGGACTGCAGGAACGGCACGAAGCGCACGCCCACGGTGGTCTCGAAGACGAACGCGATGACGTTCAAGCCGATGAGGCAGATCGTCACGTACGGCCAGCGGCGCGTCTTGATCTCGTGGCTCACGACCGGGATCACCCGGGCTCCTCTCTTCCTCCCGCGCTGCGGCGGCTCGCGAGCCGGACCTCCCGGCGCGCGAACCGGACCTGCCGGCGCCGCGTCTCACGCATGGTACATCGGCCGCGGGGGTCGCGGCCCGAATGGGAGGCAACCATGAGACGCAGATCGCGGATCGCCATCCTGATAGCCGTCGCAGCCGTGGGACTGGTGGGGCTGTTCGCACTCGTCGGGGTGGTGACAAGCGGGCGCGGCGGTTCGGCCGACAGCACGGCGACGCTCGGCCGCGCCGCAAGCAGCGGTTCGGCGGTCGGGATGGCCGCCAACGAAGCCGTTCCCCAGCCGGCGACGGCCCCCGCGAGCAAGTCCACGGCCGACGGATCTTCGGCCGGCTCGACGGGCACCGGCACGCAGCTGGCCGCCGACGTCCCTCCGGCCACGGCCGCGTCCGCACACTACCTCGTGCGCAACGGTGACCTCTGGCTCACCGTCGCGCGCGGCTCGCTGATCAGCGCAGTGGATCGCATCACCGCGATGACGGAGGCCGTGGGCGGCTACGTCGTCTCCAGCGCCATGGGCACGAGCCAGACCGTCCAGAGCCAAGGCGGCATCATGGAGCCGCAGCCGCTCGACTCGTCGATCCCGCAATCAACGCCGACTCGGCAGCTGAGCGACGGCACGCCCTACGCGAGCCTCACGGTGCGCGTCCCGGAGACCAGCTTCGACGCCGCCCTGCGGCGCTTCGCGGCGCTTGGACACGTCGAGAGCGCATCCACCACGAGCGAGGACGTCACGTCACAGTTCGTCGACCTCCAGGCGCGCCTGCAGCACTATCAGTCGGTCGAGCGCCGGCTCGTGCGCTTCCTCGCCCAGACGGGGACGATCTCGCAGATGCTCGCCGTCCAGGACCGCATCGACCAGACGCAGCTCACGATCGAGCAACTCAACGCCCAGCTCAAGTCGATGCGCGAGCAGACGAGCTATGGGACGCTCACCGTGAGCCTCACCGAGAAGGGCAGCCATCACGTCGTCGCCGTGGCTTCCACCGGCTTCATCGGCCGCTTCCTGCACTCCGCCGCCGTCATCGGCCGCGGCGCCCGGGTCACCGGCCTGTGGCTCGCCGGCGCGCTCCCGTTCTTCCTGCTGTTCGGCGCGATCGGAGCCGTCGCGTGGTACACCGCCCGACGGCTGCGCCACGGCCGCCGGCAGGCGGCGCAGCCGTCGCTGCCGGCCTGAAGAGCAGCAGCCGGCCGCGCCGCGCGCGTGGTAGCCGGCCGCGCGACGCGGGTACAGTCAGGCAGGCAGACCATCGGCGAAGCTCGGGAGGCTCGGGTGAAGGCAGTCAGAATACACGGCTACGGCGGTCCAGAGGTTCTTTTGTACGAGGACGTCCCCAAGCCGGAGCCCAAGCCCGAGCAGGTGCTGGTGCGCATGGAGGCGGCCACCGTGAATCCGATCGACGTCGCCGTGCGCGAGGACCGTTTCCCCACGCCCAAGAGCCCTCCCAAGACGATCGGATCGGACGGCGCCGGCGTGGTCACGGCGGTCGGCGCCGACGTCAACGGCATCGCCGAGGGCCAGCGGGTGTTCTTCAGCGGGCTCGGCATCGGCAGCGAAGGCAGTTATGCCGAGTACGCCGTCATCCACGAGGCGCAGGCAGTGCCCGTCCCCGACGGCCTCTCGACGGCCGACGCCGCGGCCCTCGGCATGGTCTTCCCCACCGCCTACTACGCCCTCGTGACGCGCGGCGCCGTCCGGGCCGGCGAGACCGTCCTCGTGCAGGGCGCCGCCGGCGGCGTAGGCTCCGCCTCGGTCCAGCTCGCCAAAGCGTTCGGGGCGCGCGTCGTCGGGACGGTCGGCAGCGATGCTGAGGCCGACCTCGTGCGCGGCCTCGGCGCCGACGAGACGATCGACTACAAGCGCGAAGACGTCGTGGCGCGCGCGCTCGAGCTCACCGGTGGCAAGGGCGTCGACCTGGTCCACGAACTCGTGATCAGCGCCAACCTGCCGGCCGACGTGCGGCTCATCGCCAAGGGTGGGCGCATCGTCTGCACGGGGCAAGGGCCGTCGCCGGAGGCGGACGTGCCGATCGGCGAGGCGCTCGCCAGGGACGCGACCCTGCTCTTCATGAGCCTCAACAACGCCGGGCGGGCCGGGGTCGCGAAAATCGCCGCCGAGGTGGCGCGGATGGCGGCCGACGGCAGGGTGCGGCCGGTCATCGGCGCCACTCTCCCGCTCGCCGAGGCTCGCCGCGCGCACGAGATGCTCGCCACCGACCACTTGGGCAAGATCGTGCTCGTGCCCTAGTGACCCTTGCCGTTGCCGCGAATCGCCTCTTCGCGCTCCTTGCGCAGCTCGAGGCGCGGCAGAAGGGTCTCCATGACGGTCAGCAGCGTCTCGAGACGCTGCTGCTCGCTCACTGACTCGAGCAGCTCCTGCTTGAGCGGCGCGCCGAAGTCGACCGCCGCGGCGACCCGGAACGAGAGCGGCCCCTCGCCGACCGGCGGCCGCGGAGTCTCCACGTCCATGAGCACGAGCATCTTGCGAAAGACGCCGAGGACGCCCTCGCGGAGCGCCTCCGGCGCGCCCGGCTCGGCGTCCTCGAGGTACTCGACGAGGGCGCGCAGATACTCGGCCTCGGGGTCTTCCGGCTCCCGCACCTCGATGAGGCGGAAGCGGCGCCCGCCCTCCACGAGGATGTTCATGCGGCCGTCGTCCAGCTGCTCGAGCACCTCCGCGACGCGCACGGTGCAGCCGCACTCGCGCAGCGAGTCCCCGTCGACGAGTACGATGCCGAACTCCCCGCCGTCGACCGTCTCACCTACCAGCCGCTTGTAGCGCTCCTCGAAGATATGCAGCGGCACGACCTCACCCGGCACGACAACGAGCTGAAGCGGGAACAGGCCGATGATGTTCTCCTCAGACATTGTCGTTCCATGCCACGACGATCGCCTCGAGCCTGGTCTCGCTGGCCTCATCAGGACCGTCGTCGAAGTCGGGGAGCTCCACGATCATCTGGAGCAGGTCGACGAAGTTGAGGTCCAGCGGATGAACGTCGGGGTGAGCGTCGATGAGCGCCCACGCGATCTCCGCGGGTTCCTGCCACGTGAGTCCCATGCCGCCTCCTCGTCCGGGTGCGCCTAGTCTACCCCGACGCTCGCGTCGTCTGTCCGGCACACGTACATGGCATACTCGTGATGGCGGCCGTCCACCACGTCCTCGGCGCCCGCGACCTCGACCCTCGCAAAGACGGAACGCAGCACCGCCTCGAACGCCGGGTATCGGTCGGGCGACCAGAACACGGCCACGCCGCCGGGGCGCAGGGCGCGGCGTACGAGCCTGGCGCCGGCGGCCGAGTACAGGCCGGCGTTCTCCTCGCGCACGAGCCACTCCGGTCCGTTGTCGGTGTCGAGCGAGACGAGGTCCCACGCATCAGGCCGCGCGCGCAGCACGTCGGCCACGTCGCCGAGCTCGATGACGGCCCGGCCCGAGCCCTCGACGGCGGCCGCGCGCGCCGCGCGCTCGCCGCCGTATTCCCGGAACCAGCGCACGACGGTGGGCTCGTACTCCGCGACCGTCACGCGCGCCACGCGCGTCCAGGACAGCGCCTCGTCGAGCGCGTAGCCGAGGCCGAGGCCGCCGATGAGCACGTCGAGCGCTTCGCCCGCGACGTGCGGTCCGGCGACGGCCACCATAGCGCGGCTGGAGACGTCGTTCTCGGTCGAGATGAGGAAGGCGCCGTTGAGAATCACCTCGAGGTGGCCGCGGCGGCGGCGCAGCACGAGCTCGCCGCTGCGGCCGTCCACGCGCTCGAGGACGGCATCGTCGGCGCTCATCCGCGCCCCATCACGGTCGCTCGCTTCCGCCCACGGTCACGCTCCCGACCACGTCCCCCATGGCCCGTCCAGAGCCACTCGCGCAGGCCCGGTCACTGGCGCCCACGCAGATACCCTGCGATGAGCGCGCTGATGTGCCGCCGGACGTCGTCCGGCAGCGGCGGCACGTCGTTGGTCTCGATCAGCTCGTGTGCCCGGTCCCAGGCATCTTTCACGAGCGGCGTCCCGACGTAGTGCTCGAACGACGCCCGGTGCCACAAGGCCGGCTGCCAGAGCGCGCCGGCACGGTACATCTGCCGCGTGCTCTTGCGCGCCAGGAAGTGCCCGCCGATGCCCACCTCGAGGATGTCGTCCACCAGCGCCTGCGCCTCGTCCACCGGATCATCGCGCAGAAAGCGCTCGATGGCGTTCACCGTGTCGGCGTCGAGCACGGTCTTGGCCAGGCTCGCCGTCTGCGCGCTGTCCATGAGTCCGAAGGCGAGCATCGCGTCGGCCCCGGCCAGGGCTGTGGCAAGACCGGTCATCATGCCCTCGGCGCCTGCCTGCAGGTCGCATGCCTTGGCGTCGCAACTGACGGCGCTGCCCTGACTGCGCAGGCCGTAGAACTTGCTCATCTCGATGCAGGCCAGGTTGATGAGCCCATCCTCGGGCGCACCCGACAGATACAGGCCGCTGCGCATCTCCGCCACAGCGGAGCCCACGGCGCTGACCATGGCGCAGCCGGGCGCCGCAAGCTGGAACAGCACGACGGCACTGAGCAGCTCGGCCATGTTGAGGATGCAGGTGCCGAGCACGCTCATCGGGCCGGTGGTCCCCATCTGCGGCATCGGCAGCACGAAGATCGGGCAGCCGGCCTTCGCCATGAGGATGTGCGCCTCGGTCATCTCCGCGTCGTGCTGGAGCGGTGCGATCGTGCAGTTGGTCGCCGACCAGATCGGCCGCGTCTTGAGCGAGGCGCCGGCGATCGCCTCGAGCATCTCGATCATCACCGGCGCCTGGTCGGGATGGCGCACCTCGTCCTGCAGGTGCTTACGCGAGTTCTCGAAGGTGATACGCGCCATCTCGAGGTTGCCGACCCGCGGGTCTACGTCGCCGGGAGTGATCGTCGCCCAGGTGAAGTCGATCTCCGGCACGGCGTCGTAGAGGCGCATCATCCGCGCGAGGTCGGCCTGCGTCCCCTCGTGGCGCTCGCCGGTGAGGTCGTCCATCATGTACGTCGCGGCGCCGTCGCTCGTGTAGATCATGCCGCCATCGCTCACGCGACAATCGTAGGCAGGGTCGCGCCCGGCCAGCAGGACTTCGCCGGGCACGGTCTTGAGGCACCTCTCGATGAGCTCCCACGGGAGCTTGACGGTGAGGTGCTCCGCGTCCACCACGGCGCCGGCCTCGGTCAGCAGCGCCGTCAGGGTCGGCGTGTTGTACGCCACGCCGACCTCCGCCAGCACGCGCAGCGTCTGCTCATGCACGAACTGCTTCTCCGGCTCGCTCAGATACTGCAGTCTCGGTCTCGCCACGTGTCCTCCCCGTCAGCTTGATCCATTCGGCGAGGGGCTCGTCTCGCCGAGGTCCTTGTACAACGCCTGTGGCCGGCACGTCCGGCCGTATTGTCGGCACGCCGCGCAGGCTCGCAGCAGATGCCGGCTTTCGGGCCCCGTCTCGAGCGGGACGAAGTCCTGCCGGGCGAAGAACCCAGGCGCCCTTGCCGTCACCCAGAGTCGGCGAACGCCGCGGCGCCGCGCCTCACGCTCGAGCTCCGCGTACAGTCTGCCGGCCAGCCCTCGGCCGCGGAACTCCTCATCCACAGACAGCCAGTTGACGACGTCGAGTCCACGGTCACGCTCGAGGACGATGGCCCCGACCAGTCCGGTGCTCACCCGCGCACCCCACGCAGCGACGACCTCTTCAGTAGCGCGCTCCGAATCCTCCAAGCCGCAGGCGACGCCGAGCACGCGCACGGCCTCCATGTCGTTCGTCCGCGTGACTTCTGGGGTGGTTCCGGTCGTCATCGCCGCCACGGAAGTCGGTCCTCCCGGGCACCGACCGAACGGGCGTAGCGCCCGATGACCAGGTCGATCTCCCGGACCACGTCCTCAGGCAGCGGCGCCACCACGTGCTCGCCGACGATCTCGCGCGCCTGCTCCGCCGCCTCGGAGACCAGCGGCCGCTTCGCGAACGCCTCGAACGGGCCGCGCTGCAACACGCGCGGCTGCCAGATCTCGCCGGCCCGGTAGAACTCCCGTGTGCTCCGACGCCCCAGGTAGTGGCCGCCGACGCCCACCTCCGCGATGTCGGCGGCCAGCGCCGTCGAGGCGTCGATGGGCTCCTTCCGAGCAAAGCGCTTGATCATGCCGACGACGTCGCAGTCCATCACGATCTTGGCGAGGCTCACGTTCTCGGCGCCATCCATGAGCCCGAAGGCGAGCATGCTGTCGGCGCCGGCCAGCGCGCAGGCGAGGCCGGTGAGCATCCCCTCGGCGCCGGCCTGCAGGTTGCTCGCCTTGGCGTCGCTCGTCACCGCGCTCCCCGTGACCGGCAGACCATAGAAGTGGCTCATCTCGATGCAGATGACGTTGATGAGCCCGACCTCGGGCGTCCCGCACAGGTAGTCGCCGGTACGCATGTTGGCCACCGCCGCGCCGACGCCGGAGATGAGCCCGCAGCCGGGTTGCGCCAGCTGGAACAGCACCACCGCGCTCAGCAACTCGGCCATATTGACGATGCAGGTGCCGAGCACCGTCATCGGTGCCGTCGTGCCGGTCAGCGGCATGGGCAGGATCAGCACCGGCACGCCGGCCTTGACCAGCTCCATGGTCGCCTCGGTCATCTCGCGCTCGTGCTGAAGCGGCGCGATCGTGCAGTTGATGGTGCTGAAGATCGGCCGGTCCCATAACGAGCCGCCGGCCACGGCCTCGAAGATCTCCAGCAGCGGCTTCACGTGGGCGACCTCGCGCACCTCGTCCTGAAGGTGCTTGCCGAAGCAGTCGAGCGAGATCGCCTCGATCTCCAGCCCGGCCGTGAGCGGGTCGAGGTCGCGCGCGGAGATGGACGGCCAGGCGTAGTCGACCTCAGGCAGGGCGTCGAAGAGGCGCATCACGTCGCGCAGGTCCTGCGCGGTGCCCTCGGTCCTCGCCCCGGTCACGTCGTCGTACATGTACGTGCCCGTGCCGTCGGTGCAGAACGTGAGCGAGCCATCGCCGAGCACGATGTCCGTGCCGGGCTCGCGCGACGCGAGGCGCACCGTGCGCGGGCACGTCGCCAGGCAGCGCTCGACGAGCTCCCACGGGAGCTTGGCGCGAAGACGGGCGCGGTCGACCTGAGCGCCCGCCGCCTCAAGAAGATCGATCGCGGCGGGTGTGTTGTAACCCACGCCGACCTCGGCGAGCACGCGCACGGTCTCCTCGTGAACGAACTGGCGCTCGGGCTCCGAGAGGTATGTCAGCGCGGCCTGCGCCACGGTCTCACCTCGCTGCCAGGGTGGACGATGCGCGGCGCCGACTACGTCGGCCGCGCCGCGTCACTCTATCGCGTCGGCCGGCTCAGGGGCAGCGCACGACCGGCGGCGGCCCTTCGCCGGGTCAGGCTCGCGCCGCCTCGTGGCGCGCGACGACGGCTTCGATGGTGCGCTCCGCCTCGTCCGAAAGCGGCGCGACCTCATGGCTCGCGAGCAGCTCGTGGGCGCGCGCCACCGCTTCTTCCAGGAGCGAGCGACCGGGAGCCTGGTACTCTTCGAACGAGCCGCGTTGGAACACCTGCGGCCGCCAGATCTCCGTGCGCGAGTGCCGCCGCGTGCTCTTGCGCGCCAGGTAGTGCCCGCCTATGCCTACCTCACGGATGTCGTCCATGAGGGCGGTGCTGTCGTCGATCACGGTCTCGCGGACATAGCGCCGCAGAGCGCCGAGCTGGTCGTTGTCGAGCACAGCCTTGGCCAGACTCTCGGTCTGCACGCCGTCAAAGGCTCCGGTCGCGATGAGTGAGTCGGCGCCGGCGAGCGCCGCACAGAGGCCGGTCATGCCGCCCTCAGAGCCGGCCTGGAAGTTCGGCGCCTTGGCGTCGGCCGAGACCCCGGTCGCCTGCGTGAGCATGCCGTAGTACTTGCTCATCT
>Ga0316226_1001627_pt1 | contig 23388 bp, 19 predicted proteins | sample TBH18017metaG_FD_206009 | JGI IMG/M metagenome (GOLD analysis project Ga0316226, IMG submission 206009) | Freshwater microbial communities from Trout Bog Lake, Wisconsin, USA - TBH18017 | ecosystem: Environmental > Aquatic > Freshwater > Lake > Hypolimnion/Profundal zone | place: USA: Wisconsin...
CAATCCGCGCGCGAGTTTGCCGAGCGAGCGGAGCAGTTGCGGATTGGGTGCGGTCATCGCGGGAAATTATGAAGGAAGAAAGCTGAATGATGAAACAAATTTGCTTTTAACGACTCCATGAGCCATACACGCCATCCCATCCAACCGCACAGCCAGTTTCCGTCCGCCGATAACGTATTTTATTCAAATCAGGCAACATCTCAATCTCTTGTAATGAATTAGTAAAAGATAGGATTGATATTGAATCTGGATAATGACCGTTTATTTGGCGATAGGCATCTAACTTCTGCAACACAACCAACTTGACTGCCATCATTCGCAATGCCTCTTGCTGACATTTTCGAGCTTGGTAATTATCCCAAAGAAGCATTGGCGTCACTGCCAGCACTAAAACTCCAAAAACAATGAGTGCGGCACGCAATAATTTCATAGCGGATGCACAGCCTAAATGCCATTAGGCATAATACCAGTCAGTTTTTCAAAAACTCAAGTAAGTGTAAGCCTTCAGCCCGCGTTCGTAATCATCCAGCAGGCGCATGGCTTCGCTGGGTTTCATGCGGTCGGATTTGATGGCCTCGTCCATCTGCGCCTTCATCTGGCGCTTGAGTTCGTTCTCGTCGTATTGCACGGAAGTGAGCGAATGGATGACGGTCGCGCCCTCGATGATTTCCTCGATGTAATAGCCGGTCGGTTCGTCGGGTTCGAGGAAGACGTGGACTTCATTCACGCGGCCAAAAAGATTGTGCAGGTCGCCCATGATGTCCTGATACGCGCCCATCAGAAAAAACCCTAAATAATACGGTTCCGGCTTGCCGTCGCCATTCGCGATGAGCTGGTGCATCGGCAGCGTGTCGCGCACGTCGCGCAGGTCGATGAACTTGTTCACCGCGCCGTCGGAATCGCAGGTGATGTCCACCAAAGTGCCTTCGCGCGTCGGTCGCTCGTTCAGGCGCGAGACGGGCATGATGGGAAACAGTTGTCCGAGCGCCCAATGGTCGAGCAGCGACTGGAACACGGAAAAATTGCAGAGATACTGGTCGGCGAGCGAATCTTCGAGCTTGCGGATTTCTTCGGGGATATAGGCCTGGCCTTTGAAACTTTCCACGACTTCGCGGCTGATCTCCCAATAAAGATTTTCGATGCGCGCCTTGTCGGGCAGTTCCATGACGCCGAGCGTGAACATATTGTGCGCGTCTTCCTTGCGTTCCTGCGCGTCGTGGAAGGCCTCGAGCTTGTTGAGCTTCGTGAGATTCTTTTTGATGTCGAGCAGCTCCTTGACGAGCGGATGCTCGCTGTCGCCATATTTGAACGCCTCGCCGGGACGGATTTTTTCAATCGCGCCAAAAACTTCCACGATCAAAACGCTGTGATGCGCGACGATGGCGCGGCCGCTTTCGCTGATGATGTTCGGGTGCGGAACCTTCTCGGCGTTGCAAACGTCGGCGATGTAATAAACGATGTCGTTCGTGTATTCCTGCAACGAGTAATTCGTCGAGGAATCAAACGCACTGCGCGAGCCGTCGTAATCCACGCCGAGACCGCCGCCGACGTCCATGAACTCGATGGCGAAACCCATCTTCACGAGCTTCGCGTAAAAGCGGGACGCTTCCTGCACCGCTTTTTTCACGGTCAAAATGTCCGGCACCTGCGAGCCGATGTGGAAATGGAGGAGCTTCAAACAGTGGCCGAGGTTTTCCGACTTCAGCATTTCCGTCGCGGTCAAAAGCTCCACGGTGCTCAAACCGAACTTCGCGTTCTCACCGCCGCTCTCCGCCCATTTGCCCGCGCCCTTGCTCAACAGCCGCGCGCGGATGCCGATGAGCGGCTCCACGTTGAGCTGCTTTGAAATGTTGATGATCTGGCGCAGCTCTTCGAGCTTTTCGACTACCATGATGACGCGCTTGCCGAGCTTGATGCCGAGCAGCGCCATCTTGATGAACTCCGCGTCCTTGTAGCCGTTGCAGATGATGAGTCCGCCCATCTGGTTCTGCAGCGCGAGACCGGCGAAGAGTTCCGGCTTGCTGCCGACTTCCAGGCCGAAGTTGTAAGGCTTGCCGGCGTCCAAAATTTCTTCCACGACTTCGCGGAGCTGGTTCACCTTGATCGGAAACACGCCACGATATTTTCCCTGAAAATTAAATTCCGCGATGGAGTTTTGAAACGCCTTGTTGATGGCCTCGACGCGGTGTCGGAGAATGTCCTGGAAGCGGATGAGCAGCGGAAATTTCAGCCCGCGCCCCTTGGCCTCCTCGATGACGTCGGTGATGTCCACGCCGGTGCCGGCGTCCTGCAACGGTTTGACGGTGACGTGGCCGGCGTCGTTGATGTCAAAATACTTCGCGCCCCAGCGGGTGATGTTGTAGAGGTTGCGCGCGGAATCAATGTTCCACGGCGCGGCGTTGTTCGGGTTGCTCATCAAAAATTATTCTTGAACGAGCGAACTATAAAAATTCCGGCGCAGAATGCAATCATCACATTGAAAAAATTCGGCGACGGCGGCGGGCGCGAACTGGACACTTGCCTTGCCACGGCGGAATTTTGTAGTAATATGGCGGCTCGCACGTTGCCCACGTGGCGGAATTGGCAGACGCGCTAGATTCAGGTTCTAGTGAGTAAAATCATACAGGTTCAAGTCCTGTCGTGGGCACCACTTTAGAATCCCCTCAAAAGGGCGGTTTTCCCTTGAAAAAGCCCGTGTTTGTTGCGTTTTTCGTTCGCTCGGATGTCTGCCAATTGCGGCCAGCTTCGGTCAACTCCAACCCGCTTTCAGGGCACCAAAAGGCACCAAAAGGCACTTGGCAATTTACCGCGAATGCCATGGATTTTGCGGGAATTGGCTCCGGGCGTTAAAATTCCACGTCTCGGCATTTTTTATCAATTGCCGTGATTATTCGGCGGACTTGCGCCGGTTCAAGTTTTTTGGCCTGACGCTCTAAAAATCCCGGCAAATAATTCGCATTCATCACATTTACCCGGAAATTGCCCCGTTCGGATTTCTTGACAAACCAGCCGGGCAAAACCACCAGCGGGAAAACTTCCACCGGATCGCCGGTTTCATTCCGCAGATAATCCGCCAGCCATGCGGCGTTGCGCTTGGCCTGTTCAATTGGCTTGGTTTCGCGGCTGCGCGGAAATTGCAACGCCTCACCGTCAAAAAGAACTTCATGCGCGGCCTGTCCGTTATAGCCGTCGCGCTTGCGGCGGGCTTTGGTTTCAATCAGGAAAACGCCGCATGTGCCGATGGCAACATGGTCAAGGTTGCCGTTGCTGTCCGTTTGCAGATCGTGAAAGGCACGAAAGCCGCTGTCGGCGGCTTCGCTCAATGCCTCTGCCACGGCCTGCTCGCCGCGCAAGCCAAGCCTGATGTTCTGTGCCTCATTGAACAAACGAAACGCCCGCAACGCTGCCCAAACAGAACCGGCGGCAAATGGCGCAACGGCCAACAGACACAATGCCACATACGAAACCGGGGCGTGTGCGCCAAGCAAGCCAGCTAGGGCAATCACGCCAGCCGATGAAATTGCCGAAAGCACGGATGCCATTAAGGCGCGCTCAATAAGCCGATCAAAAGTTTCATCTAGGCGGAGGGATAGCGAATAGCCGGGCGGACGCAAAAGTTTTTCCGATTGCGGCGGCTTTTCAGTTTGCCTCCGCTGGCGGCGATCCCAAGTAATTGCCAGAAACAAAGCCAGCGCCGGGGCAAGTGTCGCCAGCAAAACCGAAATCATGCTCAAATCAAATTTCATTTTATTTTCCGCCAGCGTTTGAGTTTTAAGATTTTGCCAAGCCGGATGGCATAAACATTTTGGCCGTCTTTTTTAATCCGGCGCACGCCGAGAAATTCCACCTGCATTTCCGGCGCGGCGGTGGCGTAGCCGTTGCGGAATTGGATCACGTCATATTTGCGATTTTCCAAGCGCGCTTTCCAATACGGTGTGCGGCGGCGGTATTCAATGCGTTTGGTTTTGGCGACGATGGCCGCAAACCATTTCCTGTGCAAATTCAAATGCAAGATTGCTGGCATGACTTGGGATACCTTTTGATTTTTTGCGTGTAGTTAAATCCCTTTTTATCAAATGCGATGAAAAGGAATTTTGAACCATCCTCTAAATGTTTATAGCCATCAATTGTTTCGTCAAAATAATCGTCCAATTCATCGCTACTCATTTCAATTCTTTCCTGAAAAATCATCAACCGCAAATCGGCATTTGCTACTAGGAGTTTTTGAAAATCCCATTTTATTTCGCCAAAAACGTCTGGCGTTCCTTCACCGATTGTCGTTTTTTTCTCTCTTTCCGCGTCTCTTATCCAATCCCACTCGCTTTCAACCACTAGCGGCAAACGTGTCATTCTATAACAAGTTGGCTCAATTTCCTGATACCAATGCAGGTCATAAAGCCATTCGGCTTTTTTGAATCCTTCGTTTTTAAGGTCATCTGAAATGCCATGCGACATTGATCTAAAGCCTTGTTCTTTTCCAAGCCGAGACAAGGCATTCATTACATATTCCGTTCTCGATTGCGGCGGCTTGTTCAAAAAGGAAATTGGCAAGTCATTGCCGAGCGTCTTGACGATAAGTTCTGAATGCGAGTCATTGGGGTTCACCGCTCGTTTTTCACCGGCAACAAATGTTTCCCAAAATTTCATTTTCAAACCATTTGGCACGGTTCAGAGAATCGGCCATGTGTTCCAATCTTCGAGGTGTTGTGTAAATGCGACGCCAGAACAAGTTGCGACGTTATTCGCAAGTGAAAGATAAAGGTTTACCCACTGAACACCATTTACAGTCGAAGCCGAGCCGACGTGCTGATGTTGGACGTAGTTGGCTAAAACAGCTCGGTTAATGACAAGGAAGCGATATTGCGTTGGCAGGCGAAGCGCAAAAATAAAATGAAGGTCAGGCACAAATGCAGTAGTTATAGCATTGCGCCGGATTCTAAACTGACCATTAACGCTATTTATGAGTTGCCTTGCAACGGCGGTCTTTACTTGAAGCCGCCACATGTTGCCGTTTGTGTCATTGACTGCAAAGATGTCATCCCCAATGTCAATTTCGGGTATTGCGACGTTGTAGCCTCGGTTTGAAAATTCAGCCATCACGGCGAGATGGCCACCTTTGCCGATGTGTTGTTTTGTGGGCATAAAAAGTTACGATTTGAATTTCCCATCACCCGCCTTCCGCGCGCGGCCAAAGGTTTCTAGCGTTTTCAAAATTTCCGTCACTTCGGCTGGCTTGGCGCGGGCGAATTGTGCGGCGAGATCGGCGGGCGCGATTGGCGCGGCGGCGGCGTGCAAGGCGGTTTCTACCGCGTGCATCCGTTCCGGCAAGGTTTTCGGCCATGCGGCTTTGCCTTTCGGTTTTGCGGCTTTGGCTTTCTTCTGCGGTTTGCCGAATGTGACAGGCATTTTAACCGGCATTATTATTTCTTGCTGGCCTTTGGCCTGATACTCCGGGCGCAGCCAGTGGATCACGCCGCGCGCTTCTTCCGCCGCGCGCTCCGCGTTCAAGGCCACGAGCCGTTCCAAAATTTCCGCGTCCGTCAGGTTGGCCAGCCAGCCGTAGGCGGCGGACACGGCGGCGTCGAGGTCGTCGTGCAAACTTTTGAGCGTGGAAACCAAGCCGCGTTCGTGGATGAATTGCTCTTTACTGTTTAACTTTTCCCCGGCGCGGATTTTTTCGAGGACGTTGTAAAGGCCGGTGAGCGTGACGCCGTGCTTGGCTTGCACCTGTTTGCGGTGCGCGTCCAACGCTTCCGCCAATTCGCGGATGCGCGCTTTCTCGCGTTCCCCGCACAACGGAAACGGAAACGGATCAAAGCAATCGGATTTGTTATAGCGAGGATCATTGCCAACGCCTAAACGTCCGCCAGCGGTGAGCGAGAATTTGACGTGAATCCGGCTGCTTAAAACACCGAGATGAAACGCATCATCCAGCGCGAACAAAACCGTTGTGCTGTCGGCAACGGTCTTTGCATCGCAAAAAACAAACAGCCGATGTTTGGACGTAAGCGGAGCAACAATCGCGCGTTTCAAACCTGCCAATGCTGGTCGGAAAGTGCTTCTGGCTTCGCCGTAAATCCACCAGCGGTTACGAACGGACGCGCGAGCGTTTGCATCGCGCTCCGGTTTTACGCGCGTCACCACTTGCTGAAAAGTTGCCGGAAAATTCTGGCGGACTGATTCGATAGTGTGTCCAAACAAATCAATCGCCCAAAGCTCGCGCGTTTCTTGCGTGATGTCTCTGGCGGAAAGCAACGGATGAAAAATTTGTCCGCGCGAAATTTTGTCTTTCTTTACCAGTTCGTCTTTTTCTTCCGGCTTCAAAACAAATCCCGTGCCGGTCAACTGATAGCCAACACAGCAGAACGGCTCATTTGACTTGAGCGGCTTTGTCGTTGTGATTTCCGCGCCAATGCGAATGTCTGGCAAAATCTTTCCGTGCGTTTCTTGGAATAAAACTTTGGCCGAGCCGTCGTTTTGCGGCTGCTCGTCTTTCACTTCGAGCAAGTCGCCTTGATTTGTGCTCGGCACGCCAACAGTCATCGCAATCCGCACGGCTGCGCCGTCCGCCGTGTCCACCCACGGATGATCGGGAATGGCGAACGCCAGCGAAAGCGGCGGCTGCGCCGCAAGCTGCGTTTCGGTCACTTGACGATTGAACGACTGGCACAAGCTATTCGTTGTAATCAGGCCAAAGCGTTTCACCTTGCCCGCGCGCACAAGCTCGGCGGCTTTGTGCCACCAATACATGACAAAATCCGCATTTTCAGGAATGTTCGGATAAACGCCGCGCAACGCATCAAGATAGCCGTCGTCCAGAGCCGGGCGAATCGTCCGCGCGCCCATAAACGGCGGATTGCCGACGATGAAATCCGCTTCCGGCCAAGTTGCCGGGCGCGGGTTGGCGTAGGTGAGCAACGGCACGCGCTTGGTTTCGTCCGGCACTTCGCGCCCCGTCACCGCGTCCGGCTTCGTGCTGCGCCGATCCCATATTTTAATTTCGTTTCCGGCGGCATCACGCGCGGGTTTTATTTCATCGCAATCCAGCACGGCGTCGCGGCATTGGATGTTTTTGAAATTTTTCAGCACCGGCTCGGCGGGCATGGTCTGGCCGCGCGTGCGGAAATGCCATTGCAAGTAACCAATCCACAAAACCATTTCGGCAATGGACGCGGCGCGCGGATTGATTTCGAGGCCAAGAAATTGGTGCGGGTCAACGGTGTGTTTTTCCAAGCCAAGTTTGAAATTTGCGCCGAAGTCTGCCGCCGCAATCAGCACTTCGCCTTCAAGCCGCTTCAAGTGTTCCAATGCGACGTAAAGAAAATTTCCCGAACCGCACGCCGGATCAAGCACCTTCAGATTGCAAAGGCGTTCGTGGAAAGAATTGATTTCGCTGCGGGCTTTTTCAAGGTCTGCCGCCGCGATTTTTTCTTCATCCTGCACCAGCTTGTAATCAACGATGGCCGCAGCGTAATCGCCTTTATCCTGCTTTTTCTGCGTCGCCGCCATGAGTTCTTTAGCCTTGGCACTTCTAGCGGACGAACGATTTTCAAACGTGTAGGCAGCGGCGCGGACGTTTTCCCATTCGGCGCGGAGCGGTTCAATCACCGTCGGCAAAACGAGGCGTTCAACGTAGCTGCGCGGCGTGAAGTGCGCGCCCAGCTTGTGCCGCTCGCCTTCGCCGCCCAGCGCGCGTTCCAACAGTGTGCCGAAAATGGCGGGTTCAACGTGCTGCCAGTCGAGCGCGGCGGCGGCTTTCAAAATGCCAAGCTGCGTGCCGTTCACCGGCAGCACGGTATTATCGGCAAAAAGTCCGCCGTTAAATTTGAGCAGCTTGCGGCGGAGAATGACGGAAACATCCTTGCTACGGCCTTCATTCATTTCCGCAAACAACGTGCGGAGCATGGTTTCAAAGCCCGTCCCGTCCGGCGCGAGACTGTTTAGCAATTCGGTAAAACCTTTTTTGCCTTCCGCGTTTGGCAGTAAGCCGACATCTTCGGCGAACATACAAAACAAGCAGCGCGTGAGAAATTCGCCGACAATCTTTGGTGCGTGTTTCTCTTTTTCAAATGACTTGGCGAGTTCGGCAAGATGCTTGGCAACTTCGCGCGTGACTTCCGCGCTGCGCTTGGACGGATCAAGTTCTGTGGGATTCGTCCAAATGAGTTTTAGCCGCGCGCGGATTTTTTCATCCCGCAAATTTTCGAGCGGGATGCGATAGGTAAGCGGATCGGGAAACGGCTGATAAGCGCGGCCTGTCAGCGAAAAATCGGCGCGGACTTCAATGACGTGTCCCACGTCCACAACGAGCAAAAACGGCGGCGCGGGTTCGTCCGTCGGCAGGGCGCGGACATAATCGCGCGCTTGGACGAAGGCTTTAAGCATGGCTTCGTCCCAGCGGTCGGTATCGCGGACGGGCGCGGCGTTTTTCTTGCGCTTGGCAATCGCGCCCATTTTTTCGGCGGCAAGTTCAAGGTCGGTTTGCTCGACAATCTTTTCCTGAAATTTTTTGGATTCAAGAATGAAGCTGGCGCGCTTGTAGAGATCAATGCGGCCCAGCTTGGTCGAACCGTCGGCTTGGATTTCGTTGACGTGAAATTCAAACGTGTAAGCGCCGTTGCGCTGGTTGCCGGGTTGCGGCACGTCGAGCAAGTCGCACAGCTCGCAAAGAAATTGCTGGCTGATGGACTGCTCCGGGGCGGTTGCGCCCTTCCAATGCGAAATGAAATCCTCAACGTCCCGTTTCGGCATGGCGTGTAGAATAAGCACGTCCGCCGCAAGTGGCTAGAAATGAAATTTATTCGGTTTGCGGTGCCACTGCTTCTAGTGCGAAGATTCGCCGCGAACTATCAGTGATGTTGTGAATTCAAACCCGGAACAAATGGAAAATCAGTTGCAACCTGCGCTCCCTGACGATAGGGAGCTTTTGAAAAATCATCGCAACTTTGCCAGTGTAGTAAAGTTTCATGTGGAGCCGCTATTGGGGCGCGTTCCAGCTTTTGCGCATGGGCCGACACCCGAAGCAGACAGGGTGCGTTTCGACAGGATGTTCCGGCCTTGCAGCCTTGCTTGTCCTGAATTGGCTGTTTTCAGACGATGACAAGGAAAAGCAGCCGGAATCCGTTCCGCCGGACAAAGCGGAAATTCCACGGAAAACAGCGGAAACGCCTGTATTCCGGCAAATTCCGGCGGAAATTCCGGCCATGCCTGCCGCCGTTCCACGTCCGCCCGTGCCGCGTGTCGTTGTCCTGCCGCCTGCCGTGCCAGCCGCGCCCAAAAAACCCGCGCCCGTCCCTGCCCCTGCCGCCGTTAAACCTGTTCCTGTCCGGCCTAGTCCTGTTAATTCCGCACCCGTGCAACCCGCCGCACCAGTAGCTAAACCCGCATCGCCAGTCAGTCCGCAACTTGCCAGAAAGAGAATTATTTCTCGCGCAGACATGGCGACGATCTTTGATGCTGGCAAGCGTTGCCAGTCGCGATTGAGCGCGGTTGCGGCTTTGAAGCGGCTTGGTTTTGGCAAGACGGCAGCCTATTCCGCGACAGCACCGGACGGACGGTTTTCCGCATGGCTGGTTTTTGCGTCAGATGGGATTATTTATTGGACGGACGGACACGGAATAAATCCGGCTATTTTGTGACAATAATTAGGCGGATTATTGCGGAATAAATCTTTCCCAATTGTTTTCCGCTTCTTTCCGGTGGTTTTTGAAAATCAAAACGGTTTTTTGACGTAATTCGGAAATTGTTTTTCGTGCCGGAAAACCTTTTTTAATAAATTGAAACCACAATGCAAAATTCAATTTCAATTAAAATCCAATTTTCAAGAAAGCGCTGTTTCATTTTCTGGCATAATTAAATAATGGCCTCAAAGTTGAAATGCCTTTTCCAAAAGGCACTAAAAAGACACTCCGCTTTAAGACCCCATAAATACAGAGGTTTTTGACGATTTGTTGCAGTCCTTCAAGTCCTGTCGTGGGCACCACTTTGACAATCGAATTGATAATAAAGGAGATTGTCGGCTTCTTAAAAAAACCAAAGCCCTTCGCACAACGGTTTGTGCATAACATTTTTAATGCTTGTTCAAAGCGGTGCGAACCCGCTTGTGTCCGTCATTTTTTGATTTGAGACGCATTTCCAAACAGATTTTTATTCCCGCTTTCCATCTGAGCCGGGCATCAAAAGCCGGCCAGATATATTGGTTCATCGGTCATTGTTCGAGGTGCTGCAGATTTTTCCAATACCGATCAAACACCCCGTCTTGGGCTGCCCTGGTCGAGGACAGCGCGGGGAAACGGCTGCGCCGGCTGAAAGATTTTCGCGCGCCGCGCGAGGAGAAACGGGCGCAGCAAAATTAAAAAAACGCAAAAACTGGCAGGCATTGGCCAAAAAAGGGGTTCCGCTCCGCGCGGGGAGTGATAGACTGCGGCAGATTTCAAACCATGAAAATTTCCGTTCCACGCGAGACTCATCCGGGCGAAAGCCGCGCGCCCCTGACGCCAGACAGCGTCGCCAAACTCGTCAAGCTCGGCGCGCAGGTCGAAGTCGAGGCCGGGCTGGGCACCGCCGCCGGCTTTCCCGACGAGGCCTATCTCAAGGCCGGCGCGATTATCACCGCCGACCGCAAGGAACTCGTCGCTTCCGGCGACATCGTGCTGCGGCTGCGCAAACCGCCGGTCGAGGAAATCGGCTGGCTTAAGTCTGGTTGCATTCATGCGAGCCTGCTGGATCCGTTCAACGAAAAGGAACTCGTCCAGAAATTTGCCGAGCGCGGCGTGAGCGCCATCAGCATGGAATTTGTGCCGCGCACGACCCGCGCGCAAAAAATGGACGTGCTTTCTTCGCAGGCAAATCTTGGCGGCTACGAAGCGGTCATTCTCGCCGCGCGTTATTCCAACAAGATTTTCCCGATGATGACCACGGCGGCGGGCACGATTCTGCCGTCGAAAGTTTTCATCATCGGCGTCGGCGTCGCTGGCCTGCAAGCCATCGCCACGGCGAAACGGCTTGGCGCAAAAGTCACGGCTTACGACACGCGCCCCGTTGTCGAGGAACAGGTGAAATCGCTCGGCGCGCAATTCCTGAAGATTGATATTGGCGAAACCGGCCAGACGAAGGACGGCTACGCCAAGGCGCTGACCGAGGAACAGATTCAAAAACAGCGCGACGCGATGAAGAAAACCTGCGGCGATTCCGATGTGGTGATTTCGGCCGCGCAGGTGTTTGGCCGCAAGGCACCGATCCTGGTCACCGCCGAAATGCTCAATGCCATGAAGCCCGGCAGCGTGGTCGTGGATCTCGCCGTCGAAACCGGCGGCAACGTCGAAGGCGTCGTTTATGACAAGGTGACCGACCGCAACGGCGTGAAGATTATCGGCATCGCCAATCTGCCCGGACGCGTGCCGCTGCACGCCAGCCAGGTTTACGCGGCGAACCTCGTCGCCCTCGTCGAAGAATTTTGGGACAAGAAAGAAAAGACCTTTGTCCTCAAGCTCGACGACGAAATCATCAAAGGCTGCCTCGTCACCCACGGCGGCAAGATCGTGAACGAAAAACTCATCGCCCAACCCAAGTAAAATTTATGACGCTCGAAAGCCTCCAAGCTTACAACCAGATCCTGGTGCTGTTCATCTTCGTCCTCGCGGTGTTCGTGGGGTTTGAAGTCATCTCCAAAGTGCCTTCGATGCTGCACACGCCGCTGATGTCCGGCACGAACGCCATTCACGGCATCATTTTGTTCGGCGGCATCCTGGTGCTGGCGGACGCGGACACCACGCTGGTGCGGGTGCTGGGTTTTGTCGCGGTCGTGTTCGGGTCGGCCAACGTCTTTGGCGGATTCATGGTCACAGACCGCATGCTGCAAATGTTCAAGAAAAAGAAAAAATGAGCTCAACCATCGCGTTAATTCTGATCGGCGTCTCCGTTTTATTCATCCTCGGCATCAAGTTCCTGAGTTCGCCGAAGACCGCGCGGGCGGGCAACCTCGTCGCGGCGGCGGGCATGGTGATCGGCCTGCTTGTGCTGTGCAAACCGGACGGCGCGAACATCTGGGCGCAGGGCTGGACGTTCAACTACACGCTCATCGCCATCGGCACAATCATCGGCCTTATCATCGGCGCGATGGGCGCGTATTCGGTGAAGATGACCTCCATGCCGCAGATGGTCGCGCTCTTCAACGGTCTCGGTGGCGGCGCGGCGGCGCTGGTCGCGAGCCTGGAATTTTTGAAGGGCGCGCAACCGCAGCAACTCGCCGGCATTGAACTGCCCGCGCTGCATGATGCCGGCGCGGCCATCACGATTCCGATGCTGTTCGCCACGCTCATCGGCTCGCTGTCTTTTTCCGGCAGCATCATCGCATATCTGAAACTGGAAGGAAAATGCGAGAAGCCGATGACGTTCCCCGGCCAGAACATCATGAACGGCCTGATTTTGCTGGTGATCATCGGCCTGTGCGGCTGGCTCACGTTCAACGCCACCGGCCACAACGCCATCGTCGCGTTCATCGTGATGGCCGCGCTGGCGCTGTTTTTCGGCGTGGCGATGGTCATGCCCATTGGCGGCGCGGACATGCCGGTGGTGATTTCGCTGTTGAATTCCTTCACCGGTCTGGCCGTGGCGGCGGACGGTTTTGCCATCAACAACAACGCGATGATTGTCGCGGGCACGCTGGTCGGCTCGTCCGGCACGCTGCTCACCCTGCTCATGTGCAAGGCGATGAACCGCCCGGTCACGAATGTTTTGTTCGGCGCGTTCGGCTCCAGCGGCAGTGCGCAAGCGGGCGCGGCTGGCGTCGTCGGAACCGTAAAACCAATTCAAGCCGACGAAGTGGCGTTGCTGCTGGCCTACGCCCAGCGCGTCGTGGTGGTGCCCGGCTATGGCATGGCGGTGGCGCAGGCACAACATTCCGTGCGCGAACTCACCGAAGAACTCGGCAAGCGCGGCGTGGAAGTGCAGTTTGCAATTCATCCCGTCGCCGGCCGCATGCCTGGTCACATGAATGTTCTGCTTGCCGAGGCAAATGTCCCTTACGACCAGCTCATCGAGATGGAGCAGATCAATCCCTCGATGGATCGCGTGGACGTCTGCCTCGTCATTGGCGCGAACGACGTCGTGAATCCCGCCGCGCGCGAGGACAAGTCCAGCCCGATTTACGGCATGCCGATCATTGACGCCGACCATTGCAAGACGTGCATCGTGATGAAGCGCTCGATGGCCGCCGGTTTCGCCGGCATCGAGAATCATCTTTTCTACAAGGACAACACGCGGATGCTTTTCGGCGACGCCAAAGCCTCGTTGAATGCGCTGGTCGCGGCGGTGAAGGCCAGTTGAGCCGGCGAGAAATTTTCCCCGCACCCGCCGGCGGGAAAAATGGGACGCGGCTCCCGAAGTCTGGGTTTGCAGTTGCCCAGAATGGGGCTAGACTGCTTTGAGACCTATGACCAACGAAGCCAAGCCCGTCGCCGCCCGGCCGGCCGCCGACAATGCGGCGTGGAAGGAGATTGTCGCCCGATACCAGAAACCCTCCGTGTGGCGGGCGGTGTGGCAGATCGTCAACACGGTCGTCCCGTATGCCGCGCTCTGGTATCTGATGTATTTGTGCCTGCCGGTGTCGTGGTGGCTGGTGGTGCCGCTGGCCGTTTTGGCCGGGGGAATCCTCGTGCGCGTGTTCATCATTTTTCATGATTGCGGCCACGGCTCCTATTTCAAATCGCGCGGCGCCAACGACGCGGTGGGCTTTGTCACCGGCGTGCTGACGTTCACGCCGTATTATCACTGGCGCTGGGAACACGCCATCCACCATGCCAGCGCGGGCGACCTCGACAAGCGCGGCACCGGCGACGTGTGGACGATGACCGTGCAGGAATACCTCGAATCGTCGCGCTGGAAAAAATTCGCCTACCGGCTGTCGCGCAATCCCTTCATCCTCTTCGTCATCGCGCCGCTGTTTTTGTTTCTGCTCCGGCAGCGGTTTCCGTCGCCCAAGGCCAGCGAACGCGAACGGCATTCCGTCTGGGCGATGAACGCGGCCATTCTCGGCATGGCGCTGGGCTTGACCTGGCTGGTCGGCCTCAAGGCCTACCTGATTATTCAACTGATCATCCTGATGGTCGCCGGCGGCGCGGGCGTGTGGATGTTCTATGTCCAGCACCAGTTTGAAGATGTCTATTGGGAGCGCGGCGAGGACTGGAGCTACGTCGCGGCGGCGCTGCAAGGCAGTTCCTTCTACAAGCTGCCGCGCGTCCTGCAATGGTTTTCCGGCAACATCGGCTTTCACCACATCCATCACCTGAGCCCGCGCATTCCCAATTACAACCTGGAGAAATGCCACCAGGCCGACCCGTTGTTCCAGCAGGTAAAACCCATCACCCTGTTTTCCAGTTTCAAATCCGCCACCTACCGGCTCTGGGACGAGAAGAACAAGAAGCTCGTCGGCTACCGCCATCTTCGGGAGCTGCGCAAGCAGGCCAAGCCCGCCTCACGCTCTTAAAACTTCATCAACCGTGCCAAGGTTCATGGCCATGCGTTGAACAGTTTTGCGCAAACTTGCGGTTGCAAAAACCGGTTAATTTTTGACAGCCGGCGGGTGGTTTAGATTCGTTCCAATGCGGATGATGAGGTGGTCAACGACACCTCATATGAGCCAGAAAACGCGCTTCGATCTCACGCAGGCGGACATTCCGTCGGCCTGGTATAACCTCAACGCCGATTTTCCCGAGCCGTTGCCGCCGCCGCTGCATCCGGGCACCAAGGAGCCGCTGCCGCCCGCCGCGCTGGAAGCCATCTTCCCGAAAAATCTCATCGAGCAGGAAATCAGCGCGGAAAAATATATCGAAATTCCCGAACCGGTGCGCGACATCTACGCGCTCTGGCGTCCCACCCCGCTGCTGCGCGCCGTGCGGCTGGAAAAGGCGCTGAACACGCCGGCGCACATCTACTACAAATATGAGGGCGCTAGTCCCGCCGGCAGCCACAAGGTCAACACCTCCGTGCCGCAGGCGTATTACAACAAAGTCGCCGGCACCAAACGGCTCGCCACGGAAACCGGCGCGGGTCAGTGGGGCGCGTCGCTGGCGTTCGCGTGCAGCCTGATCGGGCTGGAATGCAATATTTACATGGTCAAGGTCAGCTACGACCAGAAGCCGTATCGCCGGATGCTGATGCACACCTGGGGCGCGACGGTTCACGCGAGTCCGAGCAACCTGACCGAATACGGCCGCAAGCTGCTGGCGGAAGATCCGAATTGTCCCGGCAGCCTTGGCATCGCCATCAGCGAGGCCATCGAGGACACGGTTAAAACGCCGGGCACAAAATATTCCCTCGGCAGCGTGCTGAACCACGTCTGTCTGCACCAGACCGTCATCGGCGAGGAAACCATCAAGCAGATGGAACGTGCTGGCGAGGAGCCGGACGTGATTTTTGGCTGCTGCGGCGGTGGCAGCAATTTTGCCGGCCTCGCGTTCCCGTTTATCCGTGGAAAAATCCGCGCCGGGAAAAAATATCGCATCGTCGGCGTCGAGCCGTCGGCGTGTCCGTCGCTGACCGAAGGCGAACTGCGCTACGACTTCGGCGATACGGCGGAAACCACGCCGCTGATGAAGATGTTCACGCTCGGCCACAAGTTCATGCCGCCGAGCATTCACGCGGGCGGACTGCGCTACCACGGCATGTCGCCCATGGTCAGCCACGCGCTGAAACTCGGACTCATGGAAGCCAAGGCGTATCACCAAACAAAAGTATTTGAAGCGGCGATTCTGTTTGCCCGCAAGGAAGGCATCGTCCCCGCGCCGGAATCATCCCACGCCATCGCGGCGGTGGTGGATGAAGCGATCAAGGCGCGCGAGGAAGGCAAGAAGCGTGTGCTGCTTTTCAACCTTTCCGGCCACGGCCTGCTCGACTTGAGTTCGTTTGAAAGCTATCTCCACGGAAAAATCCAGGACGTTTAACTTTTAATCAATGATCAAAAAATTATGACCAAAACCTCATTAGTATTGGCTGCGGGCCTTTTCTCGCTGGCCGTCAACCTGCACGCACAACTGCCCGTCGGCAGCCATTATCCGATCGGCGCGGAAGGCATCAAGGGCGCCGACCTGCCGCCGCCGGGATTCTATGTGCGCGACTACAATTACTTCTACACCGCGAACCAGGTGAACGGCATGCCGAATGGCCCGGACATCTTTGTCTATTGCCAGGCGCCCAAACTCGTCTGGATGACGCCGTGGAGCTTGCTCGGCGTGAACTACGGCATGGATGCGATCATCCCGTTCGTTTACAAAAACATCAGCGCGCCCTTTGGCGACGGCCATAAGTTCAACCTCGGCGACATCTACGTCAGCCCGCTGGTGCTTTCCAAGCACTTCCAGCAATTTGACGTCGCCGGCGCCTACGGCGTCTATGTGCCCTCGGGCGAGTTCAACGCTGACACGCCGGTGCATTATCTCACCAGCCCCGGCAGCGGTTTTTGGACGCACATGTTCACGCTCGGCGGCGTCTGGTATCCCGATGCGAAAAAAACCTGGGCAGTCTCGCTCCTGAACCGTTACGAAATCAACACCGAACAAAACCACACCGACATCACCCCCGGCAACATGCTCTCGATGGACTGGGCCGTGAGCAAGACCGTCGCGCAGGGCGTGGACGTGGGCCTGATCGGCTATTATCAGCAGCTCATCACCAAGGACAGCGGCACCGGCGCTTCCACCGTGTATTCCGACGTCGTGGGCGTCGGCCCGGAAGTCAGCGCCTTCTGGCCCAAGATCGGCACGTTCACCTCGCTGCGCTACGCGTATGAAGTGACCTCCGCCAACCGTCCGCAAGGCCAGACCGTGGTGCTGACCATCACCAAACGGTTTTAAGCGACAACAGCAAATCTTCCGAGGGCGCAGAGGAAAACAATTTCCTTTGCGCCTTTTGCGTCTTTGCGTGAAAATCTCACCATGAGCGCAGTTGCCAATACGAATCTTCCCGACGCCCAAGGCCACTTTGGTCCCTACGGAGGACGCTACGTGCCGGAGACGTTGATGCACCCGTTGCAGGAATTGGAGGCCGAATATTTCCGCGCGCAGCACGACCCGGAATTTCAAAAGGAACTGAGTTACTACCTCACGGAATTTGTCGGCCGCCCTTCGCCGCTTTATTTTGCCGAACGGCTCACCAAGGAACTCGGCGGCGCAAAAATTTATCTCAAGCGCGAGGATTTGAACCACACCGGCGCGCACAAAATCAACAACGCCCTCGGCCAGATCCTGCTCGCCAAGCGCATGGGCAAGACGCGCATCATCGCCGAGACCGGCGCGGGGCAACATGGTGTTGCATCCGCAACAGTCGCCGCGATGTTCGGGATGAAATGCGTCATCTACATGGGCGCGGTGGATTGCCAGCGGCAGGAACTCAACGTCTATCGCATGAAAATGCTCGGCGCGGATGTCGTGCCGGTTCACGCGGGCCAGAAGACCTTGAAGGAAGCCGTCAACGAAGCCATGCGCGACTGGGTGACGAACCTTCGCAATACGCATTACATTCTCGGCACGGCCTACGGCGCGCATCCGTATCCGGTGATGGTGCGGAATTTCCAGCGCATCATCGGCGACGAGGCGCGCGCGCAAATTTTGGAAAAGGAAAAGCGCCTGCCGGACATGCTCATCGCCTGCGTCGGCGGCGGCTCGAATGCCATCGGACTTTTTTATCCGTTCCTCGATGACAAATCCGTAAAGCTCGTCGGCGTGGAAGCCGGCGGACTCGGCATCAAGCCCGAGCAGCACGCGGCGCGGTTTCAGGGCGGCTCGCTCGGCGTGTTGCAAGGCACGCGCAGCTACATTTTGCAGGACGAATTCGGCCAGATCCAATCCACGCACAGCGTCAGCGCCGGACTGGATTACGCCGCCGTCGGGCCGGAACACGCGTGGTTGCGCGACGCCAGCCGCGCCGAATACACCTACGCCACCGACGACCAGGCGCTCGAAGCCTTCATGAAACTCGCGCGGCTGGAAGGCATCATCCCCGCGCTGGAAAGCGCCCACGCCGTGGCCGAGTGCATGGTGCGCGCGCCGAAGCTGGGCAAGGACGAACTCATCATCGTGAACCTCTCCGGCCGCGGCGACAAAGACGTGGCGCAAGTGGCGGCGAAGGTAAAGCTGGAAATGCCGAAGTGAAAAACTGCTTGCCTTCATGTTGACGATGTGTCACAAATAAAATGCAAGATGATTAGTGGAACAACCATTCAAGATTCTCTTTTGGACGTGCCAAAAATTCAGCGTGTCAGGCAGAAAAAGCCGCGACTTGGCCGCTACGAAGGCATCCGCAAAAAATTCGAGAATGACACTTCTGACACGGCCAAGGTTTATGTTGAGTTCAGCGAGAAAGTTTCAATCCCAAACGGCTTCCAATTCATCGACCTTTTTTGCGGCGCGGGTGGAATGACTTGCGGCCTCACGCGCGCGGGCTACGCGGCGCGGGCGGCGGTGGAAATCGTGGACATTGCCTGTGACACGCATCATCGAAATTTTCCAAATTGCAAACTGCATCGCGGCCCGATTCAGGATTTTGACGCGAAATCGTTGACGGATGAATTCGGACAAATTCATTTGGTTGCTGGTGGCCCACCATGTCAGGGATTTTCAGTTGCCGGATTCCGCAATCCAAAAGATGAGCGCAACCAGCTTTTCCGCGAATATATGCGCGTCATAAAGACGGTGAAGCCGTGGTATGTCGTCATGGAAAACGTGCCGGGCATTTTAACTTTGGCCGGCGGTGATTTTTATCGCGCCATCATCGAGGCTTTTGGCGAGGCGGGTTATCCGACGGTTTCCGTCGCGGTTTTGGAATCGGCAAATTACGGCGTCCCGCAACTGCGTCCGCGCGCGATTTTCATCGCAAACCGTTTTGGCCGCAGCAATCCATTTCCGCAGCCGCAATTGACGTCGGGAAATTATCGCCCGATTGAAAGCGCGCTTCACGGTTTATCTGCGAACGAGCCCTTGGCAGAAATCAATCACGAATGGACAAAGCACTCGAAGGAAATGGAAATACGGCTGTCGAAAGTTCCGCCCGGCGGCTCGCTCTATGAGACTTTTTTTGATGCGTGGAAGCGGCAGTATCCAGGACTGCCAAGCATGACCATCAAGGAAAACCACGGCGGCACGCATATTCATCCGCATCTCAACCGCGTTTTGTCGGCTCGTGAAATGGCGCGGCTGCAAACATTTCCCGACGATTTTATTTTTTGCGGGACGATGAAGAAAGCCATGTGGCAGATCGGCAACGCCGTTCCACCAAGGCTGGCGGAAGTCATCGGAAAAACTTTGCTGCCTTCGTTGCAGGCACTGGCCGACAAAAAGCCGGATCCGTTTGCTTCACTTTCTAACTGGCGGCTTTTGGATCAGAAAGCTTGAGGTTCAACGCCTCGCGCCACTTGGCGAAGTCATACCAGCCGCAACCGACGCAGCCCTTTTCCGCTTCAACCCCAAGCGGCGGAACTTTTTTGTGCCAGTCACCTTTGCCGTGGTAGAAAAACTCGATGCCAAATGGCGTTCCACGCTTGCCAGTTTTGAAACAAGTTTCACACGCGCGGCTTTTGAGCAGATTGTGGTTGCCGCCAGTATCAAACTTGAGGAGTTGAAACTTTTCTTCAATCTCCTTTTCGGACATTTTCGGCGAAAGTTTTAATTCCGCAGCCTCCCAGCGAATCATGGGGAAACGGTGGTCTATCACCAACTCATGCACTGGCCGCACGCGTTGCTCAATCACATCCATGTTGCCAAAATGAGCCAGGATTTTGTGCTGCAAAGCTTTTGGAATGCTGGCTGGGGCATTGGTGCTTTGATAAGCACCCGTCCATCTGTCCCAAGTTGTTTTCCACCCGCACTGCTTGCAATCTTCTTTTTTTGTCTCGATTTTTATACCGGGGCGGTTTTTAGTGCCGCGTTGCAATCCTTGAATGCCACCGCCGCCAGCAAGCTGTTCGCTGGCGATGTGTTTGTATTCATGCGACCGGCAATGCCATTTTTTGTCCCTCAAAACTTTCAGGACTTCGGCTTGCAAGCTTCCTTCTTTTGGCTCGCTCATCGGGGCTTCCTTTTCGCCTTTGCTTCCAAGCCGTGCAATAATTCTTCGGTCGTGATGCCGAAACCCTTTGCGACTTTGACAATCGCCGTCAGCGATGGATTGCGGACACCGCGTTCCAGCCCGGAAATGTAAGTCCGATCCAAATCGGCGCGTTCAGCGAAGTCTTCCTGTGAAATGCCGAGTGCATTGCGCCGTTCGACAATAAGTTTACCAAAACTTTCGAGAGTGAGTTTTCGCTCGGACACGACACCAGTTAAAACGCTGGTTGCCGATGTGTCTATGGACGATGTGTCACAAATCCGTCCCGTTGCCAGATTCCGCGCCGTTGAAAAATGGGAGTGCCTGGCCTCGGCCGCCGGCGAAGATTTGGCGGAAGAAGTCCGCAAATATCACCTCCCCGATTTCTCGAACTGGAAGAACCACGACGCCTTTGATCCGCCTACGCTGCGCTTCCGCCTTCATCCGATTTCGGCGTGACGAGTCGGCGCGACCGGCCTCCATCTCGTAGGAGACGACGTGAGGAGGCTCTAACTTTTCTTCAATTTGAGTCTCGTCACCTCGTCTCCTACGAATCACCACCATTCGCGGAATTGTTCGGGCGTCAGGCCGGCGGCGGTGGCCAAACCGTGTCGAAACCGGTCAAAATGGTCGTTTTTTGGCATGATTCCCGGAAATCCGGCATTTTAGGGAGAAAAAAAACCGACCGGTCGTGCTGCATAGCCTTTTTGAGGAGCAACGAAGCTTGTATCACGTCTTGCAGAGCGTTTTTAAGGAGGAACAAAGCTTGTAAGACGTCGTGCGAACCGATTTTAAGGAGCAATGAGGCTTGTAAAAGGTCTGCAAGTGCTTTTTGCGGAGCAACGAAGCTTGTAAGACGTCGTCCTTGGCCTTTTTAAGGAGCAATGAGGCTTGCATCACGTCGTGCAGAGGGTTTTTACGGAGCAACAAGGCTTGCATATGCATCGGTCCGGGAAATATTTATTGCTGTGAAATGGGGCTTGCCGGGCGGCGCGGCTTTTTGAATGATGCGGTCATGCCCGATGTCACGCCTCCTCCTTCCGCCCCGGCCGCAAACGCCGGCGCGTGCGATCCGGACCTGATTTTTCCGATGCTGGCCGATCCGGTGCGGCGGCGGTTGCTGCTGGCGGTGGCGCGGAACGGCGGTCAGCCGGCGTCGGTGCTCAAGGACGGCGTGGCCCGGCGGCTGGACGCGACGCTCAAGCAGTTGAAGGCGATGCTCGACGCGGGCCTGCTGGTGGCCACGCCCGACCGGACGGACAAGCGGCGGATGCTCTACGCGCTCGCGCCGGCGGTGCCGTTCACGAAAACGGAAACCGGCGCGGTGATTGATTTTGGTTTCTGCCTGCTGCGGCTTTCCTGAAACGCGCGTGAAGACCGTTGAAACCCAAACCGGCGCGAAGCTGCGGCCGATGGATTACTGGTGGCTTTGGGTTTTGGACACCGGGCTGGTGAGCGCGGGCATCCTTTTTTTCCTGGCGCTACAATACGGCACCTATGAATTCTTCGGCCGGGCCTGCGCGATGGCGTTGTTGCCGCTCATCCCGGTCATGGTGCTGGTGGGCGGCGCGGGCAGCACCATCTTCGCGCTGACCAAAGTTTTGATTGAGCGGCGCGCGCTGAAAAAGCCGGCGGCGCTGGCGTTGCTGGCCGGCCCGGCGCTGGGGGTGACACTGGCGCTGGTGCTGCTGGGCGCATTCAAGTCGCCCGCGCACCGGCTGGCCTACATTTGTCTGGGGAACGCGCCCGCTTTAGCCACCCACGTTGAGGTCGCCGGTTATTCAACCTTTCTGCGCAGCGAATGGCTGGCGGTGTTCAAGGTCGGGCAAAATGATTTTCAAACGATGGTGGCCGGGGCGAAACTGGTGCCGGCGGACGCCTTTGAATTCAAGCAGCGGCTCAAACGCTCGGCGCATAACGGCACCCGGCTGTTTCAAAATTTGCCGCCGATGAACCACGCCCTTTGCTTCCAGCGTGTCTTCAAGGAATCGGAGGAACACCAGCGCGGCGGCGTTTATGCGGTGTTTGATCCGGCCACCTCGACGGCGGCGGTGTTCCGGGAATACCACGACTGATTTACATCTGGCTCACGGCGCGTTGGCCGGAATCGTCAGGTAGTTCGCGACGAACTGGTAAACCACCGGCGGAAACACAAACACCCAGCGTTCGCCGTCGTAGGTCACCGCCGCCAGCGCGGTCTGCGCCTGCGCCAGCTCCATGCCGAAATCCACAGCCAGCTTGTCGCCGGACTTCAGCTCGACGGTGAGGGTGAGGTTGGCGGGGTTCAGCCCGAATTTTTCCGGCGCGGTGACGTTGCGCGCCACCCAGCCGGCGGCGGTGAGCCCGCCAAGCCGGTGCACCGCCTCCTCGACGGCGGGCGGATTAATGATGCCCTGCGAGCCGGCGGCGAACGACCATTTGTTTTCGCCGGTGCGGACGAGCGTGCGCGTCTTGCCGTTCTGCCGCAGCGTGACCTGCGCGACGTCCGCCTCGGTGAAGTTCCAGATGCGGCGGTTGCGGAATTCCCAGCCGGCCTCCGGCAGCCGTGCGTAATCCGCTGGCTTGATCGCGTAAATAAAATCTTCGTCGCCGCGTTTCACCAGCACGCGGTTCGTTTCGGTTGTGCTGAAAAGGAGCTGCGCCAGCACGCTGTTCGAGTCGCCGGCCGTGCCGCGCAGGATGACCTGCCGCGCCGGCGCGGTGAAGCCAAAGCCCGCCAAATCCGGCGCGGTGACGACGTCTTTGACGAATTCCGAGACGCGGAGGCCGGCGAGCAGCTTGAGGAAATTCTGCACGTTCTCGGCGTCGGCGGAAAATTTTTCACCCGCCACCACCCAGTCGTTTTCGCCGCGCTGCCGGAGCGTGAACGGGTTTTCGCCGCGCACCTCGATTTCCGCGACCGGCGCGGCGGGCGTGAACAGGTGCGGGTCGCGGAAATCGTTCACCGCGCCGCGCCACGGCGTGAAAACATCCTTGCCGGCGGTCACGACGGAGTTCCAGCCATCGCGCCGCGCATACAGCAGCGGGGAATTTTCCGACAAGTTTTTCCCGGCGTGGACGGCGCCGGTGAAATTGGTGCCGCGCCCCAGCCAAACGTCCAGGTCGGCGGGCTGCAAGCCGTAGCCGCTCAAATCGGTGCGCGGGTCGTCGGTGACAAACTGTGTGACACGGCCGGACTGGAGCTGTTGCAGCGCGGCGGCAATGCGGACGCCGTCCGCCCGCGTCTGTAGCGGCCGGGTCATGCGCCAGAGCTGGTTGGTCGGGTCGCGCCGGAATTCCATGGCCTTCGCACCGTTGGTGACCGTGATCCAG
>Ga0316226_1001631_pt1 | contig 23338 bp, 27 predicted proteins | sample TBH18017metaG_FD_206009 | JGI IMG/M metagenome (GOLD analysis project Ga0316226, IMG submission 206009) | Freshwater microbial communities from Trout Bog Lake, Wisconsin, USA - TBH18017 | ecosystem: Environmental > Aquatic > Freshwater > Lake > Hypolimnion/Profundal zone | place: USA: Wisconsin...
TGCGATCTTGTCTTCGCTCATCTTCGCCTCCTCCTCGCCGGTCATGCCGGGATCGCCGCGACGACGCGGTCACAGGAAACGATCTGCTTGTCGAGCGCGAGCGCCTTGGGGCTGGCGCCAAAAGCCAGGCCCGCCAGTTGCGTGAAGTACATGACCGGGATGTCGTAGTTGGTCCCGAAGGTCTTGTTGACGCGCGGCTGGTAGCCCTCGATGTTCATCTCGCAGAGTGGGCAGGCGCAGACGATCACATCGGCGCCTGCCTTCTGCGCGCCCTCGAGCAGCTCGTGGCAGAGGCGCAGGGCGCCTTCTTCCTTGGTCAGCATCATCATGCCGCCGCAGCACTTGGACTTGCCCGCGTAGTCCGTGATGACGTCGGCGCCGAGCGCCGTGAAGAAGTCGTCCATCGTGGTCGGGAACTCGGGGTCGTCGAAGGCGCCCATGGGGCGCGAGTACTGGCAGCCGTAGTAGGGCGCGACCTTGATGCCGGTGAGGCGCCGCGTGACCTTCTCGCTCAGCGCCTCGATGCCGACGTCGTTGACGAGCACGTCCATGATGTGGCGCACGGCCTTCTTGCCGTCGTAGGAACGGTTCACAGCGCCGAGGGCGCCGTTGACGGCCTCGTGGACCTCGGGGCTCTCCTCGATGTAGCGGTTGGTCTTGGCCAGCGTGGTGTAGCAGGCGTTGCAGATCACGCAGAGGTCCTCTTCGCCCTGCTGCTGGGCGATGGCGAGGTTGCGCGCCGCAATGGCGAACGAGTCCAGCTCGCGCACGTTGAAGTAGCTCGTGGCGCCGCAGCAGTTCCAGTCGTCCAACTCCACCAGCTCCACGCCGAGCTTCTCCATCATCGCGCGCGTGGAGATGTCGTAGGCCTTGCCCGTCGCTTCCGACGAGCAGCCCGGGTAGTAGAGGTACCTCATTGTGTCTTCGCCTCCTGGGCCTCGAGGTAGGCGCTGATCTTGTCCAGCTCCTCGCGGCCCCTGATGTTCTTGGCGAACAGCGGCAGGCGCCCGGCGGTGAAGAGCTTGAGGCCTGTGCCCATGAACTTGAACGGCAGGCCCCAGTCCTTCGTCAGCATGAACTTGGCCATGAGCTCGACCTCGTGGTTGCGGCCGTGCTTGTGCACGCTGTCCACGAAGTACTTGGTCATGGCCGGCGACTTGCCGTCCTTGGGCGCGAGGTCGTACTTGATGGCCATGCGCTTGAGCTCGTACATGAGGTCGGTGATCTTGATCCCGGCCGGGCAGCGTACGGTGCAGGAGTAGCAGGAGGTGCAGAGCCAGATGGTATTGCCTTTGACGACGCGGTCGATCATGCCGGCGCGGAAGGCGGCGATGACCTCGCGCGGGCCCCAGTCCATCAGGTAGCTCGTGGGGCAGGACCCGGTGCAGGTACCGCACTGCTGGCAGATGTTGATCTTCTCCCCGCCGGGCATGCTCATGACGTCTTCACAGAACTGTCTGTGAAGTTCTTTAGCTTGGGCTGTGGTCGCTAGCTCCGTCATTCTCCTCTCCAGTTCGTCATCGGCCGGACTGATGCACGGACTCCGCATCCCCCCAAGGAACCGGAGCGTGAAGACGTTCTGCGGGCGCTCTGCGCCAAAGATGGCGGCGAGCAAGACGGTCGCGCTGCAAGGCCTTGGTCTCCCCCATGCACACCAGACAGCGAACCGCGGGGGGTTCCCCGCGTGACTACTTTCACAAAGTACAAGGTATCACGATGGGAGGCACGGCCCCTCTCACGTTCTGTACAAAATGTGGAGGCCCGCAGTCCCAGTTGGCGCGGGTTCGGCAGCCTCGCCCGCGCCGCTTTGGCCAACCGGCCCCGGACGACTCAGTCCAGGCCGACCATGCCCTCGCGGATGGCGTACTTCACGAGATCGGTGACCTTGTGCAGCCCGAGCTTCTCCATGATGTTGCCGCGGTGCGTCTCCACGGTCTTGCGGCTCAGGCACAGCATGTCGGCGATGTCCTGGTTGGTGTTGCCCTCGGCGATCAGCTTGAGCACCTCGCGCTCGCGAGCGGTGAGATCGTCGGCCGGCTGCTGCACCGGGTGGTCGTGGACGCGCTGAAGGTAGTCGTCGAGGACGGCCTCGAGCGCCTTGGGCTGGAGCACGCGCGTACCGCTCATCACCAGGCGGATCGCATTGACCAGCTCATCGGACGTGACGGTCTTGAGCATGTAGCCGGTGGCGCCGGCCTGGACGAGCCGGAGCACGCAGTCGCGCCGGTCGTTGCGCGTGAGGGCGACGATCCTGATCTCGGGGTAGCGGCGCAGGATCTGACCGGTGAGCTCGAGGCCGTTCATGCGCGGCATGATCGTCTCGGTGACGATGACATCGGGGTGGGTGGTCGCGACCAGGTGGATGGCTTCGAGACCGTCGGGCGCCTCGCCCACCACGGTCATGTCCTCCTGCGCGTCCAGCAGCGAGCGCACGCCCTGGCGCTCGATGGCGTGATCGTCGACGAGCAGGATGCGGATGACGGCTGCCGAGCCGTTCACTGACCCCTCCCCCACGTGACGGCGAACGGCGGCGACGCGCCGTCACGCTGGCATGGCTTTCGTCCCTATTCTACGGCTTTCACCCCCCGGCAGGGTAGGGTCTGTCACTGGCCTCGGCGGCAGAGGATGGCGGCGCGGCATGGACAGAAGGTCGGCGAGCCGGACAAGCGAGCGGCGCGGTGCCGGAGCGACGACGACCAGCGCCACGATGGTGAGCGACTTCATGCGCGTGGAGACCGACTTCATGCTCCCCCTGCGGGAATCGCCTGGAGCGCACCGGGCTGCGTCCCCCGGCAGTGCCAGAAGGCTGCACGCTCAATTGGTACGGTGGATCGCACGTTGGCAAAGGAAGCGTCTACGGATCTTCGGGACCTGCGCCGAGGTGACCTTGCCGCGAGTGGGAGCCGGTGCAATACTCGAACATGTGTTCGCTATCGACCAGAAAGGACCGCCGTGAAACCGTTGATCCAGTCGCTCGACTTCGTCGCCATCCCGTCCACCGACGCGGCGCGCACCCGGGCGTTCTACGTCGACACGCTCGGCCTGCGCGCCGATGACCACGCGAAGCTCGAGTTCTGGGTGGGAGAGACCTGCTGCGTCATCTGGGAGCCCGCGTCCATGGGCTGGCCGCTCGTCCCGCAGCCGGTCGGCAGCCTCGCCCTGCGCGTGGAGGACGTCCCTGCCGCAAGAGCCGCTCTCGAGGAGAACGGCATCCAGTTCACGGGCGACACCATGGACACCGGCGTCTGCCACATGGCCCTCTTCACCGACCCGGACGGCAATGGGCTCATGCTGCATCACCGGTACGTGCCCTACGCCTGAGCGGCGGCGCCCCGGCGCACAGGGCATGGCGGGCGCGGGCGTTTTGCGCCCGCGGCCCCCGTGCCCTAGAATCCCATGGCTTGTTCAGGGCCGACGTAGCTCAGCTGGCAGAGCACATCACTCGTAATGATGGGGTCCTCGGTTCGATTCCGAGCGTCGGCTCCAAGAAAGCCCAGCAAACGGGCACTTTCCCGAAGTCCCCATCCCTACCAGGGATGCCAATCTGCTAACAAGTGCAATCAAGGCCCCTCAGAAGGCCCCGTCGACCGCTGCCTCGAACGTGTCCGCGAGCTCCTGCTGGGCGCCCTGCACAGCGTGCGAGTAGACGTCAAACGTCATGGTCACGGAGGCATGTCCGAGATATTTGCTGACCACCGTCACCGGCACGCCCTCTTGTAGCGCGATGCTGGCGAAGGTGTGGCGCAGGCCGTGCACCGAGAGAGGTGACAGCTCGAGCGCCTTCGGCGTCGCCGGGTTGGCGGCGTCGAGGTTGGCGAGAGTCCGCGTCGTTCGGAACTGCCAGGTGATCGCGTTGGGATGGAGCGGAGCGCCGGCGGCATCGGTGAAGATGTAGCCCGTCTCCTGCCACCGCGGACCCGCCGCCAGGTGTGCCCTCGTCTGTGCCGTGCGCTGGCGCTTGTCAAGCATCGCGGTCGTGAGCACCCCCAGCGCCAACGTGCGGATGCTGCCCTTCGTCTTCGGCGTCGTCTCCTCGACCACGCCGTTCTTGAGCGGCACGCGGTTGCGCCGGATCTTGAGCGTGCCCGCCTCCGCGTCGAAGTCCTCCCACCGGAGGCCGGCGGCCTCGCCGCGACGGATCCCGGTGTGGCTCATGAGGTACCAGAGCGGATAGAGGTCACCGCGGACGCCGTCGAGGCCCTCAGCGAAGTCGAGGAAGCGCTGCAGCTCGTTCTGACTCCAAAACTGAATGCCCCGAGTGGGCTTCTCTCGCGCCTTCTTCGGTGCTGTTTCCGCGGCGCCCTGGGCCGGGTTCTTACCAAGGAGGTTCTGCTCGATCGCCGCGTTGAGTGCCCGGTGAAGCGTGGCATGGACGCGCCGGATGGACGCGACACCCAAGCCGGGACGATGGACGATCTCCATCTCCGGCCTGCCGTCCGCACCGATGACCTTTCTCCGCGTCTTGGGGTCGCGTTTGACCGTCCAGTCGTCGTATCCCGCGGCGAGCATCTCGTAGTGCTGCTTGATCGCCTTGAGCCTCAGGTCGCGCAGCTGCGTCGTCGCCAGCGGGAACGGCCGCGACGGTGGACCGATGAGGTGCCGGGGGACGTGGTCGCGGTAGCTCTCTCTCGTCGATTGCTTGATGTCGCGTTCCTCGAGCGTTTCTAGCCACACCCCGAGATAGTGGGCAACGGTCATCCGCAGAGGAGGCTGGGCCTCGCCCTTGTGATACTTGGCCCGTTCCATGTCCCGGGCCTGCTTCGCCTCCTCTTCCTTGTCGAAGCCGCCGTGCGTCACGAGGCGGCGTTCCTGCGTCTCGCGCAGGGGCTCACCGCAGTGTGGGCAGGCGTCCAGCTTGAAGCCGAGCATCCAGTGCCGGAACCCGGCGCTGCGTGGGTTCTGGGCCAGGTACTCGCACTCAGCGTTGCGGCAGCGTTGCGCCGGCTGCAGCTTAAGGTCGATCACATAGCCCCATTTGCCGCCGGGCCCGCGCGGCCGGCGGATCCCGTCCTTCATGGTCTTCTTCGCACCTCCCTTCGTCGTGGTCGTGGTGGTCTTGATCGCTGTGGTCATGCGTCCTCCTTCGTCTTGCGGGCGGGTTTGGTGTTCGGCAAGAACGTCTTGCCGGTAGTTGGATCGATGGTGGTCCTCGCGGTCCTGAGCCATGTCTTGACCGTCTCGTATGGCGGGGCAGCGAGCGTCACGACCTCGTCCGCGTCCCTGCCCTCGGCCTCCAGTGCCTCGGCTCTCTTGAGTTGGGCTTCAGTCCAGAGGTCGCGTTCCTGCCGGAGCCACATCACGTAGTTGCGCCGGTGGTCCGGCTGGCCCATCGCCCAAGTGACCTTCGCCGCGACCTGCCGATAGAACTCGTCGCTCGATCCGCGACGGCCGAGCCGCCTTGGCTCAGTCACCCTGGGCGGTTCGGTCTTGGTGATCGTGGCGAGGCCCTCGACCGCCCACTCGTTCAAGGCAGCGAACGGGAACCGCTCCGAGATCTCGGAGAGCGTGAGTTCGCCCTCTGTGACGACCAGAAGACCCGCGCACTTCCAGGTACGCCCATCCTTCACGAAGCGCAGGCGCACGTCCGTATAGGAGCCGCTCTTGTTCAGGTCCGATTGGACCTTGACCCACTGCACGTCCTTGCCTCCGGCGCCCTGATAGGGCGGATCGCAGAGGCCAGCGACCACGAACGTGATGGGGCGACGGCGGTTGCTCATGACACTCAATGTAACACTCAAAGTGCCGAAGTCAACATTAATGGATGCGACCGGTTGAGTTATCCGGTGGGTTCATCTTTCGGCCACGGTACCGCCGATGCGACACTCGGCTCGTTCGGGGAACGACCGCGGAGGCACCGTTGACCATCACGGAACAAGTCAGGAAGCGCCGCCTGCCGGCCCCTCCCGTGGCGCGTGCGATCCGAGAGGCAGTCTTCGTGACACAGCAGGACATCGCCGACGAGCTCGGCGTCCACCGCATCACTGTGGCGCGCTGGGAGTCAGGCGCCAGGCGTCCCCGCGGTGCGGCGCGCGAAGCGTATGCGAACCTCCTCGCCGACCTGCAGCGTGAGAGCGCATGAGCCGCGCCAAGCCCATCACCGTCTCGGAGGCGCGCGATCGCCTCACTCTGCGCGTCTCCGAGGCCGCCTACCTCGCCAGCATGTCGCCGTCGAAGATGTACAGCGCCCTCGAGCGCGCTGAGGTCCCGGGCCTGCGCCGGGTCGGCGGCCGGGTCCTCGTCAATGCCGAAGAGTTCCTCGCCTTCTTCGAGAAGGCGTCGTGATGGCGACGCGATTGCAGACGCGCGAATCCGAGGCTGGATTCGGCGTCTCCACAAGGACCGGTGACGGGGGCGCTCAGCTCGAGCTCGGGCGCGACCCGCTGCTCCAGGCCAGTGATCGCGACCTGCTACGTGATGCCAGCGACGCCGCGGCGCTTCTGGCGCTGGGGCCAGACGGCATCCATCCACGCACTGCCGCGCAGCTCCGCACGGAACTGGTCGCATCGGTGCGGGAGTTGGAGCGGCGGTGGTCTGATGCCTGACAACCGGATCCCAACGCTCGAGAACCTCGAGGACCTGCTCGTGCTCGGCGTCTACGTCACGCTGAGCCATGCCACCACCCCCGAGTTCCACGGTTTGGCGGCGCTCGTCGACAAAGTCTGGTGCCAATACGAGGAGCGGCGAGCCTGCGCGATCCTCGAGAAACGGGGGGACCTTTGAGCACACTCTCGGTCGACGCGGTCGCCTTCGTGGCGTTGGCGCGGGCCTACCACTCCCTCGGTTTCAACGTCCTCCCGATCGGCGCGGACAAGCGGCTGGTCGACGTCATGGAGTGGAAGCGGTGGGAGACGGAGCGTCAGACCACCTCAGACCTCGAGCGCCTTCCCTTCGACCGTGCCGTAGGAGTCGGCGCGGTCTGCGGCGCGGTCTCCGCCGGCGAAGGCATGCACCTGGTCTGCATCGACGCCGACAAGGCACCGGGCAGGGCGCCGCTCGAGAGCATCCTCGGCAACCTCGGCCTCCCTCGCGACTACGCCTGGGCCGTCTACACCCCGGGCAAGGGCGGCGGCTGGCATGTATGGATCACCGTCGCCGGCCTCGTCGAGGAGCTCGCCAAGAAGGGACTCGACGCCGGGCGCCTCGAGGCGCCGTTCCCGGGCACCGACCATATCGAACTGCGCTGGGATGCCGCCTACACCGTGCTCCCCGGCAGTGCGCACCCCGAAGGGGGCACGTACCGCTGGGAGCACGGCAACGGCACACCGCCGCCGACCCTGCCGGAGGCCGTGGACGCCCGTCGTGTGGCGCGCCTGGGCAAGTGGGTGGGAGAGACGACGGACGGACACCGGGCGCTGGCGTCGCCGTTGCCGGAGAAGATCATCAAGGGTGCAGGCCAGCACCCGCTTATGACCTCGTTCGCCGGGACCATGCGCCGCCGCGGCGCCAGCACCGAGGCGATCCTCGCCGCCCTGCGCGTGGAGAACGATCGCATCTGCAGCCCTCCCCTCCCCGATACGGACCTCGTCCACATCGCCAATAGCATCGGGAAGAAGACACCGAAGGACCCGTTGCGGGAAGACCTGCGGCCACTTGAGCAGGAGGCGGCGCACGCCGCGATCCTGCGCAGCAAGTGGTTGGGCCGCGTGCGCTACGCCGAGCACATGAAGCAGTGGCGGCGCTGGACCGGCAAAGTGTGGGAAGCAGCGCCCGACGCCGTAGTTGCGGACGCTGCTTGCACGGTACTGCGCCGAGAGTACGCGCAGCAGCTCGCCGCCGCCTCGGAGGACGAAGGCAAGCGCCTGTTGCCGCTGTACAAGGACGCCTGCAAGAGCCGCAGTGTGCTCGGCGGCCTGTTCTTCCTACGCGGGCAAGACGGCGTGCACACGCGAGCCGAAGAGTGGGATCCCGAACCGTACACCCTCAACTGCGCCGACGGCCTGCTGGACATGCGCACGCGCGTGCTGCGCCCGCACGACCCAGCCGCCATGTGCACCCGCGTGACCACCTGGGCGCTCGGAGCCGATGGCGCGACGAGCACGGGCGCGTGGCAGCGCCACCTCGAGAAGTGTCTGCCGAGCGTTGACGTGCGCCGGCAGGTTCAGCGCGACCTCGGTCGTTCACTGGTGGACGCCGTACTGGAGCACTCGTTGAGCATCTGGTACGGCATCGGGCGCAACGGCAAGTCGACCACCGCCGAGGCCCTGCTCAAAGGGCTCGCCGGGTACGGAATGGAGGCCGCCAAGGACCTCCTCGTGCAGACGAGCAACGAACGCCACACAACGGAGATCGCTGAACTGGCCGGCGCGCGTCTCGTCTTCGTCGAGGAGACCACTGACGGCAAGCACCTGGACGAGTCCCAGGTGAAGCGGCTCACCGGCGGCGGCAACAAGCGCGCCCACTTCATGCGGCAGGACAACTTCGACGTGCCGCAGACGTTCTCGCTGACACTGCTGGTCAATCACAAGCCCAAGGTGAGCGGCGGCGACCCCGGGATATGGGAGCGCCTGCGGCTCGTGCCCTGGACCGTGCGCATCCCCTACGCCGAGCAGCGCCCCCAAGAGGAGGTCATCGCCGAACTCGAGGCAGACGGCCCGTGGATGCTGCGCTGGATGGTTGCCGGGTTCGCTGACTGGCAGGTCGACCACCACTGGATCGCAGAAGAGGTGAAGGCCGCGACGCACGACTATCGCGCCGAGGAGGACGAGCTGCAACGCTTCGTCGACACCTACTGCACCGAGGACACGCGCGCAGCGATCCCGATGAGGGAGCTGTACGAGGCCTACGTCCGGTTCTACCAGCGTGAGCATCCCGGTTGGAAGGAGCCGACGCAGAAGTCGCTCGGCGCGCTGCTGCGGGACCGAGGCGTTACGCCCGCTCGCCAGGGACACGACAACGTGCGTGTGTATCGAGGCATCACGCTGAGGGCGACGCCGGAGCCGGCACAGGTGGAGTGGGATGAAGCCTGACGCGACCCGTCTGCGACCCGATGCGACCCGTTTTACTGGTTGTAGCGCTACGCGCGCGCGGAAGCTTGCTTTAGAAAATCGGTACGCATCCGGTCGCACCGGCTCAAAAGGAGCGCCATGAGCACTGAACGACCAGCCGCAGTGAGTCAGATCCTCACCTGTCTGCAGCGCGAGCACTGCCACGGAAACGGAGGATGCCCGTACTTGGGCCGATGCAACGGCGGGCCGGCTGAGTCGCTGGGGATGACGGCGGCACTGGTCGCGTACATCAAGCGGCTGGAGGTCGCCGGGAATGTGCAAGCAGCTGCACAGAGCCGACCGGGCGTTGGCAGAGCGTTTTCAGCGAGCCGGAATCGGCCTCGATGAACGCCGCTCCCATCATCCCCTGTGAAGGGGCCGAGCCAAGTGGCCCCGGCTCGTCTGGTCGTCTCCGTCACGCTGAAACAACCAACGTCCTAGGAGGACACCGTGAGTAAGACCAAGATCCGCGTGCAGATCACCGATCCGCACGACCCGCACAACGGCGACCAGTACGACACGACGCTCGACGCCCACATGGTACAGACCGACCTCGAATCCGGTCGCATCACCCGGGTCGCCCGCATCTTCACCGACGGCGGCCGCATCGAAGAATGGCTCGTGACCGCTGCGGTGCAGGCCGCGCTCGACGCCGGCAGCATCCACGAGGTCTTCGAGGGCGAGGACTACGGGGAGGCGTCATGACCGTCATGGACTTCGCCGCGGCTCGCAAGAACTGTGCTGACTGGCAGAACATCGCCTTCGGCACCCTGGACGCCTACAAAGCGCAGCACGGCAGCTCCCCGGTGATGCCGGTGGTCAACACCATGATGACGACCGCCGCCGGCCTGCTCAACCAGACCGAGCCCATCGCCAAGAACGAGGACGGCCTTCTGTCCCCCGAGGGCGTCGACCAGCTGCTGGCCTCTCAGCGTGCCTCAGCGGCCGCGAAGCTGCAGGACGGCTTGCAGCAGTTCGATGCAGTGCTCGGCCAGCATGTCGTCAACCTGGCCAACAAGGCGTTGCCGCAGATCCCCGCCGGCGCCGATGAGAGCCTCCTGCGCCAGGAAACACAGATGCTCGTTGCCGCCAGCGAGAACCCAAGCACCGCCCTCATGAACATCGCACAGGGGCAGCGTCGAGATCTAGCGGCCGTGGCCATCTCACCGTGGGGGGCATCGCTCGCCGGGACCGTTGGTCTCAATCCGGCCGACCTCGCACCGCTGCGCGCGGCCGCGATGAAGGGCTCCCTGCAGTACGGCACGGATGCACAGAAGCGTGCCGCGGACGAGTACGTGAGCGCCACGCGCCTGGCGCCGCTGCGCGAGGTGCTCAACAACGTCGTCTCTGAGGTGTTGGGCGTCGAGGGCACCAAGGGGGTCGATCTGCACTATCCGCTTGGCGACGCTCCCAACGTCCACGAATGGGCCGCTGCGCCGCAGGGCGCCCCGCCCATGGTGAAGGCGTAGGGCGAGCGGGAAAGCGGTTCCGATGATCCCCCACGACCATGTGAACGCCAAGGGCGAGCCGCACTGCGCAGTCGCCCTGGCCGGCGGCGCTACCTACCCGGAGGCAGCCGCCGCCGGCGGCGTCGCTCTCGCCACCATCCGGCGGCGCATGGCGGACGGCGCGTATCGAGCCCACGTCCAGGAGCTGCGGGGGCAGCTGCTTGAGCAGGCGCTCGGCGTGCTCTCGACGAACTGCGCCGCCGCATCGACCTGTCTGGTCGACCTCATGCACTCCAGTTCCGACCTGGTCGCCCAGAAGGCGGCCAGGTCCGTGATCGAGATGGCGTTGCGCGTGCGCCGCGAGTCCGACCTTGAGCAGCGCATGGCCATGATCGAGACGCAGATCGAACGGGCCAAGCGGGAACGGGATCGCGGCCATGGCCGGTAGCCTCGAAGGTCGCCTCGATCGCGCCGAGCGCGAGTTCGGTGAGGATGACCTTGCCTTCCTCGAGATGGAATCAGGCGAGCTGGTCTACATCGGAGCCATGCGCATCGTCGACGACTTCCTCGAGGCCGTTGGCGGCAACGAGATCACCAGCGAGCGCGCCGAGCTCTACGCCGACGCGCTCGCGGACCCGCGCCATGGATCCATGCTGCCCTTCCTCATCCAACAATGCCAAAAGCAACTCCGGGAGGAGTCGTGACCCCCACACTCAGCACGCGAATCACCGGCGTGACCGCCGACATGCGTCGTCACCGTACCGTCCTCGAAACGATGCTCACTGAGCAGCGCGACCTCATGACGAACGACGAAACCGCGGCTGTCGAGTACGCCGTCAGACTGTGCGACGCCAGCGCACGATTCTGGGACGACAAGCGTCGGCGGATCCTTGAGTCCGGATGCCAGTGTGATTGCAGCGAGTGCTCCGCAGGCTCGTATCCGGGCGCTCCCACCACGCCCAATGACGGGGCCTCACGTCCCGGATCAAGAAAGGAAGGCCAGTCATGCCAATGACCGCAGGTGAGCTGGACGTAGCCCTCAGGGCCAAGGACGGCGTCACGCCGGTGATGAACGGCGTGGGCAAGAGCGCCAGCAGCCTGGGTAGCGCCTTCGGTGGCCTCGGGAACATCATCACCGCCGCCATTGCCGTGACCGCCGTGGCCGCCGTGGTGAAGTTCGCAAAGTCCGCCTACGACTCGTTCCAGCAGACCGGCGAGGCCATCAAGACGCTCACCCGCATGACCGGCGTCTCGGTGCAGGGAGCGTCGATCCTCACCGAGCAGTGGAAGCTCTTCGGCGTCTCCGCCGACGGCGGCGCCAACGCCATGAAGTTCCTCTCCAAGAACATGGAGGCCGCGATCGGCGGGTCGAAGCCGCTGACGGCCGCCTTCAAGGAGACCGGCCTCTCGATCGACGACCTCAAGGGCAAGTCCAGCGCGGACATCATGCTCAAGCTGCGCGACTCCATGAGCCAGATGACCGACAAGACGCAGCGCACCGCCCTGGCGATGCAGCTCTTCGGCCGCGGCGGCATGGCGATGATGCCCTGGCTCGACCGCTCTCCCGCGGCCGTGGACGCCGTGACCAAGTCGATGCACAGCCTCGGCCTCGTGTGGGGGCCGACGCAGATGGCCGAGTTCGAGAAGGTCAAGGGCGAGCAGCGCAACAACGCCCTCCTCTGGGACGCGATCAAGATGCGCGCCGGCGAGGCCATCACGCAGGTGGTCGGCGTGCTGCTACCGCTGATCGGCAAGGGGCTGGCGCTGCTGCTGCCGGTGTTCGACAAGGTGAGGACCGGCATCTCGATGCTCATGACCGGCCTCGGCGAGGGCTTCAAGAAGCCCTGGGCGGAGATGAGCGCCGGGCAGAAGGTCCTCACCGTCCTCGCGGACGCCGTCAAGACCTGGGCGAACGGCTGGAAGCTCGAGATCATGACTGTGGTCAACTTCTTCCGCGCCCACTGGACCGAGATCGTGAAGGTCGCGAACGACGTGATGAACGACATCGGCGCGGGCGTCACCTGGCTCCACAACACGTTCAAGCCGGCCATCGACCAGATCGTGCTCACGGTGAGAGCTGCCCTGGCAGCCATGGCGAAGTTCTGGACTGACCACAAGACGCAGATCATGGCCGTGCTGACCGCCCTCTGGAGCGTGGTCAAGGTCATCTGGAACCTCATCGTGGGCGTGATCAAGGGAGCGCTGACGGTCATCTCCGGCGTGATCCAGGTGGTCATGGCGCTCCTGCGCGGCGACTGGGGCGCCGCCTGGAACGGCGTCAAGGAGATCGTGCGCGGCGCCTGGGAGGTCATCAAGAGCGTCATCAAGGGTGCGCTCGCCTTGGTCGTGGACATCCTGAAGCTCGCCTGGGACGCGATCAAGCTGGCCGCCTCCGCCGCCTGGAACGCGATCAAGAAGGCCATCTCCGACGTCTGGACGGCCATCAAGACCGTCGTGAGTGGCGCCGTTGGCGACGTCAAGTCGACGATGAGCGCCGCCTGGAACGCGATCAAGGGCGCCGTGAGCTCCGCCTGGAGCGCCATCTCCGGAGCCGTCAGTTCGGGCGTTGGTGACGTGGTGAAGTTCGTCAAGGGCCTGCCCGGCAAGGTCGTGAACGCGCTCGGCAACCTGGGGTCGCTCCTGCTCAGCGCCGGCCGTGACCTCATCGCCGGGCTCTGGAACGGTATCAGTAGCGCCGTGGGCGGCCTGCTCAGCAAGATACAGGGCGTCGCCAGCTCCATCGGCCACGCCTTCAAGAGCGCGCTCGGCATCGGCAGCCCAAGCACCGTGTTTCACGAGTTCGGCCTCAACCTCATGCAGGGGCTCGGCAACGGCGTGAACGCCGGCGCCGACCTGGCCGTGGGCGCCGTGGCAGGCGTCGCCGGGGCCGTGTCAGGCGTGCCGATGCAAGGCCTCGCCGCCGGGGCCGGCAGCGTGGGCATCTCCATCCAGATCGGCACGGTCTACGCGACTTCACCAGCGCAGGCGCAGGCGTCCACGACGGACATCGCCAACCAGATCATTGCCAAGCTAGCGACGGCGAAGCGCAACACCGCGAGGGGGGCACCGTGACCGACGATCACGCGCGCCTCTTCCACTACACGCTCGCGAGCTGCCTGGGGGGCATCCTGAGCGCCGGCAAGCTCGTTCCGGCGCCGGAACCGCTGCGTCGCGTGCGTCCGGTGGTCTTCCTGTCCTACCACCCCGATTGGGACCCGTTCTGCCCGGACATGCTTCACGCCCACCCCACGTATCCGCCGATCGCCGATCGGCGAGAGCTCGTCCACGCCGCCGGCGGCGTCGCCCGCGTCGGCGGTGGCCTTGCCCGCATCGAGGTAGACCCGCAGGCGGCACCGCACGGATGGGCCGATTACCGGCGCATGAGTCGGCAGCCGAACGACGTTCTCAGGAAGCTGGCGCAATTCGCCGCAAAGTACGGTTCGGACCTGCGGCAATGGCGCGTGAGCTTCGAGCCGATCGGCCAGGAGTTGTGGCGCGTCGTCGAGATCGACGAGGGTGAGGGGTGGCAGCCGTTTCCCGTGTGATTGCAGCGAGCGCTCCTCGAGCTCGTTTCCGGAGCGTCCCATCATTGCCGTTGATGTGTGAGTAAGGGGACGGGCTCACGACCCAGCCCCGCGTCCCGGCCGGCAAAGCCTCCTGGCCGTCCGTGACGCACAGAGGCCCCGCCGGCAACCTCTCCTGCCGGCGGGGCCTCGTCTTGCCCTGTGTGCCCCCTAGCGCCGCATCACGGGCGTGTTGAGCTCTCTGGCGAGGCGACCCGCGACGTCATGGGTAGCCCGCCGCTCACCGCGCTCCACGCGACTCAGGACCGAGACGTTGATGCCGGTGTCCCGTGAAACATCCCGCAGCGACCGACCTGCTCGTTGGCGCAGTGTCCGCCAGTTCGCGTCCACGTACATAGGCGCGTCGGCCAGGGCGGCGCTGAGCCGATCGGCAACGTCGACCGTTGGCCTTCTCGTGCCGTGCTCGAGCCGCGAGAGGTAGGCGGGGCTCACGCCGGCCAGGGCGGCGAGCCGACGGAGGCCAAGGCGCTTGCGCTCACGCGCTTCACGCAGTGCTTCACCGTCGAACGCGACCGGCTCACGGTGTCCTCGTGTGGTGGTCGGCCTCGACGTTGTGAGGACGTCCAGGACGCCGCCTCCATGCGCTTCGCATGTGTCGGAGGGGTTGGACCGCCTGAGCACCGTGCCGCAGCCCGCAGCGGCGCAGGTGCGTCCCTGCGGGTAGAGGATCCGGTATCGGGGTTCCGGGTCGAGATCCTCGATCACCACGACCGGCAGGCCTCTCGTGCGCAGCCGCTCGAGTACGTGCTCGGCGTCGTCGACACTCACCCTCGCCCCCCGGGCCAGCTCCCGCATCGTCCGCGGTGCTTCGAGCAGTAGTTCGGCGACCTGCTGCATCCGGTGGGCGTTGTGATTCAGGGCCAGGACGCCACCCATCACGAGGCCTTGCGCGGCGCATTCGCCGGCTGGATGACGAACAGGCGATCTACTTCGCTCTGGGGGATGCGATAGTGGCCGGCGGCAGTACGCGTTGCCGTGACGTGGCCGATCTGGGCCCAACGGCTCACGGTCCGCTCGGAGAAGTGGCCGGTGACGTAAGTCTGGTGGATGTAGTCGACCGCCTCACGAACGGTCATGGTGGTGCTGTCTTTCATGGTGTCCTCTCCTGTGTCGTGCTGCAAACAAGTGCAATCAACTTGTTGGAAGCATCGGACGGATAGGCACTCATCAGACAGATTGAGCGAAGAAAATCCCTGCAAATAGGCACAAAACGCCAACTCGTAATGATGGGGTCCTCGGTTCGATTCCGAGCGTCGGCTCCAGTTCTTTCCCTGCACAGGCCTCCTTTCCGGGGCGGCCTTTCTCTTGGCAGGCCGAGCGTCTGCTGCGCCGTGTGCTCTCAGTCGAGATGACGGCGTGTCGTGCCGACCGGGCCCGTGGTGTCCAGGAACGCGTCGATCAGCATTGCCCGCCCGAGTACGCCGTCAGAGCCGGTATCGGCCCTGGGCGCACGGAACCACGATGGGATCAAGGATGCGGTGTCGCCCGCCGCAGGCACGTACCCTCGTCACGCCAAAAGGACGACTTCCACGACGCCGGTGACGACGATCAGCGCGGCTGCGCTTGCTGCGGACCGCTCCACTCCCTGTTTGCGGCCAGGACACCCTCCGCATCGTCGAGGGGACACACGCACAAGCGGCCCGCCGCGAGGAACAGGGGGTAGCCATCGCGGCGGGCCGGCCGGGGTGCTTACCACCCAGATCGTGTATTCCCCAGAGAAGCCGCGGACAACGGTCCCGACCGTTGCCCTGCGCAGAGCGACCCGAAGCTCGGGCAAGCGTCGGGTCGCGGGCGCGGCCCAAGTTGCGAGCCGGTCCCTGCCGCGAGCGTACACGGCGCCCAACGGTCCAGGACGCAGCATGACCCGCCGCGCCGGAGTCCTCAGCGGGAGGGCGCGACGGGTCACAAGCACAGCATTGAAGTCGTCTCGGCCAGGCCCAGCAGCGCCCAGGTGCCGAGCAGGACGATGGAGAGAGCGACCAGACTCGAGCGGTTCCCGGTCGTCACGAGCAGGCCCACCCAGACGACGCTGAGCACCGCGCCGCCGCAGAGCACGACGAGCGAGAGCCGTCGTGCGGGCCTTCCGCGCAGCACGAGCACCAGCGCGGCGACGGCGATGAACAGCGACAGCACGTGGAAGACGGGGCTGGCCGCCCACGCCATGGGCACGCCGCTCACGCTCACGCGAAGCGACGTCCGGAGCGAGACGGCCCGACTGTACGCCGCCCAGACGAGCGGCACAGCCAGCAGCGCAGAAGGGGCTGGCAAGAGACTCCGAGGGTCGAGCTGTCCCCGGATGAGACGCTGCGACGCGAGCGGGCGGAACTCCGAAGCCGCCGACGGGAGCCGGCGGGCGGCGGCGAGGCGATCCGGCAGGCGCCGGCGGCCGTCAAGCTGGACCGGCGCCCCCGGACGGTTCAGTATGTCTGTTCGCCGGCGTGTCAGCGTGAAGGCCACACGCCGGCGACCGCTCGCGGCAAGACGAGCGGCAGGACGGGAACGAGTCTCGCGAGGAAGGGAACGGACCGTGAGAGAGCTGACGAGACGACGTGACGTGGTGGGGCTCGCGACGGCGGCCGTCGCGCTCGCCCTGTCCCTCCTTGTCACGGCCTGCGGAAGCTCATCCGGGCAGGCCGCCTCCGCGAGCCCCACGCCGACGACGCCGGCCGTCAGTATCGTCATCACGCCGAAGGGCGGCCAGCACGTGAAGCCGCAGAAGCGCATCGTCGTCAAGGCGATCGACGGGCAGCTCGTCAAGGTCAGCGTCGACACCAAGGGCGAGCCTGTCACCGGTACCCTCGACTCGACTTCTACCGTCTGGCGCAGCCACGGCACGCTCGACACCTCGACGCGCTACGTCGTCCACGCCACTGCGCGCGATGCGGCCGGGCGCATGGTGACGGCCAAGCGGACGTTCCACACGCTCACGCCTCACAGCACGTTCACCGCGCAGATCTTCCAGGGACACGGCCTGACGTACGGCGTCGGCATGCCCGTCATGCTCACGTTCAGCCGGCCGGTCGAGAATCGCGCCGCCGTGGAGCGCGCGCTCCACCTCTGGACCTCCAAGCCGCTGGTCGGCGCGTGGTACTGGGACAACTCGTCGACCCTCTGGTTCCGCACGCGCAAGTACTGGCCGGCGCACACCAAGGTCCGCTTCGTCGGCGACTTCGACGGTGTCGAGGCCTCGCCGGGCGTCTACGGCACGCACACGCTCAAGCAGAGCTTCCTGATCGGCGAGTCGCTGATCGCCGTCGCCGACACGCGGACCCACCACATACGTATCTACCGCGACCGTCACCTCTTCGCCAACTGGCCGATAAGCAGCGGCCGGCCCGGCAAGGAGACGCCCAACGGGACCTACCTCACGATCGAGAAGCAGAACCCGGCCCACATGAAGGGGCCGGGCTACGACCTCCAGGTGCCGTGGTCGGTGCGCTTCACCTGGAGCGGCGACTACGTGCACGACGCCCCCTGGTCCGTGGGCTCGCAAGGCTACGCCAACGTCAGCCACGGCTGCGTCAACCTCGCCCCGGCGCACGCCGAGACGTACTACAACATGGCCGTCCCCGGCGATCCGGTGACGATCACCGGGAGCCCCAAGGCCGGCAAGTGGGACGACGGCTGGACCGTCTGGTTCCTCTCCTGGAAGCTGCTGCTCAAGGGCAGCGCGCTGCACAAGGTGGTGCGCACCGGGCCGCAGGGCAGCACGCTCGTCGACCCCTCGACGCTGCGCCCGACGAAGACCAGGTCGCCGCTCGGCGGACCCAAGCCGGGGAACTCCGCCGCGAGCTGAACCTTGCGGCGGAGCCGGACGCGGACGCCCCGGCCGGCGTCGGTGAGCGGCCGGCAGACGCTAGGACGCCGGCGGCCGCCGGCCACACTTGCCGCCGCGGCGGATTCAGACGAGAATCCGTGGCGGCGCATCCAAACCCCCTGAAGGAGACCTTCCATGGCGTACGCAGAGGATTTCGAGAGAGCCCTCCAGGTGGGCCGTCCTCCCACGATCACGTCCCTGTTCCCGAACTCGAAGGCGCTGATCGTCAGCGGCAAGGTCGTCGACCGGGCGATGCGGGCCAAGGGCAAGGCCATCGCGATGGCCGCGAACGGGCGCAACATCTTCGTGATCCGTGGGGCGCTGCGGGCGGCGCAGAAGGCCAACGCCGCCATCATCATCGAGATCGCCAAGTCCGAGGGCGGGCAGAAGGCCTACTGCGCGGTGAACTACTGGAACATGGCGCGCGTCGTCGACGCCCTATGCAACGAGATGGGCATCACGATCCCCGTCGCCATCCACGCCGATCACTACGGCATGAAGAACGAGAAGGACCTCGCCCAGGCCTTGGTGGAGATCCCCACGATGTTCGAGGCGGGCATCACGTCCATCGCCATCGACGCGTCCCATCAGCCCAACGACCAGAACCTCCTCGCGAACCTTGCCGTCAGCTCGAAGATCCCGGCATGGGCCGGGCTCGAGACCGAGATCGGCGAGATCAAGGGTTCCACCGGGCTCTCGACGCCGGCTGAGGCGCTCTTCCTCATCCAGGGGCTCAATGCGCACGGCATCTTCGCCGACTGGATCGCGCTGAACAACGGCACCACCCACGGGATCGAGGCGTCGGACGCCGGCATCCAGGTCGCGCTGACCGCCGAGGTCCACGCAGCCCTCGCGCCCTACAACGTCAGCGGCGCCCAGCACGGTACGTCAGGCAACAGCTCCGAGCGGCTCCGCGAGATCGCGGCCAAGACCCACACCACGAAGGCGAACGTGGCTACCGCCCTCCAGATGATCTCGTGGGGGCTCGAAGTGAACGACTACGGCAACGCTCAGCTCGACGCCGACGGCAACTTCATCAAGGTCGAGGGCGAGGGCGTGACCGAGGAGATGTGGGCCGAGGTGGTCGCCTACGCCGACGACAAAGGCTGGAAGAAGGGCGACTACAAGAACCTCAACCTGCCGTTCGAGAGCAAGTTCCTGGCCCAGCCCGCGGAGATCCGCGAGCGCATGGCCCAGCGGGTGGAGGACTTCGTCTACAAGATGCTGACCGAAGTCCTCAACACCGGGGACACGGCGCCCCTCGCCGTCGCGGCGATCCTCGCCGCGGGGTCCTACGACCTCGGCGCCAAGGTGGGACGCATCGAGGACCCCGCAGACTGGACCGACGCCAAGATCGTCGAGAAGGCGAAGTCGCTCGACAGCGACAAGGGCGCCACAGGCAACTTCGACGACTAGGAGCGGACTCCGCGACCGCTGCTGAGGCGCCCGGAGGCGCGCCGAACGAAGACGGCCGGGGCGCTCGGGGTCAGCTGGCCGCCCCGGCCTTCCTCTCCATGCCGGAGATGAAGACCTCGACGAGGCCGGGGTCGAACTGCTTGCCCGCCCCGGCCCGGAGCTCTGCAACCGCCGCCTCCGGCGCCAGCGCCGGGCGATACGGCCGATCGCTCACCATCGCCTGCCAGGCGTCGCACAGGGCGATCACGCGCGCTGCGAACGGGATCGCCTCTCCACTCAGGCCGTCGGGATAGCCTGCCCCGTCCCAGCGCTCGTGATGATGGAGGACCACCGGAGCGAGGGCGCTGAGCCGCGTCGCGCTCTCGAGGAGCCGCTTGCCGACCTCGGGGTGCTTGCGGATGGCGACTCTCTCCTGCTCGCTCAGGTCTCCGCGACGGTTCAGCACGTCCACGGGGATGCCCACCTTGCCGATGTCGTAGACGAGTGCGGCCATGTGAAGCATGGAGCGCTCGTCATCGTCCAGGCCGAGCTCCGTAGCGACCCACTCGGCCGATATCGCCACATCCTGTGCCCTCTCCTTGCCGAAGGCATCACGCATGTCGATCGCTGCGGCCAGGGTCTCGAGAGTCTCGATGTCGGCCTTCTCGAGGCGGAAGGCCAGCCCTTCGAGTGCCGTCTGGTCCCACTCGACGAGCGACAGTTCGGAGAAGTCGGCGATCATGTCGCGACCGGCCCGCTTGGCGAACAGCAGCGCCGAGTCGGCGGCCGCGATGAGGCTCTCGCGGTCTCGCCCGCACGCCGGGTAGTCGGCCATGCCGATGCTGATGGAGAGGCGCGGCGGGTTGGGCACGTCGAGCACGATGTCCCGCACGCCCTGGGCAACGCGCTCGGCGAGCGCCGCCGACTGCTTCGCGCTGGTCCCCGGGAGGATCATGACGAACTCCTCCCCGCCGTACCGCGCCGCGAAGTCCGAGGTGCGCGCCACACCGCGAACGACCTCGGCCACGGACCTCAGGACTTCGTCGCCGCGCGGGTGGCCGAGGCGGTCGTTGACGTTCTTGAAGAGGTCGAGGTCCATCATCAGCAGCGTGAAGACCAGTCCGTAGCGCGTCGCGCGCTCGACCTCGGCGGCCAGCGACTCCTGGAAGTGCCGGTGGTTGAACAGACCCGTGAGGCCGTCGGTGACCGCTCGCACCTCGAGCTCGGCGGCGTAGCGCGCGTTCTCAAGAGAAGCGGCGGTCACGTTGGCGAAGATCTCGAGCACCTGCAGTGCCTCGTCCGTAGGCACGCGCCCGTCCTCGGGATCGTAGAGATCGAACAGGCCGAGCAGCTGGCCGCCGGCCCCGAGCAGCGGGACGAACAGTGCATCGTCCGGGTGGAACCCTCCCGCCACGCGCTCGTCGAACTCTCCGGGCGGGAAGTAGAACAGTTCTTCCTCGGTCCACGAGTACGTGGCGTGGTCGACGAAGTACACGTTGCCGCGGCGGAACTCCTCACGGAGCACGCCGCGCACGATGCGCGCGGGGATGGGGCGCTCGCGGATCACCTCGTTGTAGGCGTCGTCGCCACCGAGCGCCGCCCGCGTGTGCAGGACGTCCTCGTCCTCATCGTAGAGGTAGAGAGCGCACTCCCGAAAGGCGAGTGTCTCCTTCACCGCGCCGGCGGCGATGTCGACGACCTCCTGGACGTCGCGCACCGGCCGCAGCGTGTCGCTCAGGGCGAGGATCGCCTCGAGGCGACTGGAGCGCCGCGACTGCGTCTCGGCGGTGTCGTACAGGTCGGCCACGCGCTTGTGCTCACGCACGTAGAGGAAGAAGCAGCCCAGGTTGAGAGAGATGACGAGGGCCGTCTCCAGGAACGTCGAGAGCCACACGAGACCGGTATGCGCGGACGTCTGGTCGAGGAACAGCTCCACACCAAGCACCGCCGCAAGCAACGCCGTCGTGATCACGAGCACGGCCCAGGATCCGCGATGGGTGCGCAGGGCGCGGCGGTCGAGGGTGATGGCCCGCGCCGCGAGGAAGAACGCGAGCAGGGCGCCCGCGAAGTTGATCAGTGCGATGATCTGGATACCCCCACCTCCCCGTGAGCGGCCACAGCCCCGCGGCCTGCAGGCGCGGGACCTTCCACGCAGTCGGTTCTACTGCTTCGACGGCGCGGAGGCCCTCCCTGTCCCGCGCCCGTCGCGGCGCCGCGCTCTCAAGCTGCGCGCCGCCGGGCGAGCCCTAGAGCAGCGCACCGCCGGGCGCGACTCAGACCGGCGTCCCGCCCCGGCGCGCCACGCAGTTGATCGGCAAGGCGAGGAGCGCGGCGATGTTCCGCTTGGCCTCGAGCGGGCTCGGATCGCCGGGGTGTGTCGTTTCCGTCTCGAAGACCCGCCCCAAGCGGAGCTCGCCGCGCAGCTCGTGCATCACGAGCGGGTCGGCGAGGTCGGTCACGGCGGCGCCAAGCTTGCCGGCCACGTACTGTTTGGCATCCGCGAGCCTCATGCCTCTCGTCATCTCGAGGCGCGCCACCAGGTCTCCGGCGGCGCGCAGTCCGTTCATCCCCGAGGCGACGGCATGGGCGACCGGCATGCCGAAGATGTCGCCCGATCCGACCTACAACCCGTCCAGCCGCATGATGTCTACGCAGGCGCGCGAGCAACGCGACACGGCGTCGATGGGCGCGAACGCGTTCATCGGGATGCCGCCGACGCCCATCCCCACGTTGGCGTGCACGGGGATGCGTGCCACATCCATGCACGGTTTCATGAACGTGAGCGCCCGGGCCGTGTTCCAGGCGACCGTGCGGCTTGTGCTCACGTTCACGGCCGGCCCGAAGACGGTGGCGCCGGCCTCCTGGACGACCTCCGCCTGGCCGGCCGGCTTGAGCCCCGCCAGGCGACGGCCGCCGTACTCGAGCTGCCCGTGCGTGCCAAGCACGATCTCGCCCGCCATGCCGACCATGATGCCCATGTCGGGGTACAGGGCGCGCAGGCGCTCGACGGCGAGCAGCGTCGCCAGGAAGTCGGCGTCGCCACCAGCGCCGGAGGTATCGAAGTTGACGCCGTCGGCGCCCGCCTCCCACAGGGACGACGCGACGTACACCATGTCATCCACGGCGAGTTCGACGGCTTCTTCCTGCGCGGCACGAGCGTCGTCGACGCGCATCTGGGGCAGGAGCTCCGACCAGTTGCCGCAGGGGCCGTCCGGCGCCGAGTATCTGCCGAGGTCGGGCTGGGCGCCGTAGTGGACCGGGATGACGACCCGCTCCTGCGCCTCCTTCATGGCCTGTTGCTCGGCGCCCACGACGGGCTTGACCGCCTTGTACGAGTAGTCGATGTGGTACAGCTCGCAGGTGTCCGCCGCCAGGCACTGTTCGTACTGGAGCAAGGCATCGACGCGGCTGCCCTGCTGGGGGGAGCCCGTGCCGTCAAAGCTCAGGACGACCTCGTCGCCGATGTCGACGGCGCTGAAACGCGCCTGTGAGGCGAACACGTCGAGGAGGTGGTCGAGGTCGGCCGCGGACAACGGCTTGAGCTTGATGCGCTCGGCGACCGCGCGCGTGCCCTCTTCAAGCTCTGCGCGGATCTCGCTGCGCGTGAGCGCGACGGCCGAGCCGTCGCCCATCCGCGTGACGATGCGTGGTTCCACCGGCGCCCCCGTCCTTCGGCCTGCCGCCGGAGCGCAGCGCCAGCAGCGCGGCCCCGGCGGGATGTGGGTCGATGCTAGGAGCCGCGGCGTCGGGGCGCAACGGGCGATTCTGCGGCAAACTTCGCGCTCGCGATGGAAGGCACGGTCCGTGCTCGCGCCGTCGGCCGCTGCCCGACTATCAATTCTCCCGCCCGCGTCTCCGCCCGTCAGCCCGTCCGCCCGGCGCTTGACAGTCGCGCGCGGCCGCGGATATCGTCGCTGCTGCACGAATTAGTTATGTGAATAACTAAGACACGACCCGCGTCGCGCGGGGCTTGGGAGGGCCAAGATGCAGCGCATCCCCACACGTCTCGGAGACGGTTCCCTCGCGGAGATGACCAGGGCGGAGCTCGAAGCCGACCTCCACGCCGGCGTCGAGGTCGCCGTCCGCCGCGCCAAGGTGGACCCGCTCACC
>Ga0316226_1001634_pt1 | contig 23328 bp, 26 predicted proteins | sample TBH18017metaG_FD_206009 | JGI IMG/M metagenome (GOLD analysis project Ga0316226, IMG submission 206009) | Freshwater microbial communities from Trout Bog Lake, Wisconsin, USA - TBH18017 | ecosystem: Environmental > Aquatic > Freshwater > Lake > Hypolimnion/Profundal zone | place: USA: Wisconsin...
TTACGCCCTTAACCACGGCCAGTACGTCCGCGGCGAGCCTCGCAAGTGAGAACGGTCTTCGCCGACACGTTCTACTTTCTGGCGTTACTCGACTCAGAGGAACCGCGTCACCGGCAGGCATTCCAGTCTTCGCGGGACGCCTCGCTCCGGCTCGTTACCACTGAATGGGTAATGGTGGAATTCGCCGACGCCTACTCGCAGCCGCAGGACCGAGCTGATTTTGTTTCGCTCTACCGCGTGCTCGCCGATCATCCTCGGGTGAAAATCCTCCCCGCCGACACCCGGCTGTTCCAACGGGCGGTGGACCTTTTCGAACAACGGCAGGACAAGAGTTGGTCGTTGACCGATTGTCTCTCGTTTTTGGTAATGCAGCAGGAGGGAATCACCGAAGCGCTGACCGGCGACAGACACTTTGAGCAAGCCGGGTTGATCGCACTGCTAAAATAATTGTTGCGGAGCTCGTGAACTCTGCGGTCAAGGCCCTCGTCCATAAGCAGTAATTCGGGGCGCCGGCGCGCCCACTCGGCGCTGGCGAGTGGCGGGAAAGTAGGGAGGTTGCGCAAGACCTCCTCGATCACGTAAGGAGAAGATACCAGGAGCCATCCATTAGCAGCGGCACGACGGAAGATTTCACGCGAGGCCCCGGCGGCGGAGCCGCTGGCGGCCAGAAGAACACTGGTGTCGAGGAACAGCCTCACTTTCCTGCAGCAAAGCGGCGCAGGTCCGCCTCGTCCTCTTCGATCCAGGCGGTCAATTGCTCTCGAGAAAACTCTCGGGGTTTTGGCAATCCGCCCCCCTGCGCGCGAAGTCGTGCCCCGAGAAACAGCATCAGCTCCTGCTTTTGCTCCGGGGGCAGAGCGTCGGCTGCAGCTTCGATTTCATCAAGTTTGCTCACACTTGGAGTTTACCTCCACGGCCGTCGCCCAGCAAGGGCCCACTCCCGGCCATCCGGGCCAACTCGGGCCGGCCGCTCGGCGTTAGCCAAATCCGGGGTCGTGCCTGCACGGGCGTACGGGCGCGAATCCACCGCGTGTAGGTGCCGAGGGACTGGGAACGAGTACGCGGATGGGCTTTTTCTTTTTCGCTCGGTTTGTGACCCAGGTGAAGCAACAGGCTGAGAGGTTTCGCTGAGCCGCTCTCCGCTACTGGCACCCAGCCTCTGCTTTGCTCTTTTTGCCCCGCCGCACCCTCGGCAAGGACGGGATGGCCGCCGGGTCAACCCCGCCGCCGTCCGGCAGCACGGTTGAGCTGAGGGCAGCACCGACCGGAACCCGATGTTGTTGTTGGCGTTGGTCGGGTTGTTGTGGTTGCGGTTCGAGGCGAACGCGGCGAGATGGACCTGGTCTCGCTGCTGCGGGTGAGCCTCTGTCGGCACAGCGTGCTTCTGCGGCGCGAGTCGGCCGCCGCAGTGGACGCCTCCAGAGCCGGCTTGCTTTGGAAAATGGTCAGCTACCTCGTGGCGGGGGCCGGAAAACAAATCGTTCTTTCGATCCACCCAATCGAGCGAGAATCTTGCATCGCCAGGTCGGGAATCGTGTCATCTGCCGGCCTCGGGCCAGCCTGCGCCGCGCCGCAGTTTGCGGGCGCAAACCCGAAAGTGGACCGATCTATGGTCGAACCCCTTTTATTTCTTTTACTTTTACTTTTATGGGGAGCTGCGCACGCTGGCGGCGCGGAAAATGGCGGCCCTGGGCGGTGGCCCAGACTGGCTTCCGGCGGCCGCGCGGTTCCTGGCTTATTGGCCGGATCTTCCCGCGGCACTGATGGCCGGCTTCACCGCTTCCGCGAGGGTGTCAAGCTGCTGCCTGAGTTCCTGCATCACCGCGTTCTGCCGCTTCAGTTCGAGGTCCTGCTTGCCGATCTGCTCCGCCTGCGCCGCCACCCGGCGGTGTTCCTTGAGGAACTCATTGAGGAGCATAGCGTTCACCGCTTCATAGCGCACGGTGTACACCTGGTTCTGGTCGTCACGCACGACGAGGGCCGGGTCCACCTGGTCCACTTCCTCCGCCACCAGGCCGAACTGGGGGATGCCCCGCGCGTCCAGTTCCGGCTTGTACCGGAAGGTCACCGGCCGCAAGGAGAGCAGCACCTCGCTGGCGTCGTCCATGTTGCGAATGTCCTGTTTGAACCGCGCTGAGGAGGTGAGCGTGCCGAGCTGGCCGTTCCCGTTGACATAAACCGCCGCGCCGCCCGCGACGGTCGCGCCCTGAATGCCGGCGACGTAGGTCGCCGTCTGGAGGCCCGCAGTGCCAACCCGAATAACATTAGTCTCGGCCGGCCCGCCACTGTTCCCCACGTAGATGTTGTTGTCCCCGGTTTGGTGGGCGTAGCCTGCGTAGTATCCCAGCAGCAGGTTGTTGGTGCCGGTGGTGAGGTAGTATCCGGCGCCGAAGCCGACCACCGTGTTTTGGCTGCCGTTGGTCGCGGAGACGAGCGTACTCGAACCAACTGCGGTGTTATAATTGCCGTTCGTGTTCAGGGGCAGGGCGTTAAACCCAATGGCCGTGTTGTGGCCCCCGGTCGTGTTCGCGCTGGCCGCGCTGTAACCCAAAGCGACATCGCCGAAGCCGCCCGTGTTGGCCGCCAAGGCCAACCCGCCCACCCCCGTGTTGACCTGCCCGGTGGTCGAGCTGTTGCCGGCGCCGCCCACGTAGCTGTTCCCTTTGCCGTCCATGAAAAGGCCCGAGGTTCCGTTGACCGTGATAGCGCCGCTGGCGTTGATGTTCCCGTTGACGTCCAGCGCTTGCTGGGGCGTGGTTGTGCCGATGCCGACGTTGGCGGAGAAGGTATTCTGGCCGGTGAAGGTCTGATTGGCGGCGAGCAGCGCCACGTTGGTCAGGCCCGCGCCATTGCCGCTAAAGGCGCCGCTTAAGGTCACTCCGGTCTGATTGTTGGTGACCACTGCACTACGGAGATTGGATGGCGCCAGGGTGACGGGGCCCCACTGGCCGCTACCAAGGTACTGCAGCAGAGCGCTGCTGCCCTGCCACCCAGTGGAAAGGGTCTCCCAGGTTGGAACAGCGGTGGAAATGCCGGTGCCAAACGCCAGGGCGACGAGGTGGGCCCCATCCGACGAGGACGCAACCGCAGACCAGGACGAGGAGGGCGCGCTCGACTGCGGCGCCCAGGTCCGGCCAGCGTCAGTCGAGGTGTAAATGTAGCCGGCCTCCACCACCGCCACGAGGTGGGTGCCGTCCGCCGAGGACGCAACCGCCCACCAAGTTTCGCTGGGGGCTGGCGTCTGCGCCCAGGTCGCACCAGCGTCAGTCGAGGTGTAAATGCCGCCGCCGCCCAGCGCCGCCACGAGGTGGGTGCCGTCCGCCGAGGACGCAACCGCGTACCAGCTTTCGCTGGGGGCTGGCGTCTGGACCCAGGTCGCACCAGCGTCAGTCGAGGTGTAAATGCCGCCGTCGCCCACCGCCGCCACGAGGTGGGTGCCGTCCGCCGAGGACGCAACCGCGTACCAGCTTTCGCTGGGGGCTGGGGTCTGCGTCCATACGAGGTTGGTGTAGCCAACCGCCCACGCACCCGTCCCCGCGCCGGTAATCTGCACCAAGTCGCCGACGTTGGCATTCATCGGCAGACTGATGGTGGTGGAATCAGCGTTGGTGCCCACGTAGCTGGTATTGGGCGCCGCATTAAACGAGGCGCCCGCCACGCTGACCGGCGCGGCGAAAGCCCCCGCCGCCAGTTGCGCGGTGCCGACGCTGCCAGCGACCAGGTCGGCGCCATCGAGGTTGGTCAATCCGGAGCCATTGCCGTGAATGACGCCGGCGAGGTAGGTGTCGGAGTGGGCGCCCGGCGTGCCGAGGCGGATGATGCCGGAGTCGCCCGCCACGCCCGCGTGGCCGATGTCAATGTTGTTGCTGTTGTTCGTGGCCAGGCCGCTCCCGGCGTCGGAGCCCAGGGCGATGTTCCCGCTGCCGTTCGTGATGCCGCTGAGCGCGCCCAGTCCGTCGGCGGTGTTGTTGTAGCCGGTCGTGTTCCCAGCCAGCGCGCCGTCGCCGCTGGCGGTGTTGAAGGAGCCGGTCGTGTTCGCAATCAGCGTGTTGCCGCCGCTGGCGGTGTTGGCGTTGCCGGTCGTGTTGTTGATGAGGGCGTAAACGCCGATCGCGACGTTCCCCCCCCACTGGTATTGCTCGCCAGCGCAGGCATGCCGACGGCGACGTTGCCGGAACCGTTCGTGTTGGCCGCCATCGTGCCAGTCCCAATCGCAACGTTCTGGGAACCGGTCGTGTTCGCGCCCAGCGCGTTTTGTCCATCCGCCGTGTTCCAGTAGCCGGTCGTATTCGCACCGAGCGCGCCGAAGCCCCCGCCGGTGTTCAAGCTTCCGGTGGTCGTAGTGTTGCCGGCGCCGCCCTCGTAGCTGTTTTGGTTTGCGTCCAGGTAGAGCGCCAGGGACCCGTTGACGCTGAGGCTCCCGCCACTGATGGCTTGGCTGCCGGTGAACGTGTTCCCGCCGGCCAGCAGCGCCACGTTGGTCAGCCCGGCGCCGCTGCCGGAGAAAGCGCCGGAGACGGTCACGCCGCTGGCGCCGTTGGTGACGACGGCGGCGGGCAGTTGGCCGAGGGCAAACGTCCCGGTGAGGTTGGCCGCGGCGACGGACTGCGCGTTGGCCGCGCTGATGGCGTAGGGAACTGGCGTCAGTGCTTGCAGCGGGGTGAGGGCGGTGAAGGCGCCGCTGCCATTGGTGCGCACGCCGATGGCCAGCCAGGTGGGCGCACCCGCGAAGACGGAGCCGAAGTCGAGGGTGGTGGTGAAGAGGCCGTTGGTGACGCCCACGGCGAAGTTGGTGACCGTGCTCCCGACTTGGCCGCTCGCCGTGCCGTTGTTGTTGAACAGCGCGAAGGTGAAGTCGTACTGGCCAGTGGCCGGCAGGCCATGGTTGGCCAGTTGGCCCTCATAGGTGAAGGCCGTGCCTTGGGCCTGGGCGGGCTGAGTGGAGAGGAGCAGGCCGCCCGCAACGGCGGCGAACGAGAGTTTCGCAAACAGGTTTTTCATGGATTTCGTTTTTTGGCCATGGAACCGCCCGAACTAAACCTCGGGTCGCCACAATTAGAGGCTCACGGCCACGAAACCCGGAATGGTGACGAGAGGCGTGAACATCGCCCCCATTCGCGCAAATGCAAATTATTACTTCGGCGAATCATTCACCAGTGGGGATTGGTGAAGGATACGCGGCCCGCCGAGGGACTTTGAGACCTTCCCCGTAAAGGCGGCCCAGTGGGGTGTATAACGGAGGGGCAGATGAAGAAAGGCTAAAGGCTGAAGACTTAAATCATTTGTCCTTGCGGCCCGGGGAGCGCCCCGCTAGATTCCCATCCGGTTGCGCGGTTAGCTCAGTGGTAGAGCACTTCCTTGACACGGAGGTGAAAACCCCCGGTTTTATTGGGGTTTTTGAGGATCGCGGATCGCGTTTGCCAGTTTGTTTGCCACTTTTTTCTCATCTCCCGGGGTGCTTGAAGGGCAGATTGAAATGCTCGGTTTCGCATGCGCATTGGCATCTTGATTACCGGCTGGATTCGGCGTATAGAAGTGCCATGAGTGTGACCGGCAAAGTTCAGAACGGCGTGGTGGTGCTCCCGCCGGACGTGGTCCTTCCTGAGGGCGCGGCAGTGCGCGTGGAGACGGTGGAAGTTGCGCCCGAGGGCGATCCCCTGGTTTCCGCCATTCGCAAGCTGGCCCGGCCCCGACCGCACCTGCCGCGAGATTACGCCCTTAACCACGGCCACTACGTGCGCGGCGAGCCTCGCAAATGAGAACGGTCTTCGCCGACACGTTCTACTTTCTGGCGTTGCTCGACTCAGAGGAACCGCGTCACCGGCAGGCATTCCAGTTTTCGCGGGACGCCTCGCTCCGGCTCGTTACCACTGAATGGGTGATGGTGGAATTCGCCGACGCCTACTCGCAGCCGCAGGACCGAGCTGATTTTGTTTCGCTCTACCGCGTGCTCGCCAATCATCCTCGGGTGAAGATCCTCCCCGCCGACACCCGCCTGTTCCAAGGGGCTGTGGACCTTTTTGAACAACGGCAGGACAAGAACTGGTCGTTGACCGATTGTCTCTCGTTCTTGGTGATGCAGCAGGAGGGAATCACGGAAGCGCTGACCGGCGACAAACACTTTGAGCAAGCCGGGTTGATCGCGCTGTTGAAATAACAGCCTCAGTTTCCCGCGGCAAAGCGGCGCCCGTCCGCCTCGTCCTTTTCGACCCAGGCGGCCAGTTGTTCTCGGGAGAACTCTCGCGGTTTTGGCAGCTCAGCCCCCCGCGCGCGAAGCCGTGCGCCGAGAAAAAGCATCAACTCCTGCTTCTGCTCCGGGGGCAGTGCGTCGGCTGCAGCTTCGATTTCATCAAGTTGGCTCACACTTGGAGCTTACCTCGACGACCGCCGCCCGGCAACGGCTCACTCCGTGCCATCCGGGCCAACTCGGGCCTGCCGCTCGGCGTTAGCCCAGCCCGGGGTCATGCCGGCACGGGCCTGCGGGCGCGAATCCACCGCGTGAAGGTACCGACTTTGCCGCGGTCGATGCCAGTCATCTCGACGAATCGGGTCGGATGCGGCAGGTGCCCGACGTCAATACGGAGATCCGGAAGCGAGTCCAGCAAAGCCTTCCAAAAGGCATTCTCAGGCTCAAAGCGGTGACCGCAAGAGGCGATGTAGCGGACAACCTCCGCACAGTTTTCCTCCTGCGCCAAAGCCGCCACCGCGGCAACCGACTCATCCACGGCTCCAAGGAGTGCGGCCGCCAGTCGAATTTCGCGCGCTCCGGGGTTGAGTGAAGGGTTGATCAGGGCGACCGCCAGTTCGGCGTTCGATAGCGGCACCTCCCCCGAGGGGGAATCGCGCGGATCCAGTTGCCGGTCGTAGTAACCACAACCTCGCGCGATCGCGAGCCGCTCCAAATCGATCGGCACGCTCAGGCCCAGTTCCCGTGCTTTGTCCAAGACTGACGGCTGGGCGCCAGAAACTTCTCCAGGCCGGCTGACTGCTATTGCGATGCCCATGCGAGACAAGTTGGCATAAACGAGACGGGAAGTAAACGCCCGGCACTCGGACAACCTCATTGGCGTTGCTAACTGGAAAGCGCCGGCTCACGGGAGGGCCACTTCCAACAGCTTGCCGTTCATAGGCAGGTCCACCGGCGCGGGTTCAAACCAGAGCGCCAGGGCCTCCTTGGCGTTCTCAACGGCTTCGTCCTCGGTGTCGCCGGCGCTGGCGCAGCCGGGCAGCTCAGGGAAGACGGCCGACCAGCGCTTGGTTTGGGCGTGGTATTCCACGAAAAGTCGAAGATTCATGTCGTAATCATAGCGCCAACCCCTCCGCCTGACAACCTCCGCGGCAGACCGACGACCTCCGTCAGGAATACGCGGAACTGGTCACCAAACCGAATCATCAGGCAGCCCCGCTGATCTACCTCAACGCGTTTGCCACGAACCCGTGTAGGCCTTCAAGCCCATTCCAGGATTGCGCCTAGGGACAACATCGGCGACTATCCCTTTGTGGCAACGCTCACGATTCAGCTTGAAGACGACCTCGCCCGGGCGGTGGAGGAGTCTGCCCGCCGCGAGCATAAATCCGTATCCGAGTGGGTAAAGGAGCGAGTCAAGCCTGGCGCTGACCGGGCCGCCGCACTCGCTGCCATGGAGGCGACCGCCCGCGCCAGCGGATACCCTCCGGGTTGGTTGGCCTTGTTCGGCTCATTGGCCGACGAGGAGGCTTTCGCCGCCCCACCCCGCGGACCAGTTCGTCCGATGCACAAGCCCGAGGACGAGTGATCGCTGGCCGTGACGCATTTCCTCGATACAAACATCGTGGTGTTCTGCCTGCGCGGCAAATCCCCTCCCGCTATGCGCCGGCTTCATGCGATGCCGGCGGCGGACATGGCCATTCCGCTCCAGGTCCATGCCGAATTGCTCGTCGGCGCGACCAAGAGTGCGAACCCCCTGCAGAGCAAGACCCGGCTGCTTGCCTTCCTCGCGCCGTTCCGCGTCGTCTGGCCCGACGCCCAAGTGGAGGAGCAATATGTGGCCATTCGCGCTGACTTGGAGAGCAAGGGATTGTCCATTAGCGAAGCTGACTTGTGGATTGCGGCTACCGTCAGAGCGCTCAACGGGACGGTGGTCACCAACAACGTCCGCGAGTTCTCTCGCGTCCCTAACCTGCCGGTCGTGGATTGGACGCTGCCCTGAGCGCAGCCGCTTGCGTCCCGTCGTCCGCCCGAGCGGCCTCGGGCACAATGTGCGAGAACCCACATCAACCTTCGCGCTACGATACAGGATCGTTGCACGGATATACAAAGTTCTGTAGATCGGGATGGGTTGCTGATTTGTCCTTGCGGCCCAGGGATCGCCCCGTCAGATTCCCCTCCGGTCTGCGCGGTTAGCTCAGTGGTAGAGCACTTCCTTGACAAGGAGGTGAAACACCCCGGTTTCATTGGGGTTTTTGAGGATCTTCGATCGCGTTTGCCAGTTTGTTTGCCACTTTTTATCTTCTCCCGGGGCGCTTGAATGGCAGATTGAAATGCTCGGTTTCGCATGCGAATGGGCATCTTGATTACCAGTTGGATTCGGCGTATAGAAGTGCCATGAGTGTGACCGGCAAAGTCAAGAATGGCGTGGTGGTGCTCCCGCCGGATGTAGTTCTTCCTGAAGGCACGGCAGTGCGCGTGGAGACGCTGGAGGTTGCGCCCGAGGACGATCCCCTGGTTTCTGCCATTCGCAAGCTGGCCAGACCTCGACCGCACTTGCCGAAGGATTACGCCCTTAACCACGGGCGATCCGGTCGTGCCGGATCGTTGCGGCCCGCCTTTGTTGTCGCAGCGGCGACCCAACGGCTGAGGTGCGACTCCGACTTGGATGTTGTCCGCGCCAGGAATTCGCGCGCGTAAAGCGACTGCATCATCGCGTGGCGCAACTCCAGTCGCGGGTTCAAATTCGATCAGGCACTTGACGGGGCGCCTGAACTCCGACAACTTGTCGGTAATGAAGACGTTCACGCTCAGAGATCTGGACCGAGGACCGGCAGCGGTGCTGGACGCCTGCGACCGTGATGGCGCGGTCCGCATCCGCCGCCGTGGCGGGCGGCTATACACGGTGCAGGCCGACGCCGGACCAGACCGGATCACGGCTCTACCGGACTTCCGTGCCCGGACGGCCAGGATCTTTTCGCGTCCGTTGACACCTGAGCAAACCCGTCGCGTGGACAAATTGCTGGCGGGCGAATGAGGCCGTACGCGGATACGAATTTCCTCTGCCGGCTTTATCTGCCGGTGGCCGAGTCTGGCGAGGCGGCGCGCCGGTTAGCCGAATCTCAGGCCAACGCCGGCCCGCCCCTGCCTGTGTCCTGGCTTCACCGCCTGGAAACGATCAACGCTTTCCAGCTTTACGTTTTCACCGGCAACGCTCGAGGTCAAACGCGCGTCACGCCGGAGCAGGCGGCGGCCGCCCAAGCCACGTTCCGGACAGATTTGGCCCACCCCACGTTCCTCCGATCCGCCCACTTGGCCTTGCCGGACCTCGAAGCTCAGTTTGAAGAGTTGGCCCTCAGGCACACCGCCAAGCACGGTTTTCGCACCTACGATTTGCTGCATGTGGCGTCGGCCCTGGTGCTGAAGTGCGACACGTTCTGGAGTTTTGATCCGAAGGCTTCAAAGCTGGCGGCGTTGGAAGGGCTGGTGGAGCGTTAGTGGTTTTGGGGTACAGTTGTCATTTGTCCTTGCGGGCCAAGAGCCAAATCGTTAGGTTGATGGCCGGATCGCGCGGTTAGCTCAGTGGTAGAGCACTTCCTTGACACGGATGTGAAAACCCCCGGTTTTATTGGGGTTTTTGAGGATCTCGGATCGCGTTTGTCAGTTTGTTTGCCACTTTTTTCCCGGCCGTCAGGCGCACCCACGGCTAGCGGAAGTCATCCACCGTCAGTCCGCTGCCTTCGATGATACTCTTTAGTGTCCCAATCGGCAGGGGCTTGTGAGCATGCATCGCGACGATGACCTGCCGTCCGTTGGGGTGGCGCCATTTTTGGTGGCTCCCACGCTGGCCGACACAGGCGAAACCACGCTTGCGCAGCACACGGACAACCTCATTGGCGCTGCAAACTGGGAAGTGCCGGCTCAAGGGAGGGCTACTTCCAACAGCTTGCCATTCTTAGGCAGGTCCACCGGCGCGGGTTCAAACCAAAGCGCAAGGGCCTCCTTGGCGTTCTCAACGGCTTCGTCCTCGGTGTCGCCGGCGCTGGCACAGCCGGGCAGCTCAGGGAAGACCGCCGACCAGCGCTTGGTTTGAGGGTCGTATTCAACGAAAAGTCGAAGATTCATACCGTAATTATAGCGCCAACCCCTCCGCCTCGTCAAACGGGTCGAGTTCGAGACAAGGGTCGCGCTCCTGTCGATCTTCGCGCTGCACCCAGGTCAGCTCGATGTTCGCTTCCTTGTTCATGCAGAGAAGTTGCGGCGGAGAACTTCCTGGGAAATACCGGCAACTGCGTCTCCCTCCCCGCCCGATTGCTGGTGGATGGCTCTCTTTTTTACGCCCGAGCAACGGGCCAAAATGCGCTTCCACCCATTACGGGCCTCGACGGCTTCCGCCAGAATGTCGAGTAACTCGGCGCCATTGACACTGTCGTCGCAGGGCTCCAGACCGTGGGCATATCGCGTCAGGAGTCCACGTCGCTCCATTTTTCCGCTGGTCTGCTCCAAGATGCGGCTGTAAGCCTCGCAGGCGTATGCAAAGGTCTCACGCTTGGCATAGGCAATATCGAGCAACCACTCTTTGGAACGTGAATGCGATAGCCCGATCGTCTGGCGCTTGCAGTTGTGAAATATGTGCGCCACTTCGTGCACGACGTAATCCGCGAGGGGATCCTCCTCGACAAAATACCCCAATGACACGTAGCACTTCATCTCCATGCTGAGTCCGACCGCCGGGCTCGCCCCATCGCCCAACATCGGGGCATCGAGGCTATGCAGGTACATGTTGGCGATGGTCCAGGCGCTCCCCAGGTAGGGGACTTCGAAGATGGTTCGGTGAATAGTCTCGCGGGTCAGAAAGAGGATCGATCGCTCAGCCACTCCGAGTACGACCGGTCGCTCGACGGACGAGAAGAGGCCGGTGATCATCGGCTCCACCTTGCGGCGGACCCAAGCGGCCGCTTCCACATCCGCCGGCACTTGGCTTTGGGGGCGGCCGCGCTCACGGTTCCGGACCTCGGCGATCAAAGCCCCGCGCAGGTGGCGGTCGTAACCGGTTAGGCGTTCGAAGGTATGCTCTCCAGGAAAGGCACAGCCTACGGGATCTGATTCGCCGGTCGCCAGATAATGGGCGACTTCTTGATCGAGTCTGTCGGACATTCGAGGAGTCTTTTCTTCGTTCATCGTTGGACGAGGGCTGGGGATCTGTACGGACTTGGACTGCCTCGGGAAGCGGCAACGACGGCAGACACGCCTATGAGCTGAGCCGCTTCCATAGTGCATGGGCGTCCCGCGCGAACGAGGGCGGTCGCCCAGACTCTCCGGAGAGCCTCTGCTCCAGCGCAGACAGGAAACCTCGCTTCCGTGAATGGGCCAACCTCATTGTGTCGAGGACCGCCTCCCATTCGGCAGCCTGACCCGCTCCGCAGTACAGGTCACGGGCTTTCTCAAAGTGCCCCAGGGCGGCCTCGTAATATTTGCTCTTCCCGGCGTTCACGATGCGCATACCCAATGCCCGGTAGAGCTTGGCCGCCGCCGGGGGAGCGTTTCGGGCGAGGCCCTTGGCCGCCGGCTCGGAACAGTAATGGCTCAGGGCTTCCAACTCGCCTGGCTTCGCTGACAATACTCCGCCGGCCAGTCGTTCCCAATCCTTGGCCTTGACGCAGATTGACATAAACGCCCCGAGGTCCGAGTTGCCTGCCGCCGTAAGGGCCCGCTCACGCCAGATGGACTTGTCGTTCCTGCGTACGTATCGCATCAGGTCCTCGTAGCTAAATTCGTTGGGACTTTCCTGGAAATCGGCCCATGCTGCGGCCAGCGCATCCGCCTTTCGCCCGAGCTTGCGGAGAATTTCCGGCTTGAGTTGTTCCAGCGAACTGCCGACCTCATTGTGCCAGTTGCGGGTAGGTCCGAGGGCCGTCCCCTTTTCCACCCATTCCAGCGCCTTGCCCCAATGCTTCGCAACCATCTCCATTTTCGCCAGGCGCTCGCAGTCCAGCGGGCTGAAACCCATGCGCTCGCACAAACCCGCGTAGGACCGGACGTCGTTCAGGGACTCGTAAATCTCCTTGAGGGTGATCGCCGGCAAACGCACTTCGTTGTCGTACTCGAAGATCGCTCTGGGCGGCGTGACCGCCAAACCCGCCATCGCCTTTTCCACCACTCCCTGAAAATGGCCAATGAACAAGCGCCGCCCCTCTCGGTCCAGCGCCTTCACCACGTCCTTCTCGATCCGGAAACAAAAGGCGTACCGGTCGTTCTTTTTCCAGTTCAGAATCTGGCTAACGGTTTCTTCCGCGGGTCGTCCCGCCGCCTGTCGGGCCTTGATCCAGCCACAGAAAGCGCGGGCGAAGGACATTGATAAATAGCACTCGTCGTCGCACTCCTCGATCTTGGCATAGGTGCCGGACAACAGTATTTCATAGAGCCGCACGGCCCTGTCAGCCTCGCCGGCCTTTGCCAGGGCCTGGAACTTGGTCTCCAGTTGGTCCAGGTTGGAGGCAAGACCGGATACGTCTTGCCGCCGGACGAAACGTCCCGGACTCAGCTCGTGCTGGATGGCCGCCATCAAAGGGTCTGGCTTCGCGCGTGTACTCATGCGCGATAACATAATCCAGGGAGGGCGGCGAAGGAACGCGAAAGGCTGGCCGGACATCGCAGGCGCCAGCGATCGCGACGCGGTTGCTGCTTGGCGGTGGGTTCTGGGCAAGAGCCGGACAACTGAGTCAACCAGCGGGCTGACGAACCCCCTTGCTTCCCCCGAGAGCCCGCCATTTTTCCATGGTCAAGCGCGGCTTTTGTCGTTTGCCATTGTTTGCCACCTGCAGGCTCTGCCTTTTGCCATCCGCTCATCGCCCGCCGTGTCGCACCCCAGCCAGGCGCCCAAGGAATCAACGGGTTATGCCGTGTTGATGGCTTCACTGGACTGGAGACCGCCTCCGCCGCGAGGAAGGGGTCACTCGTATGCCCTGGCGCGTGTGACTCGGCCAATTAGGCTGCGGTCGGGTGCATCGGCGGCTGCCTGTCGACTCGCACAAACTGCTCGTTTTGTTCAGGTTTCTGCGAGTAATCAAGGCCAGGCGGTTATTTGTCCTTGCGGCCCGGGGACCGCCCCGTTAGATTTCCCCTCGGTCGCGCGGTTAGCTCAGTGGTAGAGCACTTCCTTGACACGGATGTGAAATACCACTGTTTTATTGGTGTTTTTGAAGATCTGAAATCGCGTTTGCCAGTTTGTTTGCCACTTTTTTCCCGCTTTTGTGGAAACCGAATAGAAGATGCCATCCCGAGGACCGGCACTAGCAAAAGACGGCAGGTAATCGTTATATGGGTCCGAGTCCCTTCACCCGATCCATTGATTTCCAGGGACTTACGCAAAAGCGCCAGTAAAGCAGAGGCCTTCTTGGGTGGAAGAACGGTGTCGGAAACTCCCTTTTCTGAAATCCTTGACGGCGTTGCGCGGAATCGAACCAGCATCAGCAACAACCACTGGTCGCAAAGTCGTCTCTGATCGGGATTCTCGGCCGGTTGCCCGGAGGCCCTTCGACTTCGCCCCCACTCGACGAAGTCATCCCAAAACACGACGTGCTGCAAAAGCGGAAAATCGGGAAGGCGGAACCACTCCCGTGCCGTCGAGCATGAAACGCCCGCCAGGACCGCAAACTCCTTAGCGTTCAACGCTTGACCCAAGCGGCGCTTTTGCAAAACGTCGTCAAGCTTCACGACACGCAGTTGTTTCTCGTCGGGCATGCTCATCTTCAGCGCTCGGAGCCAGAAACGGTTTCCCGGTCGAGTCCGCTTTCTAACCAGTTCAGTCGCGCCGAACCCCTGAAAGAGAACAGACATTCTGTGCCCGGTTGGAGATTTCAGTTCCCCCCCACACATCGAACGGCACGGCAGCGGTGGAAAGCCGAAAGCCAAGCCGATGTCTTTCAGTCCCTTGGGCGGATCCCGGTTGAAACCACTCACATACAACCAGCACCATCTGGTGAACCTCTGGCGCATGACAGCCTCACTCGATTCCCAAAACGCCGCCTGGGTTTCACAGGTCTTCGCGGGCGCCCTCACGGGCACATTGAAAGAAGCCGATTTGAAACGCGCACTGGCGACCTCTGGCGAAATGAGCCACTGGGAGCGGGAAAGGCCGAACTCGGAGGCGATGCGGGGAACTGCAGGATGCCGAGCACATCGTTTCCGGGATCGCCCAAGCAACCTCTCCAAGCCGCTCCCACACCGAGATCGCCGACCTGCTGCAGCAATTCGCCCAGGCAAAGGGGATCTTTAACGGTCAGGAATGTCTCTGATAGTCCCGCACCGAAACGCGCCCCCAAGCCCCGGACCACGCTCCCCTGTCGCCGACATCCCCTGTCGCCGAGACTCGCCGGCTTTCGCGCTCCCTCCTACCCTTCCTCGCGAAACACGCCGAGACTCGGCTCCAACCCCAAGGCGCTCCCTCGTGAGCTTTCTTTCGCCGACGCTCCGCTCCGCTTCTTGGCCCGGCCGCTCATCCGCGCCCCTGTCCCCTATCCGCATGCGGCCAGGCCAAACGCTTCGTTCCGCTAACGGCTTCCAGAAACTCCCGAGCGAGCCGGCAACGTCACCCCTCTATGTATGGCAGAGCGCGGGCGGGCCGAATGGGTTTCCGGCAGTGGCGGGGACTTCGGATGCCGCGACGGAGTATCTCCAGGCCCCGGGGGGATGCTAGAGGGAATACCGGGGATGGTGGAGGGATCAGAGATCGTGGAATTGCTGCCGAGAACCTTGCCGGAATAGCGGCCAGAACATTTTTCGACCGTTGGACAGCTTTTGCCCAGCACTCCCGGCGACAATTGGCCCGTGATGCAGTTCTAGTTGCAGGAAGTCCCCATCGGCGGCCATTTCGAGTTCCGCGGCCGCCGTTATAAGAAGCTGGCCTTGAGCATGGCCAGCGACGAGGACAGGAACGGAACCATTTTCCTGGCCCAAACCGAGGTGGGGCCGGACCCCATACCTCGAATTGATCCAATCGCCCCATCAGCTCGACCACCGACGAGCGACGGCAAATCCCAGCCAACCGGCTGAACTGGCTCGGGCATCTCAGGAAGGGTCAGCACCCCCTTCGGACGGACCAGCCTTTGCTCGAAAGCTTCCTCCTTCGCCGAGGCTATGGCAAGACCACCACCCGGTAGAACCGTGGGGGGTTGTTTGTGGCGGGGTCGGTGGTGCTGAGGGTCGAGCCGGTGGCCGTGACGGCGGCACCGAGGTTGGTCCAGTTGGTTGAATTCAGGTCGGAGTTATACTGCATTTGATACGTTCCTCCCGGCTCCGTGCTCCATGTTAGGCCAACTACGCCGTCGGTCAGGGTCACAGGCTGAAACACGGGCGTAGCCCACACTAGGCTCAGGCGGAAGACTGTTCCGAACCCGCCTTCGCCGCCATTATACGTTGTGCCATAGAAATTGCCGTCGCTGCCCTGCACGAGTCCCGCCCACGGGTTTGCACCATCGCTGCCACCAGAAAACGAGCACAACGCGGTCATCACACCATTGACGCCGATTTTGAACGTGGTGCCCAGGTTGCTCGTGCCGCCGCCGTAGGTCGTGCCATAGAAGCTGCCAGCGCTGCCTTGCACCAACCCCTCGGGACCTGCACCATCATTGCCACCGGTGAAGGAGTACAGAGTGGCTAACGTCCCCGCGACGTTGACTTTGAACACGGTGCCATAATTTGTGTACGCGCCACCGGAGTAAGTCGTCCCGTAGAAACTGCCGTCGCTACCCTGCACCAGCCCGGCTCTGGGATCTGCGCCATCGTTGCCGCCAGTGAAGGAGTACAAAGTGGTCAGTGCTCCGCTGGGGCTGATTTTGAATACCGTGCCGTGGCCGTTCGTCCCGCCGCCGTCGGTCATGCCATAGAAATTGCCATCGATCCCTCGCACCAGCTTGGCCCAGGGATCTGCGCCATCGTTGCCGCCGGTGAAGGAGTACAAAGTGGTCAGCGCTCCGCTGGGGCTGACTTTGAATACCGTGCCGTGGCCGTTCGTCCCGCCGCCGTCGGTCGTGCCATAGAAATTGCCATCGATCCCTCGCACCAGCCCCGCCCAGGGACCTGCGCCATCCAGCGCGTACTGGACGGAGCCGAACGAGTACAAAGTCGTCAGTGCCCCATTGGTGCTGATTTTGAACACGGTGCCACAGTCTTCACCGTACTCCACGGATGCGCCGAATTCGAGAGTCGTCCCATAGAAATACCCGTCGCTGCCCTGTACCAGAGCGCAGAACGGACTTGCGCCGTCCAGTGAACCATACGTATTCGGGACGGTGCCGAATGAATACAACGTGTTTACAATTCCATTGGTGGTCATTCTGAACACGGTGCCATAGCCGACCGTGCCTCCACCGGCGGTCGTGCCATAGAAATTACCATCGCTGCCCTGCACCAGCTCGGCCCCGGGGTTTGCGCCATCATCGCCGCCCGTGAATGGCGAAAAACTGGTAAACACCCCGCTGGGACTAATTCTGAACACATTACCAGCGCCATTTGTGCCGCCGACTTGAGTCGTGCCGTAAAGGTTGCCGTCGCTAGCCAGCACGAGCCCGCTGGGCGCCGAGCCATCACTGCCGCCCGTGAAGGAATACAAGGTGGTCAGTGCCCCGCTGGAGTTGATTCTGAATACCGTGCCAACGCCATTTGTGCCGCCCTGAGTCGTGCCATAGAGGATGCCATCGATCCCCTGCACCAGACCCGACACGGGAAATGCGCCATCACCGCCGCCGGTGAACGACCACAAAATGCTCAGCGTCCCGCTGGGGTTGAGTTTGAACACGGTGCCGCAGCCGCCGTACTGATTAGTGTGCGCGCCGCCGTTCTCTGTCGTCCCGTACAGGCTTCCGTCACTGCCCTGCACCAGCCCGCCGGCGGGAGTTGCGCCATCGTTACCGCCAGTGAATGAGTACAAGCTGCCCAGCACTCCGTGGGCGTCGATGTTGAACACGGTGCCATCGTTGTTCGTGCCGCCGACTTGAGTCGTGCCGTAGAATCTGCCGTCGCTCCCCTGCACTAGCCCGATGGGAGATCCCCCGTCAGTGCCACCCGTGAACGCATACAAAGTGGTCAGTGCTCCGCTGGGGCTGATTTTGAACACGGTGCCATTGTTCGTGCCGCCGTGCGTGGTGGTGCCATACATCGTGCCATACAAACTACCGTCGCTCCCCTGCACCAACGCGCTAGGATAAATTCCCCCCAGTTGCCATAAAGTGCTCAGTGTTCCACCGGCGCTGATCTTGAACGCCGTGCCCAGGTTGCTCGTGCCGCCGAGGTAGGTCGTGCCGTAGAAGTTGCCATCGTTGCCTTGCACCAGCAGGGCGAAGGGATTTGCGCCATCATTGCCCCCGGCAAAAGAGTACAAACTGGAGATTACGCCGTTTGTACTGAATCTGAACACGGTGCCATTGCCGCCGTTTGTACCGCCGCTAGGGGTGGTGCCGTAGAGATTGCCATCGCTGCCTTGCACCAGGCCCGCAGTGGGATATTCGCCATCGGGGAAAACCCCAAAGGAATGAAGAGTGGTCAAAACTGCGGCGCCTTGTGCGCGCAAACCGGGCAGCAGAAGCATGGCGGCGCAGAGCGCCGGCAATCCCTTCGCGCAAGCGGCTACCAACCCTCTGGTCATCGCCTTCGGGCAGCTTGTCGTCGCGGTGGAAATGCGTGTTTTCATAGTTTGCACATAAAGCTTTTCGTTGGCCATCGTAGGACAACAAACGAATACGGGTCAACACAGGAGACCATTTTTCACCGCTACGCTCCTGCGCCCAAGGCCGCAGGCCGGGAAAAGGAAGCGGCCATAGGCCAGGTGCTGGCGTCCCGCTTTCGCGCAGACCAGCCTTCGAATGGAGGCTACAGCCCGGTAGGCGCTACGGACGGGCTGGCGAAAACGGGGATGGCAGAGGGAAAACCGGGGACGGTGGAAAGGTCGAATTGCTGCGAAACAAAACACACGGGGGGGTTTTACTCCCCCCCTATAGCGCACAAGGAGTCGGGTGTATAACGGGACCGTTGTTAAGAAATCTTTTTGAGACGCGATATGAAAAACGCTGTGATTGACCCGAAGGACCTGAACACGATTAGGGAAGTCCTGACCAGTTTCCGAACCCAGATTTGCGGCGCGGCCGACACGTTAGGCCAGCCGTGGAAGGGCCAATTCCTGGCCTTGAAGGGGGGGGACTACGACAAGATGCTTTCGGGCTTGCCCCCGACGGATCAAGTGCCGGCGGCCTTGGAGGCGAACAGCCAACTGAACTGTCTGCACGCGGCCTTGTCCAGCGCGACCTCGCTGTCGGTGATGCTGGGTTCAGCCATGGCCAGCCTCGCGGGCAAGAGCGCGGAGGCGTCTGCGGCGCAGTTGGCGAGCCCGGCGGGGGCGGAGATCGAGAAGCAGATCGCGGCGGGGACGCTGTTCAAGGCGGAAGGGGTCGAGGTGAGGATCGCCGAGCGGATCAAGACGGCGGACCTGGTGGCCAAGCGGACCTACACGCAACTTTGCAGTGCGGCCAAAAGCGCGCCGAACATCTGCTCGAAAACCCTTGACTCAGTCGAACAACCCCGAAAAAGTAGGCGCACAAATGTGCCAGCGTGTTTTGAAAATGGCCTCATTCCGTCGCCAAGTGCCTCAGCATATGACCGACCGCTTTTCATCAATCACTCTGAAAACCCCACCATCAATCACCTCGCCCGCGCTCAACGCCGCTGTTATCATCTTCGCCTTTGCCATATGCCGACCAGGCACCGGGATGGCCCAGCAGTTCCCCCAGCAGGCCGATGCAGCTTTGGCCACCGCAAACGGGAGCAGTGCTTACAGCCCCTTTGGGGCATTTGTCGGACTGAGCAGCACTGGCGGCCGAACCGTCCTCGGCACGGCTAGCAAGGTCCAGCCCCTAAACTGGCTGATCGATGGGAACGACACCAGCGTGGCGTTTTCGCATTTCGCAATAGTAACTCAGACGGGCGAGTTGTTGCTCGTCACAAACTACATCTTCGCCGCGTCGGGGTACGCAGCTATAGCGCAGACGCCACCGTCAGCGGCTCCGGTTCTAGGAGCCTCGCTCTCAGGAATTACACCCGGTGAAAGCTTGGCGTTCGCGAGCCATGGTGTCTTGGGCATCGCCCCCAATGGCCCGAGTTCCGCGAACGACGGAGTTCTCCGGATCGGTGCGGGCATCGCCGATATCGGCGCAAACAGCCAATTGAGTGCTCTGCTCGGCATTTCCACGTACGACATCGGAATGACCTATTCCGCGCCGGGTAGCGATAACTACTTGCCGGGCGAAATGCTAGCAACGGCAGGGGCTGGTGGCGGAGCCTGGGTTAACAGCCAAGGTCTCTTCGTTGGCATGGTGGATCAAGTTAGTTCGAGAAATTGGCAACCCGGCTCCATAACCTGGGGAGAACCCACTACTTTCTCCGGGCTAGGGGACCTTATTCGAAGCTACGGAACCATCGTCACGATTCCCGAGCCCCCTGCATTTGCGTTGGCGGGCTTGGGTATTGCCGCGCTGGTCTTGGCAAACCGGATGGGCTGCAGCCAACACACGCCAGACAGTGAGCCTCTTGATCGGGTGAAATCTTAAAGACGGCACAATACAATGAACACTCGAAAGCAAAGTCGGTTGGGACTTTTGGCCGTGCTCGTTTCCTCCCTTGTTTTGGTAATCTGGCGTCCGGTTCAAGCTCAGGAGGGAAATCCTTACGGGGACGCTACCAACGCTGCGGCAATGTACGCCTCGTTCGGGACCGCGACGCTGGGAAAGTACACAAACTCCGTCGGGATCCTTGGTTTCCGCACGGGTACTGATCCTGTATTCTGGAATCAGCCTGTAACTTACATTGGTAACAAATGCTGGCTCACCACCGCAGATTTTATTTGGTGGGCTTTCTATGTCGGCATTAGTGACCTTCAGATTGCCACAGGCCCCTCCACAGGTGGTTCACCAAGCACCATGTACGTGGATGGAGTTGTCTTCAATCCGTACTTTTCGAGTCCTTATTCGGAGGACTATTACAATGCCGCAGTCATCCATGTAGATGGCGGCTGCTCGAACATTTCTCCGGTTGGACTGTATACGGGCCCGGTGACCAATGGGACACATTGGTACTCCATTACATGGGGTAAGTTCGTTGCGGCGAGTATGGGAACCACCGTGGACGATAACTCCAGACGGGGATACGAAGGGATTGTCGATTTCACTGATATGTGGTGGTATGGAGAAACGAATTACGTCACATCTACCCTTGATGCTCCAGGAACAGGCAACTGGTTGCCGTACGAGGGGGTAGACGAGGCGATGAGTGGAGGGCCTTTGCTGCTGAAGGTTAGCAACTCACTGGAGATCGCAGGGATGAACTCGAATTGGTTGGGGAACGGCCTGCACGACCCCAACGGCACAAACTACGGGAGCCAGCAGATCTCGTATGTGCTGCCACCTGTAGTGCGGGATTGGGTTCGGGCGACGGCCATGATCGCACCGCCCAGGCCCTTTCTTACCATTATTCCGCAGGGAGCGGGGTGCTTCTTGTTAAGCTGGCCGTCGGCGGACACCGGTGGTTTTGTCGTGCAGGTGTCTCATGACTTGCATCAGGCCCTCTGGTCTACTGTGGACGTTTTGCCAACCGATGACGGGATGGTCAAAAGCGTGGCTTTGCAGTTTAACGATCCGGAATCATATTGGAGGTTGGCCTACTTCGCCAGTAGGCCGCTCTAGATCGTGTTTTGAAAACATCCTCATTTCCGTGAGACACTTGCTCCTGGCAGCGCTTCCGGACCTACTCCCACTCACCCTTTGGAGGCCTCGCCGCCGGTTGGCCGACCTTTGGCTTGGACGGGAGTTGGCGGCCGCTGGCGGCTCCCTGGCGGCGCCGGAGTGACCTTTGGTGTGTTCACACTCCTTCTGAGTTGTTCAGGTGGCACGCCACTCCGCCTTTGAGGAGGCGGGGTTCGCTACCTGACCTGTTTCATCACCCCCAGCCGGGGCCGTTCTTTCGGGCTCATCAATAAGTGTCTTTCCGTTACGCGGTGCCGCTTGGCGGCCCGCTTAAAACGGACATTTTCGCTGAGTTAGCAAGGGGACATTATCACCGAGCCGCCAAGGTCTTTTGCTTTGAAGGTTTCAGGAGCATAGGATCCGGAGACTCAGGTGGGTTTTGCAGGCCAGTTCTTGGAGCACGGCTGGTGAAGCCGTCTCCGGGAAATGCTGGGCCAGAGCGGCCAAGAGGGCGCTTCGGATCAGCGCGAGGTTGGCCAGGAGATTGGGCGCTCGACTGCGGGAGCCGTCTTCTCCGAACACCACGTCCCGCTTCCAGTGGTTGCGAATCTCCACGCCGGCCCAGTGCCCGCGAATCAGCGCGAGCCACTGCTCGGGGCGGTATTGCTCGGGCGGCGCGCTGGACAGGTAGTAGTGAGGTTCGGTGGTGGTTTGGTTGGTTTTCTTGAGGCAGCGGGTGTTGCGCACCACAATCAGGCTGCGGGCAAACGGGAAGTCCGCCTTGAGGGATTCGATGGCGAAGGCGCGCAGGCAACGGGTTTCAATGCGTCCGTGTCCGGTTTCGGTGAGGACAAAAAGGGGGGAGCCTGGAGCGCGTCCAGTCGTTGGGCTTGTTTGAACAGGCGCTTTTGGTTCTCTTTGATCTGGAGCAGGTAATCCCCGCCCTTTTCTACAATGGCCCGCGCTACTTTGCGTTGGCAGTGCAACGGGTCGGCCGTGATCAGCTTGCCATCCAAAGCCTCCAGGCGGTCCAACAACGCCAGGGCGGCGGTTTGTTCGCACCGCGCGGTGCCCTCCTTCTGATCGTAAACGGCCACGGCTTGGGGCGCGCCGTCCTCGTGCTGCGCCAAAGTGAGCAGTCCGATATGGTCCCGGATCATTTTCCCATCCATCGCCAGGGCGGCCGGCAGGGTTCCGGCCCGGGAAAATAACCATTGGCTCAAGCGCTCCGCAAAGGCCTCCGGGTCCATGCGGCTGAGCACTTGGTAGAAGACATCGTAGCCCGGCACCCGATAAAAAGCGCGGGTGCCCTTTTTGCGCGGCAAGCCCAGCCGCCGACGTTGCGGTTGGGTCAAGGTGGTGGCAAACCGGGCAATTTCGGCGATCTCGCGCCGCCCCGCCAGCAGGGCCAAGGCAATGATCACCAACACCGGAGCGGTGCGGTATTGGGTGTTGGCCGCCCGTGGGTCCGGCGCTTTGATAAACCCTTCTCGCAACGAAGCGACTTCGGGTTCCTTGAGTGGCAGTTGACCCGAAGGCGCAGCGACCAAGCCGCGGCGACACTCCTCGGGCACCTGCACCGCCCGCAACTGTTCCCGGGCTTCGGGCACCAGCGGCCGCAACCACAGCCGTTTGGGGCGATCATTGGCCACATAAAAATCGGCCCGGTGGCGGCTATAACCGGCGCTCCAGCCCACCGGTTCCCAATTACTGGCCTTGTAGCAGGTGCCGGCGTAAGCCTCCGGATCGGTAAAGGTCTCGGCGAGCAAAGGACGGTAGCCAAAAGCTGCCTCCCAATGGTGGCGGAGCCCGCGCAGGGCCGCGCTCATGACCTGCGACGCCAAATTGGGAGCTTGGCCTTGGGGAGAAAGGAGCAAAAAGCGGCGGTTTTGCACGATGAGCTTGAGCCGTTCCACCCGCTGGCACGCGCTCCAACTGATCCACAGATCCCGGTCTTTGAGCGCATAACAAGCCGGCCCCCAGACCAGCAGCGCCACCGGCTGGTCCGCCAGCGTGACGACTTGGCGGAGGTAGTCGCCCACAGGCCGACCGGCCCCCAGATAATGATGTTCCCCAAGTTGCTGGTCGAACCAGGCGGTGTCGTTGGCGGTGGCGACCCGGACTTCCAACCGGCCACCACCAACGTTCGCTGACTTGGAATCAAAAATGTCTTTCATCCCAGCCAAGCAGACCAAAAAACGGGTTTGGGGTCTAGATCTATTTTTGATCCAACAGCCAGAATGACTTGTGACACCACGCCGAGGGGCCTTGACCGAGCCGCGACAGGCTGATCATTTGTCCTGTCAAAACTCTTTAGAAATGTCCCCATTAGAACTCAGGTGATAATGTCCCCTTTCACCGGGCTGGTTGTTTGACTTTCCCCTTGTCCCTGGGGAACGTAGGGAGGCCGGA
>Ga0316226_1001639_pt1 | contig 23256 bp, 19 predicted proteins | sample TBH18017metaG_FD_206009 | JGI IMG/M metagenome (GOLD analysis project Ga0316226, IMG submission 206009) | Freshwater microbial communities from Trout Bog Lake, Wisconsin, USA - TBH18017 | ecosystem: Environmental > Aquatic > Freshwater > Lake > Hypolimnion/Profundal zone | place: USA: Wisconsin...
GGCGTTGTTCACCAAAACATCAATGCGCTGGTGCGCCCCGATAATTTTGGCGACGACCGATTCGCTGGCGGCGAAGTCAGCGACGTCAAAGCAGCAAAGTTCGCCGCTGCCGCCGGCCTGCTGGATCTGCGCGAGCGTTTCCGCCGCCTCGGCGTGCCGCTGCCGGTAATTGATCACCACATGACATCCGCCGGCGGCCAGCGCGGCGGCCACCGCGCGGCCAATCCCACGGCTGGCGCCCGTGACCAAAGCAATTTTGGCTTTCATATTTTAATGGAAAAAACCGGCGGCCCGGGCGATGCCGACAATGCCGATCAAAATCCAGAACGCATTCAGCAGCGTGTAGGCGGAATCTTTTTTCAGCAGGGCGCACCAGGTCAGCAAAACGGCGTCGGTGGTGTTGACGATCCAGACGAGCATGAACGGGCTGTGCGGCCCCATCCAGCTCACGAGGCTGAAGCTGGCGATGCGCATCAGCACGCCGGTCATTTCAAAGGATTTCAGGTTTTTACGGATGAAAGGATTTAGCAGGGTCGAGAGCATGATTTGGAAGGCGGTGTCGTTTGCATTGGGGAATTGGCCGCAATTTCGTTGCCAACTGTTATTAAAGTTTGACGTGCGGGGCAAGGTCATTCAATTATATTTGGTCGCGATTATCAAACCATGAAACGAAAGGAATAAATTATGAACTCCTCATGCAGACGCGGTCTTATCGGAATGCTGGCCCTGCTGGCGCTGGCTTTTTCACCGTCCATCACCTCGGCGGCGCCAAGCGAGGCGTCCTTGATTGCCGACCTCGCCTCGCCCAGGGAGGGCGTGGTCACCGACGCGCTGCAAGAGCTGGAAAAAAAATTCCCGACCAGCACCAACTCGTTTTCCGTCATCAAAAAACTCCTGGCGGACCCGCGCCTGAAAGTCCAGCGCAAGGCCGCCCGCGTGCTCGGCTCGCTGCATGCCCCCGTGGACCAGGCGGACGTCAGCAACATCTGCACGCTGTTGAAATCGTCCGATCCGGCCACCCTGACGGACGGCCTGAAAGCGTTGCGTGGCCTCAACGCGCCCTCGGCGGTTCCCAACATTTTGCCGCTGCTCAACCATGCCAATGCCCACATCGTCCGCGATGCCTGCCGGACGCTGGCGGTGATTGGCAACAAGGATGTGATCCCCCAAATTGAGCCGCTCCTGAAAAATCCGGATCCGGCGGTCCAGAAAGACGCCCAGGACGCCATCGTGGTGCTGCGCACAAAATAATCTGCCGGCGCAGATTTTGCGGCCAGGTTAATTTAGTTCCGGGCGGCCAAATGCGGCGGCGGTTCCAGCAACTGCCGCAGATACCATAGCGCCACCGGATTCGTTGGAAAATAGCCATGGCTGAGGCCGGCGGTCTTGGGAATCACCAGAACATTGGTGCCAATGCCGTTTTCATACCGCTCACGAACCATCTTGTCGGCGGCCTGGGCCAGCGAGTGCTCGTCGTCCGCCAGCAGGATTGTATGCACCCGTTCGGGACGGATCACGGCATTGAATTTTTGGTTGCCGGCACCAGCCCAGAGCTGTTCGGCAAATCGGCCGTAAGGATTTTCCGCCCGGCTGAATTGGGAGAAAAAGGACACCAGCCAGGCATTGAACCGAGGTCGCATGGTGCGCGCCAGACGCGATCCGCCCGCCGTTGGCACCAGTTGGATGAGCGACACGCCGGAAAACAATGACCGGTCGTCCGCCAGGATCACCGCTTCCCGAAAGACGATGGCCGAATAGGAATAGTCAACGATGGTGGCGTCGCGGCAATGGGGATTTTCCGACTCGATCCGCTTCATCTCGCCGTCAAAATCCGCCGCCACTTTCTCAACCGGCCGGCGGAAATTGAAGGCATACAAAAACACGTCATACTTGCCGCTCCACTCCCGGACGATGTCCATCATTTCGGTCGGATCATCCGTGGCTCCGTGTAGCAGAAGAAGAACGAGCTTGTCGCCGGCCGCTTCCGGGGGCGACAACTGGATGATTTTGTCCTGCCGTTTCATCACCTCGCCCAGCGCGGCGTTCCGGCCATTTTCCGCGAACCATTTGCCGTTGGACGGCGGGGTGGCGCAGCCGGTGACAAATCCGCCGGCGATCAAACTGATGGCCACGCCTGTCAGAAATATATGGCGACTGGTTGTCGCGCCGGCTGGCAACACCGCCAACAATTTCGTGATTTGCATTTGAAACGGAAGCTTAAAACCCATGCGGTTTTAGGCAATGCAAATGCGTTTTCAAATTTCTGATGCCGGTCAGTGAGATTTCTACTCAATTCAATTTCGCCGGTTGCGCGCTTGCGTGACGGCCATGATTTTTGCAACCTCCCGCCAGCCTAATGATTACGCTCAACGGACACCAGCTTACCACGGCCGAACTCTGGCAGGCCGCCCGCCTGCAGGCACCATGTTCGCTCGCCGACGCCGCCCGCCCGCTCATCCGCCGCAGCCGCGAACTCGTCGAGTCGCTCGCCGCGCAGCCGCGCGCGATCTACGGCATCAACACCGGCTTCGGCCCGTTGAGCGGTTTCCGCGTTTCCGGTGAAGATCAGAAACAACATCAATTAAACTTGCTGCACCATTTGTTTGTCGGTCAGGGAAATTTATTTTCAGAAACGGAAACGCGCGCCATCATGCTCACGCGCGCCAACGCCCTGGCGCGCGGCTTTTCCGGCATCCGCGAGGAACTCATCGAACTTCTGCTCGCCGCGCTGAACAAAAATGTTTTGCCGGAAATTCCCAGCGAAGGCTCCGTCGGCGCGAGCGGCGATCTCGTTCCGCTCGCGCACATGGCCGGCTTGCTCGTCGGCATTGGCTACGCGCGCGTGAACGGCGAACGGCTGCCGGCGCTTGAGGCATTAAAAAAATCCGGCCTCACGCCCGCCGTGCTGCGCTGCAAGGAAGGTCTCGCGCTCGTCAACGGCACTTCGGTGATGACCGCCTTGGCTGCGCTGTCGTCGCACGAAGCCAAAAAACAATTGCACTGGATGGAACTTTTGACCGCGTGTCTGTTTCAAGTTCTCGATGGCGAACCGGAAGCGCTGTGCCAGCAGATTCACAAGGCGCGCGGTTTTCGCGGCCAGTCACTCGCCGCCAAGCGCATCAGCGATTCGCTCCGCACACATCCCGATTTTGCGCACCGCATTGACGAACATGAATGGGGTTCGCGGGCTAAGCCGATGGACGGCGGCGCGGAAATCCAGGACCCGTATTCGCTCCGCTGCGCGCCGCAAATTCTCGGCGCATTTCAGGAGGCGCACTGGCACGTCGAAGAAGTCATCACGCGCGAACTCAACGCCAGCACCGACAACCCGCTGGTTTTCCCCGACACCGGCATGGTCATCCACGGCGGAAATTTTTACGGCCAGCAAATTGCGATGGTCAGCGACTACGAACGCATCGGCCTTATCAAAATGGCGCTGCTGGCCGAACGCCAGATCGAACGGCTCGTCAACTGGCGTTACAGCCGCGGCCTGCCGCCGATGCTCGCCGGAGGTGCGCCTGGTTTGAATTCCGGTTTAAGCGGCGCGCAACTGCTCGCCACATCACTCGCTGCCGAAGCGCGCTTGCTCGGCACCGCCGCGTCCATCCAAACCATTTCCACCAACGCAAATAATCAGGATGTAGTCAGCATGGGCTGCATCGCGGCCAAAATGACGCGCACAATGCTGCCGCTGCTCTGGAAAATTCTCGCCATCGAAGCCATCACTGTCGTGCAGGCGGCGGACGCGCGCGGACGCGACAAAGTTCTCGGCGGCGATTTCAAAAAACTTTACGAACTCGTTCGCGGCGCTTCGCCGAAACTGGAAAATGACCGTCCGCTCAACGAGGACATTGCGCGGGTTACCGCGTTGCTGCAATCCGAAGAGGCGCAGCAACAATGTCTGCGCCCCGAAAGCCAACCCGATGCAAACTGAAGTTGATGTTTTGATCATCGGTGCCGGTCCGGCGGGTTCCTCCGCCGCTGCGTTGTTGCATAAACAAGGCTTCAAGCTGCTCGTCGTCGAGAAACAAATTTTTCCACGCTTCGTCATCGGCGAAAGCCTGCTGCCGCACTGCATGGACTTGCTCAAGGAAGCCGATTTGCTCGACGCGGTTGAGGCGCGGGGATTCATCCACAAGTGCGGCGCGGTTTTCCGACGCGACGGCGAAACCTGCAACTTCGATTTCTCCGACCAGTTTACGGACGGTTGGAAATACACCTTCCAGGTTCCGCGCGCCGATTTTGACCAGACGCTGGCCGACACCGTGGCCGCGCGCGGCGTGGACATTTTTTACGGCACCGGCGTGACCGCAATTTCGTTTAATGACAACGGCGCAAGCGTGACGATTGAATCGCCTGATAAAAGCTCGCGCCAGGTTTCCGCGCGGTTTGTTTTGGATTGCAGCGGCTACGGCCGCGTGCTGCCGCGCCTGCTGGATTTGGAAAAGCCGACCACCTTTCCGACGCGCGAAGCCTTGTTCACCCACGTCACCGGTGACGTGCGGCCAGCGGGACGCGAAGGCGGAAAAATCTGGGCGTGCATCCACCCGGCGGGCGCGTGGGTCTGGATCATCCCGTTCTCGAATGGCAAGACCAGCACCGGCGTCGTGGCCACGCCGGAATTTTTCTCACGTTACCGCGGCGAACCTGACGCGCAGCTCCGTGAGATTTTAATGACCGATCCGAATGTGGCCGCGCGTCTCGGTAAAATGCAGTTTGCCATGCCGGCGCAGCGCATCAGTGGTTACGCCTGTGCCATCAAGCAGCTTTATGGCGCGCATTACGCGCTGGCCGGCAACGCCACGGAATTTCTTGATCCCATCTTCAGTTCCGGAGTCACGCTCGCGCTCGCGTCCGCCAATCGCGCGGCCAAAACCATCGCGCGCCAGTTGCGCGGCGAGGCCGTGGACTGGCAGGCCGATTACGCCGACCACGTCATGCAGGGCATCAATACCTTTCGCGCCTATGTTTCCGCGTGGTATGACGGGACGTTGCAGGACATTTTTTTTGCGGCGCAGGCCAACCCCGGCATCATGCGGCAAATCTGTTCCGTGCTGGCGGGCTATGTCTGGGACAAATCCAATCCCTACGTCGCGCAACCGGAACGCGCCCTGCCCTTGCTGGCGCAAATCGTGAAGGCCAAAAACAAATCCGCCGCGCAATGAATTATTTCAAGGAAGACAAACAATCCGCCTACGACGCCAAAACCGAGGCGCAGCGCATCGCCTTCGCGCCGGTGACGTTTCAGGCGAGCCGCATCTTGCGCGACGCCGGCATTTTGGAACTGGTGCAAAAAAGCCGCGCCATGGGCATGACGCTGGACGAAGTTGCCGCGAAAATTAAATTGCCGCGCTACGGCATCAAAGTGCTTCTGGAATCCGGCCTCGGCATCGGCCTGTTCTGCCTGAACGACGAACGCTTCACGCTGACCAAACTCGGCTACTTCATGCTCCGCGACGAGATGACGCGCGTGAACATGGATGTCGTGCAGGACATTTGTTATCGCGGCCTGTTCGACCTCGACCAGTCCATCGAACAGGGCAAGCCTGTCGGCCTCAAGACGCTCGGCGACTGGAAAACTTTTTACGAGGGGCTGTCGTCCGTCACGCCCAAGGCGCAGGCAAGCTGGCTCGCCTTCGACCATTATTATTCCGACGCCGCGTTTCCCGCCGCGCTGAAACTGGTCTTCGCGGACAACCCAAAACGCCTGCTCGACGTTGGCGGCAACACCGGCAAATGGGCGGTGCAATGCGCCAAATTTAATCCCGACGTGCAGATCACGATTGCCGACCTGGAAAAACAGCTCGTGTTTGCACGCGAAACCATTCGCCAGAATAATTTGGAAAACCGCGTCAACTTTCACGCGACGAACCTGCTCGATGAATCCCTGCCGCTGCCCGCCGGTCACGACGCAATCTGGATGAGCCAGTTTCTCGATTGTTTTTCCGAGGCGGAAATTGTCTCCATCCTGCGGCGCGCGGCGGCGGCGCTGGCGCCGGGCGGCACGCTTTACATCCTGGAACTGTTTTGGGACCGCCAGCCGAACGCGACCGCCGCGTTCTGCCTGCAACAGATCTCGCTCTACTTCACCTGCATCGCCAATGGCAACAGCCAGATGTATCACTCATCCGACTTGCTGCGCGCGATTGCCGAAAGCGGATTAAAAGTGGTTGAAGACCGCGATGAAGTGGGTCTTTATCACACGCTGCTGAAATGCCGGAAGGCGTGAAATGATTTCCGCTGAACGCAATTAAAACTATCGGCTCCGCGTGAGTTTTCAAGACATGGGTTCGGCCAATCACGGGTCTGAATTCGGTGTTGACGGAACCCGGCGAGCGGCTTAATCATAAGTCAACCAGCAGTAAAATCACCTAAATAAACAGGCTGCCTATGAATCGAAAAACTTTTTCCATCTTGGGTCTTTTGCTCGCACTGGTGGTTTCGGGTTGCTCGACGGTTGAGCCGGGCAAGCGTTATGGGGGCACCCCGTTGGATTCCATGAAAACGGCCTTCGTGGTGATTGGCAAAGACTACGACCCCAAGATCGGAGCCAACATCCAGGAAGCGCTCACCCAGCATGGCGTTACTGCCTCGGCAGGCACGCTGGCGGAAAAACCGAAGGATGTGGCGTTCTACGTGGAATACGAAGATCATTGGCGCTGGGATTTGGCGATGTATCTATTTTCCCTCGACATCCGGTTCATCGACAACACCACCGGGCAAGCGATGGGCAGCGGATCCTTCAGGCAGGGCGCATTCCACAGTTTCCCAGATCCGAGGGAAAAGGTTTTTGCAGTGGTTGGAAGTATTTACAGCGCCAAGTGAAGTTTTCGTAAGCCACCTTACCGTATCGCCATCGCCTGCGGGTCTTCGTCCTTGATTCCATATTTCATCAGGAAACGCATCATCGCCATGCTGTAGGCGGCCTTGCCGGCCGCGCCGGTGAAGATGCGGCCCATGTGCTTGTTGATGTGCGGAAAACTCATCCGGATCAGGACATTTTTCCGCATCATTTCGCCGACGCGGAACGACGTGAACATCCGCCCGTCGTAATAATAATTCACGATCTCATGCCACGTCTTCAGATGATGGATGACGCCGCGCTCGTATTTTTGGAACGCCGCCGCGCCGCCGTCGCGGATGGCGTCGGCCAGTTCCGTCGCGCTCGTGAGGCCGATGAGCAGGCCGCTGGAAAAAACGGGGTCAATGAATCCCGCCGTGTCGCCGACGAGCGCCCAGCCGTCGCCGACCAGCCGCGAGGAAACGATCTGGTAATTGGTGTATTCCATCACGGGCGTCAGACGTTTTGAACCAACGGTCACGGTGCGCAAGTAAGAATCTTGTTTCAACAAATTGTCATAGCGCTCCTCCGGCGTCGCGCCCGCCTGCGCGGCGTATTGCGACGGGATGACGATGCCGAGCGAAACACGGTCTTGCAGCGGAATGCGCCAGCTCCAGCCGTGGTCGAGCCGCGAGGAATGGACGTAGCCGCTTTTGTAAAGTTCCGCCGTGTCCAGATGCGCGAAGAGCGCGGTGTCCTTGCGTCCGCCTTCGTGCGCCGGAAGATCCAGCAGCTTGGGCACCACGCGCGCACGGCCGGTCGCATCAACAATTAAATCTGGTTGGTCAGTGCCTGACTTGCCACCAGTGAAGAAATCGCCGCAGGCGGCGAGTGTCTCCGCGCTCAAGCGAACTTTGTCTTCACCGGCGACGCGTTCCACTTTCGCCTCGGTTTCGATGACGCGTGCGCCGGCACGTTTGGCGCAGTCGAGCAACGTCGCTTCAAATTTGATGCGCGGGACGTTGTAGGCGTAATCCGGCAGCTTGCCGCAAAAATCGGCGAACGTGAACGGGAAGTCGCCCCACTCGTTCATGTTGAAGATCGCGCCGGGCTTGTATTTGCCATAGCTGCGAACCTCGTCTTCCACGCCAAGCTTTCGCAAAATTAAAATGATTGCAGGAACAAGCGATTCGCCGACGAGCAAGGCGGCGGCGCGCGGACGATGAAGCAGCGCCACGCGGACGCCCGCGCGCGCCAGCAACGTGGCGAGCGTGCTGGCCGCCGGGCCGGCCCCGAGGATGGCGACGGAATTGATTTTATTTTTGCTCATTTCTTTCCTTGTAAAATCATGCGGAAAATCCAGTGGTGACGGGTGACGCGAAAATTTTCCAGCCCGGCCTGCTCGCCCAGTGCGCGCAATTCGGGGATGCTGAACGCCGCGCGGCAGGATTTCGGCGCGTCGTGGCGGAAATTTTTGCTGCGGATCGCGGTGCGCACGAGCAGTTCGGTGATCGCGATGGAAAGCCAGTTGCGGCGCAGATCATTCACGGCATAACCGGTGCGCGCGATTTCGGAAATACGGCGCAAAACCGCCACGGCGTCCGCCGAACTGAAATGGTGCAGTGCGAGCGAACACAGCACGAGGTCAAAACTGTCTTTCGCGTAGGGCAGCGAACGCAGGTCGTGCTGCGCGAATTGAATTTCCGGCCAGTCGCGGCTGGATTCTTTGGCGAACTGAAGGGTTTCAGCATGGCCGTCCACGGCGGTGATGGTGACGGCGATTTTTTTTTGCCGCGCCCAGGCCACGATCGCGCGCGGGATGTCCGCGCTGCCGGTGCCAAGGTCGAGGATGCTCAAGGATTCTGGCATGGACGAACCGAGCAGCCTTTCCACGGATTCCCGCACCAGCTTGTGTCCGCTCAAGCGGCGGTTCAAATCTTCCAGCAGCCGCAATTCCTCGTGCAGCAACGCGCGATCAACATCGGGACGGTCAATCAGCTCCGAATCGTTCGGATCAAAATGACGGGGCGGCGCGCACAAAGGCATCGCCGAAAACCTTAAGGAGTTGCGGCGGGAAAATCAACCCTGCTGCGCGCCGGCAAACCGGCAAGGTCGAGAAGAAAATAAAAATGAAACTGCTCCGGGCCGGCCAGAAGAAATTTCAGTGTTTGACATCCAGATGGTGACCGCCGCCGCCACGCCGCTGGGAGCCAAGGCCATTCCCCGCCGAAAGCATCTGCGGCGGCTGGCGGTTGCAGTGGCGCAGGACGGCAAGTTTTGACACAGTTGCGGCAAGCAACCCGCGCGAATCAAATGCCAGAGCCAGTTCCATCATCCGTCACCCGCATCCCGGCGCGCACCCGCCGGCAGGCGATGGACTGGAGCCTCGTCCTGGCCAGCCAGGGAATCGAACACACCATTGAGCATCTGAAAGAAACCGGTTGGGCGCTGGCCGTCCCGCCCGCCGACCACGAACGCGCCCGCGACCACATCCGTCTCTATCGTCTGGAAAACCGGCACTGGCGATGGCGCCGGCCGATTTTCCAGCCGGGCCTGTTCTTCGACTGGCGAAGCACGGCCTGGGTGTTTCTGGTCATCATCTTTTATTGGTGGAGCGCATTGCGGCCAAATTTGCGAAACCTCGGCATGTGGGACGCGGCGGCGCTGGCACACGGCGAATGGTGGCGCTTGTTCACCGCCACCTGGTTGCACGCCGACCCGGCACATCTGGCGCTGAACGCCGTGTTTGGCCTGGTGCTGCTGGGACTGGCGATGGGTGTTTACGGAGCCGGCATGGGTTTGCTGGCCGCCTACCTTGCGGGGGCGGGCGGCAACCTCGCCTCCTGTCTGATTTATGATGCCGCGCAGCGTGGGCTGGGTTCGTCGGGCGTGGTGATGGGCGCGCTCGGACTGCTGGCGGCCCAGTCATTCTCACATTTAAGAAAACCGGGTTCTAACAAGGTCAGGCACTTTGCCGGCAGCATTTTTGGCGGACTTTTGTTGTTCGCGATGATCGGCGTGAGTCCGGAAGCGGATGTGGTGGCCCACCTCGGCGGGTTCGCTGGCGGCCTGCTGTTTGGCTCATTGCTGCTGCTGGCGCCTCCAACCATGCGACGGCCGCAGGCCGATCTCGCCGCCGGAATTTTTTTCGTGACGCTCATTGTTATGCCATGGTGGCTGGCGCTGACCCGAGCCGAATAAATGATGCCTTGGTGCCGGCCGCTTTCCGCCGATTAGGAATTGCCTCGCCCCGCGCCGGCGGTTACAAATTTGCAGCCATGCATCGCGCCACATTTTCCCGGAAACTTTTTTTGCGGCCGCGCCGCTGCGCCGGTGCCGCCGGCGCAAACTTCCATTCGCGCGGAGGTTTTCAATGAGCCCGCAGGTCCTGCTCGTCGAATGCGCGGACCGGCGCGGCCTCGTCCATGCCATCACCGGCGTGCTGCTCAAGCACGGGGTCAACGTGGTGGGCAACCAGGAGTTCGTGGAACGCCCTTCGGCGCGGTTTTTCATGCGCACGGAATTCGACGGCGCGGTGGACGCCGGCCGGCTCGAAGGCGAAGTCCGCGCCGCCCTGCCGGACCAGGCCAGCGTCCGCCTTTCCTTGCTGAAGCCCAAGCGCATCGTGGTGCTCGCGTCGCAGGAGCATCATTGTCTGGGTGATCTCCTGATCCGCCACGCGTTCGGCGAACTCAACGCGCAGGTGCTGGCCGTGGTCAGCAACCACGCCGCGCTGCAGCCGCTCGCCGCCAAGTTCGACCTGCCGTTTCACCACCTCAGCCACGGGCCGCTCACGCGCGCGGCGCATGAGGCGGAACTGCTCAAGGTCATTGAACCCCTGCGGCCGGATTATCTCGTGCTGGCAAAATACATGCGCGTGCTGACGCCGGAATTCGTGCGCCGCTTTCCCGCGCGCATCGTGAACATCCACCACTCGTTTTTGCCCGCGTTCGCCGGGGCGCGGCCGTATCAGCAGGCGTTCGACCGCGGCGTCAAGGTCATCGGCGCCACCGCGCACTTCGTCACCGAAAAACTCGACGAAGGCCCCATCGTCGTCCAGCAGGTCATCCCGGTGGACCACACGCACACGGCGCATGATCTTTCGCAGGCCGGGCGCGACGTGGAGCAGATGGTGCTCGCCCGCGCGCTGCGGCTGGTGTTTGAGGACCGCGTGTTTCTCTGCGGCAACCGCACGGTGATTTTCGACTGACCGCCCGGCCAGTTTCCATCGCCGCGCGGCGGCAAGAATTGTTTTATTTCTCCGTGGAAAAGGCCGCGTCGAAGGCGGCGGCGTTGGGCGCAAAATCCAGTTTCCGCACGAAGGCGCAGCTCTCGGCCGCGCCGTGGACGCGGTCCATCCGGCCATCCTCCCATTCCACCGAGAGCGGGCCGCGATAACCGGCGTCGTTCAGCGCGACGATGATGTCCTCGAAGCGGATGTCGCCGTGGCCGAGCGAGCGGAAATCCCAGAAGCGCCGCGGGTCGGTGAAATCCGTGTGGCCACCAAACACGCCCACCGTCCCGTCGCCGTGGCCCCACCAGACATCCTTCATGTGCGCGTGAAAAATGCGGCCGCCCAATTCGCGGATGAACCTCACATAGTCCACGCCCTGATAGCCGAGGTGCGACGGATCGTAATTGAAACCGAAGCGCGGATGGTTTTTTACCGCCGCGAGCGCGCGGTGGGCGGAGGCGATGTCGAAGGCGATTTCCGTGGGATGCACTTCGAGCGCGAAGTTGACGTTCTCCTTTTCAAACACGTCGAGGATGGGCAGCCAGCGTTTGGCGAAGTCGGTGTAGCCCTTGTTGAGAAATTCCTGGCTGGTCGGCGGGAACGCATAGACGGCGTGCCAGATGGACGAGCCGGTGAAGCCGTTGACAACCGCCGTCGCACCTTTCTTCGCGCCGGGCTGGACATCAAAAAATTTCCGCGCGGCGCGGGCGGTGGCCTTCATTTTTTCGGCGGCGCGCTGGCGGACGCCTTCCGGTTTGCCGTCGCCCCAGACATCGGCGGGCAGGATGGCCTGGTGGCGTTCATCAATCAAATCGCACACCGCCTGGCCGACAAGGTGCGCGGAGACGGCGAAACATTTCAGGCCGTGCCTGGCGAGCAGCGCCCATTTCTTTTTGCAGTAATCTTTTTCGGCCAGCGCACGGTCCACCTCGAAGTGGTCGCCCCAGCAGGCAAGCTCCACGCCGTCGTAGCCCATCTTTTTGACGAGCGGCAAAAGTTCGGCGAGCGGGAGGTCGGCCCATTGGCCGGTGAAAAGAGTAACTGGTCGCGACATAAGTGGATGAGATTTTGTCCGGTCATCTTGCCAAGCCGGGCCGGCAGGTCAAGCGCGGCGGAAAAATAATTGCGTCCGGCCCAACTGGGGTATTGTGCAAATATATTATTTTGGCAACCTTCTGGTTCAAACTCCCGTCTGCCTGACCAACAATTAAATCATGAGCGACATGACTGAAAACAAGACCGACCAGGGCCAGTGCTGCGGCAACTGCGACTATACGCTCGCCTTCTGGGTGCTGCGCGGCTGGCTGGCGATCCGCGCCATCTTCACCGGCATCGAAAAATTCGGCGCCTACAAGACCGTCCAGCAGCCGCTGCTCGACCCGGCGACCGGCCAGCCGGACGCGAGCGGCGCGATGGTGGAACTGAAGGTGAAGTTTTATTCGCTCGCAAATTATTCCGGCGTGCCCGCCGGGCTGAAAGGTAAGTTCGCCAACGAGGCGCTGCTGCCGCCGTTCGCGCTGAACCTCTTCGACCATCTGCTCGGGCCGGCGCTCATCGTCACGGGCGTGATGCTGCTGCTCGGCCTCGGCACGCGCGTGTCGCTGTTCGTGCAGGGCTTGATTTACATCGCGCTGACGGTCGGACTGGTTTTGATCCATCAGGACGACGGCGTTTCCTGGCTGGGCATCCACATCGCGCTGGTGGCGTTTGCGCTGGTGCTGGCGAAACACAACAAGCTTGCGCTCCTCAAAAAATGGTAACGCCACCCCTCACCCGCCGCGAATTCATCGGCACGACGGCGGCCGCCGGCGCGGGCTTGCTGTTGAGTTCGTGCAGTCCGGATGCCGGTTCCAAGTCCGCCGCGAACAAAGCCTCGTCGCTGAACAAAATCAACATGGCGCTGATCGGCTGCGGCGCGCAGGGACAGGTGCTGCTGGATTCGCTCCAGGTCATTGACGGCATCCGCATCGCGGCGGTCGCGGACATCTGGGATTACCAGCGCAAAAGCAACGTCGCCCGCCTCAAGGACAACGGCTTCGACGTGAAGGGCTATCACGACTACGAAGAGCTGCTGGCGAGCGAAAAAGATTTGCAGGCCGTCGTCGTGGCCGTGCCGGATTTCTGGCACGCGCCCGTGACCAACGCCTGCTTGAAGGCCGGGCTCCACGTCTATTGCGAAAAGATGATGAGCAACACCATCGAAGGCGCGCGCTCGATGGTGGAGACGATGCGGGCGACGGGAAAACTTTTGCAGATCGGCCACCAGCGCCGGAGCAATCCGCGCTATATTTTCGCGCTGAACCGGCTCGTCCGCGACGCGAAGATTTGCGGCCGGCTGACGGCGGCGCAAGCGCAGTGGAACCGCGCGGTCACGGAAGACCTGGGCTGGCCGAAACATTCCGAGCTGAAGGCGGATCTGCTGGCAAAATATGGTTTCAAGGACATGCACCAGTTCCGAAACTGGCGCTGGTTCAAGGGACTTGGCGGCGGCCCGCTCTCCGATTTGGGCGCGCATCAGATTGATATTTTCAACTGGTGGTTCGGCATGACGCCGCGCGCGGTGCTGGCCAGCGGCGGCATTGACTACTACAAGAACCACGAGTGGTATGACAACGCGATGGTGATCTACGAATACCCGCTGCCCGACGGCGTGGCGCGCGCGTTTTATCAGGTGCAGACCACGACCAGCGCCGGCGGCGGATACTTTGAGATGTTCATGGGCGACGAGGGCACGATCAAGATGTCCGAGAATCCCAGCATCACCAAACTCTACCGCGAAGACCGCGCGCCCGCGTGGGACGACCTGGTGGCGAAAAATTATTTGCGCGCCAGCGCCACCGCCAGCGCGATCACCGACGCGGACAAGGTGGACGTGCGCGAAACCGCGCCGCTGCTGCAATATGACATTCCCGTCACGTTCACCAAAAAAATCCACCAGCCGCATCTGGAGAACTTTTTCAACGCCATCCGTGGCACCGCGAAATTGAACTGCCCGGCGGACGAGGCGTTCGCCAGCGAATACGTCATCCACAAGGCGAACGACGCCATCGCCGCGCAAAAAACGCTGGCGATTTCACCCGAAGAAGTCAAAGCTTGAAACCGCAAAACCAATTTATGAAAAAAATTATTTTCCACGCCGTCAGCCTCGTGCTGCTGTCCGCCAGCGTCGCGCTCGCGCAGGACAAAATCCCGCTCGTCACGAAACTGCCCGACCCGCTTTTCGTCGGCACGCCGGTGCCGATCACCATTCCCAATTTGGAACCGGAAACGAAGAAGTGGCCGGACTTCCAGGTGCCCGCCGGCACGGTGAATCTCGCCGCCGGCAAAAAAGTCACCAGCAGCGACAGCGATCCGGTCGTCGGCACCTTTGACCTTGTCACCGACGGCGACAAGGCCGGCGACGAAGGCTCGTGGGTCGAACTCGGCCAGGGCAAACAGTGGGTGCAGATTGACCTGAACAAGGAGGCGGACATTTACGCCGTGGTGGTCTGGCATTTTCACCAACAGGCGCGTGTCTATCGCGACGTGGTCGTGCAGGTTTCCGACGACCCGATGTTCAGCAAGGACGTGACGACCATCTATGACAATTCCGCCAGCGGCAAGGACCGTCCATATGTCGAAACTTATTTTGGCAAGCTGATTGACGCGAAAGGCGTGAAAGGCCGTTACGTCCGCCTCTCCAGCAACGGCAACACGACGAACAAGATGAACCACTACATCGAGGTCGAAGTGTTCGGCAAACCGGCGGCGTAAATTTCTCCCGTCCCGGCCGGCGCCTGACTCATAAAATAAACAGCATGCTTTTCCCCAATGAAAACCCGCCCCCTGATTCTTTCGCTTTTCATGGTCATGATCTGCCCCGCCGTTTCGACCGCCGCGCCGGCGGCCGGATCGTCCGTGCATAAAAATGCCGACGGCGTGACTCTGCGGATGAAGACGGGCGTGTTGCGGTTGGAGGTATTTTCGCCGCGCGTCATCCGCGTGACCTATGGCTTGGAACCGTCTTTGCCGCCGGACAAAAGCCTCGCCGTCATCGGCAAACCGGCGCGCACGAACTGGAAACTTGCCGAATCGGCGGATGCCATTTCCCTGCGCACGGATGAGATTGAAGCGCGTGTGGACCGCGCGGGCGGCGCGGTTGAATTTTTCGACAAAAACGGAAATCCGTTGCTCGCGGAAAAATCCGGCGGCGGGAAATCGCTGTTGCCGGCGCACGTCGGCAACATTGACACGCTGCGCAGCCGGCAGGAATTTGCGCTCGCAGCGGACGAGGCAATTTACGGGCTTGGCCAGCATTCCCAGGGCTTGATGAACTACCGGGGCGCGACCATCCATTTGCAGCAAAGGAATCCCACCGAAAGTGCCGTTCCCGTTTTGGTGTCCAGCCGCGGCTACGGCATTTTGTGGGACAATCCGGCGGTGACCGACGTGAGCGTGGGCGCGGGCGCAGATCAAACCGTTCCGTCCGCGCAGCTTTTAACCGAGAATGGCGGGCCGGGCGGCTTGACCGCGCATTATTACGACGGGCAAAATTTCGGGCGCCCGGTGCGCACCAACACCGACGCGCAGGTTGATTTTGACTGGGGCAAAAAGCCGCCGGCGGGATTGAAGCACGATCACTACAGCGTGCGGTGGACGGGTTTTGTCCAAGTAAAACAGGCGGGCGATTACACGTTGCTGGCCTCGGCGGACGACGGTGTGCGGCTGTGGATTGACGGCCAGCAGGTGGTGGATGATTGGAATACGCGGGCGGTCAAGACCTTTGCCGCAAAGGTTCATTTCGAGGCGGACACGCGCCACCGCATTCGCCTGGAATATTACCAAGAGGCTTTCGATGCCGTCGTAAAACTGGCCTGGCGGATGCCGGACGATCAAGCGGCGGTGGCCTGGACATCCGAGGCGGCAGACACGATTGATTATTATTTCATGTATGGCCCGGAACTGGACGGCGTGATTGCGGACTACCGCGATTTGACCGGCGCCGCGCCAATGTTCGGCAAGTGGGCTTTTGGATTCTGGCAATGTAAGGAGCGTTACGCCTCGCAGCAGGAACTGCTTGATGTCGCCGGCAAGTATCGCAGCCTGCACATCCCGCTCGATGGCATCATCCAAGATTGGCAATACTGGTCGCCGAATCCGTGGGGCTCGCACAAGTTCGACACGAACCGCTATCCCGACCCGGTGAAATTGATGCAGGAACTGCACGCCGAAAATGTCCACGCCATCATTTCCGTGTGGCCAAAGTTCGACGTGGACAGCCCGAACGCGGATGAACTGCGCGCGGCGGGCGCGCTTTATCCGCAGGTCATCCCTTACGTTTTTCCGAAAGGCGAAGGCCAGTGGTATGACGCCTTCAATCCGGTGGCGCGCAAAATCTACTGGCAGCAGGTTTCCAGGGAACTGTTCGTGGACGGCCTGGACGGCTGGTGGCTGGACGCGAGCGAGGCGGAATTGAGCGGCAATTGGGGCGAGTTCCGCAATTTCAAAACCGCCGCCGGCCCGGGCGCGAAAGTTTTCAACGCGTTTCCGTTGATGCACACGACCACTTTGTATCAGGGACAGCGCGCGGAAAATTCCGACAAGCGCGTCTTCATCCTCACGCGCTCGGCGTTCGCCGGGCAGCAGCGCAACGCCGCCGTGACCTGGAGCGGCGATATTCACGGCGACTGGAAAACGTTCGCGAACCAGATCCCGGCGGGGCTGAATTTTTCCCTCAGCGGCATCCCATATTGGAACACCGACACCGGCGGGTTTTTCAGCGGCGATCCCGCCGACCCGAAATACGCCGAGCTGTTCACGCGCTGGTTCCAGTTCAGCGCCTTCTGCCCGATGTTCCGCGTGCACGGCACGGATCATCCGAAGGAAATCTGGCGCTTCGACGACGCCACGCAAAAAATCCTCATCAACTACGACCGGCTGCGCTACCGCCTGCTGCCGTATATTTATTCGACCGCCTGGCGGGTCACGAGCGAAGGCGGTTCGATGCTGCGCCCGCTCGTGATGGATTTTCGCGGCGACACAAACGTCTTCAACATCGCGGACCAATACCTTTTTGGGCCGTCATTGATGGTCAATCCGGTCATCAGGGCCGGCGCGACCAGCCGCACTGTTTATCTGCCGGCCGGCGCAAACTGGGTTGATTTCTGGACGGGTAAAAATTATTCCGGCGGCCAAAACATCGAAGCCGCCGCGCCGGTTGAAACCGTCCCGCTGTTCGTGCGCGCCGGCTCCATCATTCCCTGCGGCCCGGCGATCGAATACGCGATGCAGGCAAACGATCCGGTTGAGCTGCGCGTTTATCGCGGCGCGAACGGAAACTTCACGCTCTACGAAGACGAAGGCGACAACTACAATTACGAAAACGGCGCTTACGCGACGATCCCAATTTCCTGGGACGAGGCGGCCCGCACGCTCGAAATCGGAAAGCGCACCGGAAGTTTTCCCGGCATGTTGACAGCGCGGACGTTTCGCATCGTCTGGGTTTCGGCAGATCACGGCGCGGGGGCTGCGTCAACGGCCACCCCGGACGCCGTGGTTGCCTACAACGGAAGCGCCGTGCAAATAAGCGCCCCGAAATAGTCCGCAAACCGCCGCCGGAAAATGAAGAAGGCAGAATGAAGAATGCAGAAACAAAACCGGCGCGGTCGGCGAAGTCGTTTTTTCATTCATCATTCATCATTCATCATTCTGCCTTTGTCCTAATCGCCCTGCTCGCACTCGCCGTCCGCCTGCCGCAGCTTGGCGTCCGGCCGATGCACACGGACGAGGCCGTCAACGCCTACATGGCCGGCAAGCTGCTCGCCGGTGAAGCCTACCGCTACGACCCGCAGGACCGCCACGGCCCGGCGCTGGTGGAACTGACGCTGCCGATTGTCCGGCTGGAAGGCGCAAATAAATTCTCCGACCTCACCGAGACGCAGCTTCGGCTCGTTCCCGTCCTCGTCGGCAGCGCCACCGTTTTGCTTTTCGGCGCGGCGGTGGAAATGTTCGGCTTCATTCCGTGTCTCGTCGCGGCGCTGCTGTTCGCCTTCGCTCCCCTGCCCGTCTATTACAGCCGCTATTTCATCCACGAAACATTGTTTGTCGCCGCGACCCTCGGCCTGATTGTGTCCGGTTGGCGCGCGCTGCAAAATAAATCCCTTTGGTGCGCCGCGCTCGCCGGTTTCTGCGCCGCGTTGATGCTTGCGTGCAAGGAAACCGCCGGCCTCCACTTTTTTGCGCTCGGCCTGGCCGCCGGCATTGGCTGGCGATGGCGTGCGCCGGGAACATTTCCGCCCGTTAAAATCTGGCTGGCCGGCGTGGCGGCTTTTTTAATCGCCGGAATTTTGCTGTTCACCTGGGGCGGACAAAACTTCTCTGCGCTCGCCGATCTGTTCCGCGCCATTCCGCATCTGGCCGCCCGCGCCGGCGGCGAAGGACACGAGAAACCCTTTGCCTATTATTTCATCCTGCTGGCCGGCGGCTGGTCGGGCGCGGCAATCATCATCCTTGCGCTGCTCTTTCGTGTGACCGGTTCCTTCGCCCGCCTGGCCTTGGCAGCCTACGCGGTTTTGATAGTTGCGATTTACTGCGCCATTCCCTACAAGACCCCGTGGCTCGCGCTGAACTTCTGGCTGCCCATCTCACTGCTGGCCGGCTTCGCCGTCGAACGGCTCTGGTTCGCCAGCGGGAAACCTTCCGCACGCGCCGCCGTTTTGGTTGGCTGCGCCGCGCTGGGATTGCTTGTCGCGCACGACACGCGGCAGCGCGTCTTCCTGCATCCGGCGGATGAAACCAATCCCTACGCCTACGCGCACACCACGGAAGATTTGCCCGGCTTGCCAGTGCGGCTGGAAGAACTGGCGCGGCAAAATAAAATTTCCAAGCCGCGCATCGCCGTCGTCGCCGCCGATGCGTGGCCGCTGCCGTGGTATCTGCGGAAGTTTTCCACCGTCGGCTACTGGCAGCCCAATCAGGAAACCGGCGACGCGGATTTTTTCATCACCACCACGGATGTTTCCGGCAAACTGGCGGAACGGCTGAATAAATACTTCCGCCCGGATTATTTTGGCGCGCGGCCGAACGTGCTGCTGATTTTGTGGTCGCCGCAAAACACCAATTCCAGCCAATAGCCCATGAGCGAGCCCGGCATCCACGTCTTCAACCACAGCGCGATGGCGACACAGTTCCAGGTGCGCATCGCCGGCGAAGAGAAAACCTACGCCGCGCAGACCGCGCAGGCGGCATTTGCGCTGGTGGACGAACTGGAATCCAAGCTGAGCCGCTTCCGCGCGAACAGCGAGATCAGCCAGATCGCGCAGCTCGCGCCCGGCGACAAGCTGCGTTTGAGCGAGCCGGTCTTCGCGTGCCTGAAGCTGGCGCGGCGCATGGAGTTCGCCACGCGCGGCGCGTTTTCCGTGACGGCTTCGGCCTTGAAGAACCAGCCGACCAAGCCGCTGTGGGCGCTCGTGGAAAAGGAATTTGCCATCCGGTGCGACAGCGGGCGGCTGGAGTTCGATCTTGGCGCGATTGGCAAAGGTTTTGCCCTCGACCGCATGGCCGGGGTGTTGCGCGAGTGGAGCTGCCCGGCGTTTCTGCTGGTCGCCGGCGGCAGCAGCATCCTTGCGGGCGACGCGCCGGCGGGCGCGGCGGGCTGGGACTGTGGCCTCGGTGAAAACAATTCTTCCCGCCGTCATCGGCTGGCGAACGGCTCGTTGAGCGGCTCCGGCCTCGCAGTGAAAGGCGAGCACATCTTTGACCCGCGCACGGGGCTGCCGAGTTCGCGGCGCAACCGCGCGTGGGCGCTCACGACTTCCGCCGCCGAGTCCGACGCGCTCTCGACGGCGTGCATGATTTTGGACGAGACGGAAATTCTCGACGTGGTGAAGCGCAACGCCGACTGGCTGGTGTTCCTCAACGAAAAAGAAGAATGGCGGCAGCTCGGCCAGCGCCCCGCGCCGCCGTCCGCGTAAGGTTTGACGTATCTGCAAAATCTGTCGGCGCATGGAGCGCCGGAGGCGCGGCAGGAAGTAGCCCACGGTGAAACCGTGGGTTGGTTGTCGAAAAGGTTTTTCAGCCCCGGAGCGGGCGGCAGAAAACCAACCTCCAAACATTTCTTTCGCCCCATCCGGGGCTGAATTCATTTATCCCTTTACCCACGGCTGACGCCGTGGGCTACTATCGGTCGCTGCTCCGCAGCTAAAAGTGGTTTTGGAAACACGCCCCTTGAAATCTATTCGTTCTTCGCCGCCAGTTGCACCGGCTTGTAGCCGCCGCGCGTCTTGAAATACAGCATCAGCGCGGCGTAGCACCCAAACATGAAGATCGGGAACAGCGCCATCTTGCCGAGCGCGCTGAACTGCCCGGTGGTCGTCGCGCTGGTGATCGTGGCCGTCGCCGTTGCGTCCGTCACCGCCGCGCTTTTCACCGGGTCAATCGCCTGATACTTGCCGAGCAGATAATTCTTCTCGATGGTCACGGTCTGATAGAGCGCGGGATTCGCCGCCGCCAGTTGCTTCGTCGCGGACGATTCCTGCAAGTAGCCGATGAACGGCGCGCCGAGGATTCCGACGGCGAGCATCCCAATGCCGCCCATCGCGTTCAAGGTGAGCGCGCCGCCGCGCGGACATTGTTCCGAGGTCAAACCAAGAATTGTCGGCCAGAAAAAGGTTTTGCCCACGCCGTAAAGCGTGGCGGCGGCGAAGATGGTGAACACCCCCGCGCTCGCCGTCTTGGACAGCGCAAACAAGCCCACCGCCGCCAGCGCGGAACACGTCGCCAGCAGGCCGAGCGGCGAGAGTTTGTGGATGAGCGGCCCGGCGCAGAACCGCAAGACCACCATGATGGCCGAGGTATAGACCAGAACCCACGCGGGATTGTGGCCGGCGGCCGACATCGGCGACGCCATGAGCGAGGTGATCCAGCCGTCCGTGCCGAGTTCGGTGGTGGCCTGCGGAATCATGATGAGGATGAGAAACGCGAGGATGAGCCGGCCAAAGGACTTGGTGATGACGGCGAAAGTCAGCACCACCGCGCCGGTCAAACCCCAGACCAGGCCGTTGCCCCAGCCGAAGACCTGTCCAAGCTGCGCGAAGACCAGCCCGAAACCCACGAGTGCGCCGAACGCGCCGAGTTCCTTGAGCATGGCCACATAGCCGACGCCCGCCTGCTCGCGTTCGCTCTTCGGAAACTTCAAGCTGACGAGAATCAGGAAGAACGTGACCGCCGGAACCAGAATCAATCCGAGCGTCAACCGCCAGTCGGTGTTCGCGGCCAGCGCGATGGTGCAAAGCCCGCCGATGACCAGGCCGCCCGGCCAGCCGGCGTGCAGGCGGTTGAGCCATTTCGTCTTGTCCGTGTTGAACATCGTGGTCACGATGGGATTGATATACGCCTCCACGCTGCCGTTGCCGAGGCCGAGGATGAGGCTGCCCCAGTAAAGCAGTTGGTAGCCGTGCTTCTGCGCGGCGACCAGCGCGTCGCCGCCCAGACCCGCGACGTGAACCGCGCCGTAGGCCGCGAACGCCAGCGCGATATAGACGAGATAGCTGGCGAAGGAAAATAGCATCGCCACCTTGTAGCCGATGCGGTCAATGAACAGGCTGAAAATGATGATGCTCACGCCGAACGGCCAGATGCCCGCGCCGACCAGCTCGCCGACGGAAACCTTGTCCAGGCCGAAGTCCGTGGCGAACGATGCGCCGGTGCAAAGGATGATGCGGCTGATGAACGCGTAGCTGGTGGTGATGAGCGCAATGAAGCAGCCCCAGAATAGAATCTTGTCGTGTTTGTTGTTCATGGGAATTGGAATCGCCCAATGCTCGTCATGGAGGGAAAAGTGTCAACGGCAAAGTCAGTTGCCCGTCTTGAGTTCCACCACGTCGTGCGGGGCGGCCTCGCGCTGGCCGGCGGGGCTGACCCGGATGTAGCGCGCCTTCGCCCGCAGCGCGGCCAGATCTTTCGCGCCGAGATAGCCCATGCCGCTCTGGATGCCGCCGATGAGCGTGGCGAGCACCCGGTCCACCGAGCCGCACACTTCCTTGAGCGCCTCGATGCCCTCGGCGGCGACCTTGCGGGTGGCGTCGGCCTTCTCGTGGCCGTAGCGCGCGGCGCTGCCGGACTTCATCGCCGCCAGGCTGCCCATGCCGCGATAATGCTTATACATCTTGCCGCTGATCTCCACGACATCGCCGGGCGCCTCGGTGCAGCCGGCAAAGATGCCGCCGCAGATCACCGCCTGCGCCAGCGTCAAGGCTTTTACAATGTCGCCGGACTTGGTGATGCCGCCGTCGGCGAGGATGGCCACCTTTTTTTTCTTCGCGGCCTGGGAACAGACGTAGAGCGCGGTCATCTGCGGGATGCCCACGCCGGCGACGATGCGGGTGGTGCAGATGGAGCCGGGCCCCTGCCCGACCTTGATGGCGTTCGCGCCGCAGCCGGCCAGATACTCCACGCCCGCCGCGCTGGTGACGTTGCCGGCGATGATGGGCAGCTTCGGAAAGGCGTCGCGCAAAACTTTCACGGTGTCGCCCACGCCCTGGCTGTGGCCGTGCGCGGTGGAGACGGCGACGACATCCACCCCGCGTTCCACAAGGGCGCTGACGTGTTCGAGAATTCTTTTCTTATCCAGTTCGCCAAAGGCGTTGCGTGTGGCGCTGACGGCCGCGCCGCAGACGAGCCGGAACTGCGCGTCGCGCGCGGGCTTGAACTGCGCCTTGCGCTCGAGCGTGATGCGCTCGACGTCGCTCATGGTAATGAGGCCGTGCAGATTGTCGTCGTCGTCCACGACGAGCAGCTTGTGGATGCCCATGTGTTCGGTGAAAAACTTGTCGGCGCGGGCGATGGGGTCTTTGCCCAGTTCTTTCTTGGTGATGGTGTGAACCTGTTTGCGCGGCGTGAGCGCCTCGAAGACTTTCTTCGTGGCGTAACGCGGCTTGACGACGTGGCCGGACAGCAGGCCGAGGAGCTTGCCCTTTTCATCCACCACGGGAAACGTGCTGAAGCCGAATTTCCGTTCCTCAATCAGCGCGAGCACATCGCCGATGAGCTGGTCGGGCGCAATCTTGATTGGATCCTGGATCAGTCCCTGGACGTGATACTTCACGCGGCTGACCTGCGAGAGCTGTTCGCGCTCGGCCATGTTGTAATGGATGAGGCCGAGTCCGCCGTTGAGCGCCATGGCGATGGCCATGCGCGATTCGGTGACGGTGTCCATGTCGGCGGAGATGGCGGGGATGTTGAGCTGCAGGCCGTCGGCGAGCAC
>Ga0316226_1001666_pt1 | contig 23005 bp, 16 predicted proteins | sample TBH18017metaG_FD_206009 | JGI IMG/M metagenome (GOLD analysis project Ga0316226, IMG submission 206009) | Freshwater microbial communities from Trout Bog Lake, Wisconsin, USA - TBH18017 | ecosystem: Environmental > Aquatic > Freshwater > Lake > Hypolimnion/Profundal zone | place: USA: Wisconsin...
GGCCCCGCCCTACCATTTAGCGCAGGTCAATGAAACAGGGATGCGCCCCGGTTGCCCGATATTGGAACAATCTTGCTGTGACACCGGAAGAAGTGAACGAACAGGGCCAAGCGCTGTTGGCGCGAACAGGCGTGCAGTTTTGATCGCCGTCCTTCCCAGTTTCACAAGTTTTCTGTATGGTGGGGCCTTACAGGAGAACCTGCTTGAAGAATTCGACGGCACTAAAAATTGTCACCGGGCTGACGCTGGCCCGGGTGCCGTTTGTTTTTCTCTTTGCACTGCTGGCTTTGATTGCGCAGCGGTATCCCGGGACCTACCTCCTGGCCGGAATGGCGTTCATCTGCCTGGTGCTGGCGGCGTTGACTGATCTCTTTGACGGCTATCTGGCGCGCAAGTGGCAGGTGGCAAGCCGGTTCGGCGCCATGGCGGATCCGCTGATGGACAAGGTGTTCTACATCGTGGTGTTTCCCACACTGCTCTATCTGCTGGGCCGGATGAATGATTTTGAGGAAGGCAATCACACGCTGGTGATGCTGCTGTTTTCCGTGCTGTACCTGTTGCGCGACCAGTGGGTTACCTTCCTGCGCTCGGTTGGGTCTGCCTATCAGGCCGATGTACGCGCCAACTGGATGGGAAAACTCCGCACCGCGATGAGTTTTCCCATCGGCTGCGCGATCTACCTCTATGTTGCCTTCCAGCCCTGGTATGCGCCACGCATGCTGATGTATGTGCTGGAAGGCGCCGGCATTGCGATCAACCTGCTTTCGATCGTGGTCTATACGCAGCAGTATCTCCCCTATCTGCGGCGGTCAATCGCGGCGGATCGCTAGCTAGACTGGCGTAGACGCGACGTCCTCGTCGCGGTGTTCCGGCTGCCAGCGGCGCGGACGCCCTTCTATTTTTCTTCCAACGCTTCGATGGCAACCGCATTCCTCGGGTCTATCCGCTGCAATGTTCTGGCGTGCGCATGCATTCGCGTGCGCATTTCAGCTTGAATCGCCGGATCCGAAACCACTTTGCAAACCGCGTGCGCATGACGGATGGCGCGCGGGAGCGTGACGGGAAAACTGTGCGGCCAGTCCAGCGCCTGCTGATACAGGTCGTCAGCCACGACAGTCCAGCCAAGAGAATCCACAAATGCCGCCAGGCGGCAGTAACACAGCGGCTCAATGCGGCGCGTTGGAGCCAAAAGTCCATCCAGCTGCAGCACATTCATAACGCTGCGGGCGAGTGCACCCGTTTCGAGCGCTTGATTGGCCGGATCGTCCAACGCCGCCAGATTTACGCGCCCCTGCCGCCGCAACCAGTCACCGAAGATCGCGCGTTGCAAGGCGGCATTGGTCGGCACGCAGGGCAGTCCGTAGCGCGCCACAAAAGCCGCGTTGCCTGGCGTTTCGGCGGCAAACAAAGCGGCACAGTCATCCAGATACACCAGCCGCCAGGAATTGGTCTGCCCGAGCGCCACGGCCAGGGTGCTTCGATCTTCCTTCAGATCGGTCAGGGAAAAACAGGCCAGCGTGATGCCGTAGGCGGCGGCCTCGCGGGTGAAAAATTCCGGATTGCAGCGGGTGCGGACAGCGGTGCGATAACTCGGCTGATCGTAGATCTCGGCATGGCGGCCATCGAAATACACCGGCCATTGCGGTCCAAAATGCGCCAGAAAGAGATTGGCGCTGCGGGTGTCGCCATACAGGGTGCGGCAGGAAATTTCCGCCCGATGCTGCGCCACAAAATTACAGGCTGCCAGCGGGTGTTCATGATCCGAGCAGCCAATGGCAAACCGCGTGCGCCAGCCCAGCGCTTCGTAAAACCGCTCGCTGACAATGGCGCGGTAGGCCAGGAGCAACACCAGCGCCAGCAGCGCGTGCGCCAGGATGTGCGCCGGGCGGCTGTGCAGGAGCGCGACGCCATATTCGGCGGATGATTGCGGAGCAACCACAGAGGCGCAGAGACACGGAGGAATCGGTTTTTGTTTGGGGAGATTGGGGTCAAGGTTCAGTGTTCGGTTTTCGAACGAAGAACCAAGAACGAAGAACCAAGAACGATTGCGGCGGTGTCTGGCCTGAACCTGTGCGAGCGTCCAGACAACGCGTGCAATCACAGCGGCCAACCCATCCGCCGCGTATTCAATACCGTTGGCCACCAGCGGCGCCACCACCAGCGGCAGCAGCGGCACGTTGCGGATGGCTGAGAGCGAGAGATAGGCCATGGCGGCGCAGGAGAAAAGATAGCCGGGTTGAAGATCCAACGACAACGAACGCCGCAATTGAATAAACCAAGTTTTCCATGTTTGGCGTTCAGTGTTCAGGCGATGACGGTCCCGCCGAACCCTGAACCCTGAACTCCGAAAACAGTTCAGCACCCTTCCCAGCAACCCCAAACCAGCCATGACCCAGCAGGCCAAAAGGGCAATTCCCAGATTGCCGGAATCGAGCACCATGGAAAGATCCACGGGTTGGCCTTCAACAATGCTGTTTTTGTAAAGCGGATCGGTCAGGACACGAAACAGATGAAACGGATAGAACGTGCCGGCCAGACCATATGGTGTAGCCAGGCAGGCCAGGGTGGTCAGTACGGCGACAAGCGTGAGACGCACTGCACACGTGGTGCGGGCGGTACGCCCGCGCTCCCAGGCGAGACTCACCCACGCAGCAACAGCATAAGACCACACGAGAAAAGGACCGAAAATGAAAGCCCCATGCGCGTTGGTCCACAGGATTTGGAGCACAGGCAGAATCCAGAGAAGCAGAACACTGCGTTCCTGGTTCTTTGCTCTTCGTTCTTCATTCTTGTTCGAAAAGACAGTGTTCAGCGTTGGGTGTTCAGAGATTGCCGACTTCCGGCCACGGATTTCTGACCTCTTCGTAACAATTGTCAGGATAATGAAAAATGCGCCGAGGAAGAGATAGGTGTTCCACTCCGGACGGCAATTGATGCGCATTTGCAGCAGGCGCAATGTCAGCAGAACCGCCAATGCGGCAGGCGCGGAAAGAAACGGCCATTTCCAATCCCAGCGGCGCGTGGCGGCAACGGGTTTGTTTTTACGCCGCAACAACCAGACCAGAAACGACGTTTGCAGTGTGACGGCCATGACCATCAGCGTTTGCCAAGCCGTGGGTCCGCCCCAGCCAAAAAGCGCATACAGCTTGGCGAGCATGACTTCGTACAACCACGGCACGCTCACCCAGTCGCACCCGAGGCGCGTGGCGGAGAAAATGTCGTGGCGGATCACAGCGCCGTGCGCGAGCATCCATTGGCCGGTGCGTAAATGCCAGAGGATGTCCGTGTCGGATATCGGACGAATACTCCACGCCACGCCCACGAGCAGGAGGAGCAGCAGGGCCCAGGGAATGCGGGAAAGGAAACGCATGCTCAAACGCTAGCACAGGCGGTCAGCTTGCGCCAGTGTGGGCATGGTAGTCGCGGGAGCTGCACGCGCCGATGGCGGAGGCAAGCAGCGGGTCCGGCTCGTGCTTCGTAGCGCAGGCAGGCTTCGCTGTACTTTGCAGAGTAGTACGGACCCGCCCTACCTGTCCGCAGCGTCGCGGGCTTGATCGTACCGGTCGCGAAAGAAGGCGGTCCATTCGCGCAGGCAGGTTTGACGATCCGCGGATTTGTAGGCATCGATGCCGGAGCGCCAGTCGAGTGGCAGGGGGCGATCCGGCAGTTGAAATAAAAGCGCCATGGCGCGGGGGTTTTTTTCCGGCCCGCCATGATCGAGTATGGCCCGCCAGGCGGCGCGCAGTTCATCGCCGGAGTCGATGCACATGGCGCGCACCAGGTCGCGTTGCAAACCGAAGAGCGCGCCGGTCCAGCGCGGTTCGTAGGTGAACTGCGCGCCAATCGCATAGGGATTGATGCGTGGATCAGCCAGATTGTCGGAGCAATACGGCTGGTTGCTGGCATATGCCGCCTGAATCGCAGGATCGTCGGAAGGATAGAAATCGCGCCGGATCGGCAGCCGGCGCAGGGCAAAGCGAATGGGTCCGCCGGGTGCTCCCGGACGGTAGTTCCAGAGTTTCTGTCCTTCGGGGCTGAGCGCAAACGTAATGAATCGCACCGCCAGTTCACGATGTGGTGCGCCGCGCAGCAGACTCATCGGGTCGGCACTCACACTCGAACCACCCACGGGCGTGGTGTAGAACATGCGTTCGACGCCATTGGGGGCGCGTTCGGTTTCGGCCTGAAAACGTCCATAAAAATCAATCACCACACCCGCGGCCACCACGCCGGCATTCACATCCATGGGGACCTTGCCTGCGCTGTCGGTAAAATAGTGCGCATTCGCGCCGATGAGGCGTACGAGATTCACGCCCTCGCGCCAGCCACGTTCAACGGCAACCTGATATTCAGGAGAAACCGACAGTGGCAACTGCCCGGGTGGCAAACGCGCCTTGGCAATTACGTCTTCATTGGAAACCACCTGCTCATGTGTAAAACCAGCGGCATTCACCGTGCGCCAACACTGTTCGTGGATGATCAATTCAAACGCTTTGGCCACGGCAGCGCTCTTGGTGGGGTCGGCCAGACCCACCTGCCCGAAGAGCCGGGGATCAGCCAGATCACGCCAGGAGGACGGCTGATTGGTAATGCCGAAATCGCGTAATCGTTCCGGGTTGCAGCAAATGCCAAAGGTGCTGAGCACGGTGCCAAAGTAGGAGTCCGTGCGCCAGACCTCGCCGCCGAGCTGTGCGGGAAAGGCGTTCAACAACGCGGCGATTTCCGGTTGCTTGCGCTCTGTGGCGGTCCATGGTGGCACGCTCAAACCCTGACGCGCAGCGCGGTCCTGGTCAAATGTTCCCCCGCCGCAGAAAAGATCGATGCCGCAGGTGATGGCCTGGGGATTGTCGGTGTTGCGAAAAGCCACAAATAGCTTCTTTTGCCGATCGAAACGCGTGCGGGCCACGTCATTGGTGGCAACGGCGGCAGGTGGTTTGTCCGGGTTGAACGCGCGGTCAAGGATCAGGTCCGCGCCATCTGCCGGCCAGATTTCACTGCGCCGCGTCCACCAGCCTTTGGTGGCGGAGATATATTGCGAGGTGAGATAGCGCATGATCTCGGTGGCGCCGCCGATCATGCGCCAGTCGATCTTGACCGGTCGCCCATAATGTTCGCGATGCCAGCGGCTGAAGGCTTCGCCGAATTCAAAGCGCACAGCCTCGTTGTGCGGCGAGATGATCACCAGCACCGGGTCGCCTTCGCGCCAGTCGCTGGTAGCGGTCGTCTTCCGGAACAAAAAAGGCAGCGCGACGATCAGTGCGGCGGTGAGGATGACGAGGAGGTATTTCATTTGAGCCCGGTTACGGGATCGTTCGTGGTTCTTCGTTCTTGGTTGGGAAGTGTTCCGTGTTCAGGTGGCTCGCCGAGCCATCCGCGGCGCTCTCGGCGAGAGCGCCCTACCTTCGCAGGTGGGGACGATTCGGCGAACCGTCCCTACCCTTCTACTTCGGCAGCACAATCACATTTTCCGGTGCAAACCAGAAGGAGCGGGCCTTTCCGGCGGAATCAATGGTTGCCGACGGATTCAACTCAAAGGCCTTCCATTCGATTGTGACGTCATTGGCTGCGGTCATTACCAGTTCATGCTGGGCCACTTCGCCCTGATAGACCGTGGCGCGCAAATGCCCGCGCAAGGTGTTGGGCGTTCCGGTGGCGGGCGTGTCAAACCGGATGGCTTCGGGGCGGATGCAGGCGGTCACGGTTGCGCCGGTGGCGGGCGGCGTGTCGAGCGTGGCGGCGGTTAGTGAACCAAGCGGCGTGTCGAGGTGCAGCAAACCGTTGGCAAACCCCGTCACGCGGCCATCGAGGAAATTCCCTTCGCCGATGAATCCGGCCACAAAACGATTCACCGGCTGGCGGTAGACTTCAGCGGGCGAGCCGACTTGTTCAATGACGCCGCTGCGCATGACGGCAAGGCGGTCGGCGATGGAGAGAGCTTCTTTTTGGTCATGCGTGACGTAGACCGCGGTGAGGCCAGCCTGCTTGCAGATGCGACGGATTTCGCCGCGCATTTCGAGGCGCAATTTTGCGTCGAGGTTGGAAAGCGGTTCGTCCAGCAGCAGGCACTGCGGCTCGATCACCAGGGCGCGGGCCAGCGCCACGCGCTGCTGCTGTCCGCCGGAGAGCTGGTTGGGCCTGGCCTGTGCGCGGTCCGCCATGTGCACGCGTTCCAGCGCGGCAGCCACGCGGCTGCGGATTTCGGTCTTGGGAAAGCGGCGCATGTCGAGGCCGAAGGCGACATTGGCGGCTACCGTCATGTGCGGCCAGAGCGCATAACTTTGAAAAACCATGCCGGTGTCGCGCTGATGCGGCGGCAGGTGGGTGATGTCACGCGCGCCGATGTGGATAGTGCCGGCATCGGGCTGGTTGAAGCCGGCAATGGCGCGCAACAGCGTAGTCTTGCCGCAGCCGCTGGGCCCGAGCAGGAAGAAGAGTTCGCCCGGCGCAATGTGCAGCGAGACCTGGTTCACCGCGCGCAACGCGCCGAAGGACTTGACCAAGCGTTCGATCTGGATGGAAACAGCCATGAGACGCATTATAGACACGTGCTGGATGGAACCGCGAGTGAGATGTTTTCATTCGTGTTTTGGCGCAAGCGCGGCAGATCACGGGTAGGGCGGGGCCGCCGGACCCGCCGCGAACCTGTTACGCAACGGCAAGCGGCCTTGCCGTTGCCTGGCGGCGCGTCCGTCGGCCGCGCCCTACCTTTCGTTGCAGGAGACTGACTTTGGTGTTCACAACTACCGCACTTGCCGCCACAATATCACCCGGATTGATTTCATGCGGATCGGAGGGTGCAACTTGTCCCGGAACAACCAACCATTCAGTCCCGGCAGACTACGAACGCGCCATTTGCAGCCGCTCTGTCTGGCATTGCTTGCGCACCAGGCTGGGAGCGGCTACGATCTCAAGATGGCGCTGTCGGAGCTGCCCCTGTTTGCGCAATCGCGTCCGGATGCCCCCGGCGTCTACCGCACGTTGCAGGCGTTTGAGCAGCGTGGGTTAATTGTCGGACGCCGAAGGCTCTCGAAGAAGGGTCCGGCGCGACGCGAGTACACCGTGACGCCTGCCGGGCGCGCGTGTCTTGCGGAGTGGGGCAAGGTTCTGGAAGCCGCACGAGGCGAAATTGACGATGTGATGGCATTCGTGCAGCAGGGAAAGAAAAGCACAAATCGCGCTGCGGGGCAGCGCTCCCACCGTCCTGATAACCGTCGAAAAAAATAATTGCAGGAGCGCTGCCCCGCAGCGCGATTGATAAGGAATCACCCATGAAGTTCATCCGGTTTGACAGCATTGGCGGGGCGAGCGGCGACATGCTGCTGGGCGCGCTGGCATCCATTGGTGCAGACCTTGCGGCGATTCAACGCACGATTCGCAAATTTCTGCCGGATGGTGTGCGCATTACTGCCGAACCGGTCAGCGACCGTGGCTTGCATGGCAAACGCGTCACGGTCCATTGCAAAAAAGAGCATGCGCATGATCACTGGCCGGACGCCGAAGCACATGCGCATGTGGCGCATCGTACGCTCCGGGAAATCACCGCGCTGCTGCAAGCGCCGGCGCTGGATGCCGCCACCCGCAAACTGGCTGTGGCGGTTTTTCAGCGCCTGGCTGTGGTAGAAGGGAATGTTCACGGGCGCAAACCGACGCAGGTGCATTTTCACGAGGTCGGCGCCACGGATTCCATCGCTGATATTGTCGGATGCTGTCTGGCCTTGCGGCAGCTCGACGTGGCGGGCATCAACGTGGGTCCACTTCCCTGCGGCACCGGCAGCATTCAGTGCGCGCATGGGGTCATGCCCAACCCCGCGCCCGCCACGCTGGAGCTGCTTGCCGGTATGGAGGTTTGCCAGACCGACGAGCCGTTCGAACTGGTTACGCCAACCGGCGCGGCGTTGCTGGGAACCTGGCGCGCGGCGTTGCAGACGCCGCCGGAAACTGCACAGGTGGTCCGCACCGGTTTTGGCTTCGGGCGACGCGCGTTGAATGGCCGGCCAAACGCGCTGCGCGCCACGCTGCTGGAGGGTGCTGTCAGATCGGTCAGGTCCGACAGATCTGACGGCTCTGAACTGCTTGTGCTCGAAACCAACCTTGACGACTGCAATCCGCAGTGGATCGGCGAACTCATCGCGCGCTTGCTGGCGAAGGGCGCGTTGGATGTCTGGGCCACGCCGGTGGTTATGAAAAAAGGGCGTCCGGGGATTGTCCTTGGCGTGCTGGCGGCTGCGGAGAATGCGGCTGGGTTGCGCGAATTTATTTTCCGCAGCACCACGACGTTTGGCGTCCGCTCCCATGCCGTGATGCGCGAGATGCTGGCGCGGCGGTTTGAAACCGTGCGGACGCCATATGGTGTGGTACGCATGAAGATTGGCAGCCTGCGCGGCGAAGAACTGGTGCGTTCACCTGAATTTGAAGATTGTGCCCGTCTTGCCCGTAAGCATGACGTCACACCGCGGCAGGTGTATAATGCTGCGGTTCGGGGAAAAGCGAAATGAGATGTGCCGCAGGACGGATTTTCGGCAACACGGATGCAAGCATGCGGCTGGCCTCCGTTGACGGCGCGTGCAGCTCATGCTTCGTAGTGAAGGCATGCTTCGCAGACTTCGCAGAGTAGTACGTCCACGCCTTACCGTTGGTTACTGGAACCTAATTGCCTGGGAGAATCACACATGGAAACCGAATCCACACCCGTTGCCCCGTCCGTTTCGTCCGCGCCGTCCATCACACCTTCCTGGCCCATTCTTTCCGCCGTGGAAGCGCGGGTGCTGGGCGCGCTGATTGAGAAGGAATTGACTACACCCGATTATTATCCGTTAACGCTCAACGGGCTGGTGGCGGCCTGCAACCAGAAGAACAACCGCGATCCCGTGACGCAGCTCAACGAGACCGATGTCATCGCGGCTACGGATGGTTTGCGCGAAAAGAAACTGATGTGGCTGGTGACCTTGGCGGGAAGCCGGTCACCCAAGTACCGGCATGCGTTTCTCGATGTGTACCACGTGCCCGATGCATCCGTGGCGCTGCTCTGCGAACTACTGTTGCGTGGTCCACAGACCGTGGCTGAGTTGCGTACCCGCGCCGAGCGCATGCACCCCTATGCCGATGTGGCGGCAGTCGAGACGCTGATGCAGGAACTTGCCACGCACAAGGAAGGTCCGTTCGTGGTCCGGTTGCCGCGCGAGTCGGGACGGCGCGAGGCGCGCTATGCGCAGTTGCTCTGCGGTCCGGTGGTAATTTCAGAAGCGTCATCTACGGCAATGCCGCCAACATCAGCCGAGCCCTCGCGACTGACGCAACTGGAACAGACCGTAGCCGACCTGCAGGCGCGTGTGCAGGCGATGGAAACAAAATTGGGGCAGGTATTGCAAGGTTGATCTCACACAGGTTCCGCCGGACCCGCGGCGAACCTGGAGCGCAACGGCAAGGACGCTTGCCGTTGCCGGACGGCGCTTCCGGCGATCGCGCCCTGCCACGACAGCCCTTCATCCAGGTTGCACCAAATCGAAGACGCGCCCATCGCATTGCAAAACCGGGCGATTTTCTTGCCAATTTCAATAATAACGGGAAAGACATGCTGCCGGAAATCGCTCAGCGAAATGTTGTTTAATCTGGTTTTTTCACCTGCCAACGGGTATGCTTAAAAAGCCCTTTCGTTGCAGGTGGTTGGGTTGTTGGCCGGGGCGCGCGGACCGTCCATGATTGGATGGGTTCCGGCATCATTTTGAATGTGCGCCAGACCATGCGAAAGGACGAGGCGGAGAATCATGGAAGACGTTCCTGAAGAGATTTTGGAAGAAAAAGGCGTTGGCCATATCAATATCGAAGACGAGATGAGCTCGTCGTACATCGATTATTCGATGAGCGTCATCATCGGACGCGCGCTTCCCGATGCCCGAGATGGACTCAAGCCCGTGCACCGTCGCGTGTTGTACGCCATGCAGGATCTGGGCAACACCCATTCCAAACCATACAAGAAATCCGCCCGCGTAGTCGGTGACGTGATCGGTAAGTACCACCCGCACGGCGACCAGTCGGTTTACGACGCCATTGTGCGCCTGGCGCAGGATTTTTCCATGCGTTACCCCCTGGTGGATGGCCAGGGAAACTTCGGGTCGATCGACGGCGATCCGCCGGCCGCCATGCGGTACACCGAAGTGCGCATGAACCGCTTGGCCGAGGAACTGCTGGAGGATCTGGACAAGGAAACCGTCCCTTTCGGGCCCAACTACGACGAGTCGCTGACACAACCGCTGGTGCTGCCGGCCAAGATACCCAACCTGCTACTCAACGGGTCCACCGGCATCGCCGTGGGCATGGCCACCAACATTCCGCCCCATAATCTCGGAGAGTTGGTGGATGGCATCACGCATGTCATCAACAACCCGGATTGCACGGTGGATGACCTCCTGCAGTTCATCAAAGGCCCCGACTTCCCCACCGGCGCCACCATCTGCGGTACGCGACAGATTGAGGCCATGTACAAGCTCGGCCGCGGCCAGATGATGGTTCGCGGAACCGCCGAGATCCTGGAGGAGAAGAATCGCGAGTACATCCTGATCTCCTCGCTGCCCTACACCGTCAACAAGGCCAATCTCATCGAAACCGTGGCCGAACTGGTCAACAACAAGGTCATCGAGGGGATTTCCGACATCCGCGATGAAAGTTCCAGCGAAGGCATCCGCGTGATCGTGGAACTCAAGCGCGGCGTCATCGGGCAGGTGGTGCTGAACCATCTCTACAAGCACACCCAGTTGCAGATGACTTTTGGCGCGATCATGCTGGCCATTGATCAGAATCGCCCCAAGGTGATGAACCTCAAGGAGCTGATCCGCTGCTACATTGACCACCGGTTCGATGTCATCACCCGGCGCACGCACTTCGAACTCAACAAGGCCGAGGCCCGCAGGCACATCCTGGAAGGCCTGTTAATTGCGCTCGACCACCTCGACGAGGTGGTCCGCGCCATCCGTGAATCACGCAACCGCGACGAGGCCCGTACCCGGTTGATCGCCCGGTTTGACTTCAGTGAAAAACAGACCGACGCCATCCTGGAGATGCGCCTCTACCAACTGACCGGTCTCGAACGCGACAAGGTCGAGCAGGAACGCCGCGCCGTCTGCGAACGCATCGCCTATTTGCAGGGGCTGCTGGCGGAGTCCGGCAAAATCTACGAGTTGATCAAGCAAGATCTGGCCGAACTCAAGGATAAATACGGCGATGAACGCCGCACGGCCATCGTGCCGCTGGAGGACGAGGTCAATATCGAGGACCTGATCGCCGACGCGCCCTGCGTGGTGACGCTCAGCCACAAGGGTTACATCAAGCGCGTGCCGCTCGACACCTATCGCGAACAGCGGCGCGGCGGCAAGGGGATCACCGGCGCCTCCACCAAGGAGGAGGATTTCCTCGAAACCCTCTTCATCGCGGCCACGCACGACACCCTGCTCTTCTTCACCAATTTCGGCCGCGTTTATTACGAGCGCGCCTTTGAGATCCCCGAGGCTTCGCGCACGTCGCCCGGCAAGGCCATTGTCAATCTGCTGGAATTGCAGGAAAACGAGAAAATTGCCGCGATGTTGCGCATCCGCGAGTTCCGCGAGGACCAGAACATCGTTTTTGCGACCGAACGCGGCATCGTCAAAAAGACCGCGCTGGCCGATTACCGCAACATCCGCGCCGGCGGCATCATTGCCATCAACATCGAGGAGGGCGACCGCCTGATCCAGGTGCGCCTTACTGCCGGCAAGGACGAAGTGATGCTCGCCACCGCCAATGGCATGACAATCCGTTTCCCCGAGGAGCAGGTGCGCTGCGTGGGGCGTGACTCCACCGGCGTGCGCGGTATTGACCTGGAGGAAGGCGATGTGGTCCGCAGCCTTGACATCGTGGAGGCAGATGGAACCTTCCTGGTTGCCACGGAACATGGTTACGGCAAACGCACGACCTTTGGCGAATTCCGCTCGCAGCATCGCGGCGGCAAGGGAATCATCGGCATTCAGACTTCGGAACGCAATGGCAAGGTCGTCTCCGCGCATGTGGTGCATGAAAACGAATCGCTGATCATGGTCACGGCGCAGGGCATGATGGTGCGTTCGCCCATCAGCGACGTGCGCGTCATCGGCCGCAACACGCAGGGTGTGCGCCTGATCAACCTCGAGGAAAACGACACCCTCGTCTCCGCCAGCGCGGTGGAGGCGGAACCGGTGGTCAATGGCGACAGCGAAGAGACGGCCCCCGCCGAGGAATGAGCTGAGACGCCCCGGCCCGTTCCGGGCCGAGGGCATTATCAGTAGTCATTGGTCATTTCGCGCAGGGCTCGGGGCTAGCCCGCGCTACGGTGGTTCCCGCCGCGCGGGCCCACCTACCCATCGCTTATTTCGGAAGCACTTCCACCCGCCGCCCCATCACGCGCAGGCGGCCTTCCGCAAGCAATTGCAGCGCTTCCGGATAGGCCAGATGTTCCTGCTCCTGGATGCGGGCGTGCAGCGTGGCCGGCGTGTCGTTGGAGAGCACCGGCACGGCGCGTTGCACGATGATCGGGCCGCTGTCCATGCCTTCATCCACAAAATGCACGGTACAACCCGCCACCTTGGCGCCGTGATTCAGCGCCTGTTCCCAGGCGTGCAATCCCGGAAACGCCGGCAGCAGCGCAGGGTGAATGTTCAATACGCGCCCTGGAAACGCACGCAACAAGCCCGGCTTGACCATGCGCATGAAGCCGGCCAGCACCACTGTATCCACGCCATGACGGCGCAAAAGATCGATGGCACGCTGTTCGGATTCGCCATCGAGCTTGGTTTTAAACGGGGCTGGATCGAGGTAAAAACCGGGTACGGTGTGGTGGCGGGCGCGTTCCAGGATACGCGCGTCCGGGACGTCGCTGATCACGCAGACCATGGCGGCGTCCAGTTGGCCCGCGGCAATTGCGTCGAGGAGCGATTGCATGTTCGATCCCGATCCGGAACCCAGCACGCCGATGTGAAGTCTGCTCATGGGCGTTATGACACCAGAAGCGCTGGTAGAAGGCAAGAGTTCAGTTCGGAGAAAAGGTTTCGGGAGCGGGACTCAGTGTTCGGTGTTCAGTGAGCAACTCCAGGCGACAACAAGAAAGAGCTGTTTCGCCTGAACGCGGAACACGGAAACCTGAACACTTTCCCATACCCTTTCTTGACTCTGGCGCGCAGAAGCGTGAACATACGCGACCAGTTGCACGGCATCCCGCTGTGCCGGATCAATGGGAGCAGATGGACGCATGAGAACAGGTTTTGGATTTTTGTTTGCGATTCTTTTACTGGCGAATATTCCCGCAGATACGCAGGCGGCCGCGAAACACACGGCTGCGGCAGCCGCAGCCAAGCCGACCTCGCTGCGCGGCGTGCCGGTGATCTGCCGCGATCCCTGCATCGGCAAGATCGCCATCGACGGCGCCACCGGCAAAACACTGCTCGAGGAAAACGCCGATGCCGCCGTATTTCCCGCCAGCGTGATCAAGCTGATGAACCTGTTTGTAGTCATGGACAGCCTGCAGCAGGGGAAAATCCACCTGACCGACAAGGTGGAGATCAACGCCGAGGAGTCGCACATGGGCGGCTCGCGCGTGTATCTGAAGGAGCATGAGGTATTCACGGTTGAGGACCTCATCTACGCGCTCATGGTGCAGTCTGCCAACGATGGCGCATTGACGCTGGCCACGCATGTGGCGGGTTCGCAGCAGGCGTTTGTCGAATTGATGAACCAGAAGGCGCAGGCGCTGGGGATGACGCACACGCACTTCTATTCCTGTCACGGCGAACCCCCGACGCCGCCGCGCAAGCCGAATGAAGTGGACGTTTCCACGCCGCGCGAACTGGCCATGCTGGGACGCGCGCTGGTGGCCAGTCATCCGGAAGTTCTGAAATACACCTCGACCAAGCGGCGCACATTCCGCACCGAGCCGCTGTTTGTCATGGACAACCACAACCATCTGCTCGGCGCCGTGCAGGGCGTGGATGGACTCAAGACCGGCTGGTTCCGTGCGGCCGGTTTTTCCATTGTCGTGACGGCGGAACGCAATGGCCGCCGTATATTCGTGGTGGTTGCCGGCAGCGAAGGCACGCGCGGCAAGGTCCGCGACCGGGTGGCGACCGAGCTGGTGAATCGTGCGTTCATGATGTTGCCGCCCCTGCCGCCGCCACCTCCGCCGGCTCCGGCGACCAATGTGGTGACCGCGACGCAGCAACCGGAAGCGAACGGCGGCGGTCAGCCGTCGGAAACTCCCGAAAAGAAGGGTGGTTCGAACATGCGCACGCTGGCGGTCGTGCTGGGTGCGGTGGTCCTCGGCGCCCTGGTCGTGGCAGGATTCTTCGCCTGGCGCCGTCGTCGGAATGACGGCCTCACGATCGACGACGAGAATCGCTCCCGGCGTCCTTTTTCGCCGCTGAAGTAATTCACGCCCAACAGAGGATGAGGAAACCGCGACGGACCCGTCGCGGTTTCTTTATATCGCGGCGGCGCAGATGACGCTTCAGCGCCGATCGCACGGTTGACGGTCTTAGTTGTGCGCATGTAACATCGCGTCTGACTGATGATCCTTGATTCCCCACAACAGCAGAAAAGAGAACACGCAGCATGAAAATGGAATCCATTCCGCAGCATAGTTTGCGCATGCTGGCTGTGGTGTTATGCGGCACGCTGCTGGTGCTGGAACTATTCGTGTTCTTTTCCTCCAACACATCGCCCCAGAGAATGGCTTCGCCCCCGCAGCGGGATACGCTGATTTACATGCAATATGCCCGGGCCATCGCCGAGGGGCATCCGTATCGTTTCATTCCGGGAGATGCGCCGACCACGGCCAGCACCAGCCATTTGTATCCGCTGGTGCTGGCAATTCCCTATGCGCTGGGCGCACAGGGTGAAGCGCTCTATGTGGTCAGTCTCGTGTTCAACATTCTGTTTCTCGCGTTGATTGTGGCGCTGGTCTGGGTGATCGCCTGCCGGATTGCGCCGGCCGCGGCCGGGTATGCGGCCGGCATGACAGCGCTCAGCGGACCGCTGGCGTACGCGGTGTTGCAGCAATCGGACATGGGTTGCTTCACCGTGCTGCTGCTGGCCTTTTTTGCCGCGATGCTCTACGAGCGGCATTGGGTCGCGGCGCTCTTCCTGGCCTTGAGCGTGTGGTGTCGTCCGGACGGATTTGTGGTGTCTGTCGCCACGCTGGGGTACGGCCTGTTTGCCGAGTGGCAGCCGCAGCGCCGGCGCATCCAGAATATTGGCTGGTGGGGGTGCGGAAATGTATTGGCCGTGCTGCTGTTGAATAAACTGCTGACCGGCGCTTTCTTGTTCGAGTCGCTTTCCGGAAAGGGTTATTTTGCGAAATATCCGTTTGCCGGGGCTGTGGTCCGGATGATTGCGGATCTCGGGGCGCTGACCCATGGGTTTCTGCTGGGGCTGGGATCTTCCGACCGGCAACTGTACACGCTGCCGCTGATCGGCGGATTGCTGGCGCTGGCAGGTCTGTTTGGGCGACTGGTGCGCACGGAGGATCGTTCGACCGCGGCGGATGGGTGCTGGGCGTTGGGAACTTTGGGCGTGCTGGGGCTGGTCGCCGCAAGCGGGTGGCAGGGATTTCAGCATGACCGGCATCTTTCGTGGTTGTTCCCCTTTCTGGCCTTGTACATGGCGGCAGGACTGCTGCTGATTAAGCAGGCGCTGCCGCGGTGGCGGGCCTGGCACTTGGTGGGCGTGAGTGTGTTGTTATACCAGGCGGCCACGCTGCCTTTGTTTGCCGTCGATTTTGCCCGCAACATGCAACATACCGCCACCAATATGGCGCTGGCCAGCAAGGCTCACCAGACGTTACCGCCAGATAAACGCATCATGGTGATTACGTTCAGCGGTGCGGCGTATCTCATGCCCGGGCGCTCGTTTACGAGCGTGGATGGTTACACCTCGCCGCGCTTCATGGCCTGGCGCGATAATCAATCCAACATTGAACTGCTGCGTCACCGACCGGAACTGCGCGGCGATTATTGGCTGACGGAAAGCGTCAACGCGCGCGACGCTCCTTTGTGTGCGCCGTTTGTCGGGCGTGCGATCATGGCGGAATCCGTGTTTCCGCCGATTCAGGGGAACGTGCTGACCCTGTACGAGGCGGACTGGTCTGCATTGACGTCGTCCTGCACGCCATTGACGACCAACGCGCTGGCCGCCGTGAAGGGCTGGCAACTGGTGGATGCGCTGGACGTCGGCTACGTGGCGGATGAGACGGCACACGCATATTGCACGCGGACGCGCGTGCCCAATTTGCGCCTTTCGATTTTTGGCGCGACAGGCATCATCGAGGGGCGCAAGGTGACCGAAGCAGCCCGGCTGGTTCTAGGCTGCGACCAATTTCGCATCCATGCCGAACCGGGGCATGATGTGCGCCTGGTCATGCGGACTACCACCGGGATGCTCGATAAAAACGTGAAATTCTACGACACCGCCTGCGATGCGAGCGAGATCAGGCTGGACCCCAGCATCTGTTTGCATGTGGAGGTTGATGGCATGGACGCCGGGATTTTCCCGATCGTGCTCAGCGCCGGAGACACTTCCTGGAGCGAAGTGGTGATTGATCTGCCCGGTACCACTATCCGGCGTTCTCATCCGGAAATTACCTTGGAGGGCGACCATGTTGCCGCCGGATACTGGTTTTACCAGAAACTGTGAGACAAGAGCGCGGACGTTCCATAAGGCCGACAAGGATGAAGCTTAGACTGAAGGCTGTTCGGTGAAATCGCACTGCGAGGAGCAATAAATTTCGGCACGGACCTTTTACATGATTTCGAGTCGCAGATTCTGCGCCAGCAGAGAAGATTCCGGACGAAGGGGTTCCGGCTTGCCGACGGGCCGGAAGCCGACGCGCGCATAAAGACGCGCAGCAGCAGTGTCGCCGCACGTGACAGCCAGAACCACTGCCGTAGCCTTTAGTTTTCCGGCCCAATCGATCGCCGCCGCCAGAAGCATCCGGCCGATTCCTTGTCCGCGAGCACGAGGAGAAACCCACATCTGATAGATATTTACGGTCGTAGGATCGTCCGCGTTGATTTTGGCCCAGGCAAGGCCGATCCTGCACCCGTTGATTTCGGCCACCAGCGGAAGGTCTTTCCCGGCGTCCGTTGCATGTGCGATTTGTGCGGACCAATCCGCATCGGCTCTCGCCTGTGCGGAGGCCAGGGTTGCGCCATAGGCATCAGGCGAATCGGCAAGAGCCTCCAGGCGAATCTGACGGTAGGCACGCCACTCATCCGGCCGAAATACGCGAAGCGTAGGTGTGTTTTGCGATTGCATGACAAAGAGCACTGCAAGGTTGTTGTTTTGCAGGGCGCGCGTCCGACGGCCGCGCCCCATCTTTTGTTCAGGCGCTTCGCCAGACAGCCGGAACTCCCAGGTCTATTACGCCGATTTCAGCAGCGGTGTGACGCGGCCGGGATTTTCAAGCTGGGCGGTAACGACTTCCTTGGTGATGTGGATGTCGCGCAGCGTCTTTTCGCCCGGGGCCTCGTACATGATTTCGAGCATGAGATGTTCGAGAATGGCGCGCAGGCCGCGTGCGCCGGTTTTGCGCAGGAGCGCCAGCCGCGCCATTTCGCGCAGCGCGCCGTCCGTGAAAGTGAGCTTCACGTTCTCCATGGAAAGCAGTTTCTGATATTGCTTCACCATGCAGTTTTTCGGTTCGACCATGATGCGCACAAGGTTGTCCTCGGTCAGTTCGCTGAGCGTGGAAAGCATCGGCAGCCGCCCGACAAACTCGGGGATCAGGCCGTAGCGGATCAGATCCTCCGGTTCCACCGCAAGCCCGCCGGCGGCCAGGCCCGTGGGTTGTTTGGACTGCGGGTCCACGTAGCCAATGGTGCGCTTGCCCTGGCGCTGCCGCACAAAGGAATCGAGGCCGACAAACGCGCCGCCGCAGATGAACAGGATATTGGCGGTGTTGATCTGGATGTACTCCTGTTGCGGATGCTTGCGGCCGCCCTGGGGCGGCACACGTGCAAGGGTGCCGTCGAGGATCTTGAGCAGCGCCTGCTGCACGCCTTCGCCGGAAACGTCGCGCGTAATGGAGACGTTTTCGGTTTTGCGGGCAATCTTGTCAATTTCGTCAATGTAGACGATGCCGGTCTCGGCGCGCTTGACATCCATGTTGGCGGCCTGCAGCAGATACAGCAGGATATTCTCGACGTCTTCGCCCACGTAACCGGCCTCGGTCAGGGTGGTGGCGTCGGCAATGGCGAACGGCACATCCAGCAGGCGCGCCAGCGAGCGGGCGAAGAGCGTCTTGCCGCAGCCGGTGGGACCGATCAGCAGGATGTTGCTTTTTTCGATTTCAACATCGGCAAACTCGGGGTTGTCGCGGGTTTGGGTCAAGCGCTTGTAGTGATTGTGTACGGCAACCGCCAGCGACTTTTTGGTCTGTTCGTGTCCGATGACGTACTGGTCGAGGAAATCCTTGATCGCGACGGGGTTGGGAACTTTGAGTTCGCGCGTCGGCGTCGGTTTGGCAATTGTTTTTGCGACGCCTTTTTCCCGCGCGTCGGCAGGCGATAAAACAGCATCCTTGCCTTCTGCCAGCAAATCGTGGCAAATCGCCACGCATTCGTTGCAGATATTTACGCCGGGTCCGGCGAGGATACGGGCCACCGCGCGATCCTCCCGGCCGCAGAAAGAACAGGTGGGGCGTTTTTTGGGGGTAGTCATGGCGTAGATTCCTGGATTCCGGGAAAGAAGGGTTCAGGCGTCAGGCATCAATTGTCGGTGATCCATAAGATTATCTGTTATCTGCCATTATTGACGCTTGGCGCCCGACGCCTGGTGCCTGCACTCATGCTTTCTTTGGATCAACGATCTTCTTGGCCAGCACGGCATCGATCAGTCCGTAGTTTTTGGCATCCTCTGCGGACATGAAATAGTCGCGCTCGGTATCCTGGCCAACTGTTTTGGAATCCTTGCCGGTGTGGAAAGCGAGAATTTCGTTCAGGCGATCCCGCAGGCGCAGGATTTCCTTGGCCTGGATGCTGATGTCCATGGCCACGCCCTCCACGCCGCCCGAAGGCTGGTGGATCATGATGCGGGCATTTGGAAGCGCGAAGCGTTTGCCTTTGCGCCCGGCCGCCAGCAGAATGGCGCCCATGCTGGCGGCTTGACCGACGCAGTAGGTGGCGACATCGCAGGAGAGATATTGGATGGTGTCGTAAATCGCAAGCCCCGCGGTCACGGAACCGCCGGGGGAATTGATATAGATGGCGATGTCCTTGGTGGCGTCCTGCGATTGCAGGAACAGGAGCTGCGCGATGATCACGTTGCTGACATCGTCGTTGACGCCCGTGCCGATGAAGAGGATGCGATCCTGCAGCAACCGCGAGTAGATGTCATACGCGCGTTCGCCGCGGCCGGTGTTTTCCACCACAATGGGCACCAGCATCTGGTTCATGGATTTTGTGCTCATAACATTCCTTTGGGGAAACGAGTGTTCAAGAAGGAGCTAGTATAGCAAACGGCGAAGGTTTTTGCCATGGCGGCAATCGACGCAAAGGTTGGCGACAACAGCATGCCGCCCGCCGGTGCCGGCAACGAACAGGGAGGTCGGCGCGCGGTCGGCGCTGCTTTTGCAACTTCATGGTCCTACCGCGACTTGGCGTCTTCGACCAGCTGGGCAAGGGCTTTTTCGTTGCGGATGTCGGCCAGCAACGCCTCAAAGCCGTGGCGTTCCTCGATGGTGGCGCGCAGTTTTTCCACGGGCATCCGGTATTGTGCGGCCATGGCCTGAAGGCGCTGCTCCAACTCGGCGTCCGCGACCTGGACCTTCTCCTCCTCGGCAATGCGGGAGAGGATGTAGCGCAGGCGGACGCGGTCCTTCGAGGCCGTGGTGGCGGCGCCGAGGATGGCTTCGCGGTTCTTTTCGATGTCTTCGCGTGTGGCGCCGCGGCCGACGATGTCGTGCAGCATGCCGCGCATCGTCAAGTTGGTCTCCTCGACCACGACGCTCTCCGGCAGATCAAATTCGGTGCGCTTGATCAGGAATTCGACCACTTCCTGCTGCTGGCGCGACTGCTCGCGTTGTTCGGCGGCGGTGAGGAGTTCCTTGCGGCTGCGCGCGCGCACTTCGTCAAGGCTTGTGAATCCGGTGCGTTTGCAGACGTCCTCGTCGCTCGGCAGGATGCGTCGGCGGACGTTCTTGGCGTGGACCTTGTATTCCACCTTGCGGCCGCGCAGGGCTTCGAGGTGGAAATCCTTTTCAAACTTGACCTTGATCTCCCGGGTGTCGCCGGGCTTGACCCCTTCGAGCGCCAGCGCGAGTCCGGGAATGAATTCCGGTTCATCGACCTGCGCCCAGAAATCAGTGCCGCTGGCGAGGCCGGCCGCATCCGGCACGATTTCCTGCAGGGGCGTGCCGTCGCAAATTCCGGAATAGTCGATACAGACCAGATCGCCGCGGGCCGCAGGCTGCGTGGAGGCATCTTCAAAACGCGCCATCATGTTGCGCAGGCGGTCGATCTGGGCGTTGACCTGTTCTTCGGTGACGGCGGGCGTCGAGACCTTGAGCGGGATCTTTTTGTACTTGGGCAGTTTGAAATCCGGCGCCACATCCACGATGGCGACGAACGAGATGCCGGTTTCCGGCGAGAAGATGACGTCGGTCACATCCACAACGGCCACGGCGGCGAGTTTCTGCTCCTTGATTGCCTGGCGGTAGAATTTTCCGATCAGGCGGCTGCGGACATCAGCGTCAATGTCGGAGCGGTAACGGGTTTCCACCACCGCGCGCGGCGCCTTGCCGGGGCGGAAGCCGGGCAGACGGCCTTTCTGGACGTAGAGGTTGACGATTTCCTCGTAATCCGGCCGTGTTTCCGTGGCTTCGGCTTTGACAATCAATTTGATGCGGCAGGGGCCGCTGGTCTTGGTATCGACTTTCATGAACAGTTCCTGGTTCTTGACTATTTAGGTTGTTTAGGCTGTAGACGGTAGGCTGTCAGTGGTTGTGCATGATTATACCTAACAGCCTAACAACCTACAGCCTAAACACCTACTCCTTGATTCCCATGAGGAATTCGGCGTTGCTCTTGGTGTTTTTAAGGCGTTTGATGACCATTTCCATGGATTCCACGGGCGGCACGCCGTTGAGTGCGCGGCGCAGCAGCCAGGTGCGGTTGAGTTCCTCGGGGTGGAGGAGCAGCTCTTCCTTGCGTGTGCCGGATTTCTCGATGTTGATGGCCGGGAAGACGCGTTTGTCCACCAAGGCCCGGTCAAGGCACAGTTCCATGTTGCCGGTGCCCTTGAATTCTTCGAAGATCACGTCATCCATGCGGCTGCCGGTATCCACCAGCGCGGTGGCGACGATCGTGAGGCTGCCGCCGTGCTCGATGTTGCGCGCGGCGCCGAAGAAGCGCTTGGGCTTGTGCAGGGCATTGGCATCCACGCCGCCGGAGAGGATCTTGCCGCTATGCGGCTGGACGGTGTTGTAGGCGCGGGCGAGACGCGTGATGCTGTCCAGCAGAATGACCACATCGCGGCCGTTTTCGACCTGGCGCTTGGCCATTTCGATCACCATCTCGGCCACCTGCACGTGACGTTCCGGTGCTTCGTCGAAGGTGGAGCTCAAGACATGCGCCTTGGTGTGGCGCTGCATGTCCGTGACTTCCTCGGGGCGTTCATCGATCAACAGGATGATCAGGTAAGCCTCGGGGTGGTTGGCAGAGATCGAATTGGCGATCTTTTGCAGGAGCACGGTCTTGCCGGTGCGCGGTGGCGCTACAATGAGGCCGCGCTGGCCAAAACCGATGGGCGTGAACATGTCCATCACGCGCATGGCCACCTCGTCCTGCGTGGTTTCCAGACGGATGCGGCGATCCGGGAAGAGCGGCGTGAGGCTTTCGAAGTGAATCAGTTTGCGCGCCTCTGCGGCGGGCTTGCCATTCACCAGATCTACGCGGCCGAGCGCGAAGAAACGCTCCTTGTCCTTGGGATCGCGGATGGGGCCTTCCACCTGATCGCCTGTGCGCAGTCCAAAGCGGCGCACCTGCGACGGCGACACGTAGACATCCTCGGGGCACTGCAGGTAGTTGCTGCGCGGCGAACGCAGGAAGCCGAATCCATCCGGCAGGATTTCGAGCATGCCCTGCGTAATGGCTGAACCACCCTTGCGCAGGTAACCGCGGACGAACTCGTAGATGATCTCATGCTTGCGCAGGCAGGCGACTTCATCCGGCGGCAGATGCGAGAGCAGCGCCTGTAGGTCGGACATTTCCTTCAACTGCAATTCGCCGAGATAAACCGGCGGAAGGTCGTCACGCGGCGGCGGCGGCTGATAATTGTCGGGGCCGCCGTTGATCGGCATGCCATGGCCGGATTGTTGTTGCGGGCCGCGCGAATCGCCGCCATGCGCGGATCCGCCCTGCTGTTGATTATTATACGGACGGCTATCCCGGCCGCGGTCACTCCGGTGGTCCCGATCTCCTCCCCGGTCACGGCGATCCATCATGCGGCGGTTGTTGTTGCCGCGGCCGCGTTGAAAGCGCGCACCCCAGCGTGCCGGAGCATGTGGTCCATCCGGACGTCCGCCATCCGGCGGACGGTTCTCCTGACGTCCTTCCGGATGGGGGGGCGGATTGCTGTTGTCTTGATTTGGGGGGGGCTGCTGATTCTCTTCGTTCATTATTTTCTCTCCGACCACTCGTCCATCAATCGCACAGCTTCACGCCGTAGCGACTCCAACGTACCGTCGTTCCAAACCACGTGCGTGGACCGGCGCATCTTCTCCGCCAGCGGAAACTGCGCCGCCATGCGGGCGCGCGACTCGGTCTCTGACAGGCCACGCGCCCGCAGGCGGCGGATCTGCTCCGCCTCCGCGCAGGTGACACACACCACGGCATCCCAGCCGGCAGTCCATCCGGTTTCGAATAGCAGTGGTATGACGGCCACCTTGTGGCAATCACCGGGTTGGTCCAGCCAACGCGTCAGATCCGTCTGGACCAACGGATGTACAATTCTGTTC
>Ga0316226_1001670_pt1 | contig 22969 bp, 16 predicted proteins | sample TBH18017metaG_FD_206009 | JGI IMG/M metagenome (GOLD analysis project Ga0316226, IMG submission 206009) | Freshwater microbial communities from Trout Bog Lake, Wisconsin, USA - TBH18017 | ecosystem: Environmental > Aquatic > Freshwater > Lake > Hypolimnion/Profundal zone | place: USA: Wisconsin...
GGCAGCGCCGCGAAGGCACGCGCGAAGATCTCGGCGGCGGCCTTGTCACGCGCTAACCCGAGGCGGGCCTGGCTGCCGGCGACGACGACGATTACGCGGCGGCCATCACGCTTGGCCGTGGCGACGACGGAGTAGCCGGCGACCGGGAAGTATCCCGTCTTCAGGCCATCGACGCCGGGCATCGTGCGCAGCAGCCGGTTGTGATTGCGCATGATGAAGGAACCGTTGCGGAACGGCCGCTCGATGGTCGAGGTGTAGCGCAGCACCTCGGGATGGTTGATCAGCAGCTCCCGGGCGAGGATGGCCAGATCGCGCGGCGTCGAGACATCGAATTCCTGTGCCGTGCGCGGCGGCGTCGGCGGCAGGCCGTGGCAGGAGTAGAAGTGCGTGTGGTTCATGCCCAGCGCCTGGGCCTTCTGATTCATCAGGGAGACGAAGGATTCGGCCGACCCGGCCGCATGAATCGCCAGCGCCGTGGCGCAGTCATTGGCCGACTGCACCATCAGGGCAAAGAGCATCTCCTCGACGGTGAAGACTTCATGTTCCTTGAGGTAGACCTGTGAACCGCCGATTCTGGCCGCTTCGGCGGTCACCTGCACCTGGTCGGTCAGGTGCAGCGTGCCCTGCTCGATGCGCTCCAGCAGGATCAGCATGTCCATCAGCTTGGTGACGCTGGCGGGGTAGACCGTGCCATCGGCGTTGTCCTCGACCAGCATCCGCCCGGTGGACGCGTCAACGGCGATCGCTCCGAGATAGGGATCGCGTGAAATCGTCCCCGGCGCCGTCTTGGGCGCGGTTTTCGCTCCCGCCGGCGCCGTCTTGGGCGCCGACTTGGCTGCGGCTGGCGCCGCTGTGATCAACAGGCTCAGGAACAGCGCACCGCACAACATCCGCATCATGTTACTTGCTCCACACACCACCACACAAACCGGCAGGCGAACGATCACGCGACAGGATACGGCCTATACCGCGGTGCATGGCGCCACATGGTTGCGTTTCGCACCATGGGAGTCAAGCAAGGAGGCGTGCGGAAAAACATCAAGGCCGGCGGGAGCCGGCCTTGACTGCCACGCGGGAGGGAGGGATGAACCCGCGGGGACTTATTGGAGGGGTGTGATATGTTTATTTGTTGGGTTGGGAGGGATCACTTTTCGGCGGCGAGCAGCACGAACCGGACACCGTCCGGCGTGCGCACGCGCAACAGCACCTTGCCGTTGCCGGCCTCTTTCGCCGCCTGCATCAAGCCGGGAACATCCTGAACATCCTTGCGATTCAGACCGACAATCAAGTGACCGGGCTGCAGTCCGGCGCGCGCGGCCGTCACGACCAGCGGTGCCAGGAGCGCACCGGTCAACAGAAGTCGTATGACATGCCGCATGGTTGAGTCCAATCGTCAGGAACGCTGCCGTGCAAACTGACCATGATCCCAGCTAAAGGTGAGGCGCCTTTGACCATCACATCCGTCGGGCCGGTGTGAACCGGAATCATGGCCGCACGGACCTGTGTAACACCCGCATCGCCTTCGCTCGCAAACAGGCAAGCTGCACACCGGTCTCGGCCTGCCAGGGTAAGATGCTTGGCGCGTGCCAACCGGCGGAAGAGTGTGGAAATACCGGCGCGGAGGGTGGCGGAGCCACCTGTGGTCCGTGAAATAACCGCATTTTGGAGGGCGGTGGGCCGCCGCCGCCGGTCCGACACCTGGCGCCGTTCTGCAACTCGGAGTCAGGTGCGGTGTTCTGGCACGGGCGACCGGACAGAATGTCACGGCACCGTGAAAAGCACGCGCAGGCGAGGCGCCACCGGGGCTATTTGGCATGAGTACCTTATGCCAATAGGGGCTGTTTCAGCTTTGTTGCGAAGTTTTTGATGTCGTCTTCCAGCCGGCAAAAGGCCGGGAGCGAGCGCAATGCGCTGAAGTCATTTATGCGTTCTGTAATCTGGCGCGCTGCTTCTTCAGGACGGAATCTCTTGAGTCGGCGGCCCGTCAACCCGCTGGTCTGCTTGAGCAAGTCGTGCAACGTCTTCTTCGGATCGGATAGCGTCTCGATTCTCTGCATCGTCGGCAATTCGATGCGAGCTGGACTGTTTGGATTGCCCGACGCCCATCGTATAGCCTGGGCATCCAGCAGCAGCCATGCTTCCGTCATGCGGACGGGCACGACGCAGATATGGGGGAGGTCAAATCCATGCGTCTTGGCTTCTGCAATGGCGGCATGAATTTCCTGATATCTTGCGCCAGGGTCCTGTTTCTCTGCATCGCGATGTACGAACAGAACCTGACACCGATACAACTGGGCAACCTCGACAATGCGTTCAGCGAATGACCGGGGCGGTCTGGGCAATTGTCGTAGATCGGCCCATTCGCCTTGAACAATCCAGTCAGGGCGATGTTGCTGCACTGCCCACTTCAGAATCGGCAACAACACAGCGTCGGATGGTCCATCGGCCAATAGGGTAATGTCCAGCGACTGCATGCGCTACTCCGATTCGGCAACGCGGGCGAGACCCGGAAGATAGGGCGCCAGGTCAGCCCGGTCGGCCACGCGTCTCGTCAGGCGCTGTTGTCGGTCATCTGCCGATTTCACTGGCTGGTAGGCGGATGACGGTTGCGGGTTCGATGGCAACGCTGGATTCAGATAGTCAAGTAGCTTGCCTATCGGGATCGTGCGCGCCCCGGGGTCGGCGTATGCTCGCCACGTGCCGGGAAGGTGGCTAAACGTTGCCTTGTGAAAGCGTCTGCCGGCCTTGTCAGCATTTTCGCGGGATTCGACTACCAGCAGGCTTTCTTCCGGAACTTCCAGAACGACACCCGGCGAATGGGTGTTGACGATCACCTGCCGAAGAGGGTTCGTAGCGTTCACGGGCTCTTCCGTGTCGGTGGCGATATCCTGCAGCAGATGAATCATGGATGTAATACGTGCTGGATGAATCCCGTTTTCGGGCTCCTCCAGACAGACCATGCCGTAAGACAGCGTGTCCATTTCCAGAACGTTGAGGGCGAGAAAGCGCAACGTTCCATCAGAAAGCGAGCGGGCAGGGAGAACTGTTCCGTCGCGTTCGGTCACCATGAGCGTTAACAACTCGCGTTTTTCGTCGCGATCCACGGCAATTCCGGATATGTCGTCGATCAGGTTTCGTAATTGGTTGACCGCTCGGCAGTACACGGCGTCCTCATCGGTGTTGAGTCCGGCCGCGATGCCAGACTTGGTCAGATGGTACAACGTCGCGGCGAGATGCGCGCCGTTTGAAGCCAAGTGGACGGAGGCATTGATGCCGTCGGGTTCTCGCAAGGCAGTCGGTTCGAGTTGCAGGAGTTGCCATGATTCCATCTCTCGCCTTGCGCAAACGGCCGTGGGGCTTTCGGCGGCGTTGGCTACCGACAGGACGGTTCGCGGTTGTATAGCTGGATTACTGATGCCTCGCCCTCGTCCACCGCCATCTTGATGGAGTTTGATCACGCGTCCGTTCTGTCCGTCTTCAGTGGAAATGAATGGCGCTGCGCGTCGTTCCCCAAACAGGGCCGTTTTGCGCCAAGTCAAAGCCGTATGCTCGAAGGGCAGATGTTGCCCCGCCTGTTTCCGATGTATGTGAACCAATTCTTCTCTGACGATTTCCAAGGGGCCGCGGGTCGCCGCCATTTCGGCGTTGTCGCGGTGGCGCAATTCCAGCGTATAGCGGAGAAAATTTGCCGTGGCCGTTGCTTGTTGTCCTAGATCATCCACAGCTTCGTGAGGGGCGATCATCTCAACTTCGAAGGACATGTGGTCGGCCGTGTATGCGCCTACGCGATGGAAAAGATCGCGGATATCAGCAGTCGAGGCGTGTTGGCTGCGAACGGACAAAGCGGCCTGCAAAAGCGTTCCGCTGGCCGTGGCGCTCAGGAACCGGATGGCGTCGAACAAATTCGATTTTCCGACGCCGTTTGGGCCAGCAATACACGTGAATGGACCGAAACGGACATCCACGTCGACCAGATTCTTGAAACCACTGACTTTGAGTCGCGTAAGCATACGACACCTCTTGGTTCAAAACGGATGGCGCAGGCATCAACGCACGACCACCGAGCCCAGTTTTGCACACTCACAAGCGAGAGACAAGACCGGTGGTGACGCCGATGCGCGGCACGGCGGCCAGCAGCAGGCGGGTGTAGGGGTGGGTGGGATGGTCGAGCACCTGGTCGGCCGGGCCGGTCTCGACGATCTTGCCGGCCTGCATGACGGCGACGCGGTCGGCGAGATGCTGCGCCACGCCGATGTCGTGCGTGATGAAGAGGTAGGCCAGGTGGTGGCGGTTGCGCAGGTCGATCAGCAGGTTGAGCACCTGCGCGCGCACCGAGAGGTCGAGCGCGCTGACTGCCTCGTCGCAGATCAGCAGCCGCGGCTGCAGGGCCAGCGCCCGCGCCAGGCAGATCCGCTGGCGCTGCCCGCCGGAGAAGGCGTGCGGATAGCGGTCCAGCAGTTCCGGGCCGAGGCCGACATCCTGCAGCAAGCGCGTCGCGGCTGCGCGCCGATCGACCGACTGGATCAGGCCATGCGCCACCATCCCGGCGGTTACCTGCTCGAGCACGGTCTGGCGCGGGTTGAGCGAGGCAAAGGGATCCTGGAAGACGACCTGCACGGCGCACCGGTAGGCGCGTAGCGCCGCGCCGTGCAAGCGCAGCACGTCCTGACCGTCGAGCAGGATCGCGCCGGCCTGCGGCCGCTCCAGACGCAGGATGGCGCGCGCCAGCGTGGACTTGCCCGATCCCGACTCGCCCACCACCGCCAGGGTCTCGCCCGGCTGGAGGCTCAGGCTGACGCCATCCACCGCGCGCACGTGGTCCACCGTGCGCGCCAGGATGCCGCGCTGGATCGGGTACCAGACGCGCAGGTCGCGAAGTTCGAGGAGTGGAGGGGTGGTGGGCATGGGGGAGAGAAGTGTTCAGTGTTTGGTGTTCGGTGTTCGTGTCCCGGGAGAGGCGTTCTTCGTTCGGGGTTCACCAATCTTCAATTTGCAATCTTCACTGTTCAATAGCGCCGCCAGCCAGCACCTTGCACTGCGACCCTCGCCGCACGGCAGCAGGGGCGGGTGTTCGACGCAGCGGTCGAAGGCACAGGGGCAGCGGTCGCGGAAGCGGCAGCCGGTGGGCCAGGCGAGGGGCGAGGGAACCTGCCCGGGGATGGCCGGCAGCCGCTGTCCACGCGTGGCGGCCGAGGGCATGGCCGCCAGCAGGGCGCGCGCATAGGGGTGCTGCGGCGCGGCGAAGAAGGGCTTGGCGGGCGCCTCCTCGACGATCTCGCCGGCGTACATCACGTTGACGCGCGTGGCCATCTCCCACACCACGCCCATGTCATGGGTGATCAGCAGCACGCCCGAATCGCGGCGGTGAAGCTGGCGCAGCAGCTCAAGCACCTGGGCCTGGATGGTGACATCGAGCGCCGTGGTGGGCTCGTCGGCGATGACCAGGTCCGGATCGAGAATCAGCGCCATGGCGATCATCACACGCTGCTGCATGCCGCCGGAGAGTTCGTGGGGATAGGCGCGGCTGCGCAGGGCCGGATCCGGAATGCCGACTTTGGCCAGCCACTCCAGCGCCCGCTCGCGAGCCGCGGTGCGCGTCAGGCGGGTGTGGAGATGCAGCACCTCCGCGATCTGGTCGCCCACGCGGTGCAGCGGCGAGAGGGCGGTCATGGGGTCCTGGAAGATCACGCCGATGTGCCGGCCGCGCAGCGGGCGCAGGGCGTTGGCAGGCAGGCTGAGCAGATCCTGGCCGTCAAAGAGCACGCGGCCGTCGAGGCGCGCGATCGGACGCGGCAGCAGGCGGGGAATGCTCATGGCCACAGCGGTCTTGCCGCAGCCGGACTCGCCCACCAATCCCAGCACGTCGCCGCGATCCAGGCGCAACGAGACGCCGGTGACGGCGTGCACCGTTCCGTCATCCGTGTCGAAGCGGACGTGGAGATTCTCTATGTCCAGCAACTTAGGCATGTGCGAGACCAGTGGCTGCAGGCTTAAGGCTAAAGGCTGAGGGTCTAGGGGTTAGGACTTAAGGTTTAAGGCTGAGGTGGTCGACGGGCTTGTTTTGATTGAATGATCCATTCTTCCCTGTTACAGCCCTAAACCCTCAGCCTTCAGCCCTCAGCCTTACTCCAGTCTTACATGCGGCCTTGGGTCGAACGCGTCGCGCAGCCCTTCGCCGACCAGCACGGCCAGCAGCATGACGGTGAAGAGCGCCGCCGCGGGGTAGAGCACCAGCCACCACGCCCAGCGGAAGGACTGCGCCTGCTGGAGCAGTTCGCCCCAGCTGGGCGTCAGCGCCGGCAGGCCGAAGCCCAGAAAATCGAGCGCCGCCAGCGAACCGATGGCGCCGACCAGTTCGAAGGGCAGCAGCGTGATCATTGGCGTGAGCGCGTTCGGCAGAATATGGCGGAAGATGATGTGCGCATGGCTCAGTCCCTGGCAGCGGGCGGCCTCGACGAACGGGCGGCGGCGCAGGCGCAGGAACTCGGCGCGCATGTAGAAGGAGAGGCCGATCCAGTTGAAAAGGCCATAGCAGAGCAGCAGCAGCAGGAAGCTGCGGCCCAGCACGGCGCCGATCAGGATCATGACGTAGAGGAAGGGCAGCGCGCTCCAGATCTCGATCAGCCGCTGGCCGGAGATGTCGATCCAGCCGCCGAAGTAGCCCTGGATGGCGCCGATCGCGAAGCCCAGCAGCATGGCCCAGCCGACCAGCAGCAGGCCGAAGGTCAGCGAGGTGCGCATGCCGTAGACCACGCGCGCCAGGACGTCGCGGCCCGAGCCGTCGATGCCCAGCCAGTGGCCGGGCGTCGGCGGATAGGGCCAGGAGACATCCGCCAGCGCGCAGCGCACCTGCGCCGGATGGCCGTTCCACAGCAGGTTGGTCTGCATGTTCTCCGCGGCCAGGCCGCGCCGGATGATGCCATCGAGCGTGGCGCGCGCGGCAGCGGGCAGAGCCTGCCAGGCACGCGCGGGACTCACGGCAAAGCCGTTGCCGCGGCGGCGGACCTGAAAGGCGAGGGCGGCGGCTTGTGCGGTTGCGGGATGCACGGCCAGGCGTATCGAGGCGGGCGGCTGGGTACGCGGCTCGTAAGCCGCCAGCGCGAAGACGGCGCGCAGCGCGGTGTTCGTGCGATGGCTGAGCGTCGTCGTGACAGCCGGCGCCGGCTGGTTGGCCAGCCGCGCGGCCAGCGCCGCGGCGAGATCGGGCGTCACGCGCCAGTGGTTGGTCAGGGCTTCGCCATCGATGGCTGCGACGCCGGGAAAGAAGTCTGCGCACGCTTCCGCCCGCAGAATCCGTCCGTCTGACGCCAGGTTGAAGCGGCCGGAGTCAAGCGCGGGCGTGATGCTCAGCGAGGCCTGCCGGTCAGGCTCCAGCTCTGCGGAATCGATGACGTCATGGGGCCCATAGCGGACCGGGGCGAAGAGCGCGAAGTTGCCCGCCTGGCTGGTGAAGGCTGGCGAGCGGACCAGTGCGTGATAGTCCACGGTGCCGGCGGCGCCATTGTGAAGGATGGTCTGTTGCGAATAGTAGCGAAAGGCGGGAAAACAGAGCTGGCCGTCGTAGCGCAGCAACAGCGGTCGGCCATTGCAGAGCAGCTCCGCGCCGAGACTGAGCGCATAGAGCGCGGCCAGCAGCAGCAGGGCGGTCCATCCGCGGCGTTGCTGCCGGAACTGGCGCCAGCGCTTGCGCGTGAGGGGCGAGACTAAGTTCTGGAGGGAAGGGGGCATGTCGAGGCGTCAAGGGTCGGTATCGACTGGAGTCGACTGGAGTCGACGCCCGTCGATTCTCATTGTCTTCCGAAATGGATGCGCGGATCGATGAGCATGTAGCAGAAGTCCGAGAGCAGGTTGCCGAGCAGTTGCAGGGTGGAGGTCAGGGCCAGCAGCGCCATGAAGACGGCATAGTCGCGTCCGACGACCGCTTCCAGGCTGAGGCGGCCCATGCCGGGGATCTCGAAGATGGTCTCGATGATCACCGAGCCGGCGAAGAAGACGGTCAGCACGCCGCCGAAGCCGGTGGCGATGGGGATCAGCGCGTTGCGCACGGCATGGCCCCAGACGGCGCGGCGCGCGGTGGCTCCCTTGGCCAGCACGGTGCGCACGTAGTCGCTGCCGATCTGGTCGAGGAGTGTATTCTTCATCATCAGCGTCAACAGCGCGAAGTCGCCAACCACGTAGCAGAGCACCGGCAGCACCATGTGTCGGGCGCGATCCGCCAGCCGCGCGGCCAGCCCGGCGTGGTCCATGCCGGCCGATTCGAGCCCGCCCAGCGGCAGCATGTCCCACAACCCATCGACCGTGCCGCAGAAGAGGGTTTTCAGGACCATACCGAGAGCAAAGGCGGGAATGGCATAGCCGGCGAAGACGATCAGGCTGGAGGCGGCATCAAAGGCCGTGCCGTGGCGCAGCGCCTTGGCGATGCCGAGCGGGATGCAGATCAGGTAAGTCAGGATGAAGCCCGCGAGACCGAACCAGAGCGAGACCGGGATGCGGCTCCGGATCAGATCCCAGGCGGTCTTGTTATTGTAGTCGTACGAGACCATGGCCAGCCCCATCCGGTCGCGTACGAGCCAGTGGGCATATTGAACGAGAAAGGGCTGGTTGAAGCCGAATTGGCGGTTCAATTCGCGCCGCTGCTCGTCGGTGACGCGCGAAACACGCGCCGCCGTCGAACCGCTTTCGCCGCCGCCGCCGCCGCGCAACCGCTGCAGACGCATCTCGACCGGCCCACCCGGCAGGATGCGGGTCAAAGCAAAGCAGACCAGCGTGATGCCCAGGAACGTCGGGATGGCGAGCAACAGCCGGCGGATGATGTAATGGAGGCGGTTCATGGATGATGCGGGCGCCCGGTCGGTACGCCGGGCATCGTAGCATGATGGCTTGGTCGCCTCAACGTGCTAGCGCACTTCCACACTTTGCAGGGGTGTGATTTTGTTTCGTTGAAGGTTCAGGTGGCAGAGCGAGGGATATTGAGCTACGGATGACGCGGATTGCGCGGATTTCTTGTTTGGGGCTGAATAGCCCAGCCATTCGCTTCATCCGCGAAGTTCCGCGACGATCCGTAGCCAAGAAAACACCGGTTTTCGCGCGGGGTCCAGCAATCGGATCGCGTCCTCAATGTGAGGCCCTTCTTTCAAACCACAGAACTGTTCTATGAAACGAGCAATCAGATGTTTTCCGTGCGTCCTGCAGCCACCCTTCAACAGGAATCGCACCCTCCATCTGCTAAGAGCCTCGCATGTTCTCATTTGACAAAAATAACAAAGCGCTATAAGGTGATCATTATGGATGGCATAATGCTATGAATCGATACACCATCGTAGCAGAGCTCATCAAGAAGCGCGTGCGCAGCGGCGATTACTCTTTACGAGGCGTTCCCGCCGAGCGGCAGCTTGCGGCCGAAGTTGGCGTCAGCTACATGACCGTCAGGCGTGCGCTGCGCGAGCTGGTCGATGAAGGCATTCTGGTCCGCCAGGCGAATGGTCGGCTCGCGGTCGGCCGCTTGACCGAGGGTAACGGTACCCATCTGCAGCTGGCCTTTCTGGCCCCGACCTATAACTCTCCGGTGATTGAACAGTGGCGCGTGGCGCTCGACGCGGTCATCCGCCAGCGCCAGGGGCTGGTTCGCCCGATTCTCTACATGCATTGGGACGATCCCGTCGTGCAGGATGCCCTGGATGGATTCGACGGCGTTTTTCTGGTTCCCATTCAGGAGACCCTTCCAGCGCACGTTGCGTCCCGGCTGAAGTTGGCCAAGCGCCTGGTGGCGGTCGATCAGGATTTCAGCCACCTGGGCATTCCATCGGTGCGACTCTTCCCACCGGTCTTCGTCCAGCGTCTGCTGGATCATCTGGAGCAACAGGGGCACCGGAACATTGATTGCCTGTCCGCGCATCCGGAGAACCCGGATGCAGACCCCGTCATCCAGCAGCGCGTCGAGCAATGGAATGTCTGGCGTCGCGTGCATGGCTGTGAGGGCCGGCTGATCGGCGTGCCGGTTCCCTTTCACACGGCGCCCTTCGATGTGGCCTACAGGGCCATGAAGCGGCAACTCGACGAAGGGACATTCAAAGCCACGGCCATCATGTGCGTGACAGCGCCGGCGGCCATGGGAGCGATGCGCGCCCTGTATGAACACGGTCTTTGGCCGGGGCGTGACATTTCGGTTTGCACGGTCAACGCCGAAAGCATGGGCGATACGCTGATTCCATCGCTCACCGCCCTGGAGGCGCCGGACCCGGCCCCTTATCTGGCCACCTGCGTCGACTGGATCGCGGCAGGCGGCAACGTCTGGCAGGGCCCGCTGCTGCTGCAGCCGGCGGAGGTGACGCTGGTGGCGCGCGAATCGACCGGAACGCCCGTGCCGCGGTTCGCGCGTTGCCAGACTGCCCTCCCGGCAGATGACCCGGCCGGGCGTCACGCAAGCAGGAGTCCCGGGGTGTTGGACCCCATGTTATTGGATGGATCCCGGCAGGGTTGAAATGGATGCGTGTCGGAAGCAAGGTAGGACATCAGGAGAAATGCATATGAAGAAGGATTCCGTTGGCATCTCGTCTTTGGTTGGGCGCATCCCAGTTGCAGGAACCCTTGTGCTGGCGATTGCGATTTTTGCCGGCCCGGCGCTGGCGGTCACGACCTACCAGTGGAACGGGACGAGCAACACCAGTTGGCAGACCGCCACGAACTGGGCTGCCACTCCAGGGGAACCCCCGTTCGGCGTCACGAACTCAAGCCCGGACCGAATCAACGTCTTTGGCGGCGCTCAATCGCTCATCTATACGAGCGCTGAAGGCGACAGCAGCTTTGGCACTGTGCAGATAGGGGGCAACAGCTCAAACGCCACGATGTCGATTAACGGTGGAACCTTCAGGTGCCCGAACGTCAGCATCGGAAACAATGGCGGGGGGGCAACATGCACCATGATCGTCGATGGCGGCAGCCTCATCAGTAGCAATGCTGTTATCGCACTAAACAATACCGCCATCGCCAATGCGGTTCTGACCATCAAGAATGGAAACGCGACCGCACTTGGGGTGCAACTCAAAAGCGGCGACAACTATGGATCGACACTCAATCTGGATGGAGGCATTCTTGCGCTGGGTGCTTCGAGCGTCTCCATCGCAGCCGGCGGAAGCACCACTAACCCTCAACCTCGGGTTTGCAACTTCAACGGAGGCACGCTCAAGGCCACCGCAGCTTTCACCGCCTTCGCCGCGGACACTGCCAATGTGAGGAATGGCGGTGCCATCATTGACGCTAACGGGTTCAATCTCACCATTCCCCAGCCGCTGGTTCACTCCACGATCGGCGGTGACAGCGTCACGGACGGTGGGCTGACGAAGAACGGCACCGGAACCCTCACGCTCTCCGGCACCAACACCTACACCGGCAACACGACGATCAACTTGGGAAACCTGACGATCGGCAGCGCAGGTCTGTTGGGCAATGGGAATTACGCCGGCGCCATCACAAACAACGGCACGTTCACGTTTGGCAGCAGTGCCACCCAGACCTTGAGCGGCGTCATCTCCGACTCCGGCAACCTGGTCAAATCCGGCTCCGGTTCGCTGACGCTGACAAGCACGAACACCTACAGCGGCGGCACGCTGATTAGTGGCGGCACGCTGCAACTGGGCGACGGCGCCAGTGGGCATGATGGCTCGCTGGGGACCGGATACGTCACCAACAATGCCTCACTGGTGTTCAACGTCTTCGGGAGCCCGACCAACGGCGCCATCCGTGGCAACGGCAAGCTCACCAAGAGTGGCATAGGCATGCTGACCCTCGGCGGCACAAACACCTACAGCGGCGGTACGACGATCAGCAACGGCGTGTTGAAACTGGCGTACTTCAACGCCCTGGTCAACACCGGCGCTGTGAACGTCGCTGGCGGAATGTATGACCTTGGTGGATTCAACAATGTCACCAATGGTGCGATCACAATGTCCGGCGGCGTCATCACCAACGGCACGCTCTACAGCAGCGCCAAGTCCTTCACCTTCAGCGGCGGCGACGTCTATGCCGTTCTTGCCGGCGCAGCGTCGCTGACAAACCTTGGCGGCATGACGACACTCTATTCGGCCAACACCTACACGGGTGGCACCGTGGTCGGCGCTGGCACCCTGCTGGCGAATAACAGCAGCGGATCGGGCACGGGCACGGGTGCGGTGACTGTTCTCGCCGGGGCCACGCTGGGCGGCAACGGCACGATCGTGCCGGGCGTGTCGAATCTGGTGTGGATCGGCGGCACGCTCGCGCCGGGCGCCGGGACACCGACCAATGTGGCCGGCACCATGCTGTCGATCGATCTGGGGAAGGTGAGCAACAAGGTGCAGTTTGCCTCCGGCGCGACAGTGGCCTGCAAACTTGGGGCGCCGGGCAGCGCGGACCAGATCCGCTTCCTGAACTTCGGCAGCGGCAAACTCACACTCAGCAACACCACCGTCAACGTCTCCAATGCCGGTGGCTTTGCGCCTGGGCTGTATACACTGATGTCGTTCTACCAGGACAACGGGGTCACGTTGACGGACAGCGGCAAGCCGACTTCGGGACTGCTCCTCGGCGCGGCGCCGTCAAAGCTGCCCAGCCGGATCGACTACACGCAGACCGGCAAGATCGTGTTGCGCGTGACGGGCGGCGGTTCCGTGATCCTGTTCCGCTGACACCATGGCGGACTTGGAATCCATCCGACGACTGTTTTTCGCGGGGCACGCCGACAGAGCGGCGTGGCTACAGAATCCGGCCCGGTCTTCTCACGTTGCTGTAGCCGCGGCGCTCTGCCGCCGCGCTGATTGTGGAGGGATTTTCTGATGACCAAGAGCACCCATTACCTACTGCTGAGCTTGCTCGCCACGCTGTCGATCTCCGCCGCCACCGTCGATGACTTTGCGCGGAATGATCCGGGGATGGCCTCGAATGCCACGTTCTCCGTTTCCGTCGTGGACGGCGCCGAAGGGATGCAGACCGGTCGAGCGCTGGCCGTCGGCTGGCCATTTCCCCACAAGCCATGGGTGGAATGCCACTATCGCCAGCCCAGAGCCATTCCTGGTCTCGAATCCAATGGGGTCATCGCCATTCAGTTCGATGCCTGGATTCCGGCTGCTCCCAGCGTCATCCAGATCGGTCTCCAGCTTCTCGATGCCGGGGACGAGACTTATCTGTGGTCGACCAAGATCACGCCAGCCACGACGGCTGGCTGGCAGCAGGTGGTCATCCCCATCGATCTCGAGAATCCGGCTGGTCACTGGGGCGGCAACAACAACGGGGTCCTCGACTTTCCCCTGCGCCTGGGCGGCTACGCCGTCGTCTTCGCCAACGATAAGGTGCCAGCCGGCCGCGTTCTGATCCGCTCCGTGCAATCGGTGCCCCTGGCCAAGGTCACACTCGAAACCGACCGCTTCCCGTCGCTGGTCAACACCTCGGGACCCGCAACCTGCAACCTGGTTCTCTCCAATCCCGCCGACCATCCGGTCGACGTGACGATGCAGGGAGTTCTGCGCGATTTCGATGGCCAGACCAACTCCGTTGCCGGCGCCGCCAGGATTCCCATCAACGGGCAGGGGCGCCTGCGGATTCCCTTGCCCGATCGCCGGCCTGGCATCCGCTGGCTCGACTGCAGCCTGAGCTTCGGGGGCAAGAGCATCGGCTACAAGACCTCCTTCGTGATCGCCGACCCCGTCGAGCGCTCCGGCAAGCCGACCGACTTCATGTTCGGCATCGTCACCCACTCCGAGAAGTCTCCGGCTGCCGTCGCGGAGCAGGAGGCCCAGGCCTCTGCCGCCGCCGGGGCAACGGTCATGCGCGTGGCCGACCCCTGGGTGAGGATCGAACCCAAGCCGGGCGAATGGCATTGGGAGACGCAGGACCGGCTGGTTGCGCTGAACGCCCGATACGGGCTGGAGCTCGACTGTCTCCTGGGATTCAATCCGACGCATGCCGTCGCGCCGGAGTTGCGCGCCGCCCAGGCCGAGGCCTACAAAAAGCACGACCCCAATGCCTGGAAAATCGTGCTTTGCGGTCCGCCCGAGGAGGCGACCTGGCGGCGCTACGTCGCGGAGATGGCCCGGCGGTACCAGGGGAAGATCCGTCTTTACGAAGTGGGCAACGAGCCCGACCTGGGATTCTGGCGCGGCACCACCGACGAATACGAAAAGACGCTGCGCGCGGCTTTCGAGGAGGTCCATCGCGCTGATCCCAAGGCCCAGTTGCTCACCGGCGGGTTTGCCACCGTGCTCGAGCACCAGGGTCGCAAGCAAAACCACGACCTGCAGGAACGCGTGCTGGCTGAAGCTTCGGACGCCTTCGACATCCACGCCTTTCACCAGCACGGACTGTTCAAGGAGTTCAAGGCTGCGGTGGATGGAGAATTGGCGCGCATCCGAGCCCGCATGACGCATCCACGGCCCCTCTACTTCAACGAGACCGCCGTCAGTTCCGCGTTCATCGGCGAACATGAGCAGGCCGTGACGCTAGCCAAGAAGCTATCCTTCGCCATGGCTCGCGGCGCCATCGGCTACAACTGGTACGAGTTGCGCAACGACACTCCAAATCCCAGCCCCACCGACATGGAGGAGAATTACGGGCTGCTTTCCTGCAACTTCCGCCCCAAGGCTGCCTTTGCCGCCTATTCGGAAATCGCCCGGCAGTTGCATGGCAAGCGACACCTGGGCGACATGGATCTCGGACCCGCGCGCGAAGCATACGTCTTCGGCGGCCCCAGCGACCGCACCCTGGTCTGGTGGAATGAGAAGCCGGATACCGCCGCCCCACCAGTCCTGTTGCGTTGCGGCCCCGGCCCGGTTCAGGTCGTCAGCATCATGGGCGTCGCGCAGGACGTACACCGCGTCGAGGACGTGGTGATGGTCCAGCCCTCCGCCGAGCCGCAGTACCTGAACATGCCCTCCGGGTCGGGCATGCCGGCTGTGGCCGGCATCCTCGTGAACCTGACACTGCCCGCGGCGGCAGCCGTCGGCCAGCCCCTCAGCGCCACGGCCGAACTCGCCAATCCCCTCGGGCGCGCGCTCGTGATTGCCCTGTCCTGGGGCGACGCATCAGGCGCGAAGACCAACGCATCTGTATCCGTTCCGGCCCATGCCACAGCGCGTATCCCGCTGGCCTTTCCGGCACCCGCCGCGCGGCGCGTCCTGCATCCGGTGCGCCTGGACTTTGCGGCCGCCGACACGCCCTGGGCGGGCAGCTTGCGCGAAACCCTGCCGGTCGTGCGGGTCGTGGGCGAGACCCCGCCGGAAGGGCGCGATCCCGATTGGGTGATTGACCGTCCCGCCGACCTCGTCGACCTCTGCCAGGCCGACCCGGCGCTGGCCAGCCTCACGTGGAAAGGTCCTGACGACCTGAGCGCGCGCATCTGGGTGTGGCAGCAAGGGCAGGCGCTGCGCGTGCGGACCGATGTGCGCGACAACCTCCACGTGCAGAATGAAAAGCCCGATACCATGTGGCGTGGCGACAGCGTGCAACTCGCCCTCACCACGGCCGGGACGAAGGATCTGTGGGTGATCGGCGCAGCCATGAAGGCCGACGGCCAGGTGATGCGCGCCGCCTGGTTCACGCCTCCTGGCGTCACCAATGCCGAGACGTTCTTCGACGCCGCCTGCCAGACGATACCGGGCGGCGTGCGTTACGATTTCACGCTGCCCTTTGACCGGTTCCACCTGACCAGCCAGGTGCAGCAACAGGGATTCCGCTTCAACCTGCTGGTCAACGACAACGATGGCAATGCGCGCAAGTGCTACATGCGCATCGCTCCCGGCCTCGGCGAGATGCCGAACCCGGATCTCTTCCCCCTCTTGCGGTTCGCGGGTGCGGCGTCTCAAGGCAACCCGGCGAAGAGGTGATGCGACGACGAACGCCGTCGACAGGACAACCTCAAATGACGCCCAGGCAGAGACTCAAGATCGTGATGGCCGGAGGGATCCCCGATCGCGTGCCGGTGGAGCCGGACATCTCCAACATGATTCCGGCGCGTTTGACGGGCAGGCCGTTCTGGGACATCTACGTCTTCCAGAACCCCCCGCTCTGGAAGGCGTATGTCGCCGCCGTCAAACACTTCGGCATCGACGGCGGGATTGAGATGTATCACTGCCACCCGTTCAATCCGCCGCCTCGCGAAGACTGGTGCACCCGCATTGTGGACCGGCGCAAAGATGGTTCTTTCGTGACGCGGAGATTCGACCGACGCACAGGGAGATGGGAGGCGATCGCAACCCTCAACACCGCCGACAACCCGCCTTCCGCCGCAACGCCCGAGAAACTGGGGTTGCAGCGCTGTCCTTCCACCTGGGAGGAACTCACGGGCGTTCAAGAGTGGCCAACCGGGATGGAACTCTGGCGGCTGATCCGAAAAGAGATGGGAGAACATGCGGTGCTTGGAATGGGTTCGGGGGCGACCACGCTCCTGCTCCACAACCCTGACGACATTTACGAGTACTGCGAGAATCCCGGCAGGTTTCACGCCGTGCGCGAGGAGATGATGGCGAACATCGACGTGATCATGGGAAAGATCGCCGCGATGGCTCCGGAAGATAAGCCGGACTTTCTGATGTGCGGAGGCTCGGGTTCCCTGATTTGGCAGACGCCCGCGATGTTCCGGGACCTCTGCCTGCCGCTTCTGAAGAAGGCCACGGAAATGGCGCATGACTTGGGCATCCCCACGCATGTCCACTCCTGCGGTCCGGAAAAGGAACTGGTGAGAATGGCCGCCCTTGAAACCAAATTGTCGATAATCGATCCGCTTGAGATCGCGCCGATGGGGGACTGCAACCTGGCCGAGTTGAAAAAGCTCTACGGCGACAAGATCGTCCTCAAGGGCAACCTGCATACGACATCGGTCATGCTCAGGGGCAGCCCGCAGGATGTGATCGAGGCGTCCCGGCAGGCGATCCACGACGCCGCCAAGGGCGGGCGGTTCATTCTGTCGACCGGCGATCAGTGCGGACGCGACACGCCGGATGCGAACATTTATGCCATGGTAGAGGCCGTTGACAGGTACGGAAAGTACTGATATTCGGTGCCGACTTGCGCAATGCACCCCGTGGTTGGGTTGCATGACGCAACTCATGGTCGGGGCAAGCCCCGAGATTCAGGACCGGTCGCACAGGGCGTGGCAGACCAATCGATGTCCCCACCCGGAGCGCGGAGAATGCTCATGACAACCGAGTGCAAAACCTATCCCGATCCGTTGTCCGGCGTCGAGGTGACGCAACTCACCGACTACAAGGGACACAGCCACCATCTCTATTTCACCAACCCGGGCTGGTACGCCGGCGGACGCAAGCTGCTCTTCGGGTCGGACCGCAACAACCGCACGAATCTCTTCGGCGTTGACCTCGCCAGCGGCGACATCGAGCAGCTGACCGATCTCGCCCCGGTGCCCCCGCCGCGCGAATTGGACTTTCTGCGCACAAGCAAGAACCCGCTGCGCGAGGAGGCTTACTTCTGGCACGACCTTGATCTGCTGGCCCTCGACCTGGTCACACGCCGGACGCGCGTGCTTTACCGCACCGAGCCGGGCTGGTCCATCATGATGACCAACACGGCCGCCGACGGCCGCCACGTCTACTTCGGCCTGTCGGAGGATCTCTCGAGCCGTTTCCGCGTCGACATGCTGCGCGGCTACGTCGGCTTCCGCGAGACTTGGGAGGCGAAGCCGCTGAGCCGGATCATCGAGGTAGACATCGACACCGGCGCCGCGCGCACGATCTTCGAGGAGCAGTACTGGATCGGTCACGTCAACACCTCGCCGACGCACGCGAACATGCTCACCTTCTGCCACGAAGGGCCTTGGAAAGAGGTCGACCAGCGCATCTGGGGGCTCGACGTTACGACGGGGCGCGTCTGGCCCATCCGGCGGACGACGCCGCCGGAGGAGATCGGCCATGAGTACTGGTACGCGGATGGCGAGCGGCTCGGCTACCACGGCCTGGTGGCCGGCGGCAAGTCGATCCTGGGCACGATCCGGTTCGACGACACGCAGCGCACCGAGAGTGCCTTTGCCGCCTGGACGGGCCACATTTTCTCGCTCGATGAGAAGCTGATCGTCGGCGACGGTGGCAAGATCATCCGCATCTGGAAGCTGGAGAACAGCAGCTATCAGGGGCCGCGCGTGCTCTGTCGGCACGACTCGTCCATGAATATCCAGCAGACGCATCCGCACCCGCGCATCGCGCCAGACGGACAGTCCGTCGTCTTCAGTTCCGACCGCAGCGGCTACGGCAACGTCTACCGCGTGTCGCTGGCGGACTTCGATTCCCTGCCGCCCGTGAAGGAGTAGTCCGTTACGGCAGCACGATATCGACCGACGCACCACTGCGCGGCAGCGTGACATCGACGGTACGCGTGGCGCCGGCGCTGCGCACGGTGACGCGCTGCACGCCCTGGAAGGCGCGCACACGGTATGTGCCCGCGGCATCGGTCTTTCCGTCGGCGTGCGTCGCCCATGTTTCCTTCACGAGATGGCGCCAGGCTTCGCCGTTCGGTTTGATCGTCCAGTCCTTGCGCAGTAGCGCCGCGTTGGGACGCCAGTGCCGGCCTTCCCAGAAGCCCCAGGTCAGCACGCCTTCGACGGCGGGATGGCTGAAGAGCACGGTGAGAAAGTCGCGCGTGTAGGCGGCCTGCAGATCCTCGTCGTAGAGGTCGAGGTCCCACTCGGTCACGGTCAGCGACAGGCCGATGGTCTGCAGGCGGTCGAGCTCGGTGAGCAGGCGCCGGGGCGGCGTGAGTTCGCTGCCGAAGTGACACTGCAGGCCCAGGCCGCCAATGGGTGCGCCGGATGCTTTCAGCCAGCGGGCGGTATCCTCGAAGGCCTGCTTGTGATCGGTCATGGCGCCACCTGCCACGAGGCTGGCATAGTCATTGAGGCAGAGGCGTACATCCGGGTCGGCCTCGTGCGCGGCCTTGAACCACGTCACCATGGCATCGCGTCCCAGGATGTCCATCAGGTCATGATTGCTGAACGGCTCGTTGATCACGTCCCAGTCGACAAGGCCATGCCCGCGCATCGTGCCGACCTCCTCGCGCACATGCTGCAGCACGGTGGAGCGGAGGTCATTTGTCTTGGCCGCCAGGCCGCGCAGATCCTTGGGCAGAAAGCGCCAGGAGGGCCAGACGAGGCAATGACCCCGCACGGCGATGGCATTGGTGCGGCACCAGTCGACGGCGGCCAGCGTGGTCTGTTGGCGGTTGTGGTCCTGCCAGGCCTGCCATTTGAGGTCGTTCTCCATGACGGTGGTGTTGAACAGGTCGCGGACATGCGCGCGGTAGGCCGTGGTGTCGGGCGTGGTCGCGCCGACCAGGAGTTCGGCCACCACGGCGGAGCCGAAGTGGAAGGCCAGCTGCTGCTGTTCGACGGTCACGGTGGCGCCGGACGCCGGCTGACCGCTGGCCGTGCGCACGCGGATGGCGAGGTCGGCCTTGCGCAATTGGTCGATGCGCGCGTCGGCCGCGGCGCGCCACGGTGCATCGGCGGCGATGCCGTCATACGTGCCGCGCGTCGCCGGCAGCGCTTGCCGCGCTACATTCTTGCCGAAGTCCAGCACGCGCACGCCGCCCAGTTCATACGTCTGGGAGCCGTAGCCGGCGCGAAAGGCGATGATGGCAGAACCCGCCGGGTAATCGATCGGTGCCTGAAAGGGCATGCGGAAGCGGCGCCAGGATGTGCCGGCCGAGACGGGATAGGCGATGGCCTTGGTATTGGGAAACGCGCGCAGTTCCAGCACGAACTCCGTCTGGGCTTCGCCGGTCTCGGCTGCGCTGGCAGCGCCGCGCAGCCAGAACTCGACGAAGAGCATGTCGCCCTTGGCGATCGGCTGTGTGACGGGCGCCTTGACCTGGAAGCCATACGGCGTGGGCGTGCGCACCAGCGATTGCACGCTCAGCGCGCGGCTGAATGACTGGCCGGTGACGTCAAAAGCCGTGACCGAGCCGACGTTCGTGGTGCCGCTGATCCTGAGGCCGGCCGTGGACTCCTCGGCGACGACGCTCACGCCGCCTGCCGGCAGCGAGGCGTTTTCGTCTGCCGCGCGCGCGAGGCCCGAGGGAAGCGCGAGCAGGAGGAGGGCGAGGCGGGTGGCACGGCAGCGGCATGGGTTCATGTTCGAGTCCTTTCAATGCGGCGTCACGGCGGAAACCTTGTCGGGGCGGGTCAGGCCTGGAGCCCTCACCGCGAAGCGCAAAGGAAAGAGGAATTGTCGGTTGCAAAATCCGCAATCCTGGAGAACTTGGTGCGAGCGTTTGGGTGGCTTTGCAGCACCCGTGCTGAAGCCATTCCTTCGCGTCCCTTCGCGCCCTTCGCGGTGAGGTCGTTCCTCTTCATGTTTCTGCATACGCGACGAAGAGAATTGAGTTTTGGATTGCCTGCTCACGTTACGGCTTAAACACCTGGTCGAAATCCACGACTTCCGGCCGGGCGGGGAGCGTGGTGCCAGAGCCTCGGGCGGCCTGGAGTTCGGCGGCGGAGTCGGCATCGTACCACCAATAGGCGAGGGCGGCGCGCTCGTCGCCGTATTTCGACAGCACGGTGGGCGGCATGCCGAAGGTGTTCCAGTAGAGCAGGCGGGTATTGTCGATGTTCCACAGCAGGATGTACGGCACGTTCGTGCAGATCCGGGCGTCGATCTCGCGGCAGATCTGGTTGCGCTCCTGGATGTCGAAAATGGACTTTTGCTTCTCGATCAGCGCATCCACGCTGGCATCCTTGAAGCCGGCGTAGTTGTTGCCGGAGGGGCGGTCGGCTTCGCGCGAGGACCACATGTCCTCGGGATCCTTGAAGAGCCCGCTGCTCCACGAGGCCCAGGTCATGTCGAAGTTGAAGGCGTCCATGTCGCGCGACCAGGCCGCGGCATCCTTGCGCTCGATCTTGAACTCAATGCCGGCCTTCTTGAGATCTTCGGCGTAAAGGGCCAGGAACTTGTCGGACGAGGCGTCGCGCGTCAGGAAGGCGAAGCTCAGGCGGCGGCCGTTGCGTTCCAGCCAGCCGGTCTGCGGGTTGGGCGCCCAGCCGGCCTCGGCCAGCAGCTTCTGGGCGCGCGTCGGATCAAAGGCATACGCGGCATTGGTGCAGGGATGGGCGGCGTCGTACAGGTCCTCAAAATAGGAACGGTGCAGGAAGTAGGCGTTGTACATCAGGGTGCGGTTCATGCGTTCGCGGTCGAGCAGGTGGGCCAGCGCCTGGCGCACGCGCAGATCGTCGAACGGCGGGCGGCGCTCATTCATGACGAAGCCCTGGAAGCCGAGCGGGCGATGGGTGCGCACAGCCTGCTTGACGATCCAATGGCGGTCGAACTTCTCGCCGGTTGCATCCTTGTTCCAGAGGCGCGACATGTAGACGGGATAGAGGTCGATCTCGCCCTTCTTGAAGGCTTCGAAGGCGTTCTCCTGCTCGGCGTAGAAGCGGTAGACCACGCGTTCGAAGTTTTCCGTGCCGCGCGTCGAGGGGCGGCTGCGCTGCCACCAGTCGCCGCGGCGCGCCAGGCGCAATTCGACGTTCTCGCGCAGGCCATCGAGGCGGTAGGGGCCGGAGACGACGGGGAAGTCGAAGTTGATCTTGTTGAAGTCGGCGTTGGAGAAGGCGTGCGCCGGCAGGATCTCGAGGCCGCCCAGCGTCAGCAGGTTGCGCCAGTGGACCTCGCCGGCCGTGAACTGGATGGTGTGCTCGCCGAGGATACGGGGCGGCGCATTGGTGAAGGTTTCCAGCCCGACCTTGAAGGGGCCTGTCTGGCTGGCGGGGTCCATGATGCGATCGAAGGTCCACTTGACGTCCGCAGCGGTGACGGGACGGCCGTCGCTCCAGACGGCGGCGGGATCGATCTCGAAGGTGAAGACGCGCTTATCGGTGGAAACAGTCCAGCGGCTGGCCAGGCCGGGGACGAAGTCGGTGGTCAGCGGGTCGGTGCCGAGCAGGGATTCGTAGAGCGCGTCGAAGACCTGCATGGTGAAGGTGTTGTTGTCGAGGTAGCCGTTGAGGCTCTTGGGCGGCTGAAAGGCGGCGAAGACCAGCGTGCCGCCGGGGACGGCGTCCGGGCTGGCCAAGGGGCTGAGCGCATCCTTCCACTCCGGCTTGGGGAAGGTCTCGTCGGCCAGGGCCGGCAGGGCGCAGAGGCAGAGCAGCAATACGGCGTGTCGCATGGCGTTTCCAGACGGATCGATTTAGATGCACTTAACGCGGCCGGCGAAGGCCATAAGCAGATCGCGCAGCGCGTCGAAATTGTCGCCATCGACGATCAGATTGCGCCAGGGGGGCCGGGCCGCAGGAGAGAGCAGGGTCAAGGTCAAGAGCCACGAAATCACGGGTGAGCGCGCGGTCGCGCTCGATCTCGTTGGCCTCCCAGACCAGCCCGAAGCGCGTGGCATCGCAGCGGTCCCGCGTCTCCAGCAGGCGGACCAGTTCTTCGCGGCTCAGATCGTCAATATCGTCAATCGGCCCGCGAATTGCAAGGGGCGCTCAACGACATGCTGTCTCAATGGAGTGTTTAGAGCGACTCAGCCCCAACAGGTTGCCGCGCCAGTTCAGCCCAGTCCTGGCTCCGCTCCACCCGATAGGCATCCACCAACGCCTGGTGATTCTTCGCCTGGTTCTCTGCTTCCACCTGGCGGAAGAGATCGGCAGATGCGACCATGCCACCGGCTTGCTCGGGATGCCACTCCTGCACACCCGCGCCTTTCGCCACAATCCAAGACTGCCTCTTCATGCCTAACTTTCCCCAAGGTTGTGCGTGTACTGTGGAAAATCCATTGGTGCGGTTGCGTCTTCGTACGTGATGCCCTGAACGAAAGCCTTGTTCCCGACACGTTGAAACAGGATGCCATCCTCCATCTGCCCAACTGTGGAGTCAAGCACGAATTCGCCGGTTGCTTTGCCGGGGGTGCATGACCGATTTTTGACAAGGATGCAGGTTTGAGCTTGGTTGGGCGTCGGTCTTACCCCCATTCAGAACAGCACGGCATAAAAATGATGGGG
>Ga0316226_1001685_pt1 | contig 22826 bp, 35 predicted proteins | sample TBH18017metaG_FD_206009 | JGI IMG/M metagenome (GOLD analysis project Ga0316226, IMG submission 206009) | Freshwater microbial communities from Trout Bog Lake, Wisconsin, USA - TBH18017 | ecosystem: Environmental > Aquatic > Freshwater > Lake > Hypolimnion/Profundal zone | place: USA: Wisconsin...
CCGATCCCAAGAACCTTTGGATGATGGTCTACGCCGACCGCTACGGGGCTCGTGTCAAAGACGTGCTGGAGACCAAGGTCAAGCGTCTCGTCTGCGCCGGGACGATCACCCTCGATCAAGCCCGCGCCGCCCTCGCACCCAACTGGTTGATCGGCTACCAGCAATACGTCGGCCCACTTCCGAAGGATTAGACAATGCCAGAGTCCCACGAACAGCTAGAGCGTGACCACGGCAACGATCCGGAAGAAGAACAAGCGGAAAAAGACGATGCTGTTGTCAACGACACTGAACGTGCGATAGCCGAGGCGGAAGCCAAAGCCCACCAAGGGGGATGAAAATGCTTCCTTTTCTGGCCCAAACCCAAGCCTGGGTGCTGGCGAATCTGGTGAAGATAATTATCACCACGGTGATCGCCCTGGTTCTTGTCATTTCGGGTTGGACGTTTGCCTATAATTGGGACCGTCGTCCTGCAGGAACCCCGCACATCCTTTGGTTCCATTGGGTTGGACCCGACAGCCTGCTTGTGCAATTGGACAAGGCCCAGGATCAAATTCGAAGTCTGATGGCCAATCAGATCGCCCTGAAGAACGCAATCAACGCGCAAAATGCGTCGATCGCAGAGCAAAAGGCCCAGAGCGACCAATCCTTGGCCAAGGCCCAATCGGCAATCGACGGTCTGCAAAAACAAATCGATCGCGCCAAGAAGACAGAAAATCAAATAGCCGTCGCACCAGATTCATCGTTTGACGATGTTTTTGTCGAATCCCTGAAGGTTCGCCAATGAAAATGTTTCCGGTCTTCGGGCTGTTGGTCTTGGGCGCTTGCGCCTCCCAGCCGCAGCTCCCTATCGTCAAGACGGTCGAAGTAAAGGTTCCGGTGACGATCAGCTGCGTCCCTTCTGATTTGCCAGCTGCACCTATCTATCCGGACACGGCGCAGGCGCTTATTGCACAGCCAACGCCGACAGCGCGATTGAGGCTGCTTGAAGAGGGATGGGGGCTAAGGGACACAAGAATAAGCCTGCTTGAAAGTCTGATGCAGGCTTGCCGCCGTCACGAATGAAGAGGCATCAATATACTTGACGCAGGAGGCGCTAGGGGTTGAGCCTGGGGCTCAATGGAAAACGGCGTCTTCACCGGCGGCCTCACCGAGGAAGCATATCGAGATTGGATCAGGCCTCAGGATGCGATCCTGCGCCTGGCTCCGCGCCATCCCGACTCGATCAAGAAGACAATTCAAGGGCGAGTGGCCGCAGGCCGACTGCTCCTCGGCTTTGAATGTCTGACTGATCTAACACAGCACAATCGCCCCAATTGGGTTCACGCAATTCTGAAACCTAATCGATGGCTTGATAAAGCCGATGATAGATTCTGGGACTTCGGCGATTTCGAGGCGACCACTACAGACGAAGATACCCAAGAAATTGGACGTTATTACATCCAGGGCGTTCGCTTCGAACCCATAGGTTTTGCGAAACTAGAGGACCAACTGAGGCGTCCGGCGGTCTTGTCCCCGCCCGCAATCCTCCAGATGTCCCCCACTCAACGCGCTCTATCGACAAGTGAGCGACGGAAGGATGCTGATGCCACCCCGTTAGACAAAGACGCTCACTTCAAAGGAAGGCCATCCAAGGTGTTCTGGGATGAACTTTGGGCAGCGATGGCAATCCAACTCTATAGCGGCGATCTCCAGCCTCAGCGTCAGGCCGATATAGAGCGGGCCATGGCTGACTGGATCAGCGCGAATAACCACTCAGCGACCGAGTCTGGGGTAAGGGAGCGGGCCAAAACACTTTGGCGCGCCTGGGCAGCGGAAAAGGCCAAAAACTAATTATTGGCCTCATCGCTGGCCTTTTTTGGCCTTTTCCGGCCGCTTAGTCTGCACCCTGACGCCAAGATCGCTACGTCATCAACAGACGGAGCGAGTCCATGTCACCGTGATCCTAACTCCAAACGAAAGCGGCCCGTCCTCTGGAAAGGATCGGGCCGCCGAATAACCGCGCCGTGGCGAGGCCATCTCTCAAGTTGGAATCTTCTCATGGCGCGGCCCAATCCACAACCAAAAGAGGAGATCATGCGATGAATACGCGCGTGAAGCGCCGGCGCCCGAGCCGGCCGCAACACCGCTACCATGTGCGCTTCCGCTACCGGCGGCAGCGCGAGTAGTAGGGAGCCGCCGGGGGCCACTCCGGCGGCTTTTCCTTGAGCATGGACGCCGTTCACGCTTAGGTGCGACTGGGGCCGCCACATGCGGCCCTGGGGCCTGGAAACCCCACACGAAGCGGCTCAAGTGCAGCCGTCAGACAGCACTCTCCACCCATGCGGTCGGGGAGGCACACGCGCATGTCCAGGGCGAAAGCCTAAAGGCGTGTGCGGTCTTCTTCGTGAGGCTTTCCAACTCCCCGATCACCAGGCGGAGGGGTCATTGTCCAATGGAAATCTTCGGCGTTCTCTTAATCGTCGCGTGCGTCATGTATTTCGTCCCCGCTCTAATCGCCATGGCGCGGGGCAAGCGCAACTTCGGCGCAATCGTCGCTCTGAACATTTTCTTGGGGTGGACCCTAGTCGGATGGGTGATGGCGCTGGTCTGGAGCCTCATGCAGGACCCACCCGTGATTACGGCGGCTGGCAGTCCAGAGCAGGCCACGAAAGAGGTCTATTCAGACCAGTTCTGAGGTTGCTAGTTCGTCAGACCCGGCGTCGCCCTGCAAAACAGGAGCCGGGAGCGTGACTCCCGGCCCCTGCCGCCTATCCTAGGAGCTGCCAAGCCAACCTAGGGAGAAGACGATGCCGGAAACCCCAGAGCAATTCAGGATGCCGCCAGGACATCTTGATCATGCGGTAAAGATGCTGATGGGAGAGGTGCACGCCCTCAATCTGTTTGCTCAGGCTCTTGCAAGGAGTCATCCGCAACGGCGGATATTGCTGGCTGAATTGGATCAGGCTGAACCGCGTGGCCTAGCCAGCCTCGAATACATACCGACGCGCGATGAAGCCTTGATCGAAGGATATCAATTCGTGATGGCGGCCGTTCGAAAAGCGCTATTAAGCCAGGGGGAAGATCCGGAGTAAGCCAATCGGGCACGATGTCCTTGGCAAACCCTCTGGGCGGATCATCCCCTGTATAGCCATGATCGACCATGACGCGCTCCTCTGAGCCGATTACTGGCCCGTGGGCCTCCCGGCCTTTTCCTCAGCCTGTCGCGCCTCCTCAGCGGCGTATTCCGCCGGGGTCACGGAGAACAGGCCCTTGGCCAGAGCCTCGAAATTACCCCGCGTGACCTTGTCCTCGGGGTCTTCGCTTGCCGCGCCCTTGGGCCGGTTTTCAGAAGGCGACGATGACATGGCTGGTCAGTTCCTTGTAGGTGAGACGCTTGCCGTTGACGGAGGATAGCACGGCGCAGAACCGGCCGAAGTCGTCGTCCTTGCGCTCGTTGAAGCGGAAGGTCTGTTCGGCGACGTAACGGTTCAAGTGGATAGGATCAACCGAGACGTAGGTTCCCCGCACGGCGCGCTTGAGGAGGCTCCAGAAGTTCTCAATGCCGTTAGTGTGGATGTGGCCGTTCACGTACTCCACGGCATGGTTGACGTAGCGGTGAACGTAGTCGGCCCGCAGGCCACGGTAGGCCCAGGCGCTGTCGGTCATCAGGGCCGCGCCGGACTTCACCGTCGCGCGGATGTGGCCTTGCAGGTTCTTGGCGTTGGCGTCCTTGATGACGCGGGCGAACACACGGCTCGGCACTTCCCCGTCCGTCCGCTGCAGGATGCCCATGACGGCGATCTTGTGAGAGGCGCCGCCTTTCGGAACGGCGCGGGCCTTGCGCTTGTGCTCATGCATGTTGTGGGCGTCGCCGCCGACGTAGGTTTCATCGGCCTCCACGATCCCGCCGAACTTCTCGACACCGCCCGCCGCCATGGCCGTGCGGATGCGGTGGAGCATGAACCACGCCGACTTCTGGGTGACGCCGACCGCGCGGGCCAACTCGTAGCTGCTGATGCCGTTCTTGCAGTTGGCCACGGCCCAGATCGCCACGAACCACTTGTCCAGCGGCAGGGCGCTATCCTCGAAGATGGTCCCCACCTTGGCGCTGAACTGCTTCTTGGCGTGCTTCTCCTTGCACTCCCAAATCCGGCGCGTGGCCAGGAACCGAACGTCCGTCCGGCCGCAGGTCGGGCAATGGATGCCATCGGGCCAGCGGAGGCTGACGGCCATGTCCAGCGTGCGGTCCGCGTCCGCAAAGTAGCGGACGGCTTCCATCAATGTGCGGGGCTGCTTTTCCATGAGCCAAAACTAGCCCTTGGGGGTCGCTGCGTCAAGTATATTATTGCCAATGAAGAACCCCTCTTTCCTCTTCAAAGAGGATGTAGTCCATTTGGTCAAGCAAGACGATAATCCGCCGACCTTGGCGGCGCTCATAAGCTGACCGAGAACTTTCCAAAAGATCGTCCGCGATCAGGCGCAGCTTGTTGCAAATGGTGTCAATCGGATCGTCGATCATTGATTTTACTCTTTAAGAGCGGATGCAATTTCAGCCATGAAATTTGGGCCTTTGGGCGGGGCAGAATACCGAGCGACAATTGCGGCTTCGCAGCCCTCTTTCGTCGCAAAAGTCGATCCGTCCAAAAACTCAATTTGCTGATCCCAGGCCTCAATCCAGGGGCGTCCGTCATAATACCAAGTGGCGCGAACGATCCTAAACCCACCCCCGAAGGGGTAGGATTCGATCGTGCAATTCTTGTCGATACGGATCATGCGCCATGCTCCGAGATTTCAAATGACAGGACCGCCTCGGCCCGATGAACGCGGCGACTGGCCTCAAAGTAGGCTTTGGTCAACTTCTGGACGGAGCGGAAATAATCAGAGCCGGAAGCAAAGAGCCAAGCAGCCTCCTGGCGCTTGATGCTGGCGAGGGCGGCGCGGGCCGCATCCTCGGCGACAACGGCGGCTTCAAGTTCGATTTCGGCGTTAGTCATTTCGATCTCCATCGATTTCCGCCTCGGCATCGCGCCGGGCATCACCTTTATCGCACTTTCTTTTTTAGGCGTCAACGCCTTTTCATATAAGCCATTCTTTATATCCGTCCTTAGTGACGGCGGCGGCAAGGTCGATCTTGTTTCGCAGGGCGAAGATGATTTTCTCATCGACCGTCCCCGGAACAACGAGGTCGATATAGGCCCCAGCTTGGGTCTTACCGACGCCCTGGGTGCGTTCTTCGCTTTGGCTGCGATGTTCCAGGTCCTGGGTGTTTGAAAAATAAATCGTCAGACTGGCAACCGTCCACGTTCGACCACGGCCACCGGCTGCCGCTGTGGCAACCATGAACCGGCATTCAGGATCGTTCAAAAAACGCGCCTCTTCGGCCTCGCGCGTCGACCGATTGCCACCCCAGAATCGGGCGGTAGAGCCTTCTCCGTAAGTTTTCTGCAGGGCTTTGGCGACCTTTTGGACGTCGAAGTCGTATGAACACCAGATGATGGCCTTGCCGTCATAGTCGTCCAAGATTTCCAAAAGTTCGCTAGTGCGGTTCTCAGGAATTTCATGGAAGACGCCCTCCTCGTCTTGCGTGTGGCCGCAAAGGATTTGATGCAGCCGAATGATCTGGGCCACAACAACCGTGGCGGTGACGTGTTCACCCGTGGCCAGCTGCGTCGTCGCAAACTTCTTCATATCGCTGTACGCGCGTTTCTGTTCCGCCGTAAGCGTGACCTCGCGTAGTTCGTAGGTCTTAGGAGGCAGATCGTAGCAGTCCGAAAGAAGCACCCGAAAAGAGTGTGGGTCGATCTTTTCGGCCAGATTGTCCAGATCGCGGAAACCTTTGACGATCGGCACCGAACGACCGCCGAATTGCTGCTGCCACATCACGGCATAGCGCGCTCGGAATGAATAGTAAGAGCGATGGCCAAGGATTTTCCAATCCAGGAACTCCATTTGGCCATAAATATCGAGCGGGTTTTTGGGAGTCGGAAGCCCACTCAAAATCCGACGATATGTCGCCAATCCCGCCAGCTTTGAATTGATGAACTTGGTCCGTTGGCTGGATGGGTTTTTGATGATTGTTGACTCGTCAATTGCCAAAACCGCTTTGTCGGCTTTCAAAAATGCCTCGACGGCTTCGCGCGCAGCTTTGACCGATGACAGAGCTTCGACGTTGATTAGCAAAATTCTCGGCGCCTCGCGTTCATCCATGAACGCCTTGAACTCGCGCGTCTTCGTCGCGTTCGCCCCGGACTCCCACATTCCGATCTTCACGCGGGATTTCAGGTCCGCCGAAAGATGTTCTTCAGCCGCCTTTTTCCAGGTCTTGTAAACACCGCCGGGAGCGATGACGCAGAGATTCTTTACCCGCCCGTCAAGTTCCATCCGCCCGTAGTCGTCCAGCAGGGTCTTGGTCTTGCCGCAGCGCATTTGCATGAGCAAGGCGAACGATTCCTTGCCGTCCATTTTCTCCAAAGCCTTCAGCTGGTGGGCAAAAGGCTTAAGGGCGGACGTGTAAACTTCAGGCTTGCTCAAGCCAGAACTCCATTGGATGCGGCCCAACGCGCGGACCTTTGCAAACCCGCCAGGGCGCGTTGGCATGTTCCGCTTTTGCCGCAATCGTTTTCAGTCGGTCGATCACTATCGCTCGCGCGTTAAAGGGGCGTTCAGCGCCGTAGTATTTTTCGATCAAATCGCGGCTCGTCACTCGACTGCCGTCTTTGGGCAAAAGATCGAAAAGGCGTTGTTCAAGTTCAGAAAACTTCATTTTGTTTTCCCTTTCTGTCGATCTCAAATAACACCCCATCAGAAGAAAGAAAGACTTATCGGGTCAAAATAGCCCTAATTTCAGACCAATTCCATTTGGCTGGCCCACCGGGCCAATATCCTAGCCTGTTCTGATGGCGCAAACCAATATCAGCCACCGCGCGGACTTGTGACCCGTCGTAAAGCCATAAGGCATCGACAGCCGCCCCCTTGCGGGGTCCAGCCACACTGATGCACCGGACGGCTAATGTGACCCTGCCGCCAAACCTCAATCTGCGCTCAATCCATCCAATCTGCTCTGGGCTAATGCGGACGGCCAAAGCCGCTGTCAGTTTGGCTTCAACCCAACCCTCATGGCCATCAATGCAATAATTAAAGTCCGGAACACCGCGACCCGTTGACCACGATTCGATCGAGACAATGTCGGCATCTCTCAAGTTCTTTTGGAAAATCTGCCGCAGGCCACCGTCCGTGGTCATTGGTCAATCTCCCCCAAAGCCTTGATCGCTTTGACGCTGACCATTCGGAAGTCCGGCGGAATGTTGCCCTTAATAGCGTAGATCGTCTTATTCAAACGCGCCTTATCCAGAACCGGTTTTCCCATCCGCTCAAAATCATAACGGTTGATCTTGCAAAAAACCTCGTCGGTGTCGTCGACCAGAAATAGGTTTAGAGATTTGTCCGGACCGTAGACCTTTCGACCGTTGCGCTTAATGACATTGGCTTCGTCATTTTCGTTTTTAACCGAAATCCGTTTAAGGACGCCGATCACAACGATGTCGCCATTTACGCCCGGTTGAGCGGAGATCGCATCGGTCGGTTGCGTGAAAACGTTCGCCTTGCTCAGATCGGGCCACAGACGATTGATTGCAGCCCGTATTGGATAAAGCGTGTCTATTTCAGTTTTTGCCGACGCCAACTGTTTTGCGATTGACGGCTTTAAGGGTTTTCCGTGAGAGCGGCAGTCCAGGATTTCCAGGACTTTCGCCGGACCAAAACCCTTGATCGCTGTCAAAGGTCCGACCAGCACCGTCTCCCCATTCCGCTCGGCAATAGTCCAACGGTCCGTTGACCGTTCCGGATCGACCGGAATGTATCGCGTCCCTTCGCGGTCCAATTCCCGAAGAATCGCCAGTTGTTTGTTTGCGTCCCCTTCGGCGTCCAAGGTGGCTGCGGCGAAGGGAAGGGGATGATGGGCTTTGAGCCAACAGCACCAGTAAGAGACGATCCCGTATGCGGCGGCGTGGGCTTTATTGAAGGCATAGGCCCCGAACGATCGCATTTGTTCCCAGATTATTTTGGCGATCACCGGGTCCATTCCGTTTTCGACCGCCCCGGCTTTGAACTTTAGCCAGTAGCCGTCAAAAACCTCATCCCCCTGACTTGCGGACATAGCCTTACGAATCGCCGAAGTGTCCTCCCACGACATTTTCCCCAGCTGCCGGACGACTTGCATCACGGTCTCTTGGTAGACGATCACGCCCAGCGTTTCGCGGGTCAATTCAGTCAGCAGAGGATGAAGCGTAGTGGCCTCTTCTTCACCGCGCTTGCGCTTGACCCAAGACGCTGTGCCGCCCGACGCCATCGGTCCCGGTCTGGCCAAGGCTGTCATCGCGATAATGTCGTCAATGCTTTCGGTTTTTACCTGAGTGGCCAGACCGCGCAGAGCCGAACCCGCAAACTGGAAAATACCGGAGAAATGGCCTTCGTTAAGGACCGCAAAAGCGGCAGGATCGTCCAACGGAATGGCATCCAAAAAATGAGACGTAGGGCGCTCGCCCATTAGCTCAAGACAACGCTCAAAAATGGACAGCTGGGTTAATCCCAGGGCGTCGATCTTCAGAAGGTTCAGTTCCTCCGAGTCCTCCTTGTCGCACCAAGCGGCGCGCGTGCGGGCGTCCAGGGCAACATATTGGGCAATCGGCTTGTCCGTGATCAGAAGACCGGCGGCGTGTTGGCTGGCCACATTGGGATGATCTTCCAGATGCTTGGCCACAAGCATCTCAGGATATTTTTCAAGCAGCTTCTTTCCGCTGTCAGATTCTTCCATCTTGTTCAAAGCGGTTAGCATTTCACCGACCTTGTCCGTCTCCCACGACGGCACCAGGAGGGATGAACCAGCCTGATTAAGAGCGGATTTTGCTTTGAACATCCCGACCGTTCCCAGTCGGGCCACGCGCTCTCGCCCGTAGGTTTTTTCGGCGTATTCAAACACTAGGTGGCGGCGTGTGTCGGAAAAGTCGATGTCGATGTCGGGCAGGTCCCGACGATTGAGGTCAATAAACCGTTCGAACAAAAGACCGTATGGAATGGGGTCAACCGTCGTGATTCCGGTCAGATAGCAGACCAAGGAACCGCAAGAGGAACCGCGAGCCGGTCCAACCACCATGCGTTGACGCGCCCAGGCGACCATGGATGAAACGATATAAAAATAGTCTTCAAATTCCTTCTCCGCGATCACCGACAACTCACGATCCAGACGATCGGAATAAACTCTGTCGGTCAGATCGACACCAAGCGTGCGGGCTCCGTCCTCGCACATTTCGCGCAAGGTCTTTGGCTTTTCCGGAGTCAGCAACTTGGCCTTGTTAAGCGTTGCGGTGCATCGCTCCATGGCCATTTGGCGATGGGTTAGGGCGTCGATCAGCACCTCCTCAGACAAACCCAAAGGCGCAAACCAGCCGCGCCATTCGTCGTCCGACAAGATATGGCGCGGGTAAGTTTGGGTTCCCGACCGGCGACCCAGAAGGACGCGATAGAATTCGAGGTCAGTGGGCCGGGGATAATAATTGTCTCCCGAGGCAATCAGTTTCAGGTTTTGATCGAGACAGCGTTTGATCAGCCCCTTGGGCGTGGCCGGTGAAAGAGCGACGAAGAAATCCGGACCTGGGTCGGTGGGCAAGTGATCGAATTGCAGGCGCTCGCCCGCGATGATGATCACTCCTGGCTCGGATAAAGCCTGGGCATAGGTCAGGTTTGGTTCGGAGCCGATGTTGTGGGTCGCGCGATAAATCAGATTGTGAAGTGACCGGACGTCGTCCTTGGCGAAAAACGTCCAGTAATCCGCCGTTAGTTTTTTCTCGCCGGGATTAGTGACCACGGCCAATTCCACGCCGTAAATCGGACGCAGGCCCGTTTTCCGCGCGGCCTTAGTCCAACGCGCAAACGCAAACGTCGAAGCCCGGTCGCTGATCGGAGCCACATCCCAGCCAATTTCCTGGATGCGAGACATCACGTCCGGCAAATGACCGGCTGCAGTCGAAAAGCTATAGCCCGACCGAATACGCACTAAATTTCTCCAAGGCGGTGCAGTTCGACGCAGCAGCGAAGCAGCGCAATGACGTCGTTTTTCGCGCGGTGGGCATTGGGGAAAGCCTCCCCAAAAAGGTGCTGATAAAGCGCCGACAGGTTCAAGCGGTAGCCCACAAGATGGATCGTTTGTTCCACAGTGCAAATCACACGCGGCCACGCGAGTGTCTGGCCCAGACGCTCAAATTCGACGTCTATCATCTCCCGATCAAAAGATGCGTTGTGGGCGATAATCAAAGGGGCTTGCTCGATAAACGCACGCAGCCGATCAGCTTGATCTGCAAAAATTGGCGCACCGGCCACGCTTGCGGCGTCGAGACCTGTGATCCTGGTAATTTCCTCGCTGATTTCACCGGGAGGCTTAATTAGCTGGTCAATTTCTTCGATGATTTCGCCAGTCTCTAGGTCTGCCAGACACCCATAAAATTCTATGATCGATGGTTGTTTGGTCAGCGGCAAAAGCTGTGTTTTTACGAGTCCATTGGTTTCAGTATCAAAAACGAGAGCCTTCAATTTGAACCGCCATCGATTTCGTTTTCAAGATCAAAAATATTTTTCTCCAATTCGCTAATTTTTTCGTAAAGTTGATGATTTTCACTTTCTAAACGATCGATATCAACTTTAAGGTCCTCGACCTTTTCGATCTCGTCATCACTATGAACAACGTCTTGCATGATCGTCCACATTGTCTGCCATTCGTTCACGGAGACATAATCTGGACGTTTAACAGTCTGCCCAAACAAGGCGACTTGATTGATGTCGATTTCGATCACGCTGTTCTCCTTGGAAAAACCTGGAATCCTGGCACGCCGATAGCCTGAAAAACACCCACCACGTCCTCGCGATCGTCGACCACAAACGCCACGTTTTCACGAATCGCGTCCTCAGAACCAAAATGGCTTATCGCCAGCTGAATTTTCATCTTGGCTTCAGGCGAAAAGTCATCGTTATCGCGCATCAGAAGTTCAGAAACAGGGATGGCTTCCTGAACCAGCCACCGCATGGTGATCTGGCGAAACTTTTCTGGACGCGCCGTCATGGCGACAATTTTGCAGCCATGACCATGGAGTACCCGCGCTAAAAACGCGATGTCTTCAAGCGGCTCATCATGAAGAGACGCCGTGTGATAGTCGTCCCAGGAAACATGACCAATCATCTCGTCGCGATGAAAAGCCGACGACAATGTGTGATCGATGTCGATCAGGATGGTGTCGCGCGAAGAGGTCATCCGACACTCTTTTTCTGTTTTGGATAATAAGCCTTTAGGCGGTGTTTAAGACAATATTGATCCTGGCCGTTGGGCGCAGTTGGATCGCAACAATATAGAAAACCGACTCCGCATTTTTGGTCCAAAGGCCAATTGCACTCCCCTTTTCGACGGGTTTCCCACGGCCTTGGTCCGGGTGGATAAACAATGGAGTCGTCAATCACCGAAATGGATATTGAACGCTTATGGATAATCGGCGCTGACGGCTTTTGAATTTTTGGTTTTAATAACTTTTTCGGACTTTCAGGCAACTTTCTGTGACTAAGACCCATTCTATGAATCTTTCCAATTACGGCGTTTCTCGTCAGTCCGTGGCCGATGATCTGTGAAATGCGTTCAGCTGTAAAACCCTGAAGCCAAAGGGTTTTTGCTTGATCGCAATAATTTGGCGTCCAATTGAACATGCTCTTTCACTCTGTTGGGCTCGGCCCCCGCATCACCAGGACTTACGACTGACACCCCAGGAGGATAATGTCAGTACCGAGAAACCAAACATTACATGACGTCAGGATCGGAGACTTCAGCGGTTTCGGCGTCCATCTTCTTGGAACCGGACGCAAACGCTTCGTTGAGATCAGCGCCGCGATTGTATTCGGCTTCGGTCTGAACCCAACCGGCGTCGGTGACATCCCAAGTGAACCAAGTCCCGGCGGCGTTGGTACGCTCTTTGGTCTTGAGGCGATACAGGCACGCCCAGGACGGGGCTCGCGCTCCTCCCATTTGTTTGCCGTTCATCAGGAACATCCAACCACGCGAAACCGTGTGGCCCGAAGACGACATGGGAATGACGTAGGGAAAAGCCGAACCATCTTCCTGGATCACATAACCGACGTGATACCGCGTTTCGACCACCGTATTACCATTGGGCAAAGTCCAGTTGGTCTTGTTCGGGTTCTGAGGATCGGGCTTTTCGACCGCTTCAGAGGGGCGGTCATCATGCCGACCGACATATCCGCCACCAGCCGTGCGCGGAACCCATTCAACCCAGTCTTTTGAGAAATAGCACGGCTGGAAGATAACGCCCTCCTCACCGTTCACAGCCGCAAGACCGGAGTTACGCAGCCAGATCGACCCGGCTTCGGCGTCCTGAACGTATTCTGGGCTGCGCTTATTGCACTGAGGGCTCTGAGCCTGCAGCACATAAATCAGCGGAACAAGATTGTCTTCGGCCAGATTGGAGACACCTTTGCCAGCGTCAGCAGAGATTCGTTCCTGCAGAAAAGAAGGAACGGAATTGTTGACGACCGCTAGGGTCTTGGTTTCGTCGTTGACGGTGGCGACAGCTTTGGAAGCCATGGTTTACTTTCCTTTCAGGGGTTTGATTTTCACTTGGCGACCCACTTGACCGCCAATCTTTTCCAGGTCCGGAACGAACCCGTGTTTCTCAACACTTTCCTTCAGCCAAGATGTCAGCGTGGCCCAGGCCACGCCTTCCTTGACCGATACCGATTGACCGGTTTCGGTCTCGGCATACTCAGCAAACTGCTTGGCGGCGTCATGCTCCCCACGCGGGAAAGCCACGATGACGTCGGTCTTGATAAGGTCTTCCGCGCCTTGTTCCGCCAAATAGGCAAATGCAGACGCGCGGCGCTCCTGGTCCCAGTCAGAGGCAATGTTGGCTCTGTAATAGGGCATGGAGACGGCTTCAAATCCGGGTTCGTCACCCTCCCCCTCAACCGAAATCGAAGGAACACGGGCTTCGTCGAAAAAGTCCGGAAGAGTCTTAAAAGTCATCTCTTCGATGGCTTGGTTGGTCTCCTTCAACTTGCTCTCAAGCCACTCCTTTCGCAGCTGCAAATGACGGCCTTCGGCCACCATTTTGCGAAGTTTCAAAAGCCGGTCTTCAGGGGCCGCAGCCTCTGGCCGTGCTTGTGCTGCAGCCAAAATGGCCGATGGCGGTCCGTTGTCAGTCAAAGAAAGCCTCCTCGTTGATTTGCCGAACATGCTCCAATTGTGAAAAAAAGAAAATACATTTTTCGGCCTTCACAAACTATTTTTACGCTGGCATTTTTAATCCTAGATAATACGATATGAACCCCAAAAGCGGTTTGAAATAATGCACCCAAAATCGGTCGTCGAGTATCTGCGTCGTGTCGGCGCGGAAGTGGTCAATTTCCGTCGGGCGATGATCAAGACGTATAAGGGGCACTATTACGTCGAGCGGGCGATCATAAAATTCCACGATGACGGGTCCGTCACCTGCAACGTGAGAGAATACGCGCCGACCGACGAGGAAGCGGCGGCGATGAAAGCCGATCTGCTGAAATGCAATTTTCCAAGGACGATTCGGGCCAGGGACACCGAGTTCCTGTTGCCGAAGGTCAAGGGGCCGATCTTCGAATTTTGGGATCAAGCGTCCGGCGAAATCATCATGGTCCAGGAGCGTGGGTCCCGAAACGGGATCAAATGCTATATCCCCTGGGTGCCTCTTTCGACCGGAGAGTGGGCGGCTATGGAGCCGGACGGCCCCCTGCCGTTTTGGACGCCTAAAAAGGCGCGGTCGACCAACAAGATCATGGTTCATGAGGGTGCAAAGGCTGCGGCGTTTGTCCAGGACATGGTCGATCGCGGAGGCGACGGATATCCCTGGTATGATGTCCTCAAGGAGTACGAACACTGGGGCATGATTGGCGGCGCTCTGGCCCCGCACCGGACGGATTACGACCAGCTGGCGAAACGATCGCCCACGGACGTGGTTTACGTTTGCGACAATGACCAGCCGGGCGTTTCGGCGCTGCAGAAAGTTTCGCAGTGTTGGGGGCGATCGCTCAAGGGTGTGATCTTCGGCAAGAAATTTCCGGAGTCATGGGACATGGCCGATCCCATGCCAAAGACCTTATTTGCTCGCGGTGGACGATATATCGGCCCCAGACTACAGGATTTGATGCAGGCGGCAACTTGGGCAACCCAGGTGATTCCGAACCCTGAAGGTAAGGGCAGACCCGTAACAATCATTCGATCGGATTTTTCGTGTGAATGGAACCACTGCGTCACGCCCGAGGTTTTCATTCATAAGGACTGGCCCAATCAGGTTCTGGGTCTTGCCGAGTTTAATAACCGGGTTGCTCCGTTTTCGCACGTCGACGACACCGGACGGCTTCTCAAAAAGGAGTTCGCGTCCAAGGGGCTGATCATGAAATACATTCCAGGAGAAGAGCCTGGGATACACGGAGGGACGGAGGCCAGTGGGCCTTACGTCAATACGTTCTGGCCTTCGTCGATCAAGCCAGAGGCGGGGGACGCCGGACCGTGGATCGACTTCCTGGAAGGGTTGGTCACGGATGAAAAGGACCGGCACGAACTTATGCGGTGGTGCGCCACCCTGATTGCCCGTCCGGACATCAAGATGCTTTACGGCGTTCTGCTGATCAGCGAGATGCAAGGTGTCGGCAAGGGGACATTGGGCGAGAAAATCCTAGCTCCTCTGGTTGGCGAGGCGAACGTGTCGACACCGAGCGAGCAAGAAATCGTCGAGTCAAATTACAATTATTGGTTGGCTCACAAACGATTGTCGGTGGTCCATGAGATTTACGCGGGTAACTCATCAAAGGCCTATAACAAGCTAAAGTCGTGCATCACCGACAAGAACATCACCGTCCAGAAAAAATATCAGGCCAACTACGACATCGAATCCTGGATTCACATTTTCGCCTGCTCAAACTCCATGCGGGCGCTCAAACTGGCTTATGACGACCGCCGTTGGTTCGTTCCAAAAATCAGCGAGAACAAGCGTCCAAGCTCTTATTGGGAGGCGCTGAACAGCTGGCTGACCTACGATGGCGGCTTGAACATCATCAAACAGTGGGCGATCGATTTCTGCGAGAAACACGGGGCGGTTCAAAAAGGCAGCAGCGCGCCGTGGTCGGCTCTGAAACAGACGATTGTCGAAGAGGGGTACTCCCCAGGACAGTTGATTGCGCTTCGCACGGTCCAATCCATCAAGGACAAGATTGACGCTGGTGAATTGCCGCTCACCGTGTTCGTTTTGGACACTCAGCTGGTCGAATTGATCAAGCATGAACTTTACGACGGTCGACAAAACGACCGCCTGGAGCGGCCAGCGACGGTTCGATCCGTGGCCAAGTCGATCGGCATGTATTGCGGGGAAATGCGCGCACAAGTGAAGGCCTGGGGTCCAGGGTCCTTTGGCGCGCGGATCATGTCGTTTGACAAGGATACCGCGATGACAAGCCCGGCGGACTTGGGCGGCGAAAAACTGTCAGCAAATATGAAAAGGAGGCCCCTGGATTTAGGGACCTCCTCGATGTGAATCTTTAGACAAGGTGATGGAAAAGAATGGCCACGATGGCCATTCCGATCATGAACGCCAAAATGGCGAGGCATTCAAAAAACAGCTTAATCACTGGGCTTCCTCCTTTAATTGGGAGACGACCACTTGGGCGATCTCCACAAAGTAAGCGGCCAGAGAAGGCTGGCTCTTGATTTGAGCGGCCATGGCCGACTCAGAAATGCCGCCCACTTGGGCGAACTTGGCGATGACGGCCTTGCCGACTTGGCATTCCATCAATTCCGCAACCATTTCAGCCTCCGCTGAAAAACACCAGCAATCTCGCTGGCAAAAGAACCCTAAACCCTGCAATCAGAAAAAGAAAGTCCTTATGGATTTATTTTTGCGCTTTTCTTTCGGCGGCTAGGTCGGCCTTGTAGGCCTTCAGAAATGCGGCGTTGAACTTTCGCAGCTGGATAAAATCCCTTTGTTTAGGGAATTATCGCGTTAACTCCCTTAGCATCGACTCGCCAGCTCAGCTAAGGCAATCTCCGCGCCAAGACGACGGCGGGGAACGCAATGCCTGTAAGGCAAGAGGTCGACGAAGGGGCCTTCAATCACGCGCTGCAATTGCCGTTTGAACTGCGGCTAATCGACTTCCGTGTCGCCATGCAGGACGTTTACGATTTCTTCTACGACGTGAACTCGCTCTTCCTGCAAAAAGGCCTTCCCCGCCTAGACGACGCCCTACGGCAGGCAAACATGTCCGGCATGATCTCTGACATGCTGACCGCCAGCTTGGCGCGCCATTCCCGGACGCTCTGTCAAAACCTGTTCCACAACGGCCACCCCGATCTAATCGTTAAGGGCCGCTATGCGAACGACGCGATCAAGGCGGGGACGGACGGAATCGAGATCAAGACGACCCGGAAGAAGGGCGGCGCGGTGGACACTCACGGCGCCCGCGACCAATGGATGTGTGTCTTCGTCTATCAGGTCGACTCGACAACCGAGCCAGCGCAGGACCGCGCGCCGACACGGTTCAGCGAGGTCTATCTAGCCCACGTCGTTCAGGATGACTTCCGGCGCAACGCCAGAGGTGAACTAGGCACGCGCACGGCTACGCTCCACCGGGAAGGCGTCCTGCGACTTCGGCAAAGCTGGGTCTATCTGCCGCAATGAGGTCAGGGCCGGAATAGCGGTCGCGGCCACGCGTACAAACTTAGGATCGGCCTCAACCCCGACACTGGCGTAACCGACAGCGTTCGCGGCGGCCAGAGTCGAGCCCGATCCCGCGAAGGGGTCCAGGACGACGCCCTGGCCGAGCGGAAGCGACGCCCGGACGATCTGGCGCAGGAAGTCCTGCGGCTTTAGCGATGGATGGGGAGCCAGCTCGCGCTCGGCCTTCGTTGTCGGATTTGAGCGGATGACATCGCCGAAGGGGCGATCGCCCGAAACGCGCATGAAGCCGCCGGTCTTCCACTTCCGCAGGTTGTCTTGGACGCGACCCTCAAGGGGGCAACGCAGGACAACCCACGGCTCCCACATGGACCGAGGCATGACGCTTACACCGTCAAATTCTTGATGGGCATTCTTGGGCCGGTCGCCGCCTCGCATGGTCATAGTCAGGCGCACAAGCGTTCCACGCGCCTCCAATCCGGCCTCGGTCATAGCGCCGGTGACGATGTGAGCCAGCAGCGGGTTGCTCGCCACCAGAATGTTTCCGCCAGGAACGACGGTCTTAGCCAGCAGCGCACCGAAACGCTTGAAGAAGGCGTGGAGGGCCTTGAGATCGTCTTCGGTCAGGATGGTAAAGCGGGGAAGCGGCGCCCGCTGGTGGCCGTCGAAAGCCGGAGGGATGCGCCACACGCCGCCGACGCCGCCCCGTAGCTTGTCGATCTCCTTTTGGCTATATTCGACAAGGCCGTAGGGCGGATCGGTCACGACCGCGTGGATAGAATTAGGCGCGCGCGCTGTCAGCCAATCGAAACAGTCGGCATGATAGAGCGTCGCCTTCCCATGCTCGACGGCCGGGCTGAGGCTGACATGGTGGATTTTCACTTTTGGCCAACCGTTCGGCTAGGTGTGGGCTTCGAGGCGCGCTTGACTACGTGGGAAGCCTTTGCGCCCTTGGCGTCTGGCGGCCGGTATGACATCACGACCTTGACCAGCCGGGTCAGGGCCTCAAGTCCTTCGCTCATGCCGTCAGCTCCGCGTAGGTGATCCGGCGACCGACCGCGCCCCGCAATAGGCTGTCGACACGCTGCATGGATTGACGCTTCACGTTGCCGTCGTTCAGGCGGAATGTAAACTCGTCAACGTAGCGGCTCAGGTGCTTGGGGCTGGCGTGGTGATAAACGCCGTGCAGGCCGCGTTTCAGGACAGCCCAGACGCTTTCGATGTCATTTGTGCTCACCCCGTCGCGCACATATTCCCCCGCCGAGTGTCTGATCGTCTCGTGCTGGTAGAACAGGCCACCGATTCCCTGATAGCCGCCATGCTCATCAGTGTGCAGGGTCGAGCCCGCCACCACGTTCTTATGGATCAGCGGATGCAGGGTCGCGGCGTCCGTGGCAACGACCGTCTGGGCCTTGGTCCGTCCGCCCTTCTGGCGCATCCCGACAACCGCCGTCTTGCCGACCGCGCCACGCCCGGCCTTGAGCTTCTTGGAGCCGTGCTTATTGGCTTCCTTGCCGCCGATGTAGGTCTCGTCAATCGACACGATCCCGGCCAGGACCGATGGATCATTTCCGCAGGCCTCACGGATGCGGCTGAGCATGAACCACGCCGACGATTGGGCGATCCCGATTTCCTTGGACAGTTGCAGCGAGGAAATCCCCTTGCGGGCCGTCATGAGCAGATACATCGCATAAATCCACTTGTGCAGCGGGATATGCGAGCGACCGAAGATGGTCCCGGTGCGGATCGTGAAGTCGTGCTTGCAGGGGTTGCAGCGGTAGAAGCCATCCTTGCGGGCCGTGATCCGATCAAGGCAACCGCACTCAGGGCAAACCGGGCCGTGGGGCCACATGGTCGCCTCAAGATACTTGCGGGCCGCTTCCTGGTCGGGGAACATCTGGAAAAGCTGAAAGGTGGAGATCGTCGTGTCGGACATCGCGTTGATTCCTCTTAACGATTTGACTCTAAACCGTTTCGTGAGGGAGTCAACGCTATAATTCCCATTTTTTGACCAAGGCCTGCATGATAAAGACCTCGTTTGGGGTCAGACCCCAGATCATGCGAACGCTCTTTTTAAGAGTCGTCGTTCTTGCGGTGGCGTCGTTCATTTAGCCACTACCCTCAGACGTTTGCCGTTTGATTTATTGAGGATTTCAGGTTGGTTTTGATGAGTGGTGATTGGTCGCTCGCGGATGATGGTTTCTTGTTCCAGAGCGATCAAAGGCCCAAGCGGGCCGCTGTGAGCCTTGGCAAAGGCCAGGGCCAAATCAGGATGGCTGAAACTGCGGACGACACGACCAGCGGCGTTTCTGACGACATAATTGGTCACGGACATTGGGTGAGTTCCCTTGTTGTTTGTCTGATTAAACATTGGCCATGGACCATGCCAAATCCCAAAGTTTGCGATCGGCCTGGGTCAAAACAGAAAGCAAAAGCCGTTTCTCCTCCAGGTAGATGGCCGCGAAATCCGGATCGTGCATTACGATCGAAGAGGTGTTGCTGATCAAGTCAGCGCACTTGATTGTCTGAACCCAACTGGGGGCTTCGGACAAACGCTGGCGGCTTGCGGCCTTTCTGGTGGCCCTGTTTCCTTCCTCTAAATCCGACAGCGTGCGAACGCCGTATGCAACGGGAACACCAAACATTTCCGCCAACTCAGCCTCGCTGACGTCCTGATCCTCAATGCTGTCATGCAACCAAGCCGTCGCAATCACGATCGGATTCGGATTGACCGTCGCCACGATTCCAGCGACCTCGGCTAAATGGTCGACGTAAGGATTGTTGGTGTATTTTCGACGCTGGTCGATGTGAACCTTGCGGGCGAATTTCATCGCCTCAAAAGCCAAACTGTCTATTTTCATCAATCTTCTTTTCTTTCTTTAGACTGAATAAGGTCGATGAAAAAAGCAAGGGCTTTTGTTCGTCGGTCATGAATCAGGGTTCATGGGTTAAAGAGGAGGGTCCGGGGGCAGTCGCCAGTGGGTGGCGGTTACGCGCTTGTTTAGAGCAAGTCCGTTTTCAGCCACCCATTGGTCAGGGAATTTATAGGATGCTGGAAGCGGCGTACCCCATCGGCAATTGACGACGCGGCCAGGAACAAGACCGATAACCCAAAGATCAATCACCGTTCCGTCTTTTGGAGCCGTCGAGATGTCGCGCCAAGCGGGAACCTGAGAGGCTGCGGCAATCACGCCGCCACTCCTGTTGTGATGATTGCGTAGACAAAGCCGAAGGCCAAGCCTCGGGCGACATCGATCTGCGGTGTAATGTCTTTCCCTTCGCGGGCGGCATCGCCCTGAAACATGGCTAGAGCGATATGGCACAGGGTGAAGGCGGTCGCGGCCAGGACCACCAGCGTCCAGTAGACGTCTGGCCAGAACCTGATCGGCAACAGAAGGAAGGCGAAGGCCGCAATGTCCCGCAACGTCAATCCCAGAACTTGGGCGGTGGTCAGAGGGTCTTCCGAGCCGCCCAACGTCGACCAGCCCAGGATGCCGCGCCATAGAGCCCAGGATACGCCCAATGGCCACAGGGGCGTGGCCGGGCCAGACAGGGTCCAAAGCAAAGCCGTGGCCACAGGGCCGACATACCAGATCGATCGACCCGGCAAGCGGGCGCGGGCGAAGAAATCGCGCCCGGTGACGTACTCCGCAGCCGCGAAAATGGCGGGCAATAGGGTCAACCCCATGTCACTGTCCTCGGCAAAGTTTCAACATAGGCGGCGATGGCGGGCGCCTGACCGTCCGGGATGGGTGATCCGCTATTCTCTCTGACCTTGGAATACGTAGGACAGAAGAGCTTGAACTGGTCCTGGCTGATCGGTGGCGCCAGGATGTGTCGGAAGACTCGGAGGTAAGCTCCGCTGGCTTTGAGCGCGCCCTCTACATCGTTCAAACAGGCCGATGCCCTAAGGGCCGAGATCACGTCACGGCGCGCTTGCACGTTGGCGGCGTGCCAATCCGTAGCCGCCTGCGGCGTAGTCAGTCCGGCAACGTATGTGGCGGCGGCCACCGCTGCCTCGTGTCGGTGATGGGCCGCGAGGTTGGCTGGGACGTTCAAGCGGTGAGGCGCCGACCGACCGCGCGACGCGACGCACCGTTCCGCCGCTCTTCGCGCTCGGTGTATTGGATCGCCGATTGGAGCCGTTCAGGCAGCGGATGCAGCGCGCTCCACGCCCGAGGCTCGACAGGCGCCGTGCGGTCGATGTGCGCACGGAGCGAAGCCCCAAGCTTCATCGCCAACAGGGGCGGCACGGCGTTGCCGATCAGGCGGTATTGATCGGCGCGCTTTCCGTCGAGTTGCCAGTCGTCAGGGAAGGTCTGGATCGCAGCGCACTCGCGGGGGCAGAGCCGTCGCAGCCCCAACTTGGGATCGCGTATCCAGTCTTGTTGGCCGCTCGCGGTGACGGTGCGCGCCGGTAAGCGCAGATCGGCGATGAATGCGCCCTGCTTATAGCCCCAGTGTCCGCCGGGGCGCGTGGTCTCGCATTTGCCCGGGCTCTTTGCGCCGGTCCCTGGCGACAGCGGCGCAAGCTCCAGCGCCATCTTCCCGGTCGGCCGGATGATCTCATCGCCCTCGGGCGACGTCACCTTCGCCAAGCAATCCGCCAGGGAAACCCAAGCGTCGGCGTGAGTCGGGGCTGGAATGGGCGGGGCGTCACCGGCCCGATAGCCAACCATGATGAGCCGGACTCGGCGTTGGGGCACGCCATAGTCGGCAGCGTTCAGGAGTTCGACGCGGGTCTGCCAGCCCCGGTCCAGAAGACTGCGGCGGACGTGCGCAAGAGCGCTTCCGGGCGCGCCGTCAGGACCGCGGGCGGTCAACAAGCCTCGCACATTTTCGAAAATCAGCCACCGGGCGTCGATCTCGGTGGCGAGCCGGAGGTAGTCGGCCACAAGGCGCCCGCGAGGGTCGGCGAAGCCCTTTTGAAGGCCGCCGCTGCTCCACGACTGGCAGGGGGGGCCGCCCGCCAGCAACGGCACGGCCCCGCGCACCGATCCGATCTTCGCGAGGATGTCGGCGCCGGTCAGTTTACGGATGTCGGCCTCTTGGATCACGGCGGTCGCGAAGGCGCGCTGGCCTCGACCTATCCGACGTCCCCGGTTCGCCTCAAGCGTTCGGATCGCGACCGGATCGACATCCGTAGCGAATAGGCAGTCCCACCCAGCGCGCTCTAGGCCAATGTCGAGGCCACCGGCGCCGGAGAACAAGGATATGAATTTCGTCACTGTCCCGGTCCCGGTTTGGGGGGCGGCCTTTGACTCGAACCGCCCTTGTCGCGCCTCTGGTCAGGGCGCGCCTTGTCGGGCCGGTATGACATCACGACCCTGACCAGTTTGGTCAGCGCCTCCAGCCCCTCGCTCATGCCGTCAACTCCGCGTAGGTGATCCGGCGCCCGACCGCCCCGCGCAGCAGGCTATCGACCCGCTGCATGGACTGGCGCTTCACGTTGCCATCGTTCAGCCGGAAGGTGAACTCATCGACGTAGCGGCCAAGGTGCTTTGGTGACGCATGGTGATAGACGCCATGCAGCCCGCGCTTCAGGACGGCCCACACGCTCTCGATGTCGTTGGTACTCACCCCGTCGCGCACGTATTCCCCAGCCCCGTGCCTGATCGTCTCGTGCTGGTAGAACAGGCCACCGATTCCACGGTAGCCGCCATGCTCGTCGGTATGCAGCATCGATCCGGTCGCCACGTTGGGCTTCGTCACTCGCCAATATTCCGCCCAGAGGCGGTCCAGGGGAAGGACGCTGTCCCACTTGTTTTGCGTCGTCCCATAGGGCAGATCGCAAAGGATCATATCCACTGACCCGCTGGGGATCGTGGCCATATGGTCGAAGCAATCGCCTAGAAGGATTTGGTTCCTCACGACTTGGCCACCGGAAAGATGCAGGCGCCCTTGCCGGTCCAGTAGCCGATGTGGTCGCGCATCGGGGTGGTTTCCGCCCGCAGGACGTAACGGCGGGTGTCTTGTTGCTCGCTCATTGGTCATGCTCCTTATCCGCAGCCAGAACCGCTTCGGGGTCAGCGAAGCCGAACATGGGCAGGAAGTAAAAGGGTTTGCCGCGATCTCGCATAAACGCAGCGCCCTGGATTTCAT
>Ga0316226_1001687_pt1 | contig 22809 bp, 17 predicted proteins | sample TBH18017metaG_FD_206009 | JGI IMG/M metagenome (GOLD analysis project Ga0316226, IMG submission 206009) | Freshwater microbial communities from Trout Bog Lake, Wisconsin, USA - TBH18017 | ecosystem: Environmental > Aquatic > Freshwater > Lake > Hypolimnion/Profundal zone | place: USA: Wisconsin...
CCCGCATATGTGCGCAACTGGGCGGATTAATCCAGCAATGAAAACGAAATACGCCGTTGGGCCGAACGTCGGCTAAGTGGCGGTCCATTCCACAGATCGGTTGACGGCTTCCAGCCCGGAACTGAAGTTCAGCCAGGCAAAGGTGTTGCACCTCAATATCTGGCAGGTGTAGGCTGGAAGCCGACTTCAGGCTAACCACTCCCAGGCATGAGGTTTGCTCCGAAAAAACCTGTCACTCGCCGAAACAGGCACATTACCGCTAGGCGATGTCTCGCTGCCGCCGGGGAACGCCATCCAGTCCATGCACCAGCGACTGCCCCAAAGTCAGCCCGAACGAAAACCCCCCGTATGCCTTGGTGCAGTCAGCCAGTCAGGCTCTACCCCGGCTAAATAATTGCGCACTATTGGGGGGCAGCGCCTTCAAACCACCTTAGACTTTGCTGAAGTTTTATTGCGGCACAGCTTGGTCTGCGCCAACCGGAACTGGTGGTGCGTTGCTGCAATGGATTGCGGGAATTGCATCCGAGCAACAAAAATACTTGCAGGTAGACACATGGTGCACACATCAAACCACGCGACAGGCCATACGCCTGCGAGTGACACGGGTTACGGCTCCTCTTTTTGGTCCGCTGGCGTGCGATTGATGAGCCGGTACAACTTTGCGGTCAAGGCACTGATCATCTCCCTGCTGTTCCTGGTTCCTCTGGTTTTGATTGGGTATTTCTACGCTTCTTCCGAGCTGGAGCAGCTGCGATTCAGTCAGTTGGAGCGGACCGGGGTGGCTACCCTGCAAAAGTTCAGTCCGATCTTGCAGGGGGTGCTCAAGACCCGCAATGCAACCCGGGCCACCCTGGGCAACTTTGATGGTCTGGCCAAATATGCCGAAGGCAGAAAGCAGACCGACGAGGCCTTGGCCGGTTTCGAAAGCCTGTTGAACCAAAACGGCGACCGCCTGGGTGTGCGCCCTGAATTCAACAAACTCAAAGATGCCTGGATCGCCACGACGAAGTCAAAAAATGGGGTGGATGGAAGTGGCCGCACCGTTTTTGGCCCGGTGACGGCATCGATCCTGGCGCTGCTGAACAAGATTGGCGACAACTCCAATCTGGTGCTCGACCCTGACCTGGATTCCTTCTATTTGGTGGACACCATGGTGCTGTCCATACCGCCGCTGGCTGAGGACCTGGGGCAACTCTGGGGCTGGGGCACCTACGCGGTCTCCAGACCTGGCCTGTCTGTGGATGAAGAGAAGCGCTACTCGGTATGGGTTGCCGGCGCAGAAAATGGCATCAAGAGCAGCAGAGCCTATCTGCAACGTGCCGTCGATGCGAATGCTGATCTCAAGAGCAAATTGAGCATCAAGGTGTTTGATGAAGCGCTGGCATTTCAGAAATTTGCCAGTGACCCGGATGCATTGATCCAGATGACAGAAATGACCCCGCAACAGTACTTTGCCAAAGGCGAAGCGGCGGTGGTCAACTTGATGGGTTTTTATGACTCCGGTCTGCCCGCATTGGATGAGCTGCTGCTCAATCGCATCGGCAAGATGAAGTCGCGCATGCTTATTGTGGGTGTGTCCGCGTTCATCACGCTGTTGCTGGCGGGCTACTTTTTTTACAGCTTTTTTCTCCTGACGCGCGGCGGCATGCATCTGGTCAGCCGCCATTTGCAGGAGGTCGCCAATGGCGATCTCAGCCATGTTCCCGCCGAGCCCATGGGGCAGGACGAACTGGCCGAAGTGGTGTTATCCCTGATCCGCATGCATGCCGTGCTGGGAAACTTCCAGAGCGAACAATTGGAAATGGCAAGCCAGCATGCGGCGGGTCTGGTGGACCACCAGATGGCGACAGCGGCCCTGCCTGGCAATTACGCCAACATGGCTCAGGGTATCAACGCCCTGGTGCAGGGGCATACCCAGGTGATCATGCGCCTGGTGGACTTGCTTGGGCAGTACGCCAGCGGCGACTTTCGGCAGGAGGTCGCACTGTTGCCGGGGCAGATGCGGCGCGTCACCGACGCCGTTGGCGACGCACGCAAGGCCATGCAAGAGGCCGCCGTGGCGGCCAACCACAATGCCCGCGTCAAAGCGGCTTTAGACAATGTCAGCTTGCCGGTACTGATTGCAGATAACCAAGGCAGCATCTTTTATCTGAATACCGCCTTGCAGGAAACCCTGCGCCGCGACCGCCAGGGATTTGCCAGAACCAGGCCACAGTTCGATCCGGAACAGGTGATCCACACCAGTGTGGGGCTTTTCTATCACAACCCGCAAGCCGAGTTGGATCGCTTGCAAGGCCTGCATGGAACGGTGCAGACCCGGCAAAACTTCGGCAGCCGGACCTATGACCTGACGACCACGGCGGTGGTTTCGGCCACGGGCGAGAAGCTGGGAACCATTGGCCAATGGCTGGATGTGACCGAGCAGCTCGCAGCGGAGACCGAGGTGGACGAGTTGGTCCAGTCCGCTGCCTCGGGCGACTTCAGTCAGAGGCTGTCGAGTGATGGAAAAACCGGCTTTTTTGCCAATCTGTCCACTGGCATGAACCAGTTGATGGCAACCAGCGAGGGTGGGCTGAACGACATAGCCCAACTGCTGACGGCCTTTTCCAACGGTGACCTGACTCAGCGCATCGAGCGCAACTACGCCGGCCTGTTTGGCCAAGTGAAGGAGCGGGCCAACCAGACGGCGGACAACCTGACGCGTGTTCTGGGCGAAGTGCGCGAGGCCGCCAACGCACTCACCGGCGCATCCAGCCAGGTTAGCTCCACTGCGGCTTCGCTGTCGCAGGCGGCCAGTGAACAGGCCGCCAACGTGGAGGAAACCAGTACGCAGATTGAATCAATCTCGGCGTCCATCGGGCGCAACAGCGATAACGCCAAAGTTACCGACGGCATGGCAACCAGGGCCAGTCGGGAAGCCAGCGATGGTGGTGCCGCCGTGGCGCAGACCGTCGCCGCCATGAAGCAGATCGCAGCCAAGATTGGCATCGTCGATGACATCGCGTACCAGACCAATCTGCTGGCCCTGAATGCCGCCATCGAAGCCGCGCGCGCCGGCGAGCATGGCAAGGGTTTTGCCGTGGTGGCCGCCGAGGTGCGCAAACTCGCCGAGCGCAGCCAGGACGCAGCGCGCGAAATCAGCGCACTGGCCAGTAACAGCGTGACTACCGCAGAGCGGGCCGGAAAACTGCTGGACGAAATCGTTCCCAGCATCCATAAGACCAGCGAACTGGTTCAGGAAATTGCCGTCGCAAGCGCCGAGCAAAGCGAGTCGGTGGCTCAAATCGGTGGCGCCATGGGGCAGCTCACCAGTGTCACACAGCAAAATGCGGCGGCGGCGGAAGAGTTGGCAGCCACCAGTGAGGAGCTCTCCAACCAGGCTGAACAATTGCAGAGCAGTATTGCGTTCTTCCAAACGGGTGACTTGCCGAGAAGCAATGCCAAACTCTTGCCTGCGGCAAGTTCGGAGCGCCGCCCCGCAGCACACCGGATTTCGTCGTTGGCCTCCGCAACCGGTTCGAACTTCAAGCCCTACTGACCTCGGTAGTTGCTCTTGGCTGCGGTATGAATGCGCGCCTGTAAGGCGGTTTTTCGCACCGGGATGGAGTACTTTGCTTTCATGCAAGTGTGCAATGTTCGTATGCTCGGGATTGGCTAGTGCCAATTCTGGTGGAGTGATAAATTCCTCGTCTAGTATGCGGCGATGGACTTTCACTGGACAGTGTTTTTCAGCCTTGACCGATCACACAAGCGATCAGGTCGTGTGGCCGCTCCTTGTGCCTGACCGGACCAAGTTGCCACCGCCGCCAAAGCGAAATACCTTCAAATCAATTACCGGCGAACGTCCGCTGCCAGGAAATCAAGGCTGGCTGTGACCGGAATGGGGAAGAAAAATTACCGGGCAGTCTCCGATAGACTGAATGGTTGTCTGCGCTACACCTCAAGCCATTCCTTGCGAATGCTCGCTTTGCCCAGCAGTTCGGCGGGCCTGCCGTCAAAAACGACCTGTCCATGCCCCATCACCTGGCAGCGATCCGATATTTGCATGGCAATCGTGAGCTTTTGCTCTATGAGCAAGACGGATATGCCGCGATTGCGCAGCTCGGTCAGGTAGTGAGCCACAAGTTCCACGATTTTGGGCGCCAGGCCTTCTGTGGGTTCATCGATGATGATCAGGTCCGGGTCTCCCATCAGTGTGCGGCAGAGTGTCAGCATCTGCTGCTCTCCGCCCGACATCACGCCGGCCTCGATTTGGGAGCGCTCCTCCAGACGCGGGAACATGCGGTACATGTCTCCAAAGGACCAGCGAGGATTCTTATGCCCGCGCTTCTGTCCCAGCAACAGGTTCTGGTGAACCGTCAGTTTGGGAAATATGTCGCGGCTTTCGGGCACATAGCCGATGCCCAGGTGCGCAATTTCATAGGTCTTGTGGCCCAACACTTCCCGGCCTTTCCAACGTATCGAGCCGGAGCAATCTACCAGACCCATGATGGACTTGGCAGTGGTGGATCGGCCGGAGCCATTACGTCCCAGCAGGGCGACAATCTCGCCCTCGCCGATGGAAAGATGGACTCCCTGCAGCACATGGCTCTTGCCATAGTAGGCGTGCAGATCGGTAACTTGCAACATCGCTAATGTCCTTGCGTCTGAGCGTCTGCAATCGCAGAGCCTAGATAGGCTTCCTGCACCTTCGGGTCGGCACGCACCGCATCCGGTGTATCAAAGGCGATGACTTCGCCGTACACGACAACCGCGATCTTGTCGGCCAGACCAAAGACCACACCCATGTCGTGCTCCACGGTCAATAGCGTCTTGCCTTCGGTGACCTCACGGATCAGCGCGATAAAGCGCGTCGTCTCGCTGCTGCTCATGCCTGCAGTGGGCTCGTCCAGCAGAATGACATGCGCGCCACCGGCAATGGTGACGCCGATTTCCAGCGCACGCTGCTCTGCATAGGTCAGGTTCATGGCCAACACATCGCGTTTTTTGTCGAGCCGGATACGCTGCATGAGTTCTGTGGCGCGGGTATTGGCATCGTGCAGATTGCCAAGGAACTTGAACAAGGAATATTTGTAGCCCAGGCTCCACAGAAGGCCACAGCGGATGTTTTCAAACACGCTGAGCTTGGGAAATATATTGGTGATCTGAAAGCTGCGCGCCAATCCCAGGTGGTTAATCTCATTGGGAGACATGCCCAGAATTTGTACGCCGTTCAACAAGACCTCACCACTGCTTGCGCCAAAACGTCCGCTGATCAGATTGAACAGCGTGGACTTTCCCGCACCATTGGGTCCGATGATGGCCACGTGCTCGCCATGGCAGACCGCGAGGTTGAGGCCGCGAATGATTTCCGTCTTGCCAAAGGACTTGCGCAAATTCTTTACTTGCAGTGCGTACGGACTGGCAGCTGTCATAGCGTCTCCCCGGAATGGCCTCGCACTTCAATCGCTGTTTGTACTTCCTTCCATTGGTGAACGAAACGGCGCCGCACCCACTCAAAGAGCGCAAAGCCCACGACCATGCAGCTGCCTGCAGTGGCCCAGCTTTGCAGGCTATGCACGTTCAGAGTCAAGCCCATGTAGCGCATCACATCGCCCTCGGAGGCACTGAGCTGCAAGCGGTAAACCATTTCAATGAGGGCCGATGCACCCAACAAGGCCAGCAATAGAAACAGGGCCAGCAAGCCATACGTTCCCAGCAGGGGCTTGAGCTTGCCGTGCGATGCCACCCGAGCATTCACCATGATCAGACTGGCTATGCCGCCCGGGGCATACATCACCATCAGCATGAAAATAAGTCCCAGATAGAGCAGCCAGGCCTTGGTGAATTCACTAAAGAGCACAAGGGCCAGCACCATCAGGACTGCGCCTAGGATGGGGCCGAAAAAATACGTGGATCCACCCAAAAAGGTGAACAAAAGATAGCCTGCCGAACGTCCCGCACCGAGCACCTCTGCGGTGACAATTTCAAAGTTCAAGGCGGCCAAACCTCCGGAAATGCCGGCGAAAAATCCCGCGATGACGAATGCGATATAGCGCACCCGCTGGGTGTCATAACCAATGAAGGTCACGCGCTCGGGGTTGTCCCTCACCGCATTGAGCATGCGCCCCAGCGGTGTTTGGGTGAACGCATACATGAGTACGACCGAGGCAAAGGTGTAGATGGCGATCAGGTAGTAGACCTGAATGGCCGGCCCGAAGCTGATGCCCATGACCGCGTTGCCCACCACCCGGTTGCCTGACACACCGCTCTCGCCCCCAAAGAACTCGGGCACCATCAGTGACATGGAGAAGACCAGTTCGCCCATGCCTAGAGTGATCATGGCAAAGGTGGTGCCGGATTTTCGGGTGGTGACATAACCCAGCAACACGGCGAAACCCATGCCTGCCAATCCGCCAACGAGCGGAATCAGCGATACCGGCACCGGAACAGCGCCGCTGCTGGCGGCGTTGAGCGCATGCATGGCCACATAAGCACCCAGGCCCGAATAAACCGCATGGCCAAAGCTCAGCATGCCACCCTGGCCCATCAGCATGTTGTAGGACAGGCAGGCAATGATCGCTATGCCGATTTGGGATAGCACGGAAATCCCCAGTCCGCTGCTGAAAACTGACGGAGCCGCCAAAAGCAAGGCCGCGAATAATCCCCAGGGAAGCCAGCGCAATGCGTTGCGCGGCTTGTTTGCGATGTTGTTTTCCATGCACCTAGTCTTCGCGTGTACCCAACAGACCCTTAGGCCTGAAGATCAGGATGAGAACCAAAAACAGATACGGCAGAATCGGCGCGACCTGCGACAGGGTCAGGTTGAAAAGGGAGTTGCTGCTCAGCTCCACCCCGGCCAGCCTGGCAAGCGAAGCCATGGAAAAATCAAAGGCAACGGCAAACGTCTGGACCACACCAATCAGAAGCGAAGCCAAAAAGGCCCCGGCCAGCGAACCCATGCCGCCAACCACCACGACCACGAAGATGACCGAGCCCACCGTTGCAGCCATGGCCGGTTCAGTCAGAAAGGTGCTGCCGCCAATGACGCCCGCCAGCCCCGCCAATGCGGCACCGGCGCCAAATACCAGCATGAAGATTCTGGGCACGTTATGACCCAGCGCTTCCACGGCCTCGGGATGCGTCAAGGCCGACTGGATCACCAATCCGATGCGGCTCCGGGTGAGCAGCAGCCAGACGCCGAGCAGCATCACCAGTGCCACCAGCATCATGAAGCCGCGCGTTGCAGGAAAGGGGGAGCAGACGATGCGCACCAGCGCCTCACTGGTCGTGCAGAGAGCCGGTGGTGCAGCACCCCACAGCACGCTCAAACCGTGGCGTGAATCATTGATCAAGGTGATGGCCGGGCCCCTCAAGGCATCAGGCGGTGGGAACTGCACCGCAATGCGGCCCCACACCAGTTGCACCAATTCCAGCACCACATAGGACAGGCCAAAGGTGATGAGTAGTTCTGCCACATGGCCGTATCGGTGCACCCGGCGCAGACAGAAGCGCTCAAACGCGGCGCCCATGGTGCCCACGATCAACGGCGCGATGAACAGTGCTGGCCAGAATCCCACATAAAGTGAAACCGAATAACCGACATAGGCGCCCAGCATATAAAAGCTGGCATGGGCAAAGTTCAGCACACCCATCATGCTGAAGATCAGCGTAAGTCCCGAACTCAGCATGAATAGAAGCAGGCCATAGCTAAGGCCATTCAACAGGGAGAGAATGAAAAATTCCATGCAAATGCCTCTATAAATGCCGGGCAATGCAGGGGGCCGCACCCATCAAGATAGCCGCCCTGTACTTACAGAACACAGCGGCGCACAACTATCTGCGTGCCTTTAGAGCGCATGTTGCTTTGCAATTGCGATCAGGGGCGCTTCATCTGGCAGCTAGTGGGAGTGCTGGAGACGTAATTGGGATACTCCGTGAGCGCTGCCACCGTCATTCCCGTACCTTCAGCGTTGTAGCTGTACTTGCTGTCCAGCTTCTGCCATCTGCTCATGTAGAGCGGCTGCTGCAATTGGTGGTCGGTCTTGCGCATTTCGGTTTCGCCGTTAAAGGTCTTGACCTTGATGCCTTCCATTGCGGCGGCAACCTTGACCGGGTCTGTGGATTTGGCAGCAGCCATTGCTGCACTCAAGGTTTCAAAGACATGCACAAAGTTCACACTGGTCAAATCGTCGTTGTACTTTGTGTGGAACTCGCTCATCCACTTTGCCATTTGCCCACCCATGTTCGAGTGTCCGGTACCAATCTGGTAGATGCGTCCGTCAGCACCTGTTCCCAGCGCCGACGGCGTTCCCGAAAATTGCAGGTAATAGGTAAAGAACTTGCCTGTGTAACCGTTTTCGTTGGCGGCCTTGACCAGAAGTCCAAGGTCAGAGCCCCAGTTGCCGGTGATCACGGTGTCTGCGCCAGAGGCCTTGATCTTGGCAATATAGGGAGCGAAATCGCGCACCTGCGCCAGGGGGTGCAAGTCTTCACCGACTATTTCGATATCGGGGCGCTTGCGGCGCAATGTTTCTTTGGCGTACTTTGCAACCTGAATGCCGTGGGCGTAATTCTGGTTCAGCAGGTAAACCTTCTTCACATCCTTTTGTTCAACCATAAAGCTGGAGAGTGCCTCCATTTTCATCGAGGTATCCGCATCAAAGCGGAAGTGCCAGTAGCTGCACTTGCTGTTGGTGAGGTCGGGGTCCACTGCAGAGTCATTGAGGTAAATGACTTCCTTGCCGGGATTGCGCTCGTTGTATTTGCTGACTGCATCCGTCAAGGCGGCAGCTACCGAGGAGCCATCCCCCTGGACAATATAGCGCGCACCTTGGTCAATAGCTGCCTTCAGTGCATTCAAGCTTTCAGTTGGGGAGAGCTTGTTGTCAAGAAAGCTCATTTCAAATTTTACGCCGGCAGGATTGCTGGCATTAAATTTTTCGATAATGAACTGGTAAGTCTTTTGCTGATTGATACCCACCGGACCCAGTAGGCCAGTCAAGGGATCGATACGAACCATCTTGACGGTCTCACCCTTTTGGGCAACGGCTGCAGTGGCCCAGGCCAGGCTCAGGCAGACCAGGCTTATTTTGAGTCCCTTTTTCATGCCAAATCTCCAATGTATGTTTTAGAGCCGTGACCTATTTCCAATAGCAATTATTTTTCACAAATATTACGCTCAAATGCAAAAATTGGGTTGAAGATTGATTGGGGTTAACCCGACTGGCAAACAAAGTATTCAATGGTTGGTGGACAAAAAGCGCTCAAAGTTCTCCAGCGGCAAGGGCCGGCTAAAGAAGTAACCCTGGTAAGCGTGGCAGCCGCAGCGGTGCAGAAAGTCACGCTGACCCTGGGTTTCCACGCCTTCGGCAATGACTGCCAGCCGCAGGCTTTGACCCAGGGCGATGACGGTGCGGGCAATGGCGGCGTCATTGGGGTCGGTGAGGATGTCGCAGACAAAAGACTGGTCAATTTTCAGTTGGTCCAGCGGCAGCCGCTTCAGGTAGGCCAATGAGGAATAGCCCGTGCCAAAGTCGTCGAGTGAAAAGCCAATGCCTTGGTCCTTAAGCAGCTGCATGGTGGCAATCACGCGCTCGGTGTTTTCCAGCAGCAAACTCTCGGTGAGCTCAAGCTTCAGGCGATCGGGCCGGGCGCCGGTTTGCGCCAGCAGTTGCAACAAATTTTCGACAAAATTCGCCTGCTTGATCTGGTAGGCACTGACGTTGACGGCCAGCACCAGATGCGCCAGGGCGGGATTGCCGGCCCAGGCAGCGAGCTGGCTGCAGGCGGTTTGCAGCACCCAATCACCCAGTGGCACGATCAGTCCGGTCTCCTCTGCCAATGGAATGAACGCGGCGGGCGACACCAGACCGCGCAGCGGGTGCTGCCAGCGCACCAAGGCCTCGGCCCCGGTCACCCGATCGTCGGCGTCGACCTGGGCCTGGTAGTGCAACAGCAATTGCCCCTGCTCGATGGCAATGCGCAAATCAGCCACCAGCCCGGAACGCGCCTTGACGGCTGCCTGCATGGCGGGGTCGAAGAAACGCATGGTGTTGCGGCTGGCCTTTTTGGCCTGGTACATCGCGGTGTCGACACGAATCATCAGCTCGCCGCAGCTCACCGTCTCCTGAAGAAACAGCGTGATGCCAATGCTTGCCGTGCAACGGTAAGGGTGCCGGCGCTGGGTCGGGTCGTCCAGCAGGCTGCTCAGCTGGTACGGCAAGCTAAGCTGTTCGAGGATCTTGCGGGCTACGCCTTCCACCTGAACGGCGGCAAGCCCGCCCTCGTCCAGGTCTTCCAGGATGACCACAAACTCATCACCCCCCAGGCGCGCCACGGTGTCGTCGTCACGGATACAGCGCGCGATGCGCGCCGCCACCTCCACCAGCAGCTGGTCACCCGCGGCATGCCCCAGACTGTCGTTCAGGGTCTTAAAGTCATCCATGTCGATCAGCAATAGGGCGCCGTGGCGCGCATGGCGCTGGCTGCGGGTCAGGGCGCGCGCCAGCCGGTCCAGCATCAGCCGGCGGTTGGGCAAATTGGTCAAGACATCATGCGATGCCAGGTGTTCGATCTGCTCTTCGGCCCGCTTGCGCTGCGTCAGCTCATTGGAAGTGCCCACATAGTTGCAGACCAAACCGTCGCTGCCCCGCACGGCGGTGATGTGGAGCCACTCAGGATAGACCTCGCCGTTCTTGCGCCGGTTCCAGATCTCGCCCTGCCACATGCCGGTGCTGCGGATGCTGTGCCACAGGCCGTGGTAGAAGGCCGCGTCCTGGCGACCTGAGCGCAGAATGCGCGGGCTTTGCCCAATCACATCTGCCGCGCTGTAGCCGGTGGTCCGGCTAAAGGCCAGGTTCACCCGCAGTATCGTGCCCAGCACGTCGGTAATCATCTTTCCCTCGGGTGATTCAAAAGCAGTGAACAGAATGCGGTTGCTGTGCTCTGTGCGCTTGTGCTCGGTAATGTCCAGCACAATGCCCAGAAAGCGTTCCACCAGGCCTTGCCCGTTGATCACCGGATAGCCACATGCACGGTGCCAACGCTCCTGCCCATCGACCTGCAAGCGGTATTCCAGTTCAAACTGGCATCCCTTGCGGGAGGCCTCACGGGCCTGGCCGCTAAAGCTCAGCTGGTCGTCCGGGTGCACAGTCGCCTTCCAGAGCGCTTTGGTGCTGCCCAGCCGATGGTCTACGTCACCGTGCAGGCGCCAAAGCTGGTCCGACCAATGGTTGACCTTGCTTTGCGGATGCCACTCCCAGGTGGCGGCATCGGATGCCAACAGCGCCAGGCGCAACCATTCCCTCTGCTGCTGCAGCCGCTCGTCAGACTGCCGATTCATCTTCACCACCTTGTAACGCAAGGTAGCGGCCAGCACACACAGCATGACACACAGCGACGCAGCCACCGCGTCCAGCTGCACACGCCACCAGAGTGCCACCGTGGCACCCAGAAACACCACCAGCACCGCGCCGCGCTGCCGCGCGTCAAGGGCCGATGCGAGCGGCACGCTGCGGGTCGGCGGGGGATAGCGAAGTTCTGTGCTCATGGTGGATGGCTGGCTTCGTTCGGTATCGGCAGGTTCACTCGGCGGCATGCAGTGCCGCATCGATACTCATGGCAACTTCCAACAAGGCCTGGGTGGCACTTTCGATCTGTGCGCGTATCTGCATCACCAGCAATTGCGCATCTTCCTGCGACAGTGCGTGCTTGAAGCGGGCTTCGGCATGGGCGGCAAGGCGTGACAATTCCAGCGCCCCTACGGTCCTGGCAAGGCCCTTGAGCGTATGCAACACGCGCACGGCGTCGCTTTGTTCATCACGCTCGAAATGGGTCTGCAATTGATCTGCATTGCAGCGCACATCGTCCAGAAACGAATCCAGCAACTTGCGATACATCGCGATGTCATCGTCCACCCAGGCCAGGGCACCTGCGACATCAATCACATCGGAAGCACCTTCCAACGCCGCCATAGCAGGCGCTAGCGCTGCAGTCGGATGCACCACGCCGTTGTGCGTGAATTCCATCGCATGGTCCGCCAGGTTGGTCAACACCTGCTTCAAGCGCAACAGGTCGCCCATGACCGGCTCGGGCATATCTGCATCACTATCAGACAGCACTTCGATTGGCCTTGCTTCCATCGTGGCCGGAACAACGTCAAACCGCTCGCTCCGGAGCTGGTCGGATGGGAAGGCATGGAAATCTGGCACAAGCTTGCCAGCCTCGACCTTGGAGAAATCCAGAATGTCGTTGATCAATCGCAGCAGTCCTCTTGCTGCGTCAACGGCCTTGTGGATGTAGTCGGGCTGTTGCGGGCTCAATGCAGTGCCTTGAAGCAGCTGGAGCATGCCCAGAATCGCATGCAGAGGCGTACGAATTTCGTGGCTCATGGTGGACAGAAACTGGCTCTTCGCCAAGCTGGTCTGATTGGCGCTGACAAGCAACGCCTGCGCATACGACAGGCTGGCTTCAAGAGATCGGTTGACCTGCTCCAGTTGAGTGCGCGTGCTGCGCTCTTGCGAGATGTTTTTGTGGCTGACCACCACGCGCCTGAGCGCGCCCTGCATCAAGGTGACGCTGACCCGGAACCAGCGCTTTTCGGTGGGCGAATCGCAGGGGTATTCCATTTCGAAATGGCTGCAGCGTCGCTCCAGCACGGCACGCATGCCCTCACAGACCTCGCTCGCCCCATCGGCCCCGCCACGCATGGCGGCTTGCTGGCAAACTTCCAGATAGTTGGAGCCCAGCGGGTTTACCGCCGCCTCGGTGCCACCATTCTCACGGGCGAAACGCCGCCAGGCCTGGTTCACGGCAAGAATGATGCCGCGCTCGTCTATCACGGCAATATGCTCGGCCAGGGAATCCAGCACGGCAGCATGGAAGTTTTCGTTGGCGACCAGCCTCTCTTGCTCCTGCTGAAGTTGCTCGGTCTGGTGCTGCAGGTCGCGCTTGAGCGCTTTGATGAGGACGTTGCCACGGTTGCGGCGCATCAACACATACACGCAGCCAGCCGACGCGAGCAGGCTGCCCAGCACGCCCATCCAACCGGTCATGCTGAATCCGGTCATGTCCACAGGGCTTCCAGGGCAGTCACCACTGCTGCGTAGTCCGCCGCTGCACGGCTTTGGGGTGCATGTTCACGCACGGGCTTGCCCTCTGCAAAGGCTTCCGCCACCTTGATATCGGTGCGAATGCCCGGCAACAGCCGTGCAGCGCCAAACTGGTGGGCCAGACTGGCATTGACAGTGCGATGCTGACCTATGCGCAAATCCAGCATGACCGGCAAAAAACCGAGAATTCTGAGCCGCTCATTGAGCCCGCGGCTTGAGACCCGGAACAACACCCGGGCCAATTGGCGCACCCCTTCACCGGACAGGTAATGCGGCTGGAACGGAATCAGCACGCGGTCGGCCGCGCACAGGGCGTTGAGCAGCAGCATGTCCAGCGAAGGCGGGGTGTCGATGACGATGGTGTCGTAGTCTTCCAGCAGCCCCTCCGCCCGCAGCGCATCGTTGAGTTTCAATTCGCTTTCACCAGCCGCCCCATGGTCGAACAGAGGGTCCGCAGCTATCAGGTGCAAGCCGGGCCAGACGGACTGCTGCAAGGCCTGGCGCAGCGTGTAGCGCCCCGCCAAAAAGCCATGCACGGTGGGCGTATCGCGGGCCAGCTTGAGTCCCAGGCCGATGGCGCAATGGCTTTGCGTGTCCAGATCGATCAACAGCACCCGCTGCCCGCGTGCTGCCAGTTCGGCCGCCACATTCACCGCGCTGGACGACTTGCCGGAGCCGCCTTTGCGGTTGCTGAGTACGAGGGTACGTGCCATAGGCTAAAACAGTTCAATGTTGGGGCGGTCGTTGGCCTGGGTCGGCCCCTTGCCGGTCACCCCCTGGTGCGTTTCCACCTGGCTTTGCATGACGTAGCTGGCGACCTGCTGGTCCAGACGTTGACGCAGCGACACCATGGTTTGCGGATCCCAGGGTTTGTCCACCAGCTGATCGGCCATGTTTTGCATGTGACCGTTCAGTTCTTCCATCGACTTTTGCACCTGCTCCACGCGCTGGCGGATGACGTCCTGAAACTGGATCTGGCCCATCGCTTCGGACAACTGCATCACGATATCGTGGTGCCCCAGCTTGACACCATCGATCACCTTCAGCAGGGAGCGGCAGGCCACAGAAAACCGCTGCTGCATCTCGTCCACATCCACAATCACTTTGCGCATGCTGCCCGTGGCAGTGCCTCTTTCATCGGCCTCGGTGGCATTGCGCAGTTCGTCGTCAATGCCTTCGGTGGCCGCCTTGATCTTGGCGGAAATATTGATCGCGGCCTCGGCGGTGCGGTTGGAAAGCAGCCGGATCTCCGCCGCCAGCACGGCAAAGCCACGCCCCGAGTCGCCGGCCCGGGCCGCCTCCACGGCAGCATTGATCGACAGAATGTTGGTCTGTTTGGCCACCTGCGAAATATCGGCCACCAGGCCGGTCAAGCTCTGCACCTCTTGCAACCGCTTGATGCGGCCCATATTGATCGCAATATCGGCCTGTTGTTTGTCCACAAACATCTGCAAAATCATTCCCAGCTGCTTGTCCACCAGCATTTTTTCTTCCAGGGCCGAGGACATGGCCGCGCCACTTTCGTCCGATGTGTTGATGCGCTGCATCTGCCGGTCTGACACCGTATGGATCGCATTGAGTGAGGTAATCAGGGACAGCACACCTTGTTCGGTTTCCTGGATGGCACCGTCCAGTTGCTCGCTCATCACCCGGAGGTAGGGCGCCACTTCGCGCACCTCGTCTGCCACCTGTTGGCGCGGCATGTGCTTGGCAGCCATGGGCCATTCCACGTCCACATGCATACGCTGGAAGGCTCTGGACAGTAGCCAGCTGCCCGCCGTGGAGGCCATGTAGGACAGCAGCAAGACGATCGCAAAGTCCCAGGGCAAGCCAATGCCCATGGACGGTAGGAACTCCTCATGCAGCCAGGGCGAGAGCCCGACCAGCACTGCGGAAGTCAGGACAATGGAGACCAGCCCGGTGATGGACGGAAAAGACTTGCTTTGAGAATGGGACATCGGTAGCTTCGTATGCGGCAAGGTGCTGGCCGCCCTAGGTTCCGGGCAAAACCTGCTTGATGACCTTGAGCAAATCCGCGCCCGATATCGGTTTGACCAACCAGCCGGTGGCCCCCAGGCGTTTGCCCTCATCGCGTTTGCCGGCATCGCTTTCGGTGGTCAGCGTCAAAATCGGCACGAAGCGAAAGCCGGGCAAGGCCTTGACGTTTTTGATCAACTCCAGTCCGCCCATATGGGGCATGTTGATGTCGGTGATGATCAGGTCGGGCTTCAAACCGCCCTTGAGCAGGGTCAGTGCCTGCACACCGTCGGCAGCAGTCTTCACTTCAAAGCCGTTCATTTGCAAACTCGACTTGACGCTCATCGTCATGGTGGGCGAGTCATCGACAATCAGAATCTTCTTTGCCATGGTGTGGCTTCCTTTTTAAAAACTATCGGATGGAAGGCAGCACGGTTTGCAGCCAGCGGGCCAGGTCGGCATCGGCAGGCCAGGCGCTCACTGCCGTTTTGGCAGCCAGCAAGACCTGGATAGTGGACGGATGCAGGTGGGTGCAGGCCGCCAGATCCACCTGGGTAGCGCCCTTGCCTTGCAACCATTCCAGCAATTTTTCTGCGTCTTCGACGCCCACCGCCCCGTTTAATAGCACGCGTTTTTTCTTGAACTCCATCGCCATCACAGCAGCTCCTTGAGGTTGAGTACCATCAGCACCGAGCCATCGCCCATCAGGGCCGATCCGGCGTAGGCCCGCAAGCTGCTCAGCACGCCCAGCAGGGGCTTCAAAATGATGTCTGCCGTGCCATGGAAATCGTCCACCAGCAGACCGACGGTTTCTTCGCCGATGCGCACCACCAAGGCGGCCAGTTCAGCGTCGTCATTGCTCAATGGCGGCGCTGCCAGGCCCAGCAGTGCATTCAGCGAAACCAGCGGCACAATGCGCCCGCGCAGCACCGTGGCCTGGCGCTGCTTGATGCTGCGCACCGATGCCTGCGGTACCCGCACGGTTTCCACCACCATGTCCATAGGCACGCCGAAAAGTTGGCCAGCAGAGGCAATCGTCATCACATTGGTCACAGCCATGGACAGCGGCAAGGACAGACGGATGCAGGTACCCTGGCCCTTGACGCTTTCCAGGGAAATGCTGCCGTTGACCCGCTCAACCGCGGTGCGCACCACGTCCATGCCGACGCCCCGGCCCGACAGATCCGACACCACTTCGGCCGTGGAAAAGCCGGCGGCAAACACCAGGTTGATGGCCTCCTGGTCGCTGATACGCTCCAGCGTGGCTTCGTCAATCAAGCCCTTCAGGTAGGCCTTGTTCTTGATGATGTCGGAATCAATGCCCCGACCGTCGTCGCTGATCTCAATGATGACCCGGTCCGACTCCTGGCGCGCAGCGATCCGGAGGGTTCCAGCCGCTGGTTTGCCCAGGGCCTGGCGCACCTGCGGCAGCTCCAGCCCGTGGTCCAGGCTGTTGCGCACGATGTGTACCAGCGGGTCGCCCAGCGACTCGATGATGTTTTTGTCAGCGGCTGTTTCCTGCCCTTCCAGCACCAGATTGACTTCCTTGCCGAGCTTGCGCGAGGTGTCGCGCACCAGCCGCGCAAAGCGCTGCATGACAAAGGACACCGGCATCATGCGCACCTGCATGATGGCGTCCTGCATCTCTTCGGAGATGCGGTTGATTACCGCGTACTGCGCCTTGATCTCGCGTGACAAGTCACGCACGCCAAACACGTCTTCGGCACGCGTGGCCAGGTAGGGAATGGCGTTCTTCGCGACCACCATTTCGCCGATCAGGTTCATCAGGCGGTCGACCTTGAGCTGATCGACCTTGAGTGTTTTGGCGCCGTTGGCATCCTCCGCGCGCCGGTTCATGCGTGCGTCCGGTTCATGCAGGTCCACGGCGGCCAGGACCTCGCTTGGCGGCGGCACGGGAGCTATCGGTACCGACGCCACTGGCGCCAACGCTGGCAATGCCAGCGGTACTGGTGGCAATTGCGAGGCGCCATGCGGGAACGCGGTCGCCAGCCACTGTGCCACGGGCGCTGCCGAGCCGGCCAGCAAGGCCGCAGCCGCAGCCGCCCGCAACGCGGGCTCCTCGTGGGCGCGACCGCAGGCCTGCAAACAACCCGACAGGCAGACAATAGCCGCCTTGATGCGCCCGGCCAGCCAGGCGGCATCGTCCGGCAATGCGAGCACCTCCCGCTGAACATCCAGCACATTCGCAAGCGCCTGTTCCGTAGCGCTCGCAGGAGCGGCCGCTGGTGCAGCTGCGGCCTGCGTGGCTTGCCCAAGCGGTGGCACTGTTGTCGTAGCCACCGCTGCCACGCTGGACGGGCCGACGCCACCCCAGCGTGGCGCTGTCAGTGTGCGCAGCGCTTCGATCAGGCTGCGCACTGCCGCCAGGTCCGCCGGCCGTGCCGCCATCAGCAGCGCAATCCAGCGCAAGTCAGAAGACAGCCACAGTGCACTGCTGGACAGTTCCAACATGCTGCGCACGGCCCGACCCAGCCCGACCAGGTCGCCCGCGTCCAGAAAACCCAGCGCATCGCTGACAAAATCTTCGTACACCGGGCCGCCATTCGGATCGCCAAGTGGCACCACCAGATCCAGCGCCGACACCTCAAGCATCTGAATCTGCTCAGGCACATAGCGAAAATGCTGCGCAATGTCGGCCCGGCTGGAGGCCACCAGCATGTCAAAGTCCAGCATGCAGCGGTAGGCATCCAGTTCTGCCAAGTCGGGCCAGGCAGCGCGCGCACTGAGCCCGCCCCAGAGCAATCCCGGCGTCAACCGGGCCTGATGCAAGGGGTCTTCACCTTGAAAAAAGCATTCTTCAGAGGGCTGGTAGCGCAGCCACAACAGGGAGGCCCCTTCCTGGGCCTGTTTCCAGGCTTGCATGCGCACGGCTTCTGGCACGCGCAGCAACAGCTCGGCATCGGGCTTGCTGCCGGGTACGGGTACTGCGCCGCCGGTTGGGAGCGCTTGCGCGGTGCCGGCCACGGCGCTTGACTCTGCGCCTTCGCCGCTGTCAACGAGCAATTCCCGCAGTGAATGTGCCAGCGCCACGGATTCCCCCGACAAGGTGGCCGGCGCGGGACGTTCGGCCTCGATGCCGTCGCACAGCATGCCAACAAAGTCCATGGCGTCCAGCAGGCGATCCGCCAAGGTTTGTGAATAATGCACGCGGCCGTTGCGCACAGCATCCATCAGGTCTTCGCCCGCGTGCAGCACGCGCGTCATTTCCGGAAAATCAAACAGGCCGCTGTTGCCCTTGAGCGTATGCACCAGGCGAAACAGCTGCGTCATCAGCTCCTGGTCGCCCGGGGCACTTTCAAGATCCATCAGCCTTTCGGCTATGCCTTGCAAGGCCTCACGGGATTCGGACAGGAATTGCTCCAGCAATTCATTCATGGGCGCATCTCCCCGAGCAACAAGGCAACCGGTGCCAGCAACTGCTCCGGCTGGATCGGCTTGACCAGATAGAGATTGGCACCCGCTGCATAAGCGCGCTTGCGATCTGCTTCGGATGCCTCGGTGGAAATCATGATCGCCGGCGCCTGCGCCATGTCTTGGGCACGCAGTTCGCGCAGAAAGGCATAACCGTCGAGCTTGGGCATGTTCACATCCACCAGATACAGGTCAAACTGACTTTGCAGTGCCTTCTCCAGTGCCTCCATTCCGTTGACAGCTTCCTCCACTGCGTAGCCCGCTTCCTGCAAGATGTTGCGGTGGTACATCCGCACGGTGGCCGCATCGTCAATGATCAAAATTGTTTTCACTGGGGCTACTCCATGGGCTTCTGGTAAATGATGGCTTCAGGAAACTTGACGACCTTGTACAAGGACGAAATACGACTCATGGATTCCGAATGCCCCAGGCAGATATAGCCCCCCGGCTTGAGTGCGTCGTAAAAGGTTTCCGCCGCAGTCTTGCGCGAGAGGTCATCAAAATAGATCAGCAGGTTGCGGCAGAAAACCACATCGAAGTTGCGGTAGGGCCGGGTGTCGGCAGGCTCCGACAGGTTGACACGGGTGAACTCCACGGCACCGCGCAAGTCATCACAGATCTGGTGCCCGTCGCGTGTTTTGCGAAAGTATTTTTGCAAATAGGGCAGGGGAAGCTGCCCGACCGAGCGATCGGAATACAGGCCTTTTCTGGCGTGTTCCAGGATTTTGGTATCGATATCGGAGGCAATGATTTCTACATCCAAGCGGTGGATGTCGGCCCACTTTTCCAGCAGATAGATCGCGATGGAGTAGGGCTCTTCGCCGGAAGAGGACGGCAGCACCCAGATGCGCAGGGGGGTGTTGTCGCGCTTGTGCTGCACCAACTTGGGCAGTATCGAGTTCACCAGACACTTGAACTGGTATTCCTCGCGAAAGAAGTAGGTCTCGTTGACCGTCATCAGGTTGGTCAGCACCTGCAACTCTTCGCCGGAGGCCTGGAAGCGCACCATGGTGAAGTAGCTGCGGAACACGCTGTTGTCGGTTGCCGCCATGCGCTCCAACAGACGCTTGTCCACAAAGTAGCGCTTCGACGGTTCAAACTGAATCCCCGTCTTGCGATAGAAATACTCCCGGAACTTGTGGAAGTCTTCCTCGGAAATGCTGGGTAGGGTCATACGGGAGGGTCAATCTTCCAGAATGCGTTTGATAGCCAGATCGGCCGCAAACTGGATGTAAGGCTCGGCTGCAAATCGCAGTTTGAGTTGTTGCAAGGACCCGAGTGCCACCTGCGACCCCACCTCCCCGAGCAGGTCGACTGCGGTGGCGCAGACATTGACGTGGGCATCGGTCTCAATCACCTCGCGCAGCCACAACTCCACATCCGGGTGTTTGAGCGATTCCAGAATGTTGACGGCAAAGATGCGCAGGTCGCTGCTTTCATCGCTCAGCAAATTGCGCATGATGGGCGCCACCGCTTCGGGCAATTGCTTCATGGCTTCAATGGCCTCATTGCGCAGGGCGGCATCCTCGCTGCGCATGCTCTGCACCAGCCCTGCCACCGCCACGCTGTTCCCCAGCCGGGTCAGGGTCGTCAAGATCACTTCACGCACCGAGATATCCGCTTCCAGGCCCAACCGTTCCACCAGGGCGGCTGCGCTGTCCGGACAATCCAGCAGGTCGCGGGCGGCCCAGCGGCGCGCCTCGGCACTGGGATCGGCCAGTTTGCGTTCCAGACTGCTGCAATCGCGCTGCTGCTTGCGCTCCAGGTGTCCTGCGCGCTCTAGCGGTGCTGTTTTGATCAATGCCATGCTTGCTTTCCCCTTTAGCGGTTAGCCCAGGCCTTCACCTGGGTCGCGACCTTGTCCAGCGGCACTACCAGCGTGGCGCCGCCACGGTCTATCAGGACCGCCGGCATGCCAAAGACCACGGCGGTTTCCTCCGACTCTGCAATCGTGCGACCGCCCGCCTTCTTGATCGCAGCAAATCCGTCGGCACCGTCGTAGCCCATGCCGGTCAGCATCACGCCAACGATTTGTTGCGGCTTGACGTGTTCCAGTGCACTGCGGGCCAGCAACTCCACCGAGGGGTGCCACAAGTGCTCCGTCGACTCCGGCTTGGGTAACACCGTCAATACGCCGCCCCTACGCGTGAGCACCATGTCGGCCCCGCCCTTGCCGATGTAGATCGTGCCGCTGTGCGCCGCCATCGGCTTGTTCACCTCCACCACCTCCAGCGGGCACAAGTTGTTGAGGCGCGCCGCGAACGGTCCGGTGAAACTGCCCGGCATGTGCTGCGCAACCAGCACCGGCCAGGGGAAGTTGGCCGGCAAGGCTGGCAGAACCTGCTCCAGCGCACGCGGTCCGCCCGTGGACACGCCGATGATCAAAAGTCCTTCGCCAGCGACGACCGCCGATGAGGCCTCTGCGCGTTGAGCCGTTTCGCGCTCGTTTTGCAAACGCTGACGCAGGCCCTGCACCGGTGCGGCAGCTGCGACCGTGCGGGCATGGGGGCGGCTCTTGGCTGGGGCTCCGACTTTGGCCCGCGCCGCCGCACGCACCTTGGTGAGCAGATCGACCTTGACCTGATCGAGGGTGAGCGAAATGGTGCCGCCGGGCTTGGCGACATAGTCCACCGCACCCAGGTTCAAGGCCTCAAAAGTCGCCAGTGCCCCTTTTTCTGTCAGCGACGACACCATCACCACGGGCACCGGGCGCTCCACCATGATCAGCGACAGTGCCGTGATGCCATCCATCTCCGGCATATTGATGTCCAGCGTCACCACATCGGGCTGGAACAAGCGGTTTTTCTCCACCGCCTCTTGCCCGTTGCGGGCCTGGCGAATATCGAAGTCGCCCTCCGCCGTAAACAGCAGTGCGAGCTGACGGCGCATCAGCGCAGAGTCATCCACAATCAGCAACTTGATCATGCTTGGATCCAGCGTTCCAGGGTGCGGGCAGCTTGCATCAACCGGCCAGTTCTGCCACGCCGGTGAGTTCGACTTCCCCCAGCAGGTGGTTGGGATCAATCAGCTGCAGCATGCGCTTTTGCTTTTCCAGATTGGCCATGCGTGCCAGCAGGGTGGATTGCTCCGCTGACAGATTCGGCGCCGGCTCGATGGCGTTGCGCGGTACTTTCAGCACCTCGGCCACTGCATCCACAATAAAGCCGGTACACACGCCGCGAATCAGGAACACCACAATGCGCTGGCCATCATTGCGTGCGATGGTGGCCAGCCCCAAGCGGCGGCGCAGGTCGACCACTGGCAATACGCTGCCGCGCAGGTTGATCACCCCTTCCACCGATGCCGGAGCCTTGGGTACGTGGGTCAGTGTTTCGGGGATGCGCACAATTTCCTGCACGCTGTCGATGGGCACACCAAACTCCTCGGCACCGAGGCGGAATACCACCACTTGCTCATCGTCACCGGCGCCCTCTGGCCCGGTCTTTGCCTGATCTGTGGTGTCGGTATGGGTATTCACGGTAGTCATTGCCTCCTTGATCGCCGAATGGCGGAACAGGTTGTCGGTGGAGATGATGGAGACCAGACGCTGGCCTTTTTCCAGCCGGCAAATGTCGGTGATATCGGACAAATCGCCCGCGCGCGCCAGCATGGCGGGCATGGCTTCGACATCACGACGCGCCACCCGCAAGACCTCGTTGACCTTGTCCACCACGATGCCCACCGATGCGCCACGGATGGACACCACGACGATGCGGCTCTGGTCATTGGCGTCCTGCTCGCTCAAGTCAAACATGCGCCGCAGCGCGACCAGCGGCAGCAGCCGGTTGCGCAGCGTCATCACGCCCAGCACATGCGACTGGGAATGCGGCACCTGCACGATCTGCTCCGGGATTTGCACGATTTCCTGCACGTCTTCAATGGCGATGGCGTACTCCTGGCCGGCCACCACAAAGCTGACCAGATGCAGCTCGGCCTCGCTGGTGCGCAACGCATCGTCGTCGTTTGCTTTTGCGCGCCCTTGCGCAGTCAATGCGCCCTGGCTGCGACTGATGGCTGCAATCTGGGCGAATTCCTGGGCAATGAGCTTCTCGAAGTTCAGCACCATCACCATGGCGTGGCCACCGATGTCTTTGATCAGTCCGGTCAGCAGCTCGGTGTTTACGGTACCGCTGATGCCCTGCACACCTTCGATCTTGTTGGCGTCGACCCCGACCACACTGGCCACGCGATCCACCACAAAACCGAGTGGCTGTCCGATATCAATCACCACCGCGCGCGACGCATCATCCGCCTCGCGCTCGGCAAAACCGAGTGCGCGGCGCAGGGACACAATCGGTAGTACCTTGCC
>Ga0316226_1001692_pt1 | contig 22769 bp, 20 predicted proteins | sample TBH18017metaG_FD_206009 | JGI IMG/M metagenome (GOLD analysis project Ga0316226, IMG submission 206009) | Freshwater microbial communities from Trout Bog Lake, Wisconsin, USA - TBH18017 | ecosystem: Environmental > Aquatic > Freshwater > Lake > Hypolimnion/Profundal zone | place: USA: Wisconsin...
GATGACCAAAGCTGATGTGCCCAACAATCCCTTCACCAAAGAACGTCGACACGCGATGAAACGTCCGGTCGATGAACTGGTCCGGCATCACAAAGTCCGTAGGCTTGTGCTCTTCCTTCAAAGACCCCACCGCAGACACGGACACAATCCGCTCCACGCCAAGTTTCTTGAAGGCATATATATTTGCGCGAAAGTTCAGCTCCGAGGGCAGAATGCGGTGCCCGCGTCCATGCCGTGCCAGAAAGGCAACCTTCCGCCCCTCCAGTTCGCCCAGCACAAAGGCCTCCGATGGATCGCCAAACGGCGTCTCCACGCGCACTTCGCGCACATTCGTAAACCCGGGCATCGAATACAGCCCGCTGCCGCCAATAATCCCAATCTCTGCTTCAGCCAATGTCCGCTCCTTTTTCTTCCTTAGCTTCCAACTCCTCGCATCAGCCTTCCCATCCCAAGCCTGCCCCGGCGATAAGTCCAACGCCAGATGGCCAGCAGTTGGAGGCTGGCAGCAAAAGCCGGATGCCCCATCCATTCGCGCCCTTTGCGAAAAGTTGAGATACGACAAATCCAATGCTCGTCAAAGTCAAACTGAGCCCTGCCCTAACGCCCATTCACCAGTCGGATCGTTTCCAGAAACACATCGCCGCTGATCGTCAGACTCTGCGCACTTACCTTATCCAGCGTGTCCTGCGCCGTGTGGTGGTAGCTGTTATTCGGCCCATAATCCAGATCGATAATGTCGATCGAAGGCACTCCGCGCTCCACAAACGCCAGGTGATCGTCCTCGATAGTCGTCTCCCGCTGGAAGAAATAGCGCTCGTACCGGAACCGCTTCACTGCCTGCCGCACCAAAGCCACCAGCCAGTCCGTCGATTGGCTGTCCCGCTGGATGTCCAGGTCTTTGTCGCCAATCATGTCCGCCAGAATAAACGCCTTGATCTGCCCCAGCGTTCCGTCTCGTCCCCACCGCGCCGCCAGGTGCCGGCTCCCATAGGTCGAGTCAGACCGCGACCAGCATTGAAGGCACTTGATCGCCTCTTCGCCGTCGAAAAAAACCAGCCACACCGAGTAGCCTTCCAGCTTCTTGCCGCCCGCCGTCTCCGCGTGCAGCTTGTCTCCAATGGCCATCAGCAGCCCGGTCGTCGCGGCCCCGTCATTGGCGCCCACAAAATAGATATTCCTCAGCGGGTAGTTGGTCTCGTAGTGCGTCGCCAGCACAATCTCCCCGTTCTTCTTGCCGGGGTAGCGCACAATAAAGTTCCGCATCGGCACCGTGCCAATCGGTGTGTCGGCCGTGAACGTGTCTTCTTCCACTTGGTCGTGCAAGCGCTGAAAGTGGCCGCGCAAAAACGCCTCGGCCTTCACATGCCCCGGCCCGGTAGGCCACCGCGGACCAATCGCCACCAGTTGCCGGGCATACTCAAGCGCCTTTGCGCCGTCAAAGTGCTGCTGCGCCTCGCTGCTCTGGCAAGCCATCATCGGCGCAAGCAGAATCATCCCCGCCGCCGCTCTCTTCAACAGTGAGCAGAAGTTCATTTGGACGCTTCCTCTTTAGCCTCTTTCGCAGCTTCTTTGGCCCTGCGCCGTGAGGGATGAACCCACCACGCTACGCCAATTCCAATCATGTAAAGCGCCAGCATCGGAATCGCGTAGATGCACATCGTCCACGGGTCAGGGCTCGGCGTAATAATGGCCGCCACCAGAAACACCGCCAGAATCGCATAACGGATGTTGGTCCATAGGAAGCGCGGACTCACAATCCCGAACAACGCCAGAAAGAAGATCAGAATCGGCAGCTCAAAGCTGATTCCCAAGCCCAGAATTACGCTCAGAAAAAATCCCGTGTACTCCTCGATCGTGATAATCGAATTGAATTTGCTGCCAAATCCAACAATAAGTATCTTTAGCGCGCCCGGCAACACATAGAAATACCCAAAGCTAGCGCCCCCCAGAAACAGCCCTACCGTGGCCGCCATAAAGGGAATCACGAACCGCCGTTCCTTCTGGTAGAGTCCCGGCGCAATGAATAGCCACACCTGGTAAAGAATGAAGGGCGACGCCAGAATCGCTCCGCCAATCAGCGCCACCTGTAGATATAGGTTCAGAGGGTCCATCGGGTGCGTGTAGTTCAGCTTGATGTGCAGGTTGTCCAGCGGAGCCTGAATAAAGCCATACAGCCGCTCGTGAAAGATGTAGGCCACGATGAAGCCCACAAACAAGTAGAGCGCCGAGTGAACGATGCGCCGCCGCAGTTCGTCCAGATGCTCCATCAGGCTCATGCCAGGCAAGTCCGCGCGCTGCGTTACCGCCTGCCGTGCCTTGCCAATTGCGTCAGAAGTATCAACCATTGTGCGCCGCCGGCTCCGTCACTGTGCTTGTCTCTTCCAGGGGTGCTTTCTCTTCCAACGGAACCGCTGACGCCACTGGAGCCTCCACGGCCGCAGCCTCTGGCTCCACACTCGCCTCAAGCACCGGCTCCGCAACGGCCACATCGCCGCCCGGCCACTCCGCAGAAATCGGCTCGCCAGTCGCTGGCGGGTGAATCTGCGGATAGGTCTCTTCCGCCAATGCCTGCGCATCGGTCACTTCGGCATACGAACCTGAATACGGATAGGTCGTATCGGTGGCTGAAGTGGTTTCGGATGTCTGGGAGTCTGCACCAGCCTCCAGTTGCGGCGTCGGAGAAGCCGTCAACTGACGCTGACGCTCCTCTTCTTCCTTCTTGCGGCGGTCGGCCTCCTCGGCATTGCGCAACTCCTCTTCCATTTGGAATTTGAAGTCGTTTGAGGCCTTCCTGAACTCGTACATCAGCTTGCCTATCTGGCGGCCGATCTGCGGCAGTCGCCGGGGGCCAAAGACCACCAGCGCCATCACCATCAGAATCAGCGAGTCGGCCATCCCCAGATTGGCGGCCTCAATTGTCAGCGGAACTCCCATGATGGACAATGATACCTGCCCACGCTAGACGCTCACAAACCGCCGCCATCCGCGCTCCCCACCCTGACAGGCCCCTTCCCCTCCCGACCTCCCGCTCTTCCCCTGATTATTGTTAAAATGAGTCACCACTGAGGCTCTGCTACCTGCAATTTATTAAGTTCCCCGCATACTTCATTGATCTGGCATTGCCTTGGTTCAAAATCAACTGGCCGGACCGGAATTTCCCCTCCTGTCAAAAGGTACAGTTGGCTCCACAAGGACACTGATTTGTCCCAGAATCCTGGAATCCTCTTCGCCGGCGGCTGTCACCTCAACGGTTTCCCCGTTGGGGCAGAGAACTCCCTCGCACGTGTCGCCCTCCGCTATCTTCGCCACCCTGATGCGGAAAACCCCTGCGTCCTCTCCTACTTCAATCTCCACTCCACCAGCCCGCTCATTGAGGCTTTGCGCCATCAGCAGCCAGATTTCCTCGTCCTGCAGGTCGGCAACTACGAGAGCCTGCCCAAGTTTGAAAAAGTCCTCGGCTTCCGCAGCAGTTCCAGTCTCAGCAGTTTTAGCTTCAGCAGCTTCAGTTTCAGCAGTTCCGGTTCCCATTCTCCAAACGCCAGTCTGTTTGTCTCCAACCCTGGCATGCAGTATCGGCCCACCCTTGCCACCCGGCTCATTTATGCCCGCAGGCTACTCCTCACCACTTTGTTTAGCGCTTTTGGCCAGAGAACCAGAATCTTCAATCCTGCCGCCCTGGCCGAATCCCTCGACTCGGTACTCTCCAGCCTGCGCCAGTTTCCGCTCAAAGGTATCCTCCTTCTCAGCCCCTTCCCCTGCCCTGATCCCCTCACCCACGCCTGCCGCCGCCGGGCGGCAAAGATCTTTGCCGCAGCCGCCCAAAAGCACGGCTGCCTCCTCGTCGATACCTTCAACCTGTTCGAGGCCCTCGGTCGCGGCAAAAAATTCCAGGTCAACTTCGCTGACCCCTCCCATCTAAGCCGCCTCGGGCACGACCGCGTCGGCCTGCTGCTCGGTGAAAGCCTTGCCCGCGCCATCGCCGCAGCCCAACCGCAACCCATCGGGCCCGCGAATCCCCCAGCGCAATAATTAAGATTCCAGCGCCTCCTCCCGGCTCAGTTCTTCTTTGAATCCACCAGTTCCTGCCCTCGGTAACCGATTTTCGTCGTATCCTTGAGATAAGGTGTTTCCCCATGAAGACCTTTACGCTCGACGAAGCACAATCTCTGCTCCCGGTCCTCGAATCGCTGCTCAAGCGAGCCATTGAGAGCAAGCAGTCCGCTGAGACAGTCGAATCCAGCCTCGCTGACCTCGCGCGGCGTATCTATCTCTCCGGCGGCATGAAGGTTGACTCCGCCAGCGTTGCACTGCAGCGCGCCGAGTTGGATTCCCACCTCAAACGCACTCGCGAAACCATCGCGGAAATCGACACCATCGGCGTCCAGGTCAAGGACCTTGAAGCCGGACTCCTTGATTTCCCCTGCACCCTCGACGGTCAGGTTGTCCTCCTCTGCTGGCGCATGGGCGAGACCTCCATCGAGCACTGGCACACCGTCGAGTCTGGCTTCTCAGGCCGCCAACCCCTCGACGACCGCTTCCGCCGCCGCTCCACCTCTGGCGGGCGCCCAAACTAATCCCGGCCCTTGTTGACCACACAAATTTTTACCGGAATCCCCGCCTCGGGTCCTGAATCCTCCTGAGTACTCGGGTATCCAATAAGAAACTCTTGTGCGCGCGCTCACATTTCTGCGTTGCCGGTTTCATCTATGCTTGCTCGCCGCGATTTGTTTCGCTGGCGCGTTGGAAACAGTTAACCTAATCACCTTTAAGGAGTTACTCATGCTTACCGTTGGAGAAAAGTTCCCCGTTTTCGAGCTCACCGCGTGCGTCGATCTCGACCTCAAGAATGCCTTTGAAGCCATTAACCAGGGCAGCTACCCCGGCAAGTGGAAGGTCTACTTCTTCTGGCCCAAGGACTTCACCTTCGTTTGCCCCACTGAGATTGCCGCCTTCGGCAAGGCAAACCAGGAGTTCGCTGACCGCGACGCCCAGGTGCTTGGCGCCAGCATCGACTCCGAGTTCGTCCACCACGCATGGCGCAACAGCCACCCCGACCTCAAGAACCTCCCCTTCCCCATGCTCTCTGACATCAAGCGCGAGCTCTCCTCCGCGCTCGGCATCCTCGACCTCAAGGCCGGCGTCAGCCAGCGCGCAACCTTCATCGTCGATCCAGAGAACTTCATCCGCTTCGTCTACGTCACTGACCTTTCCGTCGGCCGCAACCCGCAGGAAGTCCTTCGCGTACTCGACGCCCTGCAAACAGACGAGCTCTGCCCCTGCAACTGGCACAAGGGCGAAGAAACCATCCACGTCTAGCTCGAATAAAACTGGGGTCCCCAGGTCCCAACCCCAACGACAGGCCACCGTCGTTGGGGTTGGAGTCAGCGTTTGGGACCTGGGATAGCTCAAACTGAATTTCTAGAAACAACACTGTTCAATACCACATTCCCCGGAGCACTCCCATGACCCTCGACGAGCTTATTGACAGCCTTCCTCCCACCGCCAAAGACCTCAAGCTCAACTTCTCCTCGCTGGTCCGCAACAATTCAGAACTGACCGCGCAGCAGTTGTGGGGAACCATCGTCTCCACGGCCATTGCCACACGCAGCGCCACGCTCACCGCCGCTGTGCTGGCAGCCGCCCCCGCGCAACTCTCCGCACAGGCCTTTGAAGCAGCCAAGACCGTCGCCGCCATCATGGGTATGAACAACATCTGGTACCGCTTCCATCACCTCAGCACCAACCCCAAATACGCTACCCTGCCCGCCCGCCTGCGCATGAGCGGCCTCCGCGGCCACAGCATTGAAGAAGTGGACTTTGAACTCTGGGCCCTCGCCGTCTCAGCCATCAACGGCTGCGGCAAGTGCGTCGATGCTCATGAAAATGTAGTCCGTGAAAAAGGCGCATCTGAGGAACTCGTGGCCGCCATCATTCGCGTCACAGCCGTCATCCACGCCATCGGCGTCGTCCTCGACCAGGTAGCCGCGGAAGCAGCGTCTGTAGCCTGAGCAGCCTCCTGCGGCTTGAGCCGAGAGTCCTTCTCTTGGATGCGCTCATCCCGGGCCGTTTGACGAGTTGGCGACAAGCTCTGCCCGGCTTGAGCGCAGTGTAACCCTGAACTGGCCCTGCGTCCATCGCCTCCCCCTCCGCACCCCTCGGCGAGCGAACCTCCTTCAGCGCGCGTCTTCTCCACCAGCGGGACAACTCGCGCGCTGAAGAGATACCCTTGCAGTTGAGTTCTTTCTCCCGGCAATCCTCGCAGTCGCCGGCTCAAAGGGCAGTGAGACGCAAGGCGTGACAAAGGAGCGGCAATGAAGATTAGAAACTGGGCAAGGCTGTTGCTTTCCGCAGCTCCGCTCCTGGCCGGATGCAGTAATTTCTGGGATGCGCCAACCACTACGACAACTACCACCACTAAACTCTCCAGTGGCTACTTCTACGTCCTCAACCAGAGCACCAAGCAGATTGCCGCCTACTCCATCGTCTCCGGCACGCTCACTCAGGTCAGTGGCAGCCCCTACACTCTATCCGGCGCGCCATACTCCATCGCCATCGCTCCCAACGGCAACTTTCTCTACGTAGGCACTGCGGCTGGCATCTTCCTTTACAGCGTTGGCTCCGGCGGCGGCCTCACCCTGGCCAACAGCTCCAACGTCGTCTCGCAAGACGTGGCCAACACCATGCAGGTGGACTCCACCAATAGCTGGCTGGTTGAGGCGGGACCAAACCTCGCCGAGTTGATCGCCATCCCGATTAGTCCTTCCACAGGCCAGCCCACATCTACAACCGAGCAGATCACCCAGTTGCCCGCCGCCACCATTCAGCAGCTCGCCATCTCGCCTGACAATGCCCACGTCTTTGTGGCCCTCGGCTCCAGCGGAACTGAAGATATTACCTTTGCCGCCGCCAACTCCACGCCCTTCGGCAGCATCGCAAACCTCGCCGTGAAGAACTCCGCCGGCGCTGCCCTCTCCGTGGCTGTTGACCCTAGCAACCGCCTCCTCTACATAGGCGAAACCGCCGCCACCTCCGGCTCCAATTCCGGCGGCTTGCGCGTCCTCAACTACAACACCCTCACTGAACTCTCCGGCTCGCCCTTTGCCTCCGGCGGACTCGCCCCGTACGCCATCACCCCCACCCGCTACGGCAGCACCGCAGGCAGCTACGTCTATGTAACCAACCGCACCGTCAGCGGCAGCTCCACCGGCAGCATCGCGGGCTTCTCCATTGCCACCAACGGAACCACATATTCCCTCACCGCGCTCAGTTCTACAGTCTCCGCAGGCACCACTCCTCTCGCCCTCACCCAGGACTCCACCGGCAACTTCATGCTCGTAGTCAACTCTGGCGGCAGCCCAGACCTCGGCGCCTACATCTTTGACACCACCACCGCCGGCAAGCTTGACTCCGCATTGACCGGTTCCACGGGGACTGACCCCGTCCTGGCCAGCGCCATCGCCGCCAAGCCGTAATCAGCGGGCAGGGTAGCTTGTTCCCCTGCCCACCCTCCCCCGCCCATTGCCACTGTCCAGTGTTATCCTCAAGAAGAACGCCACCGGCCGTGTCTACGTATTCCCAAATTCCTTTCGTCCCCTCCTCCAGATGCCTCTGGTTCGCAATGCATGCGACGCTGGCGTTCTGCCTGCTCCCGTTTCTCTTCGGTTGCAACCGCTTCCACCCACAGCAGCACGAAGTCGTATACGTCTCCGCCCGCCAAATGTACCTGCGCGACCGCGTTGCCGCCGTCTCCAATCGCGTTGCCGCCGTCTCCAATGGGCAGCAGTTGCAAGTCATCGAACGCGGCCGCCGCTTCCTCCGCGTCAAGACCGAGAAGAACGAGATCGGCTGGATTGAAGACCATGCCGTGATCGACGCAAAAGCCTACGCCGCTTTTGCTCTGCTCGCGGACCAGCACAAAAATGACCCCGTAGCCGCTTCCGCCACCCTCCGCGACGACCTCTACATGCACGCGCTCCCCGGCCGCGATACGGACCACTTCTACCTGCTCGCCGGCAACACCAAGGTCCAGCTTCTCGCCCGCGCCTCAGCCTCCAAAACCGCCAATCAGGCCATGGAGCAGGCACGGCCCAGGCCAAAACCCGCCCAGACAGCCAAAACCACATCTCCCGCGCCTGTGCCCGCCACTCCACCCCCAGCGTTGACTGCCCCGCTCCCCAACCAGCCTGAGGCACCGGCTCCCGTTATGGAAGATTGGTGGCTGGCCCGTGATGCCCAGGGCCATATCGGTTGGCTCCTTGGCAGCCGACTCGACGTGGACGCCCCCGAGGAGATCGCCGGCTATGCCGAAGGACAGCGCATCGTCGGCGCCTGGCGCATCGCCACAGTCATTGACGCGCAGTCCCTCAATCCAAATCATGAAGTCCCCGAGTACGTCACCGTCATGGCCCCGACAAAATCCGGCCTGCCTTTCGACTTCGACCAGGTCCGCGTCTTCACCTGGAGCCTCCGCCATCACCGCTATGAGACAGCCTTTCGCCTTCATCCCATCCAGGGATATCTGCCCGTCCGTATCTCCTCGCAGCCTGCTTCTTCCGGCGGCGGCAGCGTCCCCACCTTCAGCTTCCTGCTCGCAACTGAACAAAATCTCTCCACCGATCCGGCCACCGGCATCACCCGCCCCATCCATCCCCGCACCGTCAGCTACCAGATGATTGACACCCAGGTAAAGCGCATCGGCCCCGACCTGGCTCCCATCCCCACTACCCGCTCCCCTGAAGACAAGGCCAAATCCGCCAAGACCGCCAAAAAGAAGCACAAATAACTGGATCACCTGGCATCTCGATTTCCTACCCCATCGGTCCCCCGTCACTGGCATGGACCCCTTGAATCGTTTACCCTCTGAAAAGCCTCTTTGCCCATGCCAAACGCCGCCGCCCAAGCCCGCTATCCTCTAACTCAGGGCGTAAATCCGTGGCTGGTTACCGTTTCCGTCATGCTCCCCACCTTCATGGAGGTGCTTGACACCGCCATCGCCTCGGTGGCGCTGCCTTACATCGCCGGCTCTCTCTCCGCCTCCAACTCTGAGGCCACCTGGGTACTCACCAGCTATCTCGTCGCCAACGCCGTCATCCTCCCCGCCTCCAACTGGTTTGCCCGCCGCTTCGGCCGCAAGCGCTTCCTGCTCATCTGCGTCACCATCTTCACCATCGCCTCCTTCTTTTGTGGTGCAGCGCCATCCCTCGGCGTCATCCTGCTCGCGCGCGTCATGCAGGGCGCTGGCGGCGGGGCCCTCCAGCCCCTGTCGCAATCCATCCTGCTTGAGAGCTTCCCCATCCAGAAGCGATCCATGTCCATGGCCGCCTATGGTCTCGGCATCGTCCTCGCCCCGGTCCTCGGACCCACCCTCGGCGGCTGGCTCACAGACACCTTCAGTTGGCGCTATGCCTTCTACATCAACATTCCCTTCGGCATCCTCGCCTTCATCCTCATTACCCGCTTTGTCCACGATCCGCCCTACATCAAGAACGCCAAGGTCGGCCCGTTCGACAACATCGGCTTCGGACTCCTCATGGTCTGGACCGGCGCCCTCCAGATCGTCCTCGACAAAGGCCAGGAAGACGACTGGTTCGGTGCCGTCTGGGTCCGCTGGACCGTTGCTGCCCTCATCGTCTCCTTCGCCCTCTGGGTCTGGCACTCCTGGGCCCGTCCAGACGGCCTCATGGACCTCCATGTCCTCAAGGACCGAAACTTCCGCACCGGCTGTTTCCTCATCGCCATGCTCGGCATGTGCATCTATATCACCATCGCCATCCTGCCCCTCTACTACCAGGAGGTGCTCGGCTACACCGCCTTCACCGCCGGCCTCGTCGTAGGCCCGCGCGGCATCGGCTCCTTCATCGGCTCGCCCATCATCGGCATCCTCGGCTCGCGCATCGACGGCCGCAAGCTCATGACGGCTGGCTTCTGTGGATTCGGAGTCTGCTCCCTCATCTTCGGCACCATCAACCTCGACATCGGCCCTTACACCCTGCTGCTCCCCATCCTGCTCACCGGCTTCGCGCTCAGCTTTGTCTTTGTGCCCATGGCCACGCTCATGATGGCCACCATCCCCAACAAGGAGATGGGCAACGCCACAGGACTCTCCAACATGCTCCGCAACATTGGCGGCTCCATCGGCATTTCCATGGCCACCACCGCACTCATCCGCCGCGCCGACCTCCACCAGACCTACCTCGCCGCAAACCTCTCCACCTCCTCCCCCGTGCTCCAGCAGAAGTCCGCCGCCATCGCCGCTTACCTCGGCCACCACATCGGCCCAGCCGTAGCCCGTCCCGGCTCATACGGCCTCATCTACGGACTCATGATGCAGCAGTCCGCCCTCATGGCCTACGTCGATATCTTCCGCTGGACCGCCCTGCTCTCCTTCTTCTGCGCCGCCGCCACCTGGCTCTTCAAAAAGCCCGTCAAGCACGCCCCCCTCCCGCCCGGCACACACTAATATTCCCGCGCTATACTTGCTGGCTATGCGCATCCCCCTTGTTCTGGTACTCACGCTCTCTGCCGCACTCTCGCAAGCCCAGCAGCCATGCCCGCAAGCAGCCCTGCAAACAGCCGCGCAAAAGGTAAAAGATGCCAGAAGCAAGTTACTCGCCTATACGCTGAGCGATGAAATGGACGAGAGCGTGCCCCCCAATCTCCAGGCCCAGATCCGCACCCTGAAAGATGCGCTGATTGCAACCGCCGATGCATCCGCGCAATGCGCTTCAAACCAGGCCGATCCGCTCGCCATCCAGGCCGCCCTCGCATCCCTGCTTGACGCCAACAAGCCGCTAGTCATAGCCAGTTCCACCGCCGACAAGGCGCCTGGCGCAAGCAGTCATGTCGCTCCAAACAGCCAGGTATACGGCGCTGACTTGAAAGTCACTGTCACTCAGCCGCTGAGCCAGCCACCAGTCATCCTCGTCGAATTCAGCTTTGGCATCTGTTGCGGCGTTGACTCCATGCTGCTCGCATACGAAGTCAAAGACCAGCGCCTGCATCGTGTCGTGCGCTGGCAAAGCAGTGACTACTCGGATATCTCGGGCGCCTTCGGGGATTTCTTCAGCTATCAGGTGCTTCCACAGCAGCAGGCCCCAGGCCAATGGCTCCTCGCCATCGCCCACGGCCACCCTTGGTGCACGTCCAACATGAGCGCCTTTGAGGTGGACGTACTCCGCCCGTCAACTGCCCCGTTCCAGCAAACGGTCTTTCACGACAGGCGGTTTTATCGCCGTGAAATCGGTCCCGTAATGAAGCCATCCCCAAATGGATTTCAACTGCGGATGACCGGCAACAGCCTCGATATGGACATCGTCATGCGCCCGGTCATCTATCGCTACCAGTTCGCGGAAGGCCAGTTGCTCCGGGTCCAGCCCATCGCAGTCAACGGCCGTGACTTCGTCGATGAGTGGCTCCAGTCCCCCTGGCACGAATCCGCAAGCTGGAGCGCCGCTTCAAACATCGCGCAGCTTGAGGCCATGCACAAGAGCCTTGAAACCCCTTCCAATGGGCCCAGTCCGAATGCCGCGGACTTGCCTAACCTCAACTACGGACCAGTGCGCGGATGTACAGACTCACCCGCCCACTTCCAGGTTGAGTTGGATGAATCGTGGTGGGCCAACCAGCAGCTCAGCCATCAGAAGCAAATCTATTTCCAGATCGAGCAGGGCAGGAACGCCTTCACGATGCTCTCCGTCTCCGCCGTGGCAGATTCACATTGCACCGGGGCCAACATCATGCCAAAACACTGACGACGAAGCCGGTGCGCTGCATCTGCCTCCCCCTCGCGCGAAAGGGAGGCAGATAATTTTGAAGCCTGTTCAGCTCCACGAATAACAGATCGACTTTCGGTGCAATGTGCAGTTTGTAGAAGATATTGCAAAGATGACGAATTCTGTGATGGCATTGAAACTGATTGTCAATCGGCAGAGGACGGTAATGGAAAGATGAGGAAAGCTGGCTATGCGGGGCTCTTACTTCTATGGCTGCTGTGGTTGATTCCGCTGGCATCTGCGCAAAGCAGGGCCGGGCTCTATGAGGTAACGGTCCGTGTCTGGGGGAGTGGAACCGGTGTTCCGCGAGAACTGACACCGGAGATGAAAGAACGCGCGGCCAGGCTCAATTCTCCGGTTCCCGGATTGCCGTACACAAGACTGGTTTGCATCACGCCAGAGATGGCTGGCAGGATGAAAAGCTCGCCGGCGCAGCACAATGACACTTCCGCCTTGCATATCCTTGGCAGTTCGGCACAATGTTCGCAAAGCGAAGTGGTCAAGACCGCAAATGGGATGACAGCCAGGGTGGCCTGCAAGGTGGCGATGCCGGGGCCTGGGTCAGCTCCGGGGTCGGTGACGGAGACTTCCGGCACGCTCACCACAATCGATGTGGATGGCGACACCGAAGAGACGAAGATAGTTATGAATGGAACCATCACGAGAGGTTCACGGGCGGAGCCTGTGAAGATGACGTCAGAATCGCGCCGAGTGTACAAGGGGCAAGATTGCGGACAGGTGAAGCCGACAAAGCCCCCGGCTCGCTGACAAATGCGGCTGAAGCCCAGGTTCATTCCGCCGCATCCTCCAACCTCTCACTCCGCCCACGGCAAAAACCGCTGTAACCCCTCGTCATACTGCTCAATTCGCCCTGTCAAAATGTCGTAGTACCACCCATGCACCGTCAGCCGCCCCTCCTTCACCGCCCGCATCACCGAGGGCTGCACGCGCAGGTTCAATAGTTGCGCCACCACGTTGCCTCTGATCAAAGAAGCTAGCTCCGCGCTCTCCCCTTCCGCGGGATTTACCGGCTGCCGGTGCGCAAACGCCGCCTCCACATGGTGAAGCCAGCGCTCCGCCTTGGGCAGCTTCTCGATTCCTGTCCGGTCCAGCGCTGCCTTCATCGCCCCGCAGTCCGAGTGACCGCACAGAATGGCGTGCTTCACCTTCAGCACCTCCACGGCGTACTCAATCGTCGCCGTGCACCCGTCCACATCCTGGCTGGTAATCGGCACCACGTTGCCCGCATTCCGCGTAATAAACAGGTCGCCCGGTCCGGTACCCAGAAAAAGGTCCGGCAGCACCCGCGAGTCTGAGCATGTAATAAAAAGCCACTCCGGCGCCTGCCCCTCCGCCAGCAAATGGAACTGGCTCCGCCGCGCTGGAAATACCTCTGCTAAAAACCGCTTGTGTCCTTCGATAATCCGTTCCACGTTCGCCTCCGGCAGACACTGGGGAAGTGCTGCTTCTATTCTGCCTGCCTCTGCAAAGCCTAACCCACCGGGAGCCCGCTCAAGACTATTCTGATACCTTAGTCGCTGGCGGTTCCGTCTGTACGAAACTATGTCAAGGAGATCTGAAAAAATGAAGCAGCTTGCCGCAGTCCTCGGTTGCGCGGTACTTTCCATCCTCCCCCTGGCCACCTCCGCACAGACCGTCGCAACCCTTGACCCCGCCCTCCAGCAGCGCATTGACCGCATCGCCCAGCAGGTCCTCGCGCAAACCGGCGTTCCCTCCGCCTCCGTCGCCATCGTCCAGCACGGCAAGCTCGCCTACACCCGCGCCTACGGCAACGCCCGCCTCCAGCCCCCCGTGCCCGCCACGCCGCAGATGCGCTACTCCATCGGCTCCATCTCCAAGCAGTTCACCGCCGCCGCCATCCTCCTCCTCCAGGAAGAGGGCAAGCTCTCCCTCGACGACGCCGTCGGCAAATACGTTCCCGGTCTCACCCAGGGCGACAAGGTCACCATCCGCCAGATTCTCTCCCACACCTCCGGCTATCAGGACTACTGGCCTGAGGACTACGTTATGACCCCCATGCTCCACGCCGAGAGCGCCCAGCAGATTCTCGATACCTGGGCCAAAAAACCGCTCGACTTCGAGCCCGGAACACAGTGGCAGTACTCCAACACCAACTTCGTCATCGCCGGCCGCATCGTTGAGGCAATCACCGGTCACCCGCTCATGGACCTGCTCACCCAGCGCATCTTCCGCCCCCTCGGCATGAAGTCCGTCTGGAACTCTGACGAAGCCCGCCTCACCCAGGCCGACGCCACCGCCTACTACCGCCACGCCCTCGGCCCTCTTCGCCCCGCGCCCAAAGAAGGCCCCGGCTGGATGTTCGCCGCCGGCGAGCTCGCCATGACCGCCCACGACCTGGCCCTCTGGGACGAAAGCCTCATCGCCCAATCCCTGCTCAAGCCCGACAGCTACAAGCTGATGTTCACTGAGGTTAAGCTCAACAGCGGCAAGGGCACGCACTACGGCCTCGGCGTCGGCGTAATTGACCGTGACGGCCACCGCTCCATCGAGCACAGCGGTGAAGTCTCCGGCTTCGTCTCCGATAACGTGGTCCTCGTCGACGACGGCGTCGCCATAGCCGTCCTCACCAATCAGGACGCCATCGGCGCGGCCTCCATCATCGCCCGCCTCGCCGCCCCCATCGTCGCCGGCTATCCACCCACTCCTGAGGAGAAGCAGGCTATCGCCATCTATCGCGACCTCCAGCAGGGACGCATCGACCGTACCCTCCTCGCCCCAAACCTCAGCGACTACTTCACCCCGGAAGCACTCGCCGACTTCAAAAGCAGCCTCGCCCCTCTCGGCGAACCCCTCAGCTTCCGTCAGACCAGCGATCAGCTCCGCGGCGGCATGACCTTCCGCTCCTTTCAGATCGTCTACCCTGCCCAGCGCCTTCGCCTCACCACCTACACCTACCCCGACGGCAAACTCGAGCAATTTCTCATCGCACCCGCCGAATAGCGGCAACTTCACTGCCATGCCATCCTTCGCGCCATCTCCGAAGGATGGCATGGCCTGCGCTCAACTCGGCTTTTCTCATCTCCTGCCTCCGGAACCCCGCCCCTGTTCTAAACTCAACAAAAGAGCGATTTCACCCCAAGGACCCCCTCCGTTGAGAAGATTTGCCCGTCACGCCCTTGCCGCCTCCGCGTTCCTGCTGCTCGCCCTCGCACCCACGTTGCGCGCGCAGGCCAAGTCCTCCGCTGCGGTTGAAGACAGCCGCAAAGCCCTCAACACAATCTTTCAGGACTATTGGGAAGACACGCTCAAGCACAGTCCCGAGTTTGCCTCCACCCTTGGCGACAAGCGCTATAACGACCAAATCTCTGACTACTCCATTCGCGCCGTCAACGACTCCCTGGCTCGTCAACAGGCCTTCCTCCTGCGGCTGGCCGCCATTGACCCCGCCGGTCTCACGGACCAGGAGAAGACCAACCGCGAACTGCTGCTGCGCCAGTTCGCTGACGACGAAGAGGCCGCCGGCTTCAAAGCCTGGCAGATGCCCCTTAACCAGATGGGCGGCATCCACACCACGTATCCGCAACTCGTCGCTCAGCTCAGCTTTGCCTCAGTAAAGGACTACGACGACTGGATCGCCCGTCTCCATGCCATCCCCAATGCCTTTGCCCAGGTCACCACAAACATGTCCATCGGCATGGCTGAGGGACGCATGCCTCCCAAATTCCTTTTGGAAAAGGCGCTCGATCAGGTCCGTATCATGGCCGCCCAGAAGCCTGAGGACTCGCCCCTGGCCTTGCCCCTCAAAAAATTTCCCGCCGCCGTTCCCGCCGCCGAACAGGAGCGCATCAAGGCTGAAATGCTGGATGCAATCTCCAGGGATGTGCTGCCTGCCTACCTGCGTCTTGCGCGCTTTCTTGAGGTCAGCTACGTTCCCGCCGGACGCGCCGAGCCCGGTATCTCTGCCCTGCCCGATGGGGAAAAATACTACCGCTTCCTAGTCCGGCGCACCACTACAACTGACCTGACGCCTGATCAGATTCACCAGATCGGCCTGGACGAAGTAAAGCGCGACGAGGCCGAGATGCTGGTCATCGCGCAAAAGCTCGGTTTTCAAGACCTGAAAAGCTTCCGCGCCAGTTTCAAGTCCAATCCCAAACTGAAAGCCACATCGCCTGAAGCGCTCCTCGATGCCTATCGCGCCTACCTCAAGCCCATGCAGACCAGGCTGCCTTCACTCTTTGGCCGTCTGCCCAAAGCGCCCTTTGAGGTAGTCGCCGTCCCTGACTATCTTGAGAAAACCTCGGCGCCCGCCTACTACGAGCCTGGAGCCCCGGACGGCAGCCGCCCCGGACGCCTCTTCATTGACACCTACAACGCCACGGACCGCAACCTGTACGGCGTCGAGAGCATCGCCTACCACGAAGGCCTCCCCGGCCATCACCTGCAGATATCCATCGCCATGGAACTCGGTGGTGTTCCCACCTTCCGCAAATACGGGCACTATACGGCCTTCATTGAGGGCTGGGGACTTTACTCCGAGCGACTAGGCAAAGACGTAGGCTTCTACCAGGACCCCTACTCCGACTACGGCCGTCTCGAAGCCGACATCTGGCGCGCCATCCGCCTCGTCGTTGATACCGGCGTTCACAGCCAGCATTGGACCCGCGAGCAAATGGTTGCGTACTTCCATGACCACTCCGCCATCGACGAAACCAGCATCCAGGCCGAGACCAACCGCTACATCGCATGGCCCAGCCAGGCCCTGGCCTACAAAATCGGACAGCTCAAGATCATCGAACTGCGCGACAGGGCCAAAAAGGCACTGGGAGACAAATTCGACCTCCGCGCTTTTCACGATCAGGTGCTCGGCTCCGGCGCATTGCCGCTTGACGTGCTGGATGCCCGAATCAACGCCTGGATTGCCAGCCAGAAGACTCCCGTGCGGTGACTTCAGGCACCCAATCGGCCAGTGTAAGCATGGTATCCTGAGCAGTTCCTGTCGGCGGTCTCCCGATTGCCACTTTATTTTTCGTTGCTGCTGCATGCTCTGCATCGGCTGGAGAGGGTTTTATGAAGCGTCTTGTTGTCCTGGCATTGTTTGCTTTTGCCTTTACCTGCGGGCTTCGCGCGCAGGCCGTCGATACAACCGTTTGCGCGGTTCTCAAGAATCCGAAGTCGTTCGATGGAAAGATCGTTCGCATCAAGGGTACGGTTGCCGCCGGTTTCGATCAGTTCATCATCAAGGACGCCGACTGCGGCGCCCAGGTGAACGCAATCTGGCTTTCTTATCCGCAGGGCGCCAAGGGCAAGGCGGGTCCGCTTGCCGTGCTTGAAGTTCAGCCGGCCCATAACTTCTCCGGTTCTTTCACTCCCGTAACTCGCACCCCCGTGAGCCTTGAAAAGAACAAGGATTTCAAGCAGTTCGACTCCATGCTCGCCCAGGCCCACAACAAGGGCGCAGGCATGTGCCTCGGCTGCACCCGCTACGAGGTAACTGCCACCCTCGTAGGCCGTTTGGATGGCGTTGCCGATGCCCTTCTCAAGCGCGACGCGGCAGGAAAAATCGTGGGCTTCGGCGGCTTTGGCAATCTGAACGGCTACCCCGCCCGCCTGGTGCTTCAGTCCGTCTCCGATGTCTCTCCAAAAGAAGTGGACTTCTCCAGCTCTGACAACATCACCAAGGGCGACTTGAAGCTCTTCACCGGAAACGCCGACCTCTATGACCCGGTCGTCAATACGCAGAGGTCTGCCGCCGCCCTCGGAGCCACTCCCGCTGGAGCCCAGGCGCAGCGCGCCGCTGGCGTATTCGGCAAGCCCGGCGAGCACAATGGCGTCAGCATCACCTACGGCGCCACCAATGAAGCCGCCGCCAAAGACGACGCCCAGGGCACGCACGACTCCCCCGACGGCATCCTGTTCAACTGCTCGTTGAACCTCGACCGCCTCGAAGGGGATGCCCAACTCAGGGCCATCCTCCATATCGGGCAGCACGTCTCCGACCTCCGCAGCCCCATCCCTGGAAATGAACTTGCCCCGCCTTTCGTCCTGGAATACAACGCCTGGATCATCACCACCGCCACCGCCATGGCCAACGGACAAAAGTTCCTGACGCTGCCCGGCGGCTACCTCGTGTGGAACTCCGGTTGGCCAGGCGCAGAGCGCACTGCCAAGATGGATGAGTCGCTTACCAACTACCTCAACAAAGAGGCTTTTCTCACTAAGTAACCTGTCTCTCGGCAGGCTGGGGAGCGCGGTGCAAACCCGCTCCCCAGTCCGGTCGCACTGGCTTTTCCATCCTGCTCGCATCCATCGGCCCGCCCGGCGCTCGTGGATGCGAGTATCCTTTAGAGTTGTACCGTTTACAAAACTCCTCCAAGACAAGGGAAATTGAAAATGGCGGAAATAGCCGTTGAGGCCACAGAAGTACCCGCGCAGTTGCCAAACGTCCGTGTAGCTGTTCTCGGCGCAGGAAAAATGGGCGGCATCTTGCTGCAGGCGTTCCTCAAGCAGAATCTGTTTTCTCCCGAGCAGATTCACGCCACCGTCGCCCACCCTGAGCGCGCCCTCGCTCTCAGCACCCAATGGGGCGTCGACGTGTCCACCAACAACCTTGAAGCGGTCAGCAAGGCTGACCTCATCCTCATCGGCGTCAAGCCCTTCCAGGTGCCGGATATGATCGCGGAAATTCTCCCCGCGCTCACACCTGAAAAGACGCTGATCTCCTTTGCGGCCTCGGTAAAAACCCGCTCCATTGAAGAAGCCGCGGGCATGGATTTGGCCGTCATCCGCGCCATGCCAAACACCCCTTCGGCCCTTGGCGCGGGCGCTGCCGCCCTCTGCCGCGGCCGCTTTGTCTCCAAAGAGAAAATGGAACTGGCCGAGCGCATCTTTGAGACCGTCGGCCGCACCGTGACCGTGGATGAAAAGCATATGGACGCCGTCACCGGCCTCTCCGGCTCCGGCCCGGCTTACATCTACATCATCATCGAGGCCCTCGCTGAAGCGGGCGTCAAGGTTGGCCTGCCCCGCGACACAGCAACCCAGCTGGCAGCGCAAACCGCATTCGGCGCTGCCAAAATGGTGCTTGAAACCGGCTATCACCCCGCCCTGCTCAAAGACGCCGTCACCACACCCGCCGGCTGCACTATTGACGGCATCCTGGAGCTGGAAGAAGGTGGCCTGCGCGTCACCCTCATCAAAGCCGTGATGCGCGCCACTGAAAGAGCCAAACAACTCGCCGCCGGATAAGAGCGATTCGCAAGAGGGAACCAGGCATCGCAGGTCTCGATTCCGAGACCTGCGATGTTACAAACTTCAGCGCCGAAGAATTTCCTCACTAGCTCCACCCTCTGCCTGTTAACCTGCTGTCTTGTCCATCCAAAGACCAACCTGGCTCCCTGCCTACCTGCCTGAACTCGACGGGCTGCGCGGCCTTGCGATCTTGTGGGTCGTTCTCTACCACTGCAATCCGCGGCTGGTGGGAACCTGGATACACTACGTCAGCATCTGGGGATGGTCCGGCGTCATCCTCTTCTTCTTTCTCAGCGGATTTCTGATCACCTCCATCCTGCTGGGCTCGCGAGACAAGCCGCGTTACTTCCACAACTTCCACGCCCGCCGCGCGCTGCGCATCTGGCCCGTCTACATCCTCCTGCTCGCTGTCTGCTATCTCAACTCCGACTGGTTCATTGGCCCGCCCGTCTGGCAGGCCATCAAGGCCGCCCCCTGGCTGGCCTACATCTTCTTCGTCCAGAATCTCTTTCACCTTGCCATCCCCCCCGCCATTGGCCCCACCTGGGCGCTGGCCATTGAAGAGCAGTACTACTTCCTCTGGGCGCCGCTGGTCCGCTACCTCCGCCGCCCCTGGATGCTGGCCTCCGTCCTTGGAACCGTCCTGGTAGCTTCACCGCTGATGCGCCATGCCAACCTTCCCTGGATGACCCCCACCCACACCCTCATCCATCTCGACGGCATTGCTTTGGGCAGCCTGCTCGCCATTGGCTTTTACACCCTGCGCATCAGCCGCCGCGTGTGGCTCTGGATCGGCCTCGCCGCCTTCGTGCTCGGCATTGCTGCTGCGGCCACCATCGCCGGGGGCACCGCCTACCTCGACTCAGCCCTCGCCTTCGGCTTCGGCGGAGCGATACTGGCCCTCATCGCCTCCACAGGCACGCGCAATCCGGTCTGCTATCTGCTCCGCAAGGGCCCCATTGCCTTCTACGGCCGCATCAGCTACGGCGTCTATATGTGCCACATATCGGTCTTTATCTACTTCGGATGGTTCGATCTCCGCATGAACCCCTATGGCATTCCCGGCAATCTGGCCGTTGTGGCCCTCCGCTTGGCCGCCACCACCGCCGTGGCCGCCGCTCTCTGGTATGGCTTCGAGTCGCAAATCCTCAAGCTCAAGCGCCATTTCTAGACGCCCGTCGGGTAGCCGATGCATCATGGATTCGATCGGAAACGGGTCTCAATCGTTTCCCTTCGCGTCTCTTAAAACAAGGATTACTTTCATGCTGCCACTTCGCCTTGCTGCCATCTTCGTTTTTGCCTTGTTCCTTCCCATTTCATTGGCTACCGGTCAATCTGGTGCAAACTCCGCGCCGCAGGCCCCGCCGCTCTTCCACGCCGACGCCAACCTGGTGGTCGTGGATGTGGTTGTCACCGACCACGGCAACCCCGTCCATGGACTCGACCGCAAGCGGTTCCATATCTTCGATGATGGCCACGAGCAGTCCATCTCCGCCTTTGACGAGCATCAGCCCGCTATCGCCCCTGCGCCCGAGGCCACCGCCGCCCTGGCCGCCAAAATCGCCGCGCTCCCGCCCCATACCTACACAAATGTTCCCCTCTACCCTGAGGCCACCGCCGTCAACGTGCTGCTGCTCGACGGACTCAACACCCCCATGGCCAACCAGCAGGAAGCCCGCCGGCAGATGATCGATTACATGAGCAAGATCACGCCGGGCACTTCGCTGGCCATCTTTACTCTCTCCTCCCAACTGCGCATGGTCGAGGGATTCACAACCAATACCGCCGTGCTGGCCAAAGCGCTCAAGAGCAAATCCAGCATCGCAGGACCGTCCGTTGTGCTGGACTCCAAGAGCGAATCGGCACAGAGGGACATAGACGATGAGCTCTCAAGCATGGTCGATGGAAGCGCATCCGGCCCAAGCCCGGAAAGTGTCGCGGCTCTCGAGCAGTTCCAGACCGACCTGACCGCCACGCAAACTGACCTGCGCGTGCACATGACTCTCGACGCGATGCAGCAACTCGCCCGCTACCTCAGCGCCATTCCCGGCAGAAAAAACCTCATTTGGTTCTCCGGCTCGTTTCCAATTTCGCTTGACCCAGACTCCGAGCAGGCGCTGCCCTTCCTGGCCGTGCGCACCTATGCGGACGAGATCAAGAAAACCAGCGAGCTCATGGCCGCCGCGCGTGTGGCCGTATACCCCGTGGATGCCCGTGGAATGATGACGCAGTCTACCGCCGATGCGGCTTACTCGCCCAACGCTACCAGGGTCACCGTCAACAATGGCGGCAAAGTCGCAGTGCACATCGCCGCCATGAACGACTCCAACCTCGTGCACGACTATGAGACCTTCATGGTCCAGACCATGGAGCAGCACGGCTCCATGCAGCAGATTGCCCAGGAAACCGGGGGCGTGGCCACCATCAACAGCAACGACCTCAAGGATGCCGTGGCAAAGGCAGTCGAAAACGGTGCATGCTACTACTCCATCGCCTTTGTTCCCGGCGACAAGAAGTTCAATGGCCGCTATCACCGCCTGAGGATGGCCTTGGAGAGCGCCAACTACAAACTGGCCTACCGCAGCGGGTACTTCGTCGACGCCACCAACAAGCCCTCCGCCCACAACCCCGGCGTCAGCAACCTCATTTCCAGCGCCACCCTCCGCGGCGCGCCAGCCTCCACTCAAATCCTGTTCCGGGCGCAGGTCCTCTCCGCCAAAGACCCTGAGCTGAATGGCTTCAAGTTCCAGGAGGGTCCCGCCGGAGAAATGGCGGCCAGCCTGAAGGGCCCCACCCAGCGATACCTCGTCGGGTTGTTGGTGGACCCGCACGGCATCAATCTGAACGCCCTGCCCAATGGTGTCCGCCAGGCGCAACTGGAGTTCATTCTGGTGGCCTACGATGCCGAAGGCAAGCGCCTGAACTACGTGGATCGCAGCTACGCCATCAATATCAAGCCTGAGGAATTTGAGCAGCGAATGACAAACGGCATCCTGGCGCGGCTATCCATCGATCTGCCTGCCGGCCAGTCCTATCTCCGCATTGCCGTCCAGGACCTGAGCGCAAACCGCGCCGGATCGCTTGAAGTTCCTATTACCGTTGCGGCGAAGTAGCAGCCACTACCGCGGCCAGCGCCCCACAATAATGAACAGCGCCAGCAGGAACAGCGTCACCGCTGGCGCTGCAAACTCCTGGCGGCGAACATGATAAATCCCGGCCAGAACCATGATGAGCGCCAGCCCTGCGGCCGCTGAAATTACCAGCAAATGCTCGTGAGCCAGCCCCATTGGCAGCCAGCCGCCGGGCATCACCACTCCCATCGCTCCAGCAATCTCCGCCACGCCTATACATGCGGCCAGCCCCCGGGAGATCCCGGTAGGCCGCCCCTTCGAGCGCAACTCCAGCACATCCATTAACCTGTCATACGAAAAAAGCTTGCTGATTCCGGTAAATAGGAATGTAGCCGCAAGAACGATCTGTGCAATCCAAAGCAGGCTGTTCATCTTTCGCCTATCCCTTCCTGCACTGCTCTTTTGCTATCCATCAGGGGCTGTCCTGCCTTCTTTTTCATCCGATTGGACCTCCGATTCATTCCCCCTGTCAAGAGCGTTTGGATACATCGAAAAACAACACCTCTGGGCGAAAATGCTCGTAGCGGACCGTGTTCCACAAAGTGGACCGGCGTTTCATCTCACTGTGACTTCAATCACCCAAAGCTTTGGCCCGCGGCTGGTAGGCTTTTTGTGTCACCTAACCTCCCTTGCG
>Ga0316226_1001694_pt1 | contig 22755 bp, 11 predicted proteins | sample TBH18017metaG_FD_206009 | JGI IMG/M metagenome (GOLD analysis project Ga0316226, IMG submission 206009) | Freshwater microbial communities from Trout Bog Lake, Wisconsin, USA - TBH18017 | ecosystem: Environmental > Aquatic > Freshwater > Lake > Hypolimnion/Profundal zone | place: USA: Wisconsin...
CTCGACCTGGGCTTTCTGGGCGACACGGTACACTTGCTGCCGGCCCTCTGGCTGGTGCGGCAGGCCTATCCGCAGGCGGAACTGCACGTCACGGTCGCCGCACACATCACCTCGCTCATGGACTGCGTGCCGTGGGTCAACCGCGTCTGGGGTTACATGCGTTACCCGCGCCACGCCACGCTGCGGGAGAATATCCAGATGGTCGCGCGCCTGCGCCGCGAGAAGTTCGACGTGGTCATCAATCTCAACGGTTCCGACCGCTCCAGCTGGCTGACCTTGCTAAGCGGCGCGGCCGAACGGCTGGGCCGGTTGCCCGACGACGGCGGTCCGCCGTTCTGGAAAAGGATGTTCACCGCGCACGTCGCCCATCCCTTTTCCGGCGAGCCGGTTTATTTGCAACGCTGCCACTGTCTGCAAAAAGCGGGTTTTCCGTTCACCGCTCCGAAATTCCACGCGCAAGTGGATCCGGCGGGACTGGTGGCCGCGGACATTTCCGCAACCGATGCTTATTTTCATCTCAGCCCATTCACCACGGCGGAGGCCAAAGAATTGCCGCCCGCACAACTTGCCGAATTGATCGCCGCGCTGGGCGAAAAATTCCCGGACAAGAAGCTGGCGATTTCGTGCGCGCCGACGCCGCGGGAACGGGAAAAGCTGAAGGCGCTGCTCGCCCTGCTGCCGCGCCGACCGTGGCGCGTGTTCGCCGGCAATCTGAACTTGCTGCAGCTTGCCGCCGTCATCCAGCACAGCGCGGTACACTTCTGCGGGGACACCGGGCCGTTTCATCTGGCAGTGATGACCAACACGCCGTGCGTCGCCTGGTTCTGGCCCAATCCCGGCCTGCGCCAATGGCTGCCCGCATCCGGACCGTATCGCATTGTTATTGGCACCCAGCCGCCGGGCGCGCGGTATCTGGAAAACATTGCCACGGCGGAGCTCGTGGCCGCCGCCCGAACCCTTTTACCATCCGCCTGAGTTATCAGCGGCCACCATCATCCCCCCGGGCGGTAAGCCTGGGCAAGTGGTTCGCTGCTGCCAGCGTCAGCGCTGCTTGTTATTTGCAGCCACTTAAACTATGCTGTCCATGGTTTTGGAAGGGCGGAGAATCGCTCCCGGCGCAAGCCGGGGGAGGAAAGTCCGAACTCCACAGGGCGCGACGCCGCGTAACCCGGTCGCTGCGATCGGGATACACGCGGGCGGCAGGCTTCAAGGCTTGCCGACGGACAGTGCCACAGAAAACAGACAGCCTCGCCGTTGCTCTCGCGAGCGATGGCGTGGTGATGGTGAAAAGGTGCGGTAAGAGCGCACCGCGTGAAGCGCAAGCGACACGGCACGGAAAACCCCGTCGGGTGCAAGACCAAATAGGGAATCCACGGAACGGCCCGTTCCAGCGCCGCGAAAGCGGACGGATTCCGGGTATCGGTCGCTAAGACAAATGATTCTCTCCGCCGCAAGGCGCAGACAAAATTCGGCTTACAGCCTTTCCAAAACCATTATTTCTTGATTCCCCGCGCGGTGTCGGGCGCGGTGTACTTCGTGGGCGTCCAAAACAACGGCGCGCTCAAATTTCCCAAGCGGTTCACGGCGCGCAGCGCGAGGGCGTCGGGACTGAGGTTGTCCACATAAGCCTCGGTGCGCGGTCCGGGAATGATCCGCGTCGTCCAGGCGCCATTGGTGCGGACTTGCAGCAGCCACCAACCGGCTGGCCAGTTGGGGTTGGCTCGCCAAACAACATGGGCGGATTTGCCCTGGAAATAAACGGACAATTTTGCGGGCGGCGGAGAAGTGAAGTTAAGCCAGAGGCTGGTGGGAACGAGCGCCGGAGGCGAGTATTGCGCGCCCACGGCGGCGGCCAGCGCGGGGTTGTCCAGCACGCTGCGCAAATGATAATGCACCGCTCCCGGATCATTTTTTTGCCGGAGGAGCTGAATCTGATGGGGAATTTCCGCAGTCAAAAACTTCGTGCCGACGTTGGAGTCGGCGAGCGCGGGCCAGACGTGGCGGCCTTTCACATTTTGCGCGCGCCACCAGTCGAACAGCAGCGGAAAACTCTGCTCCGGCGACGCCACTGCCCAGTAAAGCTGTGGCGCAAGATAATCCACCCAGCCGACGGCCAGCCATTTACGGGAATCGGCGTAGATTTTTTCGTAGGCATCCAGGCCCGCGATCGGCGGCGGGTTTTTGGGCCGCCAGATGCCAAAGGGACTGACGCCAAACTGGACCCAGGGTTTGGCCGTCTTGATGGATTGCGAGAGCTTGAAGATAAACCGGTTGATGTTGTCGCGGCGCCAGTCGGCCCGGCTCAAACCGCTGGCCGCCCCAAACCGTGCCCAACTGACGTCATCGGGGAAATCACGATATACCCCGAGGGTATCCTTTTGCGGATACGGATAAAAATAATCATCAATGACCACGCCATCCACGTCGTAGCGTTTGACCACGTCTAGCATTACGGCCAGTGCGCGGGCCTGCGCCGGCGGTTCCCCGGGGTCCAGCACCGTCTGGTCGCCGTAATGCCGGACCAATTCGGGCAGCAGGCGGGTGATATGATTGGGGGCTGGCGGCGATTTGGCGAGCGGATGGCCGGCGCGGAAGGGGTTGAACCACGCATGCAATTCCAGTCCGCGCTGGTGGGCCCCGGTTACGGCGAAGGCGAGCGGGTCATAAAACGGTTCGGGCGCGCGGCCTTGCGTGCCCGTGAGGTATTCGGACCACGGCTCAATGGTCGAGGCGTAAAGCGCGTCGCTCACGGTGCGCACTTGGAAAAAAACGGCGTTGAAATGCAACTGCGCCGCGCGATCCAGCAGCGAGTTCAATTCTGCCTGTTGTTGCGCCACGGGCAGTCCGGGCTTGGACGGCCAGTCGATGTTGGCCACGGTGGCGATCCACGCGGCCCGGAATTCACGGGCGGGCGGGGGCGGAACAATTGGTTGGACGGCCGTTTTTTCCTCCGCCGCGAACACGTTGCCGCACAGCGCCAGGAACAGCAGGACATACCAGAAATCTGAAAGCCGATTGCTCAAAATCCGAAGGAAAGCCGAAATGTTAGCCACAGATGGACACAGGTGGACACAGATAAAAGACCAACCTAGCGCGGCGGCCGTAGCCGCCGACGGGAGGCGAACCGTTGGGGTACATTCACCTGTCCGCCTCTCAAGAAACACCTGCTGGAAGTGGTTGATTTTGCACAAGTTCGAGTCATGTCGGATCGCGACGGTCAGCGGATTGCCAATCCGCGATACAGCCGACTGCCAGTCGGCGCTACATCGTGGCCGCACCGCCATCATTTCTTCCTGTATCGGCGCCCAGAGGGGGGCCATGCGCTCAAGAAACACCTGCTCACATGGCTGCTCGTTTTTCCGTCCCACAGGGACGAAATGACAATAGCCCGCAGTTTCAACTGCCGGTGGCGTGCGGCCAACCCCATTCGCCCCGCAGGGGCGGCGGAACCGGTCCAAATCCAAACTGCCAACTGCTTGGGCCAGAACGAATCTCAGGAGTGGTTCAGGGCTTCGCATTCCAGATGGCCAGGATATCCGGCGATCCCTGGCTGCGGATCCCGTTGTCAGTGAGGATGTCATCGGTGGCGGCGAGCATTTCCTTACGCGGAAAAACACACGTTTCCGAGGCATTGCTGTCAAACGCGAGCACGATGAACTCGTCCTTGGAATCACGGATTAATTGCACCAAGTGGCGGAGGTTTTTGACCGCGAGACCATTGACGGATTTGACAACTTGGGCGGAAGCCGGCGAATAGCCTTTGACCAGCGCGTGCGGGAAGAACGGCGAGGAAACCACGACCAGACGCTCGTCCGCAAAGGCCGGGGCTTCATACAGGCGCTTGAGCAGGGGACTGCCGGTGTAGGTCAGCATTCGCACAAACCGCTCGCTGTATTCGCCGCTGAGAAGCGAACGGACAAATTCCTTGGTGACATCGGAAAAGACCACCGGCCCGCAGATGAAATAGGACGGATACGCCGTTTCCAAATCGGGAATGGCCTGCGGCCGCTGGCTCAACACCGGCACTTGCACGGCCAGTTCTTTTCCCTCGCGAACAATCGTGAGGGGCACTTTGCCGGCTTTCGTCACTTGCTGGACCCGATAGGTGAAGAGGACTCGGAGATTATCGCCGAGTTTGATCATGCCCTGGTCATCCACGCGCGCGTCCCCAATCCGGGTGATGACATCCCATTCCTTCAGCGGATAAGCCGCCTCGCGGCTGACGGGTTTGTGGACCACCATGCCGCTAACCGATTTATCGAGCTTCAAGAATTGGCGCAGGGCCGGGTTTTCCAAAGTTTGGAGATCGTCAAACAGCGCCGGTTTGCCGTCGTAATGGCCGTCCGCGATGTCCTGCAGGAAAACTTCGATTTCTTCGACCGGGATGATGTAGCCGATGTTTTCCGACTGGCCGAGATGGCTGAACGCCAGGCCAATCATCCTGTCCCCGACCACCGCCGGACCACCGCTGTTGCCGGGATTGATGGCGGCGTCAATCTGAATGCGCAAGCCGCTGACGGAGTAGTTGTAACTTGCGAATTCAATGCGTGAAACAATGCCCTTGGTGATGGAAAGGTTGTTGCCGCCTTCGGGATAGCCGTAAGCCATCACCGGGGCCTTGATTTCGGGGAGGCTGGCGCTCATGGCCAATGCCGGATGCGCATCAAAAAAGCTCTCGTCGTCCAGCTTGAGTACGGCCAAATCAATGCCCGGAGCGATGAATTCCACCGTGGCCGCCAATTTGTCGCCTGCCTGATTGGCCTGGATCTGTATCTGGCTGGCGTAATTGACCACGTGGGCATTGGTCAAAATGCGCCGGCCTTGGATCACCACGCCGGTGCCGGTCGCGTCTGAAGGCGAGCCTTTCGTCCACGGGTGGTAGGGATCGGGGAAGCGCATGGTGGAAAAGATCTTCACCACGGAATTTTCCACGCCGGCGGCGGCAGCCGGCGTGGCCACGCCGGGCGAATTCGTGATTTGGGCGGGGGCCTTGAACCCCGCGCTGGAGAGAATGAGGACCGCTGAGGCAAGGATTCGGGCCGCTGGACGCATGTTCATATCCGTCAAACTAGATAAACCGGGGTGCGGTGCAACACAAAATGGGCGATGATTTTAATTTGGCTTCGGAGCGCGGGTCTGGGAGCCGCAGCGGCGTCCATCCTTCAATGCGCGTCCGTAGGGTCGCAACGGCCTGCTCTTGGGCGAAAGTTGCTGCGGGTCGCAGACCCGCGCTCCGCAAACCAGATCACCGCCACGATTGGGACCAAATTGACAAAGGGGGGCGGATTTGGTTGAATTAAGCCGTTGCACCCTACAACTGAATGAATGTTTTTCGTTTGGCGAAAGACGTGGTAATTGGCCGGGCGCGGAACCTCTCCGACCGCCGGATTTTTCACCACATGTCGCTTGTGGCGCTGCTTGCCTGGGTGGGGCTGGGCGCGGACGGCTTGTCCTCGGCGTGCTATGGCCCGGAGGAGGCGTTTTTGGCCTTAAAAACCCCCGCCGGTTTGAGCTTATCGTGCTTGAGCCTGTTTGTGGCACTCGGGACAGTGCTAACGATCGTCATCATCTGCATCAGCTATTCGCAAATCATCGAAGCGTTTCCCAGCGGCGGCGGCGGTTACTTGGTGGCCAGCAAGCTGCTGTCCCCCACGATGGGCGTGGTTTCCGGTTGCGCGCTCATCGGCGATTACATCCTGACCATCGCCTTGAGCGTGGCCAGCGGCGCGGATGCCATCTTCAGCATGTTGCCGGGAGGGTGGCAGCCATGGAAGTTGATATTTTCTATCGGTCTGGTCGTGTTTCTCTCACTGTTGAATCTGCGAGGTGCCAAGGAATCCGTCGTACTCTGGGTTCCCGTGTTTTTCATTTTCGTCTTGAGCTACACGTTTGCGATCATTTGGGCGATTTCCGCTCATTTTGGCGATCTGCCGGACATCACCCACGGAGTGGCTAGCGACGTGCGGTCGGGTGCGGCGCAAGTCGGATGGCTGGGGTTGGTCGCGGTGGTGCTGCGCGCCTACAGCCTTGGCGCGGGCACCTACACCGGCATCGAAGCCGTGAGCAACGGACTGAACACCCTGCGCGAACCGCGCGTACAAACCGGCAAGCGCACGATGGTCTATATGGCCACCTCGCTGTCGTTTGTGGTGGGCGGACTGCTGCTGGCTTACCTGCTGTATCATGTAACGCCAGTAAAGGACAAAACGCTGAACGCCGTGTTGTTTGAAAAAATCACCGCCGCGTGGCCGCCGGCCGCAGCCCGGAGCTTCGTCATCGCCGCGATGGCCTCCTCCGGCGCACTGCTGATCATCGCCGCGCAGACGGGCTTCTTCGGCGGCCCGCGCGTGCTGGCAAACATGGCGGTGGACCGCTGGATGCCCACGCGGTTTGCCACGTTGAGCGATCGGTTGGTCACGCAAAACGGCGTATTACTCATGGGTGGCGTCGCCGTGGTGCTGTTATGGTCCACCAAGGGCTCCGTGGACATGCTTGTGGTGCTCTACAGTATCAACGTCTTCATCACGTTCAGCCTTTCGCAATTGGGCATGGTCCGCCACTGGTGGCTCGAGCGCGCCAGGGAACCGAAATGGCGGCGAAGGATTCTCATCAATGGCGTCGGCTTGCTGCTCACTGGTGGGATCTTGATTTCGCTCTGCGTCGTCAAGTTCTTTGAGGGCGGCTGGATGACGCTGCTAGTCACCGGCGTTTTGATCGGGTTGTCGTTCTGGGTGAAAAGCCATTACCTGGGCACCCAGAAAAAACTGCACCGGCTTAATGAATTGGTGGCGGCGGCGCTGGCGGACGACGCCCTGACCGTGGTGGAAAGGCCGGCGCCGCCGTGCGATGCCAACGCACGCACCGCGGTGTTTTTGGTGAATGGATTCAACGGCCTGGGCCTGCACACGTTACTGGCGGTGGTGCGGATGTTCCCGAAAGTCTATCACAATTTCGTGTTTGTGCAGGTGGGGGTGCTGGACGCCGGCAATTTCAAGGGCGCGGCGGAGGTGGAGAACCTCCGTGAACACTCGCGCCTGGAGGTGGAGCGGTATGTGGGCTACATGAGCCGGCGCGGATTTTATTCGGAGTCGTACTACGCCCTGGGCACGGATATCGTGGATGAGGCGGCGAAATTATCCGAGCGCATCGCCGCGAAATATCCGCAGGCGCAGTTCTTTGCCGGGCAGTTGGTGTTCAAGGACGAAAGACTGATCACGCGCTGGCTGCACAATCACACGGTTTTTGAATTGCAGCGCCGGCTGTATCAAAACGGCCGGCCGATGCTCATTTTGCCGATCATGGTGTGAATCAAGTCGGGTTCTGATGTGCAATCGGTTCGGGCGCCGGGGATTGGGCACCGGTTGCCAATCCATCAGTCGATTCCCCATAAAGTTCCGCAAATCTTTCCAGCAACCGCGCGCCGGCACTCTTGACCCGTTCGGCGGTTGCCAAGACCTCCGTGTGCGAGAGTTTTCCCGGACCGCAGCCCGCGGCCAGGTTGGTGATGCAGGAAATTGCCGCCACCCGCATGCCACATTGCCGCGCCACCACCGCTTCCGGCACGGTGCTCATCCCCACGGCGTCAGCCCCGAGCCGGGCGAAGGCCCGGATTTCCGCCGGCGTTTCATAGCTCGGCCCGCTCACGGCCAGATATACCCCGCGTCGCAGCTTGAGCCGGGCAGCTTTGCCGGCGGCCTCTAGCAGCTCGCGCAGCCCCGCATCGTAGGTGTCGGTCAAGTCCACGAATTGCGGCCGCCCCTGAATTGCCGGCCCCCGCAAAGGATTGGCGCCCATCAAATTAATATGGTCAGTCAGCACCATGAAATCGCCGGGTCGAAAGCCCGGGCGCAAGCCGCCCGCGGCATTGGTCAGCAGCAGGTCACGCACGCCAAACGCCGCCAGCGCACGCACCGCAAACGTCACCCGATCCATCGGCAGCCCCTCGTAGAAATGCACCCTCCCGCTCAATACCAGCGCCGGAGTCTTGCCGAAATGGCCGAAATAAATCTCGCCCGCGTGGCCGCTGACGGAAGGTTGGGGAAAACCGGGGATGCCAGCGCAGGCAATGTTGCGGTCCACGCGCAACGCGGCCAGCGCGGGCTGAAAGCCGCTGCCTAAAATGATGCCAAGCCGCGGCCGCAGCGCGGACATTTGCTTCAGCCGCACGGCGGCGGCCTCGGGAGTAGGTGTATCCATCCGCCGCCAGTCTAAACTGCACCCGGCATCTGCCAAGCCCGTTTTCCGGTGGCACCGATTAACTTGTCAGCCAGTCATGCAGGCGGTATTTTGCTCCGCGTGCGGCTCCCGTAGCTCAAATGGATAGAGCAGCGGATTTCTAATCCGCGGATCTGGGTTCGATTCCCGGCGGGGGTACCAAAGCCAGGGCGGGGGTAGATCCCGTTGGAATGGCGGACGTGGTTTGCACTGTCGCAAGCCCAAGATTGTGGCCGGCAGCATTTTGATGCGATGGTGTAAATCGTCATGCTGTAAAGCGTCACTTTTCCCCAACGCTGAGCCTCATTTGCTTGCTAGCCGCTCCCGGAACCACCAGATGCAGCACCTTGCCATTTTCAGAATCGGTGACGGAATCCATGCCGGCGACGACGGTGGAAGACGACTGGCAGGTGAGCGTCACCGGACCCACATCGTTTTGCCGGGAACTGGCGACGCGGGGCGCCAGGGCGAGATTAAACTTGGCGTCGTCTTTTCCCCGATTGGTCAGCGTCCACACCATTTCTTTTTCCCCGAACTTGAATTGCAGCGTGACGTCATTATCGCTGCATGAAAGCAGGTCCGGGCCCAGTTCCTGAATGGCGGCCAATGACCGCGAGCCAAAGCCAAACGGCAGGCTGCTGCCACCCGCCAGGCCGGGCGCATTGGAGATAAACTGCGCCCCTTGAATAACCAGGCTGGTGATCGTGCCGTCTCCGGCGATGGTGATCTTGTAGTTTGAAGTGGTCACTTGATGACTGACCGGCACCTTCTGCACTTCCACATTGGCATAGGGCAGGGTATCCGTTCGGAAGGGCGCCGCCGGGAGACCGGATTTATCCGTCAAGGTGGAGTTGGGCACGCCGGCCCAAGCGTAGCGGACATATTTCGGAGCGGGAACTTGATCGGATTGAACCACGACCGTGTCGCCGTCAATGTTCGCGTCCGCAAAGCGGAAGACACCATCGTCGCCCGCCAGCGCAAAACCGCGAACCCCGTCCGCGGAACTGCTGGCCAAGCCATCACCGCCAGCGTCGAAACTGACGCGCATGGTGGCGCCCTCAATTTGCGCGGTTTTGAATAATGGTCCTTGGGCGAGAATCGGTTCTCCGTAAGCATCGCGGCGAACCAGGAGCGCCGCACGGCGGCCGATCTCCAGCTTTTGCGAGGGATGGAGGTTGAAGCCGTCGGTGGTATTGATGGCGACCACCAGGGAGGTGTGCGGGGTGGAGTGGACCAGGGCCGCCTGGGCTTCGCGCTGCCATTGCCAGTAAAAGCCATCCCATTGGTTCGCATAATCCGGAAGTTGCACGATGAAAAACGGGAGGTCGGGAGAGGCAAATTGCGCGCGCCATTTGTGGACCATGGTGGCGAGCAGACGCGGGTAGGTGTCGGGATGCCCGGAGTTGCTTTCACCTTGATACCAGATGACGCCCTTGATGGGGAATTTACCCAGGGGCGCGATCATGGCGTTGTAGAGCATGGAAGGTTTGATACCGAACATGGAGTCGTGGAGCTCTTTGAAATCAAAACCGGCGAGGGCCGTCTGGGGAATCCAGCCCTCACACATGGTGCCGCCAAACGAACTGTCAATCACGCCGATGGGAACCCTGGCCATCGTTGGATCTTTGGCCAGCTCGCGGGCGAAGAAATAACCGACGGCGGAAAAAGGCCGGGCCGATTCCTGCGTGCAGAGCCGCCATTGGATGTCGGCAGATGATTGGACTTCTGGCTTCCATCCCTTGGCCACGGAACATAAGCGGATGCCAGGGCTGTCGGTACGCGCGGTGGCCTGTTCAGCGGCCGCACATTCTCTGACGGGCATTTGCATGTTGGATTGGCCAGAGCAAAGCCAGACATCACCAAACAGGACATCGTTGACCGTGGCCGTATTGCCGCCGGAAGAAACGGTGAGGCGGAAGGGGCCTCCGGCAGGCAAGGGCTGCAAATAGGTCGCCCAGCGCCCATCAACCCCAACCGTGGCGGAAGCAGTTTGATCTGCGAGGCCAACCTTGACGGTGGCATTTGCATCACCCGTGCCCCAGATGCAGATTTGCCGGTCGCGCTGCAGCACCATGTGGTCGGCAAAAACTGACGCCAATTTCACACCGGCATGTGAAGTCATCAGGCTGACCAGCAACAGGATGATGGTTGCGATCGCAGGTACGCGGCCACGCGCTTTTGTCACTGGCCGTGTCTTCGAGCCCGGGTGAACAGGTTGGTTTTCGGCCGGGTTCGTTAGTTGGTGCTGAGACAACGTTGAGCGTATTTGTTGGTTTGACATTTTCCCTTGCCGGCCCAGGACTATTCCCCGGCAGCGACCTTCATCTTCTTAATCCATTCGTCAGCGGAGTGGCCTTCGGAAAGTGAGGTGATCTTGAACCGACCGAGGTCGGCGATGAAGGGATCCAGCCGGTCGCGGAAGGCTTCCCGCTCCGCGGTCGTGGCATGCTTGCCGGGGACGTGGCTCGCCACTTCCAAGTAGCGAAGGCTCATGCGTGCCTCTTGGACCCGGTTTCTTATCTCCGCGTTATCAGCCGCAGCCTCGGCGTGCTCAAAGAGCTCGCCGGCCGACTTGACCAACTCGGGGCTGAAGAGGAGGGAAGTGGGCGGATCGTAGAGGTGGAGGTGGATGTCGGGCTGCTGCAACCGGTCGTGGAAGAGCCGAAGGTAAGCGTAGATGTCCGCGCCAGCCTTGCCGTAGTAGCCGTCGCAGAAATCACGGACCAGCAGCCACACGTCTTGGCGCGGATTCCAGAAGAGATGGGCCAGCACCCAAGTGCGCATGGCGTGCAGTTCACCATTCCCCTGATAATCTCCCTCGCAAAACATCCCAGAAACGCCGTTAGACCGGTAATAATCCATGTCGGCGCCCAACTCATCCCAATCGGGATAAGGCTGGAGGTAGTGGGCAAAGTTGGTGATGTAGTGCCAGATCTGCAGGTGGCCTGGAGCGACCTTGCGCCAAGCCAGAAGCGCTTCATCGGACTTATTGTTTTGCGGGTCGCTGGCCAGCGGATGGCCGTCGCAGGCGTAAATGGGAGCCAGGCAGACGAGCACGTTGTCATTTGGCGCGACCGTCCCGGAAGTCGGCGCTTTTTCGGTGTACTGGTAGGCCAGCGTTTCGACCCAGATCTTCCGATCCGGCAGAGCGGTTTGGACCGCCGCAGCGACGCGGTTCACAAAGTTGAGCAGCGTTCCGGCCGGGGAACCAAACTTCGCATCCGCGGCGCGGCAGGCGTCGCACTGGCAGTTGCCACGCACGGCATCATTGGGCGAAAGGCCCAAGGTCAATTCCTTTGGATTGGCTTTAGCCTCCGCCACCAAGGCATCTACGACCACCTTGAAAACACCGGGACTGCTCAGGCAGAGTTGGGAGTCCGGCGAGGATTTGCGTTTGCCGTCCACCAGGCTGTAATAATCCGGGTGATCGGCAAAATAGTGGCTGGGCGGGACCAGTGCGTAAAAGTTTTCAGCGCCATTGAAAAGCCGATTGATGCCGCCCAAATCGGCCTGATCAGGCATGCTCACGCCGTTCAGCTTGAGATGCGCGTCCCACCGGGCATTCCCGAAAACGATGGCCTCGTCCGTATCCCGATAGCCAAAGGCAGGGGTCTGCGTCTCATTCAATTTCGGAACGCGCACGATGGCCTGGGGTGGCAGGACGGTAACATCCGGCGCATACCAACGGGCACCCAATTGGCCTTCAAGAAACGAGTACACGCCATAGAGCGTTCCGCGGTCGTCGGGTCCGGCCAGGAAGAGATTGCGCCGGTCCGTACGAATCACAAAGGCTTCCGGAAGGAGGCTATCCAGCCGCACCTTTCCAAAGCCCGAGGGAAGAAACGGACTTGTGCCCACGAAGATCGCGGGGCCGCGAGGCTTTTCGCTCATCACCGGAAACACCGCACCAGAGATTTGCTTCAGGGCGTCAGCGAGTTCTTCTGCCGCATGCCTTACGGCTGGGCTGGCGTTTGAAGCGATGATAATACTGTAACTGCTCTGCCCGTGATCTGCCAAAACCAGTCCAGCCGCCGAAGCGGAGGTCGTCAGGCACAGCAGGAGAAAAGCACCAGCGAGGAGTGACGTGCCACAAAGATGGAACTCCTTCATAACGGTGGAAATGTCCATGTCAATCAGCCTTTCAGAGATTGTTTGATTGCTTCCGGCAAGTTCAGATTGTTGATCCATTTCGAAGCGGCGGACGGGTCGGATTTCAGCCATTGCCGGGCCACCTGGAGCTGATATTTTTGCCGTTTGGTTTCATCAGTCACAGCTTGGGTCCACTGGGCTGCGTAATCGGGATATTTCGCCACGGCCCCCTCGAGGAAGGCGCTGACCATTGGCTCGCTGGCAGTTGCCGCCGGCAAAGTCGCCAGCCATTTGGCCACTGCCGCCGGTTCGGATTGAGACCACGTCTTGATGACCGCCTGCGCCGATTCTGGCTGAGCATTGGTTTCGGAAAAGGCACACAGCCAGTTGAGAGCTGTTTCTGGGTCGGCCGGAGTCCAAACGGAAAGCAACCCCTTGATGGCCGCTTTCTGGTCATCGCCCGCGGGCATCGCGGCGATGTATTTTGCCGCCGGATCCAGGTGGAGCAGATCGCAACTGCGGGCGGCTTGCTCTAAACTGCTTTGACGCGAGACCGCATCGGACAACTGCTGGAGCAACTCCATCGCTCCTGGCAAGTCGCGAATGGCCATTTGGCGGCAGGCGGCAGTCAGATACCGGGTTTGGGCTTCGCCTGCCGGCAACCCGAGGGCATAAGTGGCCATGCCTTTTGGATCGCTTTGCCCCCAGGATTCCGACAGCGCTGAAAATGCCGCTTCCCGCGCGGTGTCATCCTTCAGGCTGCGCGCCCATTCCACCGCGTTGGCAACATCGACCTTGGCCAAGGAACTGGCAAGGCCTTGGACCAGGTTCGTCGTCGGTTGAGTGGTGGTGAGCAGGGCGCAAAATTTCGCGGACAATCGGGGCACATTCGTTTCCGTGGAACTCGCCAAAGCAAGCAGCACCGCATCCTTTTTCTCCCCATCCGGCAGGCTGGCGACCCAATTCGTGGCGGCAGGCAAATCATGTTGGGCCCACGCGCCGGCAATTACACCCAACGCATCGCCGGATAACTCGGAATGCGCATTGGCAAACTGGCTGGCCGCCAGCGGATCTTTACGCGCCCAGTTGGCCACGACTTGATCAAACGCGGCGATCCGCTCGGCCTCGGATGACAGCGAGGATGCCCAGGCCATGACCGCCGGTGGGTCGGTGTCGGCCCAGCGCTGGCACAAATCTGCCATGGCAACCTGCCGAAAATCGCCCGCCGGAAGGTTGGTGACAAATTCCGCCGCGGACGCCGGATTTTTCTCAATCCGCCGGCTCAGCACGACTTTCCATGCCCTTTCTTTGGCCATGCCCTCGGGCAACTGCTGGCAGGCCGTCGTGGCGGCTTCCAGATCTTTCCCCGCCCAGTCCTTGAACAAGCCGGCAATCACCGTGGTTCGCCGGGGTCCTGGCGGCAGGGATTCGGCCAGCGCCAAGGCCTTGGGAACATCCATTTTTGCCTGTTCCCCAATGCAGAATTCCATCGCCTGGTCCCGGGCTTCAGAGTCTGGCTGGGCTTTCACCCAGTTCCAAGCCACATCCGGCGCTTGGTCCACCCAGGCGGTCATGATGGCAGACAAAATTTTGGCATCGGCATCATGTCCGGGAATCTGTTCCCGCTGCTCGATCGCCTGCACCGGGTTGGCGCCGGCCCAGCGCTGGAAAAGCAACGCATAGCACCTTTCGCCGGGCGCTGGTTTCAAATCGTTCAAGCGGGCCAGTGTGTTAGTAGGATTGTCAGCGGCCACCGCGGGAATGGTCTGCTCCAGAGCGCGCAGCCGGGAATCTGCGTCGGTCAATTGGCAACTCCAATCGAAGGCCGCCGGCAAATTCGTCTTCATCCAGAAGTCCAGCAACCGCTCTTGAAAATGGCTGCGTTGCCGGGCATCCGAAATGACCGCCGCTGCGCTCAGTGTTTCGGGAATTTCCTCCAGCGGAATGCGGGCCGCAAGTTCCTCGAGGCTGCGCCGCCGATTCTCGTCCAGTCCGGCTCCGCCGACTTCTTGCAGCGCCTGCTTGATCTGCTCCCGGTTCAGGGTGCCCGATGCGAGACCGGACTCTCTGGCCTCCACCGCTGGAGCCTTGGCCAGGGCTTGGATGGCAAGTTTACGTTGCCGCATAGCAATGCTGGCTGCCAGCAATGCGAGTACCGCCAGGAGCGCCATAACTTTGGTAAGGCGCCGCGCAGCCTGGCTTCTATGTTGTATTTCCTGAACTTGATCTTGGGCTGCGCGCGCTTGCAGTTGGGCTGCCTGAAGCTGGCTCTGCGCGTCGCGGGTCTGGGTTTGTAATTCCTGAACTTGATCTTGAGCTGCGCGCGCCTGCTGTTGAGCGGCCTGGATCTGGCCCTGCGCGTCACGAGCCCGGTCTTGTAATTCCAGGACTTGTGCTTCCGCCGTGCGCGCCTGCAGTTGGGCAGCCTGAAGCTGATTTTGTGCGTCGCGGGATTGGTCTTCCAATTGCCGAACTTTGTCTTGGGCTGCACGGGCTTGCTGTTGGGCTGCCTCCATCTGACTCTGCGCATCGCAAGCCCGGTTTTGCAATTCCAGGACTTGCGCTTCCGCCGCGCGCGCCTGCTGTTGGGCAGCCTGTATCTGATTTTGCGCGTCGCGGGATTGGTTTTCTAATTGCAGAACCTGGGTTTGGGCTGCGCGAGCTTGCTGCTGCGTGGCCTGCATCTGGTGCTGCGCGTCGCGAGCCAGGTCTTCTAATTCCGGGATTTTCTGCTGCGCGGCCTGGAATTGATTGCGCGCTTCCGCAACCTGGTCCTGAGCCTCCCGCGCCTGCTGCTGCGCTTCCAGCACTTTGCTTTCGATTGCCCGGACCTGGCTGCGAGCCTCCTCGAATTGACTTTGCGCGGCCCGGGCCATTTCTTGCGCTTCCTGAATCTGGCTTTTAGCGTCTTGCGGCAGGTTTTGCACTTCCAAGAGTTTGTTCTGCGCTTCGCGGACCTGATTCCGAGCGACTTCAAGTTGGTTCTGTGTTTCCTGCGCCTGCTGCTGTGTTTCCAGCACTCTGCTTTCGGCAGCCTGCGCCCGCTGGCGGGCTTCCGCCACTTCGCCCAGAGCTTCCCGGGCCTGATTTTGAGCTTCGAGGATTTTGCTCTGCGCTGCCTGCGCTTCCTTTTGCAATTCCTGGATTTGCGCCGCCTGCGTCTGGCTTTCCGCTTCGTGCGGCAGGTTTTGCATTGCCAAGATCTGGTCGTGCGCCTCGCGGACTTGATTCCGGGCAACCTCGAGTTGGGTCTGCGTTTCCCGAACCTGCTGCTCCGTTTCCAGCACTTTGCTTTCGGCGGCCTGCGCACGGTTGCGAGCTTCCGCCACTTCGTCCAGAGCTTCCCGGGCCTGATTTTGCGCGGCGAAGACTTGGCTTTGCGCTTCCTGTGCTTGCTTCCGAAGTTCCTGGATTTGCGTTTCCAACTCGGTGTTTTGCGCTTCCGGGGCCGGGTTCCGGGCTTCCTTATCCTTAATTTGGCGTCGGGCTTCCCGGGCTAGAATTTGGGCCTCGGCAAAGCGGCGTCTGCGTTCGCGCACCCATAGCCCATTGAATCCCACGCCGATCAATCCGGCGATCAGTTGGATTTTGGCGGTTTCCAGTTCGATTTCTCCGTCCTGCTGATCTTGTGTCAGAATTTCCCGTTTGGCATCCCCCTGCCGGGCGTCCGCAAAAATGGATCTCCGATCCTGGCGGGAGGTGTCGAGCGTGCCATCCGGCTTCACCGGATGACGCAACGCCGGCACAAAGCATTCTTCATCCGGTGAAATGCCAGACCGGTTGCCATCGCTGGCATTGGGTTCTCCGGCGATGACGATCGGCAAAATACGATTGCCGCGCCCGAGCTGTTTGAAATAACGCACGGCCTCATTGACGTACAGGCTTTTGGCCGAACGGGGCGAACAGATTACGATCAGGCATTTTGATTGCTCCAAAGCCTTGCGCGTGTGCTCGCTCAGACCGGCATTCCCGGGCTGCTCCTCCTGATCCTGGAAAATAGGGTCAATCCGCGCCGGAATGATTTCCGCGCGGGCATTGATCTGGCCGGTAAATTCAGCCGGAATGGGAAAAGTCTTCAGCGCGTCGTGCAACCAATCGCCCCAGCGCAGGCAGCACACCTCCGGCGCGTCCGGACGGTGCTCGCAATTGTCCTGCCCGCTATAGCCAAGAAATGCCCAATATGTAAATTCGTTTTCGGTCATACAGACTCGGCTGATATTACAGCATAAAGACTTGGACCCAGGAAAGAAAAATGGCCGGCATCATCAGCCAGTGAACCGCCATGAATCTCTTGGCGCAGGCGTCCCGCCTGCGGGTTCGGGTATACGCCGTATCTGGCCATCAATAACCGGGGCAACGATGGCACCGGACAGGGCTGGGCCGCCGGATTCAGCGTGATGTATAATTGCCGGGTGCCGCAATTCCAGTTGGAGCAGCCGGCCACCACGACGAATCATTACAATTGGACCATCGGCGGTCTGGGCTCGGCCTATGCCTATAGCGACAAGGGCATTTACGACACTTTGGGCAGCATGGTCAGCCCGCACAGTTTGTACCTCAAACAATTGCGGGAGCGCTTGGGCGGGGCCGCGGTGGAAAATATCGGCTACCCGTTGTTTACCATGGCCAGCTCGCCGGCCTCGCAGATCCTGGCCCCCGGCACGAATGCGGCATTTGCCGTGACGATCGGCGATCCAACCTTGCTGGGCGCCAGCGTGGCCTTGGGCGTGAGCGGATTGCCCGCCAACCTGAACGCGAGCTTCAATACGAATGCGGTGGTGGGAGCGGGCGGCGCCACCCTTACGGGGAGCGCCTCCGGCCCGGTCACGCCGGGGAATTACACGCTGAACGTGACTGGCGTCAACGCCGGCCTGACGCACACGTCCCCAGTTTCCCTGTTCGTGCTGGGCATGCCGAGTCTGAACCCGCGGGTGACCAGTCAGGCGGGGACGTTTGCCTTCAGTTTCAGCGGCCCGAACGGGCAAGGCTATCATGTTTTGTGCAGCACGAATCTGTCCTGGCCGTGGACCAGTTGGACCGTGCTGACGAGCGGCGTCTTTGGCGTCGGCAACAGTTACTTTACCAACGCCGTCCCCACCAACTCCCGGATGTTTTACCGCGTTCGCTCACCGTGACAGCAATTCGTTCACCTTGGTCATCACCTTGAACGCGTCGGCCACGTAAAGCACGTCTGCTTTGCCGCGCGCCCAGCCGCAATTGGGGTCCAGGCTGATGGCGCGGCGTTCATTGATGAACCGCCAGCCCACCGTGTGGGGTTCCTCGCCGTGACAACACGTGCTCAGGCCTTTGGCGTGGCGCGGAGTGGCGCCCGTCTGGCCCACCTGGTTCAGGTGCGACAAAAACGGCAGCACGGACTGGCCTTCCCCGCTCAAATCCACCAGCGATTTGCTGCTGCCCAGTGAGGCGCGCGACTTCTTCAGGAAATCGAGGATCAATTTTTCCGCCTCGGCCACGTGCGCCTGGCCGTCGGCCTGCTTCTTGGTCCAGCCCGCGCCGGTCACGAACAGCAAGGGCGAGTCGGGACGAATCGTCTGCGCGTCCGCTTTCGGCTCGCGAAGGCCCGTCACCGTGGTGCGTTTGGCGGCGTCGGTCAGGGGCACCGCCACCGGTTCCACCGTGACCGTACCGCTCCCGCAACCGCACGCCGCCTGGCTGCCGGGGTCAATCCCAATGATCCACGGGCGTTGCGCCCGGGTAAGCGTGCCTTCCATGCGCTGGCGGTAATACCAGCGGTGCAGGGAAATTTTGCCATCCGCCGCCGCCACCTCGGTGACGTGCGTGTCGGCGCAGCCGCCCAGCCGCTGGGCCACGCCGGACAACACGCGCGCCCAGCGCGCGGTCGCCGCCGCCACCACCACCGTGGCCTGCGCCGCCCGGCAGATCGCCTCCACCGCCGCCGCGTCCGTGGCATAGCGCGGCTGGACAAAGTCCGCGCCGCTCACCCCGAAATACTTGGTGGCCGGACCAGCCCCGATGGAATTGGCCGCCGCCTGGACATTCTCGCCGACCAGGCCGACGACGTATTGTGAGCCGGCGAGCGCCTGGTGCAGCGCTGCCGCCGCGTGCATGGCTTCGCGCGCCGGTTTGGCAAGCGAGCCGTCCGTTTCCGTGTGCAATAGAACTAGAATTTTTTCCATAAATTATTGTTTGATCCATTCCACTATTGCGCGGGCAATTTCGTCCGGCGATTGGTCTTTCACGACTTGCGTTTCACGCAACTGTTTGGGCAGCGCCACTGAGGTGAAACTCAAGCCGGCGCCGGCCAGTTTCACCGGCTTGGCCTTTTGCAGCGCCGGCATGACCGTGCGCATGTTGACCATGCCCACCTGCGGATTGTTTTTCGGTTCCGGCAGATTGCCGGTGGCCCAGCCGAGCAGCGCCGGCGCGCCGGCGCATTTGGACACCTGATGTTTGCCGCCCTCGATGCGCTCAAGAATTTCCAGCGAGCCATCGGCGTTGGCCGTGAGCTGGTCCACGCCCTGAAACTGGTCGAGAATACCCAGGCGCTCGCCAACCATCTGGAGCGTCGCTCCCGCACCGCGGGAAGCCGATTCCCAACCGCCGAAAACGAGCAGCCGGGACTTGTCGAGGCCGGGGATGGCCTGGATCGCCTCCGCCAAGGCCGCGGCGGTTTCCGTGGCGTCGGTGAAACCGCTTGCAGGACCGTCGAGCGCCACCAATTCGAAGGGCACTTTTTGGGCAACGGTCATCATCACCTGTTGCAATTTGGCTTTCGGCCCGAGGCTGACGAGCCAGACCTTGCTGCCGGGCGTGTTTTTGGCGAGGTTCGCCGCCTCGAACAGCGCATGGCCCGCCCACGGATCGAGGACGGCAGGCAGCATCATTTCATTTTTCAACGCCGGCCCGGTGGGCGAAGCGACGGGTTCCAGCGTCTGCAGCGGATCAGGCACAATGCTGCCGCAAACGACAATTTGATAGGCTATGCTCATAAAAAGGGACCAAAATTTAACGCCAAGCCCCGCCTCTGTCGAATGCGAAAAATGAGTTTGAGAAGGACTTTGCCTGTGCCGGGTTGGAATGGTGTCATTTGCTTATACTGACAGAGAATCGCCGGCTTTCGCCTGATGCCTCATTTTACTTGAACGCCAGCCTCTGAATTCCGCGGCTCCAGCACCGCCGCGCATAGAATGGCCTGGCCTTTCACCGGCGTCAGCGTGACGGCGACCGTGCCCGCCGACTTGAGCGCAACGGAATAGACCAGGTCAACCACGCGGTTGCGTTCCCCAGCCCGATGGAAAACATCAACGAGGTCCGCAGGAAGATCGGCAACTTTAACCGTAAGTCCCCGCTGTTCGGCTGCGGTGGAAAGGGGATCAATCGCCAGCAAGTGCAGATGATAGTCCCCGGCGGACAACGATTTTTCCCGGCCCCGATTATCCGTCGCCATGATTGGGCCCAAAGTCAGGGTCACAGGTTTGGCGATCTCGATTCCGCACCGACCGACCTCATTCCAGGATACCGGGAGGGATGCGTTCCGCGCGATTGGAGGCGAAGGCGGGAGGCTTGCGACAGCAGCTCCGGTTTCCTTTTCTCCCCAGGTTTCCCAGAACTCGTGGTCAGGTCCGAAATGGAAGGTATAGGCGCCTGGCGATTGGGCGAGCAAATCGTGCGAGGTGGCCGCAAAATTGACGCGCACGGGCTCAAGTCCCAGCGCCTGGCGGTGGCTGACGATATGACTCAGCCAACGCGTGTTCAACGTGACAATCAAGCCTTGTTCACCGCGGGTGATGCCGCCCAATGAGCTGAGGTGGGCGAATTGCTCGATCACCTTTTCGGGATGGCATTGACCCATCCGATTCCGCGCACCCGCGATGTCATCCTGGCCCAACAAGGTCTGCGAATCCTGATAACAGCCTTGCGCCTCGTAGAATGACGCAATGAATTCCTCCAGTCCGCGTTGGTAGTCAAAACGCCGTTGCTGTTCGGGCGTGAAGCCCGCGGGGTGTGCTTGGGCGAGCAAAGCAAGTCGCGCCCGACAACCCGCCACTACCTCGGTGATGTTCGTAAATTTGCGATCAATAAACCGGTCGCTGGTTTCGCGGCCGAACTGGGGCGCGTCGTTGATCCAGGCCGCGAAATATCCGCCCATGACCGCGCGATTATCCGCTCCGAAGCAGCGTTCCGCATACTGGCGGCACGTTTCCGGCAAAGGCTGGTCCTTGGTGCTTTTCCAAACCTGCTGCGCTAGACTCTCGAAATAGAGGTCGGTTGGGCGCGTGGTCCAATGAATGATGCCGAAGCCGGCCGCCTTCGCATCGTCAAGCTTGGCGGCGAATTCCGGCAACGGCGTATAGGGCCGGCCGATATAATGCCCGTCATCGTGCTGCGCCCAGACAATCGGAATCACCGGGCGGCGGGCGCCAATCAGCCGCAGCGGCTCGCGCAAAGCGGCGTCGCGCAGTTGCGGCTTTTCACGAATGACATCGTAATCCAATCCCAGCAACGGCACGCCGGCGGGGAAATACCGGTCGGCGGCGGACAAAAATTCAAACCCCCAACTGCCGGCAGCCAGGTGAGTCTGTGTGGCGCCGACCTCTTGCAGGGCACGTTCAAAGGCGCGAACAATCTTGCCCACCGCAAATAGTCCGGGCGCATGCCAGAACCTGCCCGCCTCCGGCGTGCGACCCACTTCCGCCGCAAGCTCCTGTTGCCATGCCGGCGGCAGGTCAGCCGTCTTTAAATCCATCCACACGGTCCCGCCGCGCCGAAACCAAGCCACCAGCCGCGTGATCTGGGGATATTCTTGGAGCAGGCCTGCGACTTCCGCGCGGAAGAAAGCATAGCCTTCCGGCGTGTCCGGGTTGGGCAGCCAAAGGCCCTTGGCTTCGAAGCGCGCAGACGCAGGCAGCCGCCGCACCAACTCCTGCGGATTCGCCGACGGCGTGTCCACGTCCACGGCAAAATAAATTCCCATTTCGTGGCGAGCCGCCTCGCCAAAGACGTCGCGCATGAGCGACTGGGCCGCCGCCGCGCGCTGGTCCTCCGGCGCCAACCCCGCATCCGCGCCAAAGGCGGCTTCGTGGAAAACCTCCCCGCCAAAAATCCGGCGCACATCGTTGACGTGCATGGTGGACCAGTCGCGGCCTTTGATCGTCGTCGAAAGATAGCCGATAGGCTTGGCTGCGCCTTCGAAGGAAAATTCCGCCATCGGATTGTTGCCGTAGGCATGCACCATGATGGCGTTGAAACCCATTTTTTGCGACTGGGCGATCCACTTCTGCCATTCGGAAAAATTCCAGGTGGAGCATCCGCTGAGAAAATTGTGCCAGTCAAAAACCAGGCGCTCACGCACCAGCGGAGCATCCTCCATCTGCCAACCGGCAAAGTCGAACGTGCCGGTCTTGGGTGCGGGCAGGGTGTCGCCACTCAAATAGAAGCCGCAGCCCAGTTGGAAGAGCAGGTGGTAAACGCCAAAGGCGGCGCCCCGGCCATCCGCGCCGGCGATGATGCCCAACGCCAAACCCGCGTTGGTTTGCGAGCGAATGAAAAATGATTCCGGCGTGGTCGGAACACTCAAGCAAGTGCGAATAGCTGCATCGGATGCTTGCCCTAGAATGATGGCTTTGCCGACGGCCGGCAAGTTGGTGGCGACGCGAAACCGGTCCTGCGGATACAGATGACCAAGCACCTGGACCAAGTCCTGCGCCGCAAGCTGCACGCACGACGATGCGTCCGCCGACAAAACGACCGGCACCTCCGCCGCCAAAAGTGGCTGTGTTGCGGCTCCTAGCGTCAGACCCAAAAGGCAAAAGATGAGCCGGCGGTTTAACATATTGGAATTTATTTCAGTCGGGCCATCAGCAGCCCGAGGAAGTTCTGGAGGCTCGCCAGCCAGCCCAGCCGCGCCACGGGCTGTCGCTCGCGCAGTGAACCATATTTGACCAGCCCAAGTGCCGTCGCGAATTCCGGCTCGTCCAGATTCCGGGCCAGACCGCTCACCGCATTGGCATGGCCGATGGTGGCGTTCATCTGAAAGACTTTTTCTGCCAACGCTGCGATGCCCGGTATATGCGCGCAGCCGCCGCACAGCACCACCCCCGCCCGCGGCCAATCCCGCAAACCTTCCGCCTCCAATTCCTCCGCAATGATCTTGAACATTTCCTCCAGCCGCAGCGACATGATGGTCTGCACGTGACCGGCTTTCACCTGCTTGATTTCCATGCCGCGCTCATCCGTCACGCTCACGATCTGGTCCCGGGCCGATTCGTGAATCATCGCGCACCCATGTTCGCGCTTCAGTTTTTCGGCGCGGGGCAGCGAAATTCTCAAGCCATAAGCCAGGTCGTTGGTGAGATGGTCGCCGCCAACCGCCAGCACCCCGGCATGCTGCACCACGCCATCCGCATAAACCACGTATTCCGTGGTGCCGCCCCCGAGATCAAGCACCAAGGCGCCCAGTTCCTTTTGGTC
>Ga0316226_1001704_pt1 | contig 22680 bp, 24 predicted proteins | sample TBH18017metaG_FD_206009 | JGI IMG/M metagenome (GOLD analysis project Ga0316226, IMG submission 206009) | Freshwater microbial communities from Trout Bog Lake, Wisconsin, USA - TBH18017 | ecosystem: Environmental > Aquatic > Freshwater > Lake > Hypolimnion/Profundal zone | place: USA: Wisconsin...
AGCCGGAGCCTTGGAACTTCTTACGATATTCCTCTATTGTTGCACCCTTCAACAGCACTTGATACTGGCTCTCATAGCTTTGCGCCATTGCTGGATCATCAGACTGCCGTCCAAAGTTGCGTTGGAAAGCCGAAACATAAATCATTGACGCCATAATGAATAAGTCAGGCAAGTATGTGCTAATGAAGGTGGTAGAATTTGTTGATGAAAGTGGCTGCATATGCAACGTTCCGTTGATGGTCAACGTATATGCAAGATCGGGTATTGGTCCGACACGGATTGAGATTGTCGGAAGCCCATTGACGGATGCCCCGCCGCCCTGAGTGGCAACCACATTGCTTGTGTACATGGCAAAATATTGCGGTGCAGCCGATGTGGAGCCTATAGGATACACATACTGCAAATATTCTTTTGTTGTGGGCAGCAATGGCGTGTGTGGCGTTGTGCTAGATAAGGACACCGATTGAATGGTGATGAAGTCAGTGTCCTGTAAATTAACTGTGGCGGTGCCAGCGGTGAGTGTGTAAGCGCTATTTGTTGTCTGTCCAGCAAAAAGGTCAAGATCGCGCTGAATCCTAAGTTCAGCGTAATCAATCATTGACGGAATAATAGCTGTGAAATTAGGGTCAGTTACAGGAATAACTGCCATTGTTGCAATTTGATTGATGTATGAGGTGTAAGTTAAACTCATTTAATCACCTCAAGAGGCCATTTTTATGGAGTTTTTCCGAACAAATTCAACTCGATTTGTCCATCCAGTGCCGTAATATTGCCACGTTGACAAACGCCGCAGAAAGGCAAGTCGATTATCGCTGATTTTGTTAATTAAATCAATCGGATTCATAGCACTGATTGCAGCCATTGAAATAGCGCCTAATATGCCGTCTGAGGCAACATCAACGCAATCTTGCACAGCCATACAAGCCTTATGAGTGCCGGAATTTACCGCATAATCAAACAGGCAATAATCAATGCCAATCGGCAATGAGTCGCCTTTGATTGCATCCCAGTAATTCTTTTTGTAAACAGGCGCAACATCGGAGACTGTTAAGTTTTTCATGTCATCAACACTGACATTTTCGCCTGTCCATGATTCCCATGTGTTGAGTGTTACGCCCATGTTTGTTGCGCCGCCAGGGTCGTGCGGATCATTGACGAAGCCGCCCTCTTCTTTGAGGACAAAGGCAAGTGACTGCTCAAAGTTGCTATTCATTTTTTGCTCCCGCAGAATCTTTGCCATTTATCGTCGTACGAAAGAATTTCTGTTGCTGTTTTTTCTGTTAGTTTGTCCTGCTTATTGACATAAATTGGCTTAACCCATGTGCAGGACGTATCAGTAAATTGAATGTCGGGCTTATCGCCTACACAACCAGCAAGAAAAAAGCATAAAAGATATTTTTTCATGGCTCGCTCCAGAATTTCTGTAGTTGACTTGCAGGGTCGTTTATTTGGCTGTCTTTTTCTTCAATGATTTTGGCTGTTTCATCAACTTTGTTTTGATGTTTTATGGATTCAGCCATTATTGCATCTTTGGCTTTTTGATAGCCGATATTGCGCTCGTGAATTGCCCAGAAACTATATCCAAGAATGAGTGCAGATGCGATAGCGATGTATTTAATTATTGGATTGAACAGAAACATTTTGAGGCTCCGTTTTTGCTTTTAGCGCAAGGCTTCCGCCGCCCGCCGCGAGAATTGTCCCTGCACCGATTGCCCACGCTTGCGGATCAAACGCGCCGGAATGGTATGTGTGCCATATGGACACGCTACAATAAACCAAACACATTTTTGCCCACAATATCCGGCCAATGTCCCAAGTTTGGTTATCGGCTCCAGTAAAAAGGTGTTTGAAAAATTTCATCATGTCAGAACATCAGAAAGAAATTGCTGGTTAATGGAACATAAGTGATAATAATCAAACCTTTTGCACCAGCACCACCCTGAACCGCTGCAGTAAGAGTTCCTGCTGCACCACCACCTCCAGCTCCATATAACCCACCAGCACCACCTGTAGGCGTTCCGCTGTTAACTCCTACTGCACCTCCACCACCACCTCCCGATCCTGCCGAAGTATATTCAGTTCCAGGGTTACCATTAGTAGAAGAAGCGCCACCTGTGCCGCCAAAATTATTATCACCATTTCCACCTGCTGTTGATGCCCCAATTGCCCCACCTGAAAGAGAAGCAGATGCAACACCATTGCCATTTGGACCCGCCGCGCCACCACCACCTGTAGATGCAGTTGATGGTTGCGTAGTTGTTATTGAGCCGCTTGAGCCACCTGAATATTTAATTGTTCCTATACTAGCAGATGCCAACCCACCTGATGACCCAGTAATAGATATGCCGCCGCCGCTGCCAGGAGCAAGTGATCCAGCTACTCCTCCCTGAGCAGATACGCTTGCTGACGATAATGACGTACCGTTAAACCAAGTATTACCTCCAGATGTAGCAGTAATGTCATTTGATGCGTATGTTCCATGAGCACCAATTCCACCCGTTCCAACATTTATTGATATACTTGCGCCAACATTCAAAGACAAATTACTAATTTTTGAATAAGCACCGCCGCCACCCCCAGTAACGGCTTCACCAAAACCAGCATTCCCATCAAACGTGCTTCCGCCGCCGCCGCCACCAATACATTCAATGGTATTATTGGCAGAGTTCCAATCAGATGGAACAGTCCACGATGATCCAGAAGTGAGAAATATTTGAACAGTTGCCATTATGCTTGCGTCCCTACAGCTACAACATCCCAAAAAGCTGCCGCGCTATTGTAAATGCAGCCAACATAAATTGTTTTGCTTGCGACAATTGTAGTTGGCAATGTCGTTCCGATAACACGATAACCGCCCGCGCTTGTCGTCCATGTGAATGTCCAGCCGCCTGTTCCGTTTGACGTAAATCGCAATGTCAATTTTTGCCCGTCAACGGGAGAACCAGACGGAATAGCAATGGTTGTATTTGAAGCCAATGCCGTCACTTCGTAAATATCGGCTGTGGCAGATGTTGGCGTGATTGTTGTTGCAGTTGTAATTGCCTGAATGCGCGGCGTAACAACACCAGTGGGCGAGATCGAACCGCCAACATTTAATGCAGCACCAGCAACTAAAGCAGTTCCAGTGCCGGAACCCGCGCCAGTAGCAACAAAAGCCAAGCCAACAGTATTGGATGCCGCACCGATTAAAGTGAAGTTTGTGGAGCCTATTGATTGAATCGTATAGGCTTGTCCAATGGTAAATGAACCAGCCGTAACGCTTGTTGTCCCAGCGACTAGAACAGTCCCGCTAAACGTAGGATTGGTAAAACTAATCAATGATGCCGAATTATTATCCGCATAATAGACGTTTGTGCCATTAGAAAACACATAAGCAGCGGTGCCCTGCGCTATTGTTACGCCTGTTCCCGTTGCGGTTTGAAAAGTAACTGTATAGGAACCTTGCTGTGCAGATGTTAAGTTATTCAGCACAATCCAAGCGCCGCCCATAGTTCCTGCACCAAGAGTCGTGGGGATGGTGACAATGACGTTAGATGTTAAGTTGCCAGTGGGCGAAAGCAAAAGCTGTTGCGCTGTGTACCAATACACGCCGCCCGATGCCGGAGTCGATGACGTCAGAGTTGTCGTGCCGCCTGTGCCAACTGACACTGTGAACGATGAACCCAGCGCCTGATCAAGCGTTACAAGGTTAGCATTGAGTGGAGTGTTCCAGCTTGCATCGCCGTAGGCTGCCTCAACGATGAGCTTATTCGGGGAGGTCGTGCTCATTTGTCCACCTTATTGTCAAGTTTATCGAATATCTTGTTAAGCATTGCTTCAATCCGCCCCAGATGGACAGAGAGTTCGTCCTTTCGGACGTAATTTGTTGGCAAATCCACTTTAATAGCGTGGATGCTATCAGCCATATCCTTCATGTTTTGATCGTGCTGTTTATAAAAATAGCCGATTATGCCGAAGGCGGCAACAGCGAGAACGTCCACAATAGTTTGAGTATCAAGCATCATCATTATTCCCACGGATTTGGAAGGATTGTCGGAATATAAAATTTAGCCGCAAGCTGTTCTGCTGCGAGATTCTGAGTTGTGGCCACTTCTTGAGTGCCAAGAGCACTCTGAACCCAGCCAATAACTTGGCTTTGTGTTAAATCAGCATATGGCGTGTAAGTGCCAGAATTATCTAAAATAACTTCTGTATTGCCAACAATGGCATTATTATATGTGCCGTCAGTGCAGTCACATGACCAATTTACCTTCACGACAACATTCTCATACCCAGCCGCTTGTGGATATGAGGTCATGTTGTTGACTGTCCAGTTGAAGGTGAAAGCCATGTTATGCTGTCACTCCCTTGATAACTGCAAAGTTGATAATTGGGGTGTCGGATGCTACGCCGCCTGTTGTGTAGAATGTGATGTTAAATGAGCCAGCCGCAACAGTGGTGACACTCAAGACATATGTGTTTGATGCACCGCTTTTAATGTTCAAAACGATTACATCGGTTGCGGCGACAGTCGTATTTGTAACAGTGAATGATGCGGGTGTGGTTGATCCTGCCGCCGTAAACATGGTGATTGCGCCAGTAGTTTTACTCAGTGTCACACCAGTTGTGCGGGATGTACCCTGCGTAACCGCACCGCCCGCACCCGTAGAATAACCAACACCGCCCGCCCCAGAGGACAGAACACTTGTCGTGGCAGTAAGTGAAGTAACCGTAGGCGTAGATGAGTATGCCGGAGCAACACCAGTACCGCCAGACACCAAAACAGAACCAGTTGCAACATCAGCCAAACGGGACAATGCGGTCGTGGTCGAAGCATAAAGCAAATCACCAACGACATAAGTGTTTTGCCCTGTTCCGCCGTTGGCAGCAACCAACGTACCAGCGACTGTTACAGCGCCTTGCGTGGCTGCTGAAGGCGTTAGGCCAGTTGTACCAAAGTTGATGGACGTAACGGCTACAGAAGTCGCCAAGCCCCATGAAGGTGCAACACCAACGCCGCCTGAGATAAGGATTGAGCCCGTAGCCACGTCTGCGAGGCGCGAGAGAGCCGTTGTGGTGGAAGCGTAGAGCAAATCACCAACTGCATAGGTATTTTGTCCAGTGCCACCATTCGCCGCCACTAGTGTTCCAGCGACTGTAATTGCGCCCTGAGTTGCAGTTGAAGGTGTTAGGCCAGTTGTGCCGAAGGTAAGCGAAGTTACTGCAACCGAAGTAGCAAGACCCCAAGATGGAGCAACACCGACACCGCCAGAAATAAGGATAGAGCCAGTCGCAACATCCGCAAGACGAGATAGAGCCGTAGTCGTAGAGGCATAAAGCAGGTCTCCAATGACGTATGTGTTCTGCCCCGTTCCACCATTAGCCGCTACAAGTGTTCCAGCTAGCGTTATTGCGCCAGTTGTTGCAGATGATGGCGTTAAACCAGTTGTTCCCGCGCTGAATGACGAAACAAGAGATGTTGAAATCGTCGCCCATGTTGGCGCTGCGCCAGTGTTGCCGATTAGAACCTGGCCTGTAACACCAGCGGCAGTTGACGACAAAGCGCCTGTGGTCGAGGCATATATTGCACCCCACTGTGTCCAGTTTGATGACTGGCCTGTTCCGCCCGAACCGACTGCCAATGCCGTGCCAAGCGAGAAAACGCCAGCGCTGGAGATTGTAGCTGCATCAGTTGCGCCGTTATTGACAACAAAGTGAATGGCATTGCTGGTCGTTGTGCCAATGGCAAGATCGCCGGATGTAGCAGAAAGGAATACGGCATTTACAGCATTAAACGCGCCGGAACCCGTAAAACCAGACGAGTTCATGCCGAAATCGCCGTAGTATGTTGTGGCGGTCGTATTATTATTACCAACAATAAAGTCAGATGATGCAACAGTTCCTGAACTACTATTGTGCAAAATGATTTGCGAATAATTGTTTACGTTGGTCTGGTATGACGCATAAATTTCAATGTCGCTGTACGGCAAAGTGCCGTATGCAAATGCACCCTGCGTCAATGATCCAGTTATTGCGGTATTGGCAATAAATTTTGAAGCCGTTACCGTTCCAGACAAAGTCGGAGAAGATGAATAGCTAGGAGCAACCCCGACGCCCCCAGAAATAAGAACAGAACCAGTTGCAACGTCTGCCAATCGGGAAAGAGCTGTAGTAGTTGAAGCATAAAGAACATCTCCGATTGTGTAGGATGACTGCCCTGTTCCGCCATTCGATGCAACAAGTGTTCCGGCTACTGTAACAACACCCGCCTGTGCAGATGATGGCGTAAGGCCAGTGGATCCGAAGCTAATGCTATCAACACCAGCGGTCACTGGAATAGTTGGTTGCCATGCTGGAGCGCCACCAGCGCTTGCCACAAGAACATAGTTAGTTCCTGCGGGCGGCGTTACAACACCTATAGGATTGGTGCCATTACCGAATAAAAGTGCATACTGAGTGAATGTCGTGTCACCTGTACCGCCAACACTGACTGTGAACGGAAGATTCCCACCCAATCCTGCTGCCAAAGACGCAATCTGCCCCGTTGTAATTTGTACGGACGCGCTGGATTGAACGCCAAGTAGAGGCTCAGTACCATTGAGTGCCGTTACCGTGGGAAGATTCGTGATGGTAGTATTTGCCATTTCTTAAACCCCAGTAAGCGGTATTTGAGCATAATTGTAAGGAAGGCCAGCAAGCCCTGTAACCATCAATGTTGTGCCCTGCAATAATCCAGATGCAGGAACCGCCGCATTAACCTGATATGTAAAGGCAATCGCTGAAGTAACTGTAACGGAATAGAACCCGTTTGCCAAATTATTTGATAGACCTTCAACGGCAATTTGATCATTTGTAGCAAGGCCATGCGGAGATGAAAACGTCACTGTTATTGTGCTTGTGCCAAAGGATGAAACAGACAATGGATTCAGCACAACATCATAAGAGACATTGTTAATTAACGGCATAATTGCGCCCTGAGCCAATCCATTGGGCTTTCCAAGCACTTGCGTTGTTACTTGCGTCACGCCATCTTCCAGCACAATCGTTGTAGTTGATGGAATTGGAATGCCAGTTGTGGGATCATAAACTGTTGGCGCGGAAATAACCACGTCATCCGTTGCCGCCGCAACATAATCCTGAATGCGGGGATTTTGAATTGGCACAGGATCGGCTGGGACAATGATTGCGCGGGCTTGATTTTGCGGAACGTCATTGCAAGGGTTACATACAAGAATGCGCTTGTTGATCAAGCCAGCCCCTGCGTAGTCAAACTGCCATTGGAGGCGCACATGATTGTAGAGCATACCGCAGCGGTCGCAAATACCAAAGGCTTGCGGGTTGCGCGAACTGACACTTGCTCTACCGTGTGGCCTCATCTAAAATACCCCTGCACTTGAGGGGAGATGTATTGTTGTGCTTGTTCAATGTTTTGCATTGCAGCAATTTCATAAGATTCATCAGCCATCGGCTTAAGAATTTGCAACTTGGCGGGATTCCAAATGGTTGCAAGCCGAACAGCCAAGGCATAAGCAAAAGCCTCAAGCCATAAAAATGGTATTTCTACAGTTTGACCATTGGTTAAATTGCTGTCCTGAATTTGCCGGACGCGATAATAGCTTAATGTCTGAGCACTTGTTCCGTCTGGAACAGGCCATAAGTACATTGTAGGGCTGGCCGAACCTGTTGAACGGCTGCTACCGATCAATCGGTCAAACCAGAACACAGTCGGAAAGCCCTGCTGCTCTTTGTTTGGATATGAGGCATATTCTGTGCGGCTCACTGGCAGGATTATGCGGTCAATAGGCTGTGAAGATGTACCATTATTGATGGTAACATAAGCATCCAGCACCATAACCGTGTTATCCGGCACAACATATTGAGTTTGGCCTTGAACCAGCGTTACAGTTTGTAAATCAACAGCCCATAGATTGACACCCTGATTGCTCCAGCGAGACAACAGCATGTTTGTTGCCATACGAGCCGCTTCCATGTGCTCTTGGGCGAGTGACGTGTTTCTGATGTCGCATAGATTGTATGCGTACAAAACAAGTTCGCCAAGCGAGGGATTAAAGCTGTATGTTTGGCTGGTTGTCATGGCTTATCTCCTTAAAGAGTGCCATCAACAGCAACCAATACGCCTTCAATATTAACACCAACTGCAATGCTAGTGACGTTTGTTCCAACTTGCCACTGAATGTCCGTTTTTGGTGGATAATAAAATGGATATTCTCTTAAAACAGAGAAGTTTCCAACAAATGGAGATTGAATCACTGCAAGGGCTGCACCTGTATTATTATTTGTTGAAAATACTCGATACAAGGAATTTCCAGACACTGTATATGCTTGACTTGTAAACACATTGGCACGGTTTAAATTAAAACTATAATTGTTTGGAACCGTATAAATTGACATTTGGCTTTTGCCAACACCAATGGCTATTTGAGCGTAAGTTACTGTTCCGGCAATATTTTTCAACGTAATCAATCCGACATTAACTGTGCCAGGAGATGTGGTGTCGGATGTGGTAATAATGCTATTGATACGCAAATAGCTATTAACAGTTGTTGCGCCCGTATAATTCCCTGCCGTAAATGTAATAGATTCGGAAAGAATGTTGTAGCTTGCATCAAGTCCATTGATAGTAATTGTTAAACCCGCATCGGATGCCGATCCGCTAGCAAGAACCATTTGCTGTGCAGTTGTTGGAAAAACATAAGCTGCATTGCTTTCCCAAACTGCAATGGGGGCAGTTGTTGGTGCAACCGCAGCCGTTAATGCTGATTGATATCCAAAAACATTGACTACGGAATGATATGTAATAAGACCGCGAGCAACTTGAAGCTCAAACGGTTCATATTTCCCATTTCGTGTAATGGAATCAACAATGACGCCAGTTTGCTGAATAGTTGCCATAATTAGCATCCCCACTTTTTAAGTGATTTGTTAATCCTGCTATCAGGATCGGCTGCGGCGGCTGCACCAGTGAGCTTGCGCTTCATACCAGTCATTCGCTCGCAAAATGATTTGTGTCGAGGGTTATCGGAATCTTTTGTGGGGGCTTTTAAATTGTGGCCTTCAGCACGAGCAGATTGCCTGCCCTTTTCATTTAAGCCACCAGTGGGAGACTTTCCCTCAGATCGTGTCCATGCTGCGGTCATTAAAGCCTCCAAATGGTAAAGAGGGGAGCCGAAGCTCCCCGCTTGATATTAGTCGATTTCTTTTTCATGGCGGCCTTTAGGCTCCATGCCGTGATGTGCAGACGAAAGCGGGTTCATGTTTGAACCAGCGCGTCCACCGGACTTGCGAGGCTTGCGGTCTGCGCGATGCTCAGACTTGTGGCCTTCAGCGTGACCAAGATGAATCTTCTTCTTCTTGGCTTTGCCGCCGCGCTTATGCTCTTCAGCCTCATGGACTACATGCGAGCCTGCGCCAGCATATACTTCCTTTGGGGCTTCGTCATGATCCATAACGCCCTCAATACCTTCTCCAGCCTTGCCGCCCTTTGCATGGGCAGCGCGGGGGTGATGGTGATGGACGCCCTTGTGAACAACGCCATGATGGCCGTGTTCTGCGTGATGATGTGCTTTATGACCCTTCATAATAGGTCTCCTTACGAGGCGAGGTTGATGCCCTGAACGTAAGTCACAGTCAATGTGCCTACGCCCGAGCCAGTATTGGTGGAAGTAACAAGAAGCTGCACATCAGTTGGGCCACCCGTTTGGAAAGTGGCGTTGCTGATATTGTCCCAGTTTGCAATCTGTGCGGTTGCAGTGCCAGGAACAATCGTGATCAACCCTTTTGTGCCGCCAGCGACAGCGCCAGCAGTTGTAAAGGCGGTCGCAGCAGATGTGCCCGCTGTTGCACCAATACCGAGAGTGGTAGAACTACCAGTCCAAGCCGTAGTAACCATCAGAGACATGCCGATGATCTGGCTTTGAGCAGGAAGCGTAATTGATGTCAGACCACTGGCCTGAGTGATTGGCTCGCTCTGAGACATCACTACATAGCCAATATTCTGCGTACCAATCGAACCACCAAGCGCGGCAAGGTTGCCTGTTCCGTCACTGGTAAGAACGTTACCAGCGAAGATTGGCCCCGTGAAGGCAACTCCAGGCTGTACTGGGCTGCCATTCGGATTGGGATAAAACCCAGGCTGTGTGTCGTTTATGGTCGTAGCCATGACTTATTCCTTTTTACGAGGTTGGGAATGAGCCATAAATTGCGCGCCAGTTATAATAACCGAAGCTGTAGCGCTCATAGCCCTTGACCAGCAAGTTGTCAGTCACGAAATCAACCTGAAGGTCGGTCTCGAACTTAATGCGTTCCATATACGACAGACCTTCGATGTTGGTCAGCAAGAACCAAGCATATGCAGATGTCAAGAAGTCGTTGCTCAGATAACCATCTGGCAAGCCGCCGGCGGTGGTCAAAATAGCGTTGACATCATTATCTGCGGTGCCTGGGCGCAATTCAGTCTTGGTCAAACGAATTGCAACTGGCTCAAGAGCCGGAGGAATAATCAATTTGCGGCCACGAGCGAAGATTTTCAGACCAGCCTGATCGCGGAAGTTTGTACGAATGGCAACCATTGCATTTAGCAGGGTAGCTTCGTTCAAATCAACCTGAGTGGTTGGAGTGTTGGCAATCGTTCCACCATCAATCGGATGGTTGGTCGCGCAAAGTGCTACGCCATCGCCGTTGACTGCGGTGTTGTAGGTGCTTGCGGTGTTCAGGATCGAAGCGCCGTAGATTTCCTTGGTCTGATGGAAAGATTCCATAAGGCCGAGGTTCGAGGGCGTAAACTGGGTCTTGTAAAGGTTATCGTCAATCGCCTTGCGGGTGATGGCATAACCAAGACCAATTTCACTGTGTTCCTGATTGTAGATGTAACGTTCACCAGCGCCGTTATCGAAAGCAGTCTGGCCGCCTTCGCTCTTAAGCTGGGCAAGACCGAGGTAGCGCATTTCTGCGGTACGTTCGAAAGCCATCTTAGAGTCGTGCTTAGTGAAAATTTTGTCATACTGAGAAGGAATCTGCTCGTATTTGCCTTCAACCCCACGCAAGCCTGGGAGGAGAAGGTCTTTAATTGCTGAAAGATTTACAGCCATAGTCCTATACTCCTATTAGATGCCAGCAAGAGCGCGCTGCATTGAGTTATTAAACCCAACAACGATCTTGTTGTATGCTGTGGTGGAATCATTGCCGTTTACGGAAGCAAGTGGGCTGGTAGCACCAGGCACATAGTTCGCAAGAGCAATAATGCGGAAAGGCAAATAGTTGTTGGAAGCAGAACCAGCGCCTGAGTTTGCAATCAGCGAGTACTGATCAGCAAAGAAAGTCGACAGACCATTGGCAGTGTTGCCGTTAGCTTCACCAGTTGCTGTGTAGTCGTTGTAGTTGAACGAGATGTTCTGACCAACGTTTGCAAGACCAACTGCGGTGGCAGTGGTGTTGGAGTTTGCAGTTTGCACAATGAACTGAGCATTCGGATCAGTAACAACATATGCAGTCACGTCGCCGTTGGAGCCAGAGCCAGGCCAGTAGTTGTTAAAGTTCGGATACTTGATTGCTGTACCAAGGTACTTGCAGCCAGCGAACACACCAGCGATTGGCACATACACGGTAACAGTACCAGAAGCGGTCGAAGTGGCGCTTGGGGTCTGTGGGCCGTAGGAAGCGCACACAGCAGTCGTGGTAGAAGCCGAAGTCACCTGATAGGTGCCGTTCAGGTTTACGCCAGATGCAGTGGTTGAGCCAGTGATGGTGATGACCGAGCCAACTGGGGGTGCCCACGAAGAAGGTAAGTTACCAGAGGTCGATGTGCCAGCCGAGAAAGTCACGGTCAGCGTACCAGCGGCGCTGGTAGTGAGGGCGGTTGCAGCAACAGTCAAAGTGACTGGGCCGTAAGCCTGAGTGATGTAGCCAGTGCCTATACCAGTGGTATTGGTTGCCTGTACTACGGGATCACCGAAGAAAATTGGAGTCGTATTGCCGGAAGCGATAGCAAGCTGAGTCTGCTCGTAAGTTGGAGCCGAACCAGTGCCCTGATACTGCGAAAAACCGTTGGGCGCAAAAATGTTGGCCATGACGGGATTCTCCTTTCAGAGAGTTTCCATCATCGCGCACCTGGGGCGAATCTATGAAACGGGAAAAATCGGTTTATCTTCTACACCTGGAGAAGAATGTTTTTACAATAATCATAAAAATAAATTGTTGTCAAACAAAAAAACAGGCCGCCCGTAGGCGACCCGCTGGTATTGTTTATCCTAAGCACATAAATACTACCAAACACACTAAAAGGCGTCAAGCATTATTCTTCAGGAATAATCAATGGCTCATAGCTTTTGCCAACCTTAGCACGAAGGCGTGAATCAGCGCGGCCAGCAAACAAAGGCTCGCTTGCTTTAAGCTGCTGCTCTTTATGAGTAACCTCATTACGGGCTTTGCGATATTCGCGTTCCTTCACCATATTGGTGATTTCCTCTGGACGCTCCATAAGCATCATGCCTTTGCGCTCGATTGCGCCTGTGGCTCCGGCTTCCATCATCTCAGGGTGCCGTGTTGCAGGAACGGGCTGCCAGCCTGTGCTCTTAACATGGTTTTGATGCGAGCGATCCTCCATATTCATAGAAGAAAACCGCTTCCACTCGTATGACCAGCCATCGGGGGGAGCCGGAACAGCAAAGTCATCAACACCATCAGCATCGAAGTCTGCTCCAGTTCCAAGAATTTCAGCGGCGCGGCGTTTTGCGGCAGCGCGTGGATCATCCTCACGAATTGAGGGGCGCATTTCTCTAGGTGCCATTAGTTCAGTTTCCCTTCTTTAATCAATGCAACTTTATTGCGGGCATATTCCTGATCGGTCATGCCCATCATTGATGCCATTTCACGTTCATCCGCCGAAAGGCGAACAATATTTGGTTTAGTGCCGGAATTATTTGTTGAAGTCCGAGACACGGGTGCAGAAGGCGGGGCTGTCCGTTGCCGCTGCGAAGTTGGGTTAGATGCAGATGACAATGGTGACTCCTGTTCTTCATTTGGGGTGTTTCTAATGTTTAATGACCGTTCAATAGTGCTAAAATACTCATCGGTATCAAACTCAATGTTATCGGCGGCGGCCATTTCATGCGCTGCAACCATTTTCTTAAACAAGCGCGGGTCTCGTGCATATTCTGGATGGCGGCGAACCCAATCCGCAGAGCGCGGACTAAGAGTACTAGCCAGAGCCTCGACAGGATCATTCTGTTGGACAGGCTGCTGTTTTGGGGCTTCGCGCATTTGCTTTTCATAAGCCACACGGCCTTGCTCAAGCTGCAATTTATTCAATGCAGCCGTTGCAATTTCACTTTGAATCTCAGCAATTCGGTCAACGTCCTGCTCTGCAAACGCCAAACGAAGGTTTTGCTTCATAATTTGTTCGTTGCGTTTTACAGTATCAATCGCATTGTCGATTAGTTTAAGATTGGTATCATCAACCTCGCCCTTTGCCTGATTAACACGATTTGTTGCCTCTTGAGCATTGCGCTCTGCTGCAAATCGCGCCTGGCGTTCTGCTTCAAGCTCTTTTTTTAGAGCCTGAATACCATCATCGACTGACAATTCAGGTTGCTTTTTAGGAGGATCAGCCTTTTCAACGACTATTTCTTCTTGTTTTTCGCTTTCCAATGGTTCAAGTTCAACCTTGAAGTCATCTTCCGGAAATTCAATATCTTTTGCACGTGCCATATTATTTCCCCTTACCAAATTTTATCTGGATGGTCAGTGCGACCCTTGATATTTACGTCATCAATGATGCGGCATGGCACATTATTGATTGTAATTGTCCAACCATCGGACGGGCGAGAGATTAACCAATCGCCAATCTCAAAGGTTTCGCCCTCAAACCAAGTTCCCGTGCCATCATTAAATGCGCTTTTGCCTTTTTTGACCAAAAGACCTACTTTCGATTGGTAAATATCCTCATCAACTGTTTTATCAGTCAAATAAATACCGCTTTTTGTCACTTTTGGCCGAATATATAAGGCGATTAAAAGCTGATTATTAAAAATATGGATATTTGACAAATCTCCAATTTCTTTATGCAACTTTTCTTTTGGGTCTACTTCGTGATTCATAATCATTGGTGGCATGGCTTTTCCCTCATTTGCCAGAGATTGTGCGGTCAGCCCTATTTTTTGCCTCATCGACAATTTCTAGGGCTTGCTGAAGTCCAGTAACGATTCCGCACAGATGTCGATACTGCTCATGTGAAGACGCGCAACCCCTCGCTAGGTTGTTGGCAATTTCTTCGCATTTCTCATTGATGGATTTATTGATCTCATCAACTAAATAACTTGTAGTTGTTAGCATTTAACTTCCTATCCCTCATAAAGAAGTGCGTGGCCGGACGCGGAGGGAACGTCCGGCCTGCTCTCACCCGCGCACTGGGAGAGACAATGCCCGGGGAAACTTGTTACGGGCCGTATGCCTTAATCTTTTCTAAACGGCCTTCACCGCCACCCGCACCATCACGGATTGGGTAGTTTGTGCGACCGCCTGATTTACGAGGCATCTGTGGAGGCATAGCGCCGCCCATAGGAGGAGCCGCACCCATTGGCATTCCGCCGCCCGCTGGAGGCATTGGCATAGGCATGGGAACCGCAGGGGGACGTGGTGGATTAACTGGTGCATTTGGAGGAATGCCCTCAGCGCCATCTTTACGACCAGAACTGATAATAATGTTAATGTTGGTCTTGCCTTTGGCTTTGCCACCATGAGCATGAGCCGAACGGCCACCAACAGCGCCTGGTATCTTTGTCAAAGAATCGCCAGAGAATACATTGCCGCCGTGTTTTCTACCTGTACGAGCCTCTGGCTTTACCATTTTTTTGATAAGTTTTTTATCTTCAGCAACATCGGAATGTTCGGCTTTACCGCCATGCTTACGCATACCGGCTGCCTGACCCATCATTCGTGCTTGGTCGGACAAAGGATTGCTGCCGATTGGTCCACCGCCGAACTTAGGAGTACGACCTCCGCCGCATTTCTCCGCACGACCGCCAGTTTTCAGGCCGCCAATGTGTTTAATGCCGTCACGTTCTTCATTAGCCATTTTCTGATCGCGGTTAAGAAAACCATCAACCGACATGGCTTTGCCGCCTTCTTTGCGGGGCTTACGATCTGCGCGGTGTTCTGATTTGTGTCCTTCGGCATGACCTAAAACCTTACCGCCTTTTTTAAAGGCTCGCTTGCTAATCGGGCGCATACCAGTTTTTACGCCAGCATGTTCCGCGTCGGGCGGTGTCCATGTGGAACTATCAACTTTCTGATGCGGGTCTGCACTAGCTAGGCGTTTTGCTTTACTTTTCATAGCCTCGCGGGCTTTTTTGGATTCTTCGGACATGCGTTTAACTCCAGAGTTTACGGGCGTCCCCGTGACCGCTTAACGAGGGACATAACATCGAGCGGTGCGATGTTAGTTTTGTTGAGCGCTTGCTCGACAATGGGGTTATGATGCGGAATGTAACCGCCGCGTTTAAATCGTTTCTGTCCTTTTTGAATTGAATCAGCAGCTTTATCACTCATTGGTATATAATGTGAAAAAAACTTATCTTCTTCAGTGAAAGGAATAGCATATTTTTGAAACTGATTTGATGAATCGTGCTGGTTCATCAATTTTTGCATACGCGATGGAATTGTTTCATCATAAGGTTTAACTAATCCTTCTTCATTATTCCACCTAGCTGCTTGCGACCCGCCTGAAGTAAATGAAATACCGCGATAGTCCCCCTTTTCCGCCTCTGCCAAAATACGTTTTAAACCAAGATCAACCCATTTGTTTGTATCCTCAACATGAGGAGCAGGTGAAATTTTATTTTTTTGTGTTTTTAATTTTTCTTTTGCTGCAATTTTAGCATTTATAAATGGCTCCATAGCTAAATTATATTTTTCTTCGTATGGTTTAATAAGATTTGAATGTAACGGATCATGCCAAGGTATATGGTAAAATTGTTCTAATTTTTTTTCATAAATAGGCCAATGTATGTCATTAGCTTTTTTCCATTTTTCAACAGCATCCTCATACTCTTTTTGAAGAGATTGATCTTTAAAACCTTTTTGACGGCCTTTTTGACCCCAATCAGATTGCAGTTCTTCCACATGCAAAACCTTCCCGCCTTCTGGATGCGGTCGGTCACTCATACGAATGTGAAGCAATGGGTTACTATCTGAATAATGACCTCTGGCCGCAAATTTCTCTTCTTCAGGTTTATGTTGAAGAACAACTTCCCGATAATTTTCTTTTGGGCCAGCTAATTGGTATCTTGCATGGGGTGCGTTCATGCCGCGATACACATTTTCTTGATAATCATTCATGTTAGAATGATCAAACGCTTCAGCTACGTCATCTTTATGCAATTTACCAGAACCGCTTGCCAGCATATCACCCACGCCTGACCATCTCATTTCGTCTGGTTTGACACGAGTGCTTAGATATTGTTGCCATTGCTGCGGTGTTTGTTCTGGTTGTTTTGCTTGAGATGCAATGTCTGCACCCTCAGAATATAATCCAAGTGAATTTACGTTTCGATCAACCTCACCGCCTTGTGCTTTACCAAACAATGGATGGTTAGGATGCCAAGCAGAGACATCCCCGCCTTTAGATTTTTGTACGAGAAAAGAACGAGAAATTCTTCTTTTTCCATTTTTTCCAAAATCAACCAAAGCGCTGTTTTCATCAAAATCAAGTACGTTTCCTTCACCAAATTTTTGATGAACAACAGTTTTTGACAAAGGAGGCAAAACATCTCGTGGAATTAAACCATGATATTGACCATACTTTTTTGCACTTTTGATTGCTTCTTCAACAAATTTGTCGGATTTGTCTCCCTTTAAAGGTTCAAAATAGGCGCCAGGTTGATAGTATCTTCGATTAGCAAAATGATCGCTTATCCTGACAGTGAATGGATATTCACCTTCTGGACTCAAAAATCCGCCACCATAAACATAGTGACTCACGCCAAATCCAGTTTTGGATTTGCTGATTCTTGTCGGTATGCCATATTCTGCACTTAACGCATTAGCAATTGCAGAAGAATGATTATCAATTTCATTTTCCGACGCAGGGCCAATCTTTTGAAATGGTAAAGCTTTTCCGCCTTCGCCCGTTCCTATTTTTTCGTTACTGTATCCTTCCGGCCCAACAGAATGCGGGCCACCTTGATAAGCTGTAATAGGTTCCTGATCAACCTCACCGCCATCGGCATAACTGTCTTTGTTGGCTTCCCAAAGGCTATCAGCGCCCATGCCCTTTTCACGAGCCGCAAGGTCATCTTCCATTGCTTTCATTGCGGCTTCGTCAGCGTTTGGCTTTACCTCATATGATGAGGGCGTAATTCCTTCACCAAATGACGGGGCTTCATAATCCTCAGCGGGTGCAAAAGACAATCCACGAGTCCCTGGCGCTGGAGTAGAAGGCACCCCACTAGCTAGTGGTGGCATTCTATCGCCCGTATCATCTGGCTGCACAGGAACATTGGCATTAACTTGCGGAAATCCATAAGTCATTGGCGGCGGTCTGTTGGGCCAGTCATTTGGCTGCACAGGAACATTGGCATTAACAGGCTGCAGAGGAACATTAGCTAGTGGCGGCGGTCTGTCGCCCGTATCAAATGATGCAGGACGAACAGGCGGCAAAGGAACATTGGCCGGAGTTGGTGGCAAATCACCATAAAAAGGTGTTGGCACATTTGCCGAAGTTGGCGGCGTTGTAAACTGCGGAAGAATTGCTTCAACTAAAGGTCCATATTTTATTGGGTGCACTTGATCTGAAGATAAATTTTTAGGGTCCAGCGGTCCCATAAAAGAAGCGCCAGTTTTTTGGGCAATGTTTGATAATAGGCCATTCACATTCAGATTGTTAAAATCGTCTCGGTTACCAACACCTAATATTTTAATATTTGAAGCAGGTATGCCAAGATCAGTAATTGCTTTAATTTGACGAATCGCCGTTGAAGTATTTTTTGGGTCATTTGATGAGCCAGTTGATAATATAATTGGGCCAGTGCCGAAGTCAGCGGGTGTCATAGATTGAATTTTTTTTAATATTTGATCGGGTCTTAAACCAACTGTTGCATCTCCTCGTGCCGATGGCCCAAGTTGATTAAGAACCCCCTTAGCAATTGAATCGCCAATAACAAATGGGTTTTTTGAATTTTTATTGGCCGAATTTGGCTGTGCATTACCATAAAAAGGCGTTTGCCCCACATTGTTTGTGGCATCAGCATATTGTCCAAAACCACTAAATTGCTTGGTAAATGCCAAACGGTTTCCCCACTGAGAACCGTTTTGCGGAGCCTGTGGCGTCCAACCCTTAGGACGCTCATACCGCATTTGAGCAATAGTTAATTGTGTCGGGTCATTGGTGCTATTAACCAGCTTGCCTTCAGGGCGGTTGCGCAATTCATCCAATGCCGCCGCAGCTTGTTCTTGAGCACTCATTCCACGCATATCAAGGCGGCCAAGATTGTGGCCATACATGCCGTATCCGTTGCCACTATCGTGAATAAGATTAGGATTAAATCCGCTTTCTGCTGCGGCGGCACTAGTCAACATTGTGGCTTCGTTTGGCGTTGCGCCGATGGACATTAAATAATCATAGTGCATTTTAGCCCTCTGCAATAAACTTCCCTTAACTAATGGCGTAGCATTATCTCCAACTTGCGGTCTTGCCTGTTGTGTAGCCATTGGCGATTGCGGCGCGGGTGATACATCCTTATCGCCGCCAAAGCCCGATGCGCCCCAGTTGTTAGGCTGTTGCATTGGCGCTGCATGATCCTCTGTAGGGGCGGAAAAAGATTGACCAAGATCATCTGGGCGAGCCTGAGGGACAGGAACATTAGCGGGCTGACCTACACGGCCTTGCAGCATTGGCTTATTCGCAACATCAACGCCATACAGCGCGCCCTTATACGGAAACGTGGACGGACCCTGCCCCGCCAGATACTTCGCACGAGCCAACGCAAACGCCGCATTAAATGCTTGGCGCTCTGGACTTGGAGTTCCACCACTTGCTAGAGCGACCTTAATCGGCTTGATATTGCGGGCGGTGTGCAGGACGTTGCTCATTGATTAGGTTCTCTCTCATCAATAATTGGCCTCAAAGCGGGTTCTGCCGGAGCCTTAACACCAGTTATAGCCGGAACCACGTTGCCAAGCAAATGTTTGACAACCTGTTCGGATTCAGGATGCACAGCGATATTTTGCGCTAGGTCAATCATTTGAATGCGCTGCTTTGCAAGCATTTCCTGCTGATCAACCATATTGTCCATAGCGTCTTTTTTCATCGCAGAACCAAGTTGCGCCACTTTGGTTTTACTGTCCAGCAACTTTGCATCCGCCAACTGCTTTTTGATCTCAAGTTCCTGTTCGGAAATAATCGAAGCATGGTGATCCATAACTTTATCATGGTCTGACTTTTCAGATTGCCCGCCAACCAACCCGCCTTGCTGCATTTTCATTGCATCAATTTTAACTTTAGCCTGATCAAGCTGCAACTTCCCATCGGCAAGTTTTGCCTTCGTGTCACTGTCCTGCTTTTTGATCTGCATTTCAGCCATTTGCTTTTGCAATTCAGGCGGTGGAGCGCCCTGAGCAGAAGCCGGAATCATAAATTGTTCTGGATTGCTCCAGCCAATAGCTTTCAACGATGCTGTGTCAATCGCAATCGGATCATACAGCGACGGGTTTTGCGCCTGTATTTGCTTCAGGGCAATAATCTTCATAATGCGCTGTGTTTGGCTGGCGGTGTTGGGGTCAGCCTGTGGCACCAGATCAACTTGACCAAGAGCGCGAACAAACGTTTCCTGATCCCATTTGCGGGCTGGGCGGCGGTTTTGCTGCCAGAACGATTCAGGATTTTCTTTAAAGCAGCGTACAAGCAATTCAAATTCTTCAGCCTGAGCCGCATGCATCCGCTTATGCACCGAGTTCATGACCTTTGTGGCTTGATCAATCAGCGCTAACGTTGTGCCAACCGGCGCATCAGACCTGCCCTCGCCAACGGCCTGCTCTGACGTGCCGCCAAGGCGCTGACCCGTATCAGCCATGTTTTGCACCAGCGACATAAGTCCTGGCCCAACATCCTTGTACGGCAACGGCATAATGGCTTGTTGGATTGGCAATCCGCCTGTTTTAATCAATGCTCCACCGCCTGGAGGAACACGAAAGATGTTGGTGTTTTGACGTGCGCCCGAATCCGCATAAAGGAAGCCAGGGAAATTGGCGTACATGCCGGAATCAAGCATTTCTCGCCAAGCGGCAGTTATGGCGTTGGTTGTATTACCAAGGATGTGCAGCAAGCCGATGTCATAGAAGCCCATTCCAGGGACAAACGTGTATTTGACGAAGTTCGACCGCGCTACGGGGAGTTCTTTTGTATCCTCATCGTAATTACGCACAATGGACAGGATTTGTCGGCTAGTTGCGTCAATGGTTATGCGGTATGGGATTTCCAAGCCGGATTCTTTGCCCTTGCGCCTATGCTCGAAGCCCTGAATATCCAACTCGCAGTAGCACTCAAAGATTTCGCGGTTGCGGTCATCTGGATTTATTACGTCAAGAATAACGCCCTGCTGCGAGGCTTTTTCACGCTGCGCCGCATCGAAGTTAATCATCTTCGGCGTGGATAATTCCGTATCACGGTAAACGCCAAGAATCTGCATCCGTTTAACAGTCGATGACCGCATTGAAATACGGTGAGTTACGCGGCGAGCGTTTGTCAGGTCTGTGGCTGAATTGTTGACAATGAGGTCGTCTGCATCGACGGATTCTGAGACGGGACGATTGCGTAATGGGCAGAAATATACTTTTTTGAATGACGTCCCACCAAAGCCCAACATGAATAGCATTCTATCCGTATCGGGGTAGTATTCCTTCGCGGTGCTAGTGAGATAGTGGTTAATGTCGTTTTCAAGATCATTGGCGAGTTGGTCAGAGTCGAGGGTAGCATTGTTATTGTCCTCACGAATCTTTACTGGCCCATCTGTAGGTAGCATTTCGGATCGGGCGTTCGCTTGGAACCTGAGCACAGCTTCGAGAAGCAAAGGGTGCCGAACCTTGGACATTCCTTCGACGGGAGCGCCATCTGCAACTGATCCCAGTCCTGGGATTTCAATCTTGAGTCCAAGTAACTTGATTCCAAGCGCTCTGTCGTCAATCCATTCTTTACGGCTTTCGAGGTCGTCATTTATTCCCTTAAGCAAATCTTCTGAAATTCGGGACAGTTCCCTCTCGTCCACTTCATCGACCAGATTGTCAAACCAGTCTTTACGGTTTGGTTTACCAGCGCTTTCCAGGGGGGATCCATCCAGTGACAATGAGATTGATCCATCTGGAAATTCGATGGTTATAACATTGCCCTTGTCATCGTATGTCTTGCCGTCGGATTCATCTTCGTTTTCGATTGCCACGTCTTCACTGTCGAATGAAGGTGATTCCTCTGATTGCGGCATGAGACGAATGTGAGACGGAACGAGTGGCATAGTTTAATCCTTAAACCGAATACAATGGCGCGGGTTGTGTGGTTGGCCGACGCATTAAATCTTCGTAGCTTTGCTGCACTTCTTCCGCACGTTCCATCATACCCGCTTTTCTCAAGAATCGCAATGCAGAGCTGACAGTGTCGCAATTATGCGTTAAAATTCCATTTGCATAGTAACAATGCTCACCTTCAACGGTCAAGTTGTAAACTTGCCGCGTAATATTCATGGCATTTATGGCTAGAACCTCGCAAGAATCTATTTTTTTTATCGGAACATGAGCTTGAACACATAATTTTTTTGGGGCTTTTTGCTTCAAACTTTGATCCACACCATTCGCAAAGTCCAACATAGTGACTTTTGCTATATGGTTTTGGAGCATTTGGAGCTTTAAAACTTGTAAAAGCATTTTTACGATGCCATTCGCGCCCTTCAGCACTTTTATGCCAAGCTTTTGTTTTTTCTCTAATTTTTGAAAGATGTTCAACTTGTGCTTCGCTTTTTCCACGAGCAACGTATTCTTCATGATGTTCTTCACGGTGCATTTTTCTGGGCAAGCATTGTAAATTGGATATGTCATTATTGATCGTGTTCCGATCAACATGGTGTATTTGATAGCCGTTTGGAATTTTTCCATAATGAAATTCCCAGACGTCTCTATGCAATAAATGCCCCGCTCTTGAAAAATATCTTTGATGGGTTTTAATTTTTGATTCAGGATATCGGTTATATTTTCTTCCGTTAAAGACGATTGTTTCCGATTTTGAATCTTCTGTTTTTCTAAAAGCCATGATGTAACACCGTTATATTGATACGATGTTTCTAGCTTATCACCAACTTTGCACGATGACAACGGTATATATTCACCATTGCTATAGATTGGATGATTATGGGTTCCATACAATTCACCATTTGTATGACTTAATTTCCATATTGGTTTTACGCCTGTCATTGCAGATGCGGAAACACGCCCAAATCCATTTTTAGTTTTGACGTATTCTCCGGCACGAATTTCATCAATTCTTTTTTCTGTTCCGTCCGCCATTAAAATTAGAGTTTCACCAACAAGACATAAGTCGTCATGTTTGCCTTTCGGAAACATCATGCACTGAGTTATGACCTGATCAACCCACGTTTTATCCGGCGCGTAAATGAGGCCATCTTCAAACAAGTGCTGGATTGAATA
>Ga0316226_1001705_pt1 | contig 22674 bp, 36 predicted proteins | sample TBH18017metaG_FD_206009 | JGI IMG/M metagenome (GOLD analysis project Ga0316226, IMG submission 206009) | Freshwater microbial communities from Trout Bog Lake, Wisconsin, USA - TBH18017 | ecosystem: Environmental > Aquatic > Freshwater > Lake > Hypolimnion/Profundal zone | place: USA: Wisconsin...
AATCGAACTTCAGTAGAAATTTCGGGTGGGTGAATGCCAAACTGGTCGAACATTTCGTTGACAAGTTGGCGTTTTGCTCGTTCCAAATCTTTGACGGATTGTTCACGAAGTCGCTTGAGCATGGCTTTTGCTTCTTCACGGTTCCTAAAGAATTTTGTTTCTCGGACTGGTGCGGGTGTTTCAGGCCCTTTTCTAAACGCCTTGCGGTAAAGGTCTGACGGGGCAAGTTCTTTTTCAAGTTGATCTGCGGTAGGACCAGCGGCAAACGAGCGAGCCGTCAAACTTCCGTCCAATTTGTCGTGAAGCACCATTTTTTCAATCATTTGGTACTCAAGGTCCATCTTGGCGTTTTCATCAAACGTCCGACGAATTTCCTCTTGCAAAGTTTCAATTTCGTTCTTGAGCTTGTTCATTTGGAATTTGACTTCCGGTTGAACAGCTTGCTCCCAAATGTCCGCAGGAGTTCCTTCACGCATCAACTGGTCTGCGGTGGGGGGCGGAATTGACACAAACTTCTTGCCCAAGAAACTGTCACGTTCTGCCTGCTTTTTAGCAATGCTCATTTCAAGACCTTGCTGCAATTTGTAGTGGTCTGGATTCAGTTCACTTTCAGCAGCGGTTGTTTCAGATTCAATTCGGGTCAAGTCGGTTTCAAGTTGCGTACCCTTGTTGACAAGGTTTTCGTACATCTTGGCGTAACTTGGGTTGGCGCTCAGACGTTTGGATTCAATAGAAGCAATCAACAATTTGTTTGATTTGATTTCCTTTTCGGCAGCAGTTTTCTGTGCTTTCAAAGTTTCTATTTTTGCTTTGTTTTCGGCTTGCTTTTCGTTTTCTTCTTTGAGCGTCGTTTCCAGGTCGTTGATATCTTTACCAAGATTGGTGACATGACGATCCACAATCTTTCTGTAAGTGGTAATCATGTTTGCCCTAGAACGGATGTAGGTGTCGCCCAACCAACCAGCCAGCATGTTCCGTGGGCCAATGCGGGCGGTGTTTAGTCCAAGCTCTGAAATAGAAACACGAAGCGCCCAACCAGGGGTAAGCAAAGCAAGAGGTTTGAAAAAACGCTCGTTGATCCATTCGTTGAGTTTGTTAGTGCCCATAATAAAATCATGCGCTAACAAATCACGAGCACCTACGTCTGCAACACGACCACCAACAATGCTCAAACCTTCATTTTTGAACATGTTGGACATGAGCTTCCAAGTTTCTTCCTTGATCTCTCTAAAGTCAGGGAGAATAAATGGTTCAATGTGAAGGCCGTGAACACCTGCGGCAAATTCTTTGCCATCACGCTCAACCATTGAACGCGACGCACCAGAAACTTGCACTGCAAATTCACCACGGGAATCAACGCCCATGCCGCCAAGCCATTCAGAAATGGCGCTGTGCCACGACGAGCGGTATTCCTGGTACAGGTTTTCAAGACGCCGCAATTGCGGTTCACGAATGTCATCCAGGTTTTTCAAGGCGGTTTGAAGGTCCATACCCAAATAGCCCGTGGATCGCTTGAGTGTGCCTTTGTTGGCACGGGTAATTTCTCCCGACCTAAGCAACAATTTGGTAAAGCTTTGGTCAAAATCCTTTTCTACAAGACCAAATGTTGCGTTGATGTAGACGTTGGACCAAGCAACCGGATCGGACGTTTCGCTCAAGTATGACAGTACGGCGTTGATCTTGGAAGAACTTTCGCCAGCCAACTGCATCATTTGTCCAACGGCGTAAATGGATTTGCGGCTTCCAGGTTCAATTATGTCTTTGACAATCTTGCCCGTGTTTTCGTCGTAGCGCATTGCCTCTTGGCCGAAAAATTCTGACAGCTTGTTGATGGCTGCGTTATCGCCAACTTTTGCTTTGCGAAGAAGCGACACAATGCCAGCGGTGGGCATTCGCACCTCAGTCAACATCGTCGTGGCGTCGGCTAGATTTGCCAATGTATCAACAAGGGTTTCCCTGGTAGCGCCGTTTTCTTCCATTGCTTTGACAAGTTCAGGAATGACCGGAGCCAACGAAGGAAACATTCGATAGATTTTTCCAGCCGTGTCTTTGACTTCTGTTTTGACTACATTGCCGGCGGCGTTTTGCGTTTCAATTTCTACAAGTTTGCCCTTTTGTCCGAACCCAGCAATAATGTCCAATGCCCTAGCAACTTGAGTGTTTCGTCCAACTTCGGCTCGAATTTGATCGCCGGACAGCGCCGCTAGTGAACGACTTGCGGTTAGTTGCGTAGCTTCCCGTTCAAGGCCCAATGCACGGCCACCCATCATTGGCGCTTCAATAAAAGACGTAATGGCGTCCACGGTGCCAGACAAAAGCGAAACATTCCGGTGAAACAGGAATTGAGAAATGCCTTGACCAATGGTGCCAAGTTGCGCCGTTGGTTTGCGACTGGCATCCCAAAGTGCTTTATCGTGCCAAATCTGTGGAACTACGTTGGCTCCAAACAGTTCAGGTGCTTGTGTCGCTTCGGCACCAATTTTAAAGGCTTGCCCAATTCCTCGAACAATTGGGTTACTACCAAATGTTTTTACAGCGGCTTCGCCTTTAGTTGCATTAGCACCAGCCTGCTCTGCCTCGTTCAAGGTTTGTGCCGTTTGACCTTCGGCGGTAGCGGTAGCGGTTTGTGATGCGGTGTCGCTTGCGGCAGTTCCAAGATTGGCACCCATTTGACCGGCAATGTCACCTTCGGTTGCCGTAACTGCGGCATCGGTTCCAATAGTTGTCGAAAGGTCTGCGCCCATTGCAACACCGGCTGCGGCGGCGTCAGGACCAAGAACGGTCGAACCAACAAGACCAAGAACAGCACCCGCCAGCATTGGCGTAAGGGCGTTCATCATGCCGTTGAAACCGCCCTTTTCATAGGACATGACTACATAACGGTAAAAATGATTCCAGTTGTCAAACTGTTGGCCCACCATCTGCAAAAAGCTTTGTTTAGCGTTAGCAACTTGTTGCGGAGTAAGCAAACCCAAAGTAGTCGCTAATAGGTCAGGATTTCCCGCACGACCCAATGTTCCACCAACAACACCACGAACGCCTGGTGTTTTTTGGTTTTGGTATTGAGCTTCGTGAACGGCGGTTTCAGCACGTTGCTTTTCCCACCAATGAAGATTGAAATACTTGTCTTTGAATTGATTTGAAATGTTTGTCAACGTGTCGTGAAATAAAGTTGGCAATCCATAACCGCTGGAACTGCCGTGATGCAGCATTGAACCGAATGGGTCTTGTGGGTTGATACCACCAATCCAATCTGGCAATTGACGCGTAAACGTATCAAGGCTACCCATTGCGTAGCCTTCCATGTTTTTCAATCCGGCTGCACTAAGGTTTCTTTCAGCCCAACCGCCAATGCTTTGTCCGACATGACCCGCATCAGTCCACAAACGACTAATTTGGTTTCCGGCAGATACGTTGCCACCGCCTTCAATACCACCCAAACTTGTTCCGGTTTGTGTTTCACCTAGCCTGTCAATGCCGTAAAAATTTGTGCCCGGCACAGATACACCACGTTCGCCGCCCATTGCTTGCGATGTGGTTCCCAATCGGTCAAGCGTTTTCTGTGTAACAACATGTGCAAATGCTTGGTGCACTTGTGGGTTAGCACGCAAGTGGTCGGTGGCGGTATCAAACAGCGTGTTCGCTAAATGAAAACCAGAAAGCGATTGAGCATTTTCAACAATGTTGCCACCAGCACGAACAGCGGCTAATCCCAGGTCGGGGTGATATTTGATTGTCGGTGCAGCCTTGATCGCCTTGTCAAGATTTATTGCGTTCAAGTCGTGAACATTAGGCGGCCTGTAAATTTCTCCCCCAGGCATCAAACACCAATCACACGGGCAATGGCAGCCATTTCTTGTACGGCTGGCGTTGCATACGGCGAGTTAGAAGCGTTGTCCAACAAATCAGAAATCCGTTTTGCGTTTTGAGCAGGGTTAGATGCAATTTGGTTTTGAGCCACCATGCCTGGCGGGTGCGGAGCGGGGTCCCAAAATCCCAATGTTCCGGGCGCAGTAAAAGGCTGGCGTTGGTCCGCAGCGCCAGGCGTAGCGGGCGGAGCTTGCGGCGGAGTTGGGTTCGCAACGTGAGTTACCGGTTCTGGCGTACTGCCCATTGGAACGGCTCGTTGAGCATCTTCAAGCATCCGGCGTTGTCCGTAAGGTTCACCGGGCGCAACGGTAATGGGTTGTGGCCCACGGTTGTTGAGGTCGGTCCTGTTTGAATAAGCGGTTTGCGCCGCTCCTTCAACCTTACTTCCCTTACCTTTTCTTGGCATAGTTCTCTCTTATTACGACAATGCCGCAGTTGTCGGCGGTTGATGAAGTGTTGCAAGAAGGTCTTGCAAATTACTTAGTCCTTGGGGTGGCGCTCCGATAGGAGAACTTGTTTGCGCCATTGCTTGCTGATCTGGCGAAGGGGGCGCCATGCCCGGCTGGTCCTCGGGCTGTGCTTCCATCCCTCCGGGAAGTCCTGCGGCACCTGGCTGCCCAGGTACTCCTGCCATGCCCGGTACACTTCCTCCTTGCTCAGGTTGGGCATTTTGTTTATCCGCCTGTTCTTTCTGCATTTCTTCGTGAACTTTGGTAACTGCAACTTCCAACGTAGTGCGTCCATCGGCCATAGCCAATGCAATGCGAGAAATGGTGTTGGGGTCAAGTTGCCCCTGAACCGCCTGTTGCTCAAGTCCCGTGAGTAGGGCTTTGCGAATTCCCTCGATGTGGATGCGTGACGTTTCAAGCTCAGGATCACGGATCAACGGGTCCATTTCCATTGCCGATTGAATTGACATTTCCCCAATGCCAACTTTTTGCCCGATCATCACGGCCATTTGGTTAGCGTCCGAACCAGGCAACGGATACGTCACACGGCACAAGTCAGTCTCAAACGCTTCGTTTGGCGTGTAATCCGGTGGGCCTTCGACTTTACCGTTCATGCCAAGCAAAAACAAAGTTGGCTTGGAACCGTAGTACGCCTTTTGGATGGCGATGGCACGGCGAATCTCGGCCTCCATTGAAGCGGCAAAGATTTCCTGCGATTCCTGAATGTCGGGATCGACGGCTTCGGACATGACGGCATCGCCACGACGAGCAGTACGGATGTTTGATCCTGACTCGCCACCCCATTCGGCAGGGATACCTGCGCTCAAACGTGCGCTGCGCTCTAAACGGTCAAGGGTAAGTCCGGCTTGCTGGTTGATCTGCGGGTAGATGACTTCGATCTGTCCGTTTTGGATCACGCCTCGAACGCCAGTTTTACCGTCAGCGTTCTGAATGATCTTTGGTGCCATGCCCTGAGCCGATGGGTGGGCAACAACCCATTCGTCGGGGAACACGCCACGCATCACGGCAATGGTGTTGAGTGCGTCCAACTTGGCCTGACGTTGGTACATGCCCATCATAGCTTCAAACTTGGACATAACCTTGTCCAACGCAATGCGGGTAGGAACAACCACAGGCGTAATGCCTGCTCGGTTGGGAATGCGGTCAAGGACGACCTGGCTCATGCCCGGTACGTCTTGGCCTGCCATGTAGTTCTTGGATTCTTTGCGAGCGCCAACGGCCACCAAAACGGTTTCTTCGGGATCGACATACTCAAGGATGTTGAACAGAACGTCCTCGTTGGCTTTGCCGGTGTAAAGCACGGCGGCGGCGGCTGGGTAGTTCTGCTTGATCCAACGAAGGGTGCGGGCGTCCTCAAAGATGCAGTCCTCGGGTTCCATGTTGTTAGGGTCAATGGTGTCCGATGGAAAGGTGGACAATGGGTTACGAACCCGCCAATGGGGAATCTCACGCTTGTCGTGGCTGTTTAGCGAAACGGGGTGGATGGAAACAGGGGCCGAAGCATAAGCAACTTGATAACGCGCACGACGCCGCATCAGGATGTTCATTTGGTTCATGTCAAACCAGCCAAGGGTGGCAAGACGACGCTTACGGGCGTTTTCCTCGCTGGCCTTGAATCCTGCACGAAGGGCTGGAAATTGCAAGTCGGGCATGACCGACGAAACCCGCATGGCAAATTGGTCAATTCCTTGGGCAAGAAGGTTGGCTACGGCAGGGCGCTCGTTGGCGTCAAGCTCAGGAAGTGGAACGGTGACTTCGTTGTTGTAGTGGCGGGATACGTCCTTCATGCGGGACAAGTAATCCCCACGGCTGTTCACACGCTGACGGTGAAGGGCGACAATTTCTTCGGCGGTCTTACCCATCAGACGGCTTCTCCGGCCCAACTAGGACGCCACGAGCTTGACATTGCTGCCGTTGGCAACGAAATGTTGGGCAGGTTCCACTCAAAAAACCATTCGGCCATTACACAGTCGTCCGTTCGTCCATGCGGGTATTTAGTTACCTCGTCAACAAGCCGCATGGACACAACTTTGCCATCGCCCCTACCTGGAAGTCGTACTCTGCCAAAACGCCAATGCGGGGCAATCGTTTCTACTCCGAAGTTCGGGTCCGATTTATTACGGCTGGTTGTATGCGGAATTATGTCAACGTCATGCAAAGATCGCCATCTTCGCACATGGTCATATTGTAGCAGGAAGCGTTGTGCGGCATTTGCTTCGACAATCCAAGTTGTGATAGGAAAACCCAAAATCTGCGACGCTTGTTGCCAATCGTTCATTACACCAACGAACTGTCCGTCTTGTGCAGACCAGTCAAGAAAGTCTGGTGCGTCCATCTTCTTGCGAAGCAGGTCAATCAAGTAGCGTTTCTCTGATGACGGGTCATAGATCCACCATTGGATCGACCAGAAGTTTGTTGGGCTGGGGTCGGCGGTGGCAATTGAGTAGCAGGAACCAGCGTTCAATCCTGCGGGAATTTCAAGTCGATCCCGTTCCTTGTCGATGCACCCGATGAACTCGCCGTGCCCGTACACCCATGCGTTTGGCACCAGGACTTCGGTGGGGTCAACGTCCTGTTGCTGATACAGAACCGTAAACCGTTCCCCACGGTTTGACATAAGGGTGTTGACCTTGGACCAAGGAATTCGCCTTGGCACAAGAAGGCATCCTTTGGGATAAGGGTCAGATGATTTCTTGTGTTGTAACGGATCGCATTTTTCTTCGTAATGAGCTTTGAAGATAATGTGATGGTATTTTTTGCCATCCCGCTTTTCGCCAATCTTTTGAGTTAGTTCGTCGGGGTCGATGTGGTCATCGTCGTCGTCGTCCTCAAGGCCAGGAGCGGTCATGTCCAAAGCAAATCGGTATAGATCGTCCGACGCAATCCTCTGGCCTTGAAGAACTAGCAAACCCCCAGGTTCCAAACGGGTTTCGCAAACATCTTGATAAACGTCTTGTAAAGCCTCACGTTGTTCGACGGTACGCATCTTGCGAGGGTCCACAAGGTCGTCCCACATCACAAAGTCGTAACGTCCACCAATAAACGAAGTGTCAATTCCGTAAGCGGACCAAGTTGGTTCCTTTTCTGTGATGAGTCCGGTGTCGTCAGATTGCATAACAATAAACGCTTCGTTGGTCCAAATCTCTTTGTCCATTGGGCGAAATCGTCCGTAGTCTCGAGCAAGCACCCCCACGGCATCAAGGGCTTCGCCACGACGAATAGCGCCAGGATCATTCTTGACGGGTTCAGGAAACTCAAGGGTCCGGCGCAAACGTTTGAGGTTTCGCTTGGCAAGGCTCATGGTGGCCGAGCCGATCATGCCTCGAATGGCACGGTTGCGACAAGTCAGCCAAGCGGGAATGTCGTGAACGAACGTGACGGTCTTACCCGAACCAGGCGGAGCGTTGATGACAACGTATTCTTCGTTGGGGGTTTCCAGCAGCTTGACGATGGATTCGGCTGCTTCTCGTTGCCACGGCGCAGCAATACGACCAAAGTATCGTTCTTGAAAATACGAAAAATCTTCAAGAGCCCGAGCGGCTTCGGAACTAAGCTCAGAAAACTTCTTGGGAGCGGGAAACGAATCTTGTTGTTTGGCTAAAAGAAGTTCTTTGCCCCTTGCATGTTGCAAACTTGCTTTTTCAAGCCGGACGGCAGTAGCAACAGAAAACCCAGCCTTGCGAGCGGCATCAGATTGAGAATAGCCGGATTCTCGAAGGTTCCAAAACTTTTCTTTTTGTTGAACGGTAATCGCCATCTAATTTTTTGCTACCATGATTGGAGCGATAATCCTCCATCGCTGTGACTGATCCCCGGCTTGAGAGCGTCTGCGTGGATCGTCACGCCCTTGCGGAGGTGTAAAAAAAATTTTACTTCGCAGGAGGGGTTGCAGGGGCGGCGGGAACGGCAGGAGCCGGGTAAGTGGGGGCACCCAGGGCACCGAGCAGACGCCCGACCTTGGGGTGCTTGACTTCAAGGTTGCGGACAACCGTGTAATAGACGGCGGCGGACGCCGAACCGATAGCTGACACAGCGGCGGGGTTTTTTACACCAGCGTGGGCCAGGAGGGACACGACAAATCCCACGGCGATTGGGGTGACAGTACGGACTACTGAACGGGTTACGTTGGTCATTACCATTCCGTTTCTACTTCGGGGGAATCATCTTCCCGTTGACGACAATCACAATCTTCGCACACGCCGTTGCAATACTCACCGTTTTTGCGAATACCAGGCACAGCGGTTTCGGTGGGAAACGTAACGCTCATGACTCACCCCGGAACCAAGCGTCAATCTTGTCTTTGCGCTTCTGAAGGCTCAAGGTGCAAGCGACGGTCAAGGCCACAGTCATTGGAACTACCCCACCCACCACGATCAAAATGGCGGCGATGGAAGTAAGGTCACGGCTCACAGGTCATCCAAGTTTTCAATGGCAAAATCAAGGTCACGCCAAGGCATGTTGGGGCCAGCGGCGGCGACTCGATGCCAGCCAATGTAGTTATCGCGAACAATGGATGCAACCACTTGGAGAGCGTGGTATTCGTCGGGATCAACGTTCATTCTTCCTCCTGACAGCGTTTTGCTAGATCGTGGATTCTCATGCCCTCAACAATACCTTCGATGCTGGTGGCTTCAACAATAGTACCGCACTCGGGACATTCCCAGTATTCCAAGTCCGGTTCTTCGGCTTCGTAATAGCTGTAAAAATGCCCAGTAACTTGGATCGCCAACAACGCAGACACGATAATCAAGATCGCCAGGATCATGCTTGCACAATACACCAAAACCAATTCTGAAAGTTTGCTGAGAGTATCCTGAGAATTTCTCAGTATTGTGGAACACCCAGCTTGACAACGCTGATACGCTGACGACTTGGAACGCAGACACGGCGGAAGCGCCGAAGCGCCCCCTTGGTCTGCTCCTGGCTACCGCCTCGCTACGCTCGTTGCTCTGCGCCTCCCTTCGGTCGTTGCGGCAGGCAAGGTAAGTAGATACTTACTGTGTCTTTGCCGTTGTTGATTTTTTTTGATAAGAAAATGACAATTGTTCGTGAAGGTGATAAACGGGCTTGTTCGAGGCACCCGCCTCGGCACACACCCGGTTTCCACAGAACATGTGTTCGTCTGTGGACGATGTTGTGGACAAATAAGACGAAAGCGAACAAGTGTTCGGTGAATGAGTAACACTTGGCATTACGCGCACAATGCATCCCATTCATGCCTAGAACGCCGCAAGATCGACGCTAGCCCTAGTCTGCACCGATTACCCTAGACACCTTAGGAACGTGGCACAGAACGCACTACAGCGCCAAAGAATCGAGAGAATAGGCGAATCGACCGTCGAGATGTTGGATCAGATCGACGCCCAAACGCGACAAAGCCGCCCCACCCAGCCCCGAAGGACCAAGCAGGGCGGCCCGCCGCGCAAGTTACCGCCACCACCGCCAGACGCACACAGCGACGCCAAACAGCGCACCCAGCCCAGCCACGGCCAGAGCATCGAGCCAGAAACCGAACCCGTCTCGCGAGGTCGTCACAGCGCCGCAGGCTAGGCCGATCAGCGCCCACGCGGAGACAATCTCAAAATGCCGCGCCATCATCCCACCCTCCCGAATCGACGGTCTCTAAAGGTTCGGTCTCGCAGTGGCACGAATAGTTGCCGCACCAGACGCAGACGCCGCACCACTCGCACTCGTCAAAATCTGGATCGACGAGGCCGTAGCACCACGGGCACTCGAGAGCCCCGCCGTTCAGCTCGAGAGGTTCAGCCTTGCCGCCGTAGTAGCCCCAGCTCGCGCGAGGCTCGCATGACGAGTTCGAGAACCAGAAGCCACCGTCCCAGTAACCCGCCGACTCATTGACGATCGCCAAAGGTGGCAAAGCCGGATCGGACGAGACGAAGACCAACTTGGAGCCCGTGGCCCAGTCGCTCATCATGTCGCGCACGTGAGGCTCCAAGAGCGCCCGAGTTCCACCCATCGCAGGGAGAACGTCCCTAGCGAACGTGCCCGTATCGCTCAGGTGGTCCGCAGGAGTCACCGGTAGCATCCCGTTATGAAGAAGCACCGTCTTAGGCTCCCCGGCGATGGCGTGAGGATGACAACCCGACAGATCAACCGCGCCGCTAGTGGCGATGCGAGCGTGCCATGCCCACGCGACCACTCGACGACCGAGTTCGTCCACCTTGCGCTCAAGCATTTCTACGGCCTCAACCGGCGACATAGTGCGCCTGGTATGAAGCCGTAGATCCTTCCGAGTCTCGAACACCAACGCGAAACCGAACCCGTCAGGGTTGGCGATAGCGCCCCGCTCGAGTACGTCCCGATCCGGGATCGTTGGACCCTCGCCGCAGATAATCACGCACATGGCGAAACCCCCGCAGGTGAAACGAACGACGCCGCGAGGGTATCGGCGGCCTGAAAACGCCCGCCCCCGAGAACGTGGACCGCATGAGGCCACCGATCCGAAGCCCGCACGAAATCGACAAACCGCCCCCACTCGAGCGCGCCCAGAGTGATGTCATGGGCGCTAATGGTGCCCGAGTAGGCGACGAGCGCGTCCGTCAACTCGACAGCCGCGAGCACTCGACCAGCGGCAAGCGATGGTCGAAAGATGCGAAGTTCTACCGTCGAATAGTTGGACAGGTTCACCGCGTCATAGTGGCCGCCCCCGAGCTGGCGAGCCTTCTCAACCACAGACCGCGAACTCAGTTCCTCGAAGGATGCGCAGGTGGATTCCCGGCCGGCGAAATCGACCAGCCCGCCCTTATTCCTTGAGACGAGCAGAGCGAATGCCGCGACGCTGGTCACCGATCGAAACCCGTCCCGTGAGACGTGGACGTGAAGCCCACACGAGGAACGATCCCAAGCCCGCGCCTGCATCCCTCGCAACTCCCAAAGCATGGATGCGAGTTCGTCGCCGTATTCCTGCCACGATTCAAGAGAACGAGGATGAAACACTATTTCCGGCCCTACGGCTAGAGATGAGTCCGATTTCTGATAGTGGACCCGTTCTCCGATGCCGTGCCCGTTCAGGTACTCAAGTACCTCGACAATCCTTTCGGGGTGGCTCTCGATCTCAAGCTCGACGCCGAAGTACCGCGGCCCCTCCCCGTAGAAAATGGGCGAAGGCTTAAAACCGTATGAATGGAGAAGTCCGCCGTATGTCTCATCCTCCTCATCGAATCCATAAGGGCAATCGTGACCATCGTGGACATTCTCATCGCACTGGTGGCAATGGTAATAAGAACTATCGAAACAGTCTTCGCACACAAGGAAAGCGTCCCCAATCGAGTGCCCCGCTGATATCGCGTGAAACTCGGCGCAATCGTCGCAATAGAAAGCGAAACCGTCGCAACAGTCTTCGCACCAAGTTTGGTGGCCCTGCGAAGTGTTTACCCCGTAGTGCTCGCATTCTTGATCATGGTGCGCGTAGTTGCACCGCTCACAGATTATTTCTTCACTCATTAGTTACCCCTGACGGCCGAAGGACACACGCCCCCGAAGCCGACTAGATCACACCACACCCAGCGCCCGAATGCAAGCACCAAACCCCAAGCCCCGCTAGGCAAACGCACCACCGACGAGCCGCAAGGCGAACAAGTGTTCGGTCGCAATCGCGACCATCGACAAGCCCGCCGAAGTCGAGCGGGCGCTCGCCCACACCCCAGGAGCAGGAGTTGAGCAAACTTGGCTTGGCGTCCGGTCTAACTTGGCTTGGCGTCCGCGTTAGAAAAAAGAAAACGGCTCGATCCTGTCGGAGAACGAGCCGCCTTCTAATGTCAGGGGTAACTGACCAACAAAAACCTAGCAGGTTTGTCTTGGCCGTGTCAATGAATGTTGTCGCTAATAAGTTTCGCCAACTGTCGCAACTGGTTTTGGAGCTTTGGTTCGATGGGCTTATGCCAACTTGCTGGTTCGCAGCCGGTGTCAGCCAAATACTTCACATCGGCGGGCCACATCTCGGCCTCGTAATCGTGTCCTTCTATCATGCCAAACGATCCAATTCATCCAAAGCCATTTCCAACCACCGAATATCCACAGGTTCTCCACTATTGGAATCGTAGACGTAGGCTCTCGCCGCCTCGATCACACGTTGTTCGGCCTCTCGCCGCCTCATGTAGTCCTGCATCTCGTCCATTATCAGCCTCCTGCCTGCCGATATCCCGCCGCTAACGTCCTGAGTCCATCCAGACGGGCCTGAGACGCCCTCAGAGCCTCTCTAATCGCCGTCATGGACCCTGATGCCACCAAGTATGCCCGAAGGCTCTCAGAGGCTTGTAGCGTGGCATGGTCATCTATTTCAGCGACGGTCACTTTCAGCCCCTTGGCCGCCGCGTCGTCACGGTAGGTCATCCTGGCCTTGGCGAAGGCGACTTTGTAGTCGGCCTCCATCTCGGCTGCTGTCGTGGCAATATCGGCACATTCCTCAGCCAACTGCCCGATCCGACGCCCTTCCTTTTCAATGGCGTCAGCGATTTGATTCGCACTAAGCATCTGCTTCCTTCCATAGTCTTGCAAAGTCGGCCAAGGTCATTACAACGTAGGACTCGGCCGCGTTCTTGCCCCGGCGCTTCGCCACCACCACGCCGTATTCGGCCTTGGCGTTCTCACGTTCCGTTTCGGCCTCAGCCAGCCAGCCTGATAGGTCTAGGGTCTTGTGATTCTTGCACTCGATAACCAAGCGTGGGCCTAAGCCCGTAATGTCGCCTTTGTCCTGAGTGTTGCCAGCACCGTAGCGACGGTCAGCGTATGGGTGGCCGTTCTCTCGCAAGAACTTGGCAACGTCCCGCTCGTATTGCGAACCCTTAGCCTTCTGCGGGGTTGTCATTCATCCTCCTAGCCAACCGTTCACGATGGCGCTCGCGCTCCTTGCGGTAGCGTTCCTTACCAATCTTCATAGCCATCTTGCTCCCCGGAGTCTTTTTTGGCATCGGGTTCTCCTTCCCATGAATGTCTTGATAAGTGTAGTTGTTCAGCGATAGATGGGTAAAGCTCGACCCATCCGTTGTGGTAGTCGCAAGCGAGCATGATGTTGTCGGGGTTCGTAATCGACCCGCCCCTGGATCGCTTCAATAGTTCGTGACCGTGAATCGGGCCGTGACATGCGTTGCCAATGATCGGGCCAAGTTCGCAGCGCCAGGTATCGGGCAGGCCGTACTTCTCAATCAAAACCTTGCGACGTTGGGCGTTCTCACGTTGGCGCTTCTTGGACACTTTGTTGATCGGAGTGCGTTTCATTCTGGCCCCACCTTCCTAAGCAAAGTCCAAGCTCTGATGGCATATCCAGCCCCCGTAGTGATGCCGTACACATTCACAATCTTCATTGGCTTGCGTGGCATTGGCACTTGAAAATGTAGAAACCCATAAAGTCCTCCTGGCTTCAGAAGTCGAGCAGCTTCCTTGAGTATCTGCCCAGGCTTGGGATAGTCCTTCTCGGTGCCATAAAGATTTTTTGCGTATTCCTCCGAGTAGGGGGGGTCGGCAAGAATCCAATCAAACGATTCATCTGGAAGCGGTACGTTGCGACAATCGGCAACAATGTCGGGTTTGCGTTCTTCACGAATATCAACCCTCACGCCAGTCACCATGCTTCCTGAACACAAATGCAGCACTTTTTTTTCGTCCACTGGTTTGCCACCAATTGATTCCATTTCTCGGTAGGCCCATTCCACAAAGCGGAGAGGATACCCCCCCCCGTCCGAAAAAGGTTCAAAATGTAAGGATGACTTGGGGTAGCCAAACATTACGGGGTGTCCCGCACCTTTGGCTTTCTTCCCAGCATTGGGGCCAAAACTATGTTTCGTTGCGGCGGTCATAAAAACTCGCTCGTGTCGTTGTCAAATGGGTCAAACTCGGCATTGGCGTAGAGAGTGGTGGTGCCGTCACCATTTGAGACCTCGGTTATCTGCCAGTCGTCGTGCTGGGTAGCGAAGGCGTTGCCCCTAGTGAGTCGTGTGTCACCGGAGACCCGAGCGGTGCCGCAGACCCAAGCGTCACCGTAGACCCGAGCGTTGTCGTAGACCTGAGCGGTGCCGCAGACCCAAGCGTCACCGTAGACCCGAGCGTTGTCGTAGACCCAAGCGTCACCGTAGACCCAAGCGTCACCGTAGACCCGAGCGGTGCCGTAGACCCGAGCGTCACCGTAGACCCAAGCGTCACCGTAGACCCAAGCGTCACCGTAGACCCGAGCGGTGCCGGAGACCCGAGCGTCACCGTAGACCCGAGCGGTGCCGGAGACCCGAGCGTTGTGTCCGACGTAGGCGCTCTCATTGACGGTGGCGGTGCCGGCTACCCATCCACCTCCGTTTCGGTGTTTGTGGGCTGGAACTGGTCCGTTGCCATCGTTGAAATCGTAGGTGGTCACTCTGTCTCCTTTGTTGATCGGGGTGCGCTTCACCAGAGATGATCCACTTCTTCTACATAATCCCCGTCCCAATCGTCAGGCGGATCGAAATCGTCGGCGTGGCAACTGCACTCGCACTCCTGACAGTCGCAATCGTCCTTGTGGTCGCACTTGTCGCCGTTCTCGTCAATCAATACGGGCTTCTCGGCATCAGGGCAAGGACAGTCCTCGCAATAGTCCGGGCTAATCTCGCCAACGTAGATCAAGTCTGATCGGGTCATTCCATCGGGGTAGTTACTTGGCATTTTCCACCTGCCTACAAACGGTGCAAGAACGGACGCCCGTAGCGTCAGCGTCGTATTCGTGCAAGTGCATCAATCGAAACGTGGTGTATCGGTTGTTGTTCTTTGGACAGCGATGGCTGAGAACTGCGTTCTTCATCGCCTTCTGTGTCATAAAGCACTTCGTACATTCGTATGTCACCATGCGGCGCATCCTCCTTGGTCGGGGATTCCTATTCCCAAGCTTGCGATCATTCTGTCTGCTACTGCGATCTGTGCGGCTGGCGAAGTGTCGCCGGTTCCGCCGTAGTTGGCCCAGTTTTGAGCCGTGATTCCTAGTGAATCGGGGTAAGCACTTCCTAGTACCACCCATCCTCCTGATTCACACGATGCCACCCTCGACCATTCTGCGTAATCTGCTGGAAGTGTTGTCGTTGTGGTTGGTGGGGTGGTGGTCGTAGTTGGAGGGATCGTCGTGACCACCGTTGGCGACGACCCCAGGGTACTTGGAGGGTGAGTGGTTGGGGCCGAGACTACAATCTCAGCGCCGTACCACCACACTCCGACCATTAGCCCGATGGCTACGAGCGGGGTAAAGATGCGTTTCATGCTTGCTCCAATCGTCTAGCGAGCTTGGATTCTTCTCGCTTTCGTTCGTTATGGGCGATGCGGCAGGCTTCGCAGATCGGTTCCTTCTTCCGAATGTGCGTGGCGTAGCCCGCATTGGTCCCGCAGGGTTTCCTTCCACCGTAGGGGACGCCTCGACGCCGAGCAACTTCGTTTAGTTCCTTGATGTTTCGGCCACCCCAAATGCCCTCCCGCTCGCCGTAATAGATGGCGGCTTCGGCGCAATGCCCTGCTACGGGACAGGTACGGCAAATGGACTTAGCATGTCCTTCGGACCAACCGGGTTCGCCCGTGTCAAAGAAGATGTTTTGATCTACCCCCCAACAGGCCGCACGGTCTTGCCAGTCATTCTGCATTGTGCTTCTCAAGAAGTTCAAGGATCGTCAATGACGCTTCACGGATCGCCGTGACCAAATCTCGAATCACCTTGTCGGCTTCCTGGTCCCAGCCACCGTTGTCCAACTTGTGCTGAATCTCACCCAAGGTCAGATGAACACCGTCCGCATACTTGTCAGCCCGCATGGTTCACCATCCGGTATTCCCACAAGCCGTGCGACAGATAGCGGCGCTCAATGACGTACGAACCAAACTTCGCCTTTCGCAAGTCACGCAAGCGGGCACCCACGGATGCTTCGGGAGCATTGGTGTCGTCGGCAATCTGCTTCAACGTGCGCCACTTGCCATCCGCCATCAGGTCACGGACCGCTTCAAGTTGCTTGGTCAGGCGCTCGCCATCCCGCTTGTGGTCGTAGGTCAGGCCGTCAAACACTGCGTCGGTTCGCATCTGCAAGTTCCGCCACCAGGCGTTCTGTGCCTCGTCGTACTCAGCCAGCCAATCCTTGAAGTCCTTGATCGACTCGCTCATCACCCCAAACACTGACTCCCACGCCGCCGAACCCTTGTCTAGGGTCGCAAGCTGTTCGGCCAATGCGTAGATTACGGTAAGGAACTTGTATTCCTCGGCGGGTACTTGCAGGCGCTTGTAGTCGTTGAACTTTTGGATCAGTTCTTCAATCCGCTCAGTCTCATCAACCAATGTCATTTCTTTCATCTTGCCCATCTCGATCCTCCTTGTTCGATGGTGCTATCAGTTTTGCTCGTTATGTCTAACGTGTCAAGGAATAAAACCGCCGTAGTATTTTATGTCTTTCTTGGCGGCCATCTCAGCTTCGTCAAGGGTGTTTGCAAAGCCCCAGGTCAAACACGAAAAGAATCCGTGCCTTTCTTCGGGACCGTACAAACACCATCCGACAAAACCGCTTTCCTTATCAACGTAGATTTCAATGGCGTGTTCTCCGTACTCAGTCCATTTGCACCACTCCTGATTGAACTCATCAAAGTAGTACCCACGTTTCTGAGCAAGAAGCATCAACCTATTCCTCGGCGGCATCGGCAATTAGAACGGTTCCTCTCCGGTAGCCCAGCCTTCTTGCACGGCACCAAAGGCTTCTTCAACCTTGGCGACGACAGGTGCTTCGGCGGCGATGGGGTTGTCTTGCAATGCCTTGCGAGCGGCGTTGAAGCCTGCGCCCAACTGCTTCTCGGACAGCGAGCCGTACTTCTTGCCCTTCTCGGCCAGGTCGTTCAAGAACTTGTTGTCCGGGTCGGCTTGTGCTCCCTGCAAAATCGTGTCCCAACGTGGGTCGCCCTCAACTTCGGTCTTAGGTGAGCCGGAACGAGCTTGCTCGGCCACTTCCTTTGCCTTGTGTGGGGCTGGCGACGACGAATGGTTGTTCACCTTCGCCATTTCCTCACGGGACGGACGGAACTCGCTGGTGGTTGCGTAGCCAGCGTTTGCCAACGCTCGACCAATGGCTGACGTTTCGCAGTTCTCCAACGGTGACGTTTCGTTTGGTCCACGGTCAGCAAAGTGTTCCTCGGCGTAGCCGGTAGCCCACGGGTGAGCGTCCTCGGCGTCCTTGTAGACAGCCGCCCACACCACAAACTGCTTGCCGGTGTCGCTGATGTGTTCCATTTTGGTTGCGATGCGACCAGTCGGGTAGTCCTGCCAGAACTTCGTGATCCGGTCCGCAACGGTTTCGTAGTTGTCCAAGTCAAACTTAGGCATCTTGTGTTTCCTTCTTTCTAATCGTGACCATTCCTGGTCCATCGGTCTTGCATGTTTCGTTGTACGAGCAATATTGGCATTGCCAGTAGCGAGGGTTCTCAGGGTCCAAGCTGATCGGTGACAGGTCATCGTCGATGGCGATGCGCTCAGGCAAGTCTCCATCGTTGATGGTGTCCATGATGTTCGTGAGCCGCATGATTTCGTTGTCGGCAATGACCGTGAACACTTCCTGTGGAATCTCAAACTCAGCGATGACACGACCAATCTCGTCGATGCCCGAACGCTCAGCAAGTCCCTTGGAGATGGCTTCGGTGCCAACGTGGACGATGCGGATGACGTAGCAATCGTTCGCCACGGCGTTTAGCGCCGACTGAATGATGGCCGATGCCCGTGGTCCTGACGGACTACTGACGCCCTTGTTGCTGACACCCACAGACTTCTTGTAAGCGGTGCCGTTCATGGTCTTGATTTCAAGAAGAACCTTGAACTCGCCATCGTCGATCACACCGTCCGCCGAACCCGAGATGAGTCCGCCAATCTGCGACGGCACTTCGAACTCAGCCGTGTAGTAGTTGCTGATGGCTTCCTGAATCTTCTCATGCAGGTCGGTGCCGAGAGTCGTGACGAGTGTGCCCGCCAAGTCCATCGGTTCCGATTCGTAGCCAAGCGCCGAGTACGCCAGCGCCCGTGAACACTTGCCCGCATCCGAATAACGGAACGGAGTGTCGAACGCTTTGGGCTTTGGCCCTCGCTCAATGTTCTGAACTTGAAGTTCCTCAAGCCATAAGTGGCCGTACCGTGGTGGTACTGGCATCTGATATTGCTCCATCTCAATCCTCCTTGTTTGATGGTGATTAGAACACTAACGGAGGGTTGTAACGGATGTCAAGGATTTTTTTGGTGCTTGTGGTTGTGTCGGTATTCAGCCAGGATTAGAGCCAGTTTGGACGGTGGGATGTGTTCGACATTTCTTTCTTGTCCCAAGTCCTGCCCGCACTTCTCGCAACGGACAAAGATAAGCATTGAGTTCCTATTCGGTAGTAGGTGCAAATATTTTGGGAGTGTAGTCACTCAACCTTTTGCCCGCATACTTCCGACACAAGAAATCCAGGCTAACAAACATCGGGTCGTAGGAACCGTCCTCCACTTGATGTTTTACCACGATCCCACGCCAGTGTGCGTTGCCCTGTGGCCCCTTGTAATCCTCGTCGTGAAGGTAACAAGCTCCCGCAACCAATCCGTGCTGTGACTTGCCGCCGACGAATCGAAGCCCGTACATGAGCGTTTGCTGATGGCCCATCGTGAACGAGTGACCGATGTTCTTCAACCGAGTGTCAATGCTGTTGCCGCCGTAGGGCTTGCCGGTCATTGGTTGGTAGAAGTAATGGCTGTACCCAACCCCATCCAACCACAGGACTGTTCGGAACGGATGAACTTCCCAACGGAACTTTGCGTAGTCAAGGTCGTCTGTCGAGATTGTTCCATCGAGCTTGGCGTCAAGTGAGATTGCTCGGTCGATCCGATCTTCGTGATTACCCAAACAGATGTGCCTCTGTGGGTTCCATCGGCGTTCTTTATACTGTTTACGAATACGGTTGTAATCGGTAATCCCTGAGTTGAGTAATTCCCATCCATAGTTCGCCGCCTTTACGTCTGCTCGGTAGCGACGACCCTCCATCTCTTTTTTCCCCTGGTCATAGAGTGACAGACTTGGCAGGTCGGCGTGGTCGCCCAAGTGAATGATCTTCACGTTCTCCTTGCCGGCGAACTGATCGACGATGTATTGCCCAATCCATTTGAGGTGGTCAAGCGGAACGCCCTGCTTTACCTGCGTGTCGGGAATGACAACGTGGGTAGGCAGGTCAATAAGTTTCATCAAGCGTCCTTGTACGGGGCCTTGGGTTGCGTCAGCCAAGCAAGTTCGGCTGGCGTGATTTGAAATGGATCGGTGGGGCAGTTCCACCCCCCGTGTTCCCAACTGCGAGCGACCAGGGCCGAGCAGATCAAGGCGTCACCATGACGCCGGAAGTCGAAAGCGATCCACTTCGGGGTCAGCAAGTTGATGACGATGGAGAAAATCGTGGCTACCGAATACTTGATGCCGTTCTGTGCAAGTGCGTAGTCGATGGCTTTGATTCTGTCCACGCCGTTTGGGATGGGGCGGATGGTCGTGTAGCCGCCAGGTGCTACGTCCTGTCGAAGGACAAGTTCGCCACGCCGACCCATCTGCATACACCACACATCACCGTTTGAGTCAACGCCGGTGACAATGGCTGCGTGGTTCCATCGCTTGTAAGGTCGCCACGATGGTCGGAGCCATTGGCCGAAACGGATCAGGGTAGCAAACGCACCCTTGCTATGGGCGAGAACTAAATCGCCCGGCTGAACGTCACTCATGCAAAGTTCCTCCCTGCAACTGGCGGTCCATCCTTGACTGCGACCAGGTTAGCGCAAACGTAGGAGATGTTGTGGGATTCATGCCAGTCGGAGGGGTAAAAGGTGTGGAGTCGTGAAATCTTGAAGTCAGTCTCAATCCGTGGGACGTACTTCCGCATGTTCTCATCGGTGTAGTACCAAAAAGAATTCTCGTTCCAGTACGAAACATGAGTCGGGTCTTGAAACGCACCCCTGCCATCCGTCGATGGGGTCAGGCTCAGGATCATCCCTCCGTGGGCAAGTACCCGGTATAGCTCGTTCATCAAGCCGATCTTGTCGGGGATATGTTCAAAAAAATCCACGGCCCGGATGACGCCTACGGAGTTGTCGGGGTACGGCAGACCTTCGCTGATATCACATTTCATATCAACGTCGCCCTGGATGTCCACGGAAATGTAGCCAGGAGGCGAGTTGTGCGCCCCGCCGAGGTCAAGCGCCAGCAGGTTCTCACACTTGGCCCAGGCTAAAGCGTTGGCTTGGACGTTCTGATCGTAGAGTTCCACGGTCTTGCGTTGGATTCTCAGGTTTTTCTCAGGATCGGTCTGCGTGTTGTGTTCGTGAATCCGTTGCTTGTAAAGCAATCGGTTGAGTTGCAGGAACGGACCGTGCTGGTAAAGCCGGTTCATCAGGTCTTGATCGTCGCATATGTCTAACGTCCCGTCATAGCCCCCTACAGCGTCGTATGCGGCCCGCAAAAAGGCTCTGGGGTGGTTGGGTGCATACCATATATACGACACGTTAGAAGGCAAAGGAGCGAATGAACGGGCTTCGAGGTAGCCATCGTCGGTTTTGTTGTAGGTCCAGCCGTGGGTGGAATCGAACAGGTCCAGGTTCGGAGAGCCATCCCCATCCATCTGAGCCGTGTTCCCATATACGAAGATAACTTCGGGTTTCTCGTCAAAGGCCCTGACGATTTCTTCTAAGGCGTTGGGTTCAAGGGTATCGTCGTGGTCCAATTCAACCAGGATGCGCCCTTCAGATGCGGCGACAGCTTCACGCTTCAAGGCCCCGATGTTCAGTTCCTTGGATTCGTGGACCCACACCCGCTCATCGTTGGGCTTAGCCCACTTCGCCCCTTGGTTCAGCAAGACGACCCATTCCCAGTTCTCGTAGGTCTGAGCTTTCAGGGACGCGTAACAGTCGTCGAGCCATTCAGGATTGTGTGAGGGGGTAAAGACCGATACAAACGGCATAGCCCCACAGTTTACCTCGTTCTGCCGATTCTCCTGATTTCGTTCTGGCGTTGTGCTTCTTTCCATACCCGGAGCATAGCCACCTCTAACTCCATTGCACGGATGCGAGCGTCACGTTCGGCGTCCTCGGCTTCTTCTTCTTCGTTGTCAATTCTTTGGCTGAGGATAGTGGCGTGGCGGGTTACGAAAAACCCTGTAACCAAAATCGGGATGATACCCAGCCACCCCCAAGCGCCGTAGTTCGTAGTCAATCGAGTAGCCGCCACCGACAGGATAGTGATTTTTGCTAGATCGCCCACGGCATCCATGAGTCCAGCCAGGTTGCCACGGCCTGAGTTGATCGCCCGCACCAGGACGGTACCAACCCCGTCCATTACGGCCATTCCGATAGAGCCAACTACGGCGTAGAGGATGATTGCCCATGTCACTTTCCGTGTACGTCCTTCAAAATGTGGCGAACGTCCTCAAGGATTTCACCATCTTCTTCGAGTTCCTGCTTTTGCGCCTCAGCGATCTTCTTGATTTCCAAAGCGAGCTTCCGAATCTCTGCGGCGGTAGCGGCACCGCTCTGAGCAAGTGCAGGCTGAGTCACCGCCGAGTAGACCGTAAGGAAAACGAGCAACCAGAACCAGTGGGGGTCAAGATTCGGCCATACAATTTCGACAGCCACAATCACAATACAAGCGACGAGGGTTTGCCATACGCCTGCGCCAGAACTGAACCACTTGTCAAAACGGTAGAGAAGTCTGTCGCTCCATTTTTGCTTCTGCCTTTTCTTGTGGCGGGACATTAGACCAAGCCTTCGTGCGCACCGAGATGGCGTTCGAGTTTCAAGCCAATCTCGTCCATGTCCTCCCTGATGGTGTCTAGTTCAGCCTTGATGTCTTTCTGCCTTTCACCGATATTTTGTAACTTGGTTTCGATTCGGTTGACCGCATCTGCCATGCTTGATCCACCGTTGGGCGTGACTGCGCTTCTGACGGTAGTGATCCTTTCTTCAACGCTTCTAACAATCTGATTGTGTCCCCACCGAAGAACGGCAACGATGAACCCCGCGACAAATCCTGCACTAGCAAGCAGGCCAAGCCAGAAGTTCCACGAAGAAGCAGGCATTACACGCCAAGCAGCAGGCTCCAAGTGTTCGGACCGACAACGCCATCGACGCCACCAGCAACCTTGAAGAAGGCTTGAGCGTTCTTGACAGCAAGCGTCGTCGCAGGACCGAATACACCGTCAACGGTGAGGGCCTGACCGAACTTGTCCTTGAGCAATGATTGAACCGACTTGACATGACCGTGATCGGTGCTACCGGCTGAAATGGTTGGGAGTTGCACATCGCCTCCTGTGGCTTGTGGGGTTGCTGGGGTTGGGACTGAACCGGCTGCGG
>Ga0316226_1001706_pt1 | contig 22645 bp, 14 predicted proteins | sample TBH18017metaG_FD_206009 | JGI IMG/M metagenome (GOLD analysis project Ga0316226, IMG submission 206009) | Freshwater microbial communities from Trout Bog Lake, Wisconsin, USA - TBH18017 | ecosystem: Environmental > Aquatic > Freshwater > Lake > Hypolimnion/Profundal zone | place: USA: Wisconsin...
CCAAGACAGGGGCGTTCCCAGGCTGGAGCCTGGGAACGAGACCGCGAAAGAAATGCGATGGAGAGTGGCTGGATCCATTCTGAAGGGCGCCAATGGTAACGACGCTTCACCCCAAGGCGGCACAGGACTCTGAGCATTACCACAAGTTTGCAAACCGGACGCACGAGTAAGGACGGAGCCCCGAATGCTGTCATCCTGAGCCTGCGAAGGATCTCACGAAGCAGTCCGAACGTTTGTTTCAGTCGGCGCGTACTCGGAACTGACGGCCCATGCGGTTGACGCCGTCAGCTTCGAGAACGGTGAATGGTTGCATAACGCTGGTTGGCGTGGTGTGAGATTCCTTCGACAGACTCAGGACAGGCTCTTCGCAAGCTCAGGATGACAGATAATAAGGGCCGCTCCGGTTTCCACGCTCGGTTTCCGATTTGTGGGTAATGGAAAGACAGGACTGCTGCACTCCGCGACGCTGGCGCGACCACCAAAGCCCCAAACGGTTTCGAAATCGCAACTTTTCCTTCCATTCCGGGTTTTGTTGGAACGACATGAATCATCCAGCCAAGCCGCTTTTTTTCTGGGAAGGGGCATCGACTGCTGTCCGTAGTATTCGTGCTCGCGCGGTTGTCCTGGCTTTGCTGGCCGGGCTCGCGTCCGGGATTGCCTCGCTCGCCGGCCCGATCAAACAACCCAGCGACGATTTGCCGAACTTCCCGGCTTTGCGTCGGGCTATTCTCGATCTTCAGGCCTCGTTTCCCGGCAAATACTCCCGCTCCGCGGAGTTTCTTCATCGGCTCGACGATTTGGAGAAAATGTCCCCGATGACGGGCGGAACGGCATCCCTCCTGGCAGGCGCTCAGGCGGAAGCATGGCGCGCCCTGCAACGCGAGGCGCTGCTGGCCAATCCGCTAGTCTCAGGGCAGCCGCTGCTGTTCGTCGTTCACCGGCAGTATGCGCCCGATCATCACAACACGGAAACGATGTTCCAAACGGGCGAAATCAACACCGGCAGCTTCAGAGGCGGCGGCGCGCTCAAGACCATCGACTTCGCCCACGGCGGCACGGTTCATACGCTGGTGAATGCCGGAACGGACGGGGTCGCGCGCGATCCGGACGTTTACTTCGACGGCGGCAGGGTGCTCTTTTCCATGCGGCGCAATATCGGGGACGACTACCACATCTATGAGGTCCGGACCGATGGCTCCGGACTGCGCCAGCTCACGTCCGCCCCGGGCGTTTTCGACATCGATCCGATTTATCTTCCCGACGACAACATCGTCTTCACCTCCTCACGGGAGCCGAAATACTGCATGTGCAACCGGCACATCATGGGAAACCTGTACCGGATGGAGCCGGACGGGGCGAACATCGTGCAGATCGGCAAGAACACCTTGTTCGAGGGGCATGGCGCTCTCCTGCCGGACGGGCGCATTCTTTACGACCGATGGGAGTATGTGGACCGCAATTTCGGCGACGCCCAGGGACTCTGGACGATGAACCCCGATGGCACCTCGCACGCGCTCTGGTTCAAGAACAACACCGGCAGTCCCGGAGCCGCGCTGGAGGGCCGCCCGATTCCAGGCGGGCAGCAGGTCGTTTGCACGTTTTCATCCTGTCACGACCGCCCGTGGGGCGCGCTGGCGATCGTGGACCGCAGTCTGGGGATCGAAGGGCGCGCACCGGTGGTGCGCACCTGGCCCGCCGACGCGGTGAAACTCGTTAACGAGAATGGCCGTTTCGACGCTTTCAAGAGTGTGAGCCCGAAATACGAAGCCCCGTATCCGTTAAGCGACAAATACTTCCTCTGTTCGCGAACGATCGGTGAAGGCGAGCAGATGGGAATCTTCCTGCTGGACGTGTTCGGAAACGAACTGCTGCTCCACACCGAGGAACCGGGCTGCTTCAATCCGATGCCGCTCCGCGCGCGGCCCCGTCCGCCGGTCCTCCCGATGCGGCGCGATTTCGCCGGGGGCGAGGGTTTCTTCTATGTGCAAGACGTGTATCAGGGCACGCACATGGCGGGTGTGAAACGAGGCTCGGTCAAATTCCTGCGTGTCGTCGAGCAGGGGGAAAAGCGGAGCTTCACTGCTCCTTACTGGATTGGACAGGGAGCGGAGGCCCCGGCGATGAACTGGCACGATTTTAGCAATAAACGCATTCTCGGCGCCGTCCCGGTGGAGGAGGACGGCTCCGCCTATTTCGCCGTGCCGTCGGGCCGGTTTGTGCATTTCCAACTACTGGACGAAAACGGGATGATGATTCAGTCGATGCGCAGCGGATCGACCATTCAATCCGGCGAAACGCAGAGCTGTGTCGGCTGCCATGAAGACCGGCTGGCGCCTCCGCTTTCCGTGAACCGCACCTCGCTGGCTCTCCGGCGCAAGCCTTCAACCCTGAGCGGATGGCACGGGCCGCCTCGTTTCTTCAACTACCGGACCGAGGTGCAGCCGGTATTCGACAAGGCGTGTGTTTCCTGTCACGACTTCGAAAAAGACGCGGGCAAGAAACTGAACCTGGCTGGCGATCGGGGGTTGGTTTTCAATGTGTCCTACTTCGATCTCTGGAGCAAGCGCGCCATTACCGTCGTTGGCGGCGGTCCGGCGCCAATTCAGCCCGCTTACTCGTGGGGTTCTCATGCGAGCCTATTGGTGAAAACGCTCTTGAAGGGGCACCGGAATGTGAAGTTGAGCGCGGAGGATCTCGATCGGATTGTAACCTGGGTCGATATCAACGCCCCTTATTATCCGAGCTACCTGTGCGCGTACCCGGAAAATGAATATGGACGTTCGCCGTTGGACAATCGGCAGATCGCGCGGTTGGCCGAACTCGGTATTCCCCTCAAAGATCAAAAGTACGCCGAGGGGGTCAGCTTCGACCGTCCGGAATTAAGCCCCGCGCTGGCGGGGTTTGCCAACAAGAGCGACCCGAAATACCTCGAAGCGCTGGCCATCGTTCGGGCCGGGGCGCAAAGCCTGGCCCGGCAGCCCGAAGCAGACATGCCCGCGTTTCGACCGTGCGAGGCGGATCAGGCAAGGGATCGAAAATACCAAATGCGCGAGCAGGTTGAAACTCGAAATCGCCGGGCAATTAGTGGTGGGAAGAAGGTTTACGATACATCCGCGCCTTGAACAGAAAGTCGTTCGTATTTCTTCAGTGTTGGAAAGTGAAAATTCATCCTGCTTACGGAGAGATCGCTCCGCCGCTCCCCAACTACCGACTGCCTGAGTCCAACGTTTCCTTCGACGCGCGCCGGGATCTTGAGGGTTGGACGGGAGAGAGGTTCGACGATTCCTCGTGGTCCCCGGCGTCCTCGTTTGGAAAGCCTGCGGTTGCGCCATGGGGAGAATTGGAGAAACGGCCGATACCCCAATGGAAGGATTCGGGTTTGCTGCTCTACAGCGGAACGAAAATCAGTAATGGTGTGGGAGCGGGGCGCAATTCCGCCAGCCCATGGGGAATGATCGTTCGCCGGAGAAGACGACCGGTATATCCGCTTCAGGGTCCCCTCTGGTAAGTGGGACTTTAAGGCGATGAACGCGCCTTTTGCGCGAACTGCCGATCATCGAGTCGCCGGGTGCTTGATCGGTCCTTGAACTCGAACTTCTCCATTTCAAGCCCCACGGAGCCGATGAAGATAGCGGTCTGGAGCTTTAGGATGAACCGGTTGGTATCGTCGGAAAACCAGCCGACAGCCCGTTGGAATCGCTTTTGCGGCGCGAGGGTGAGCGAGTCGGTAATGTCCAGCAAGGTCAGTTCGAGCTTGATGGCGGGGAAGGTTCCCGCCGCCACGGTGACCGACTCGCGCCCCAGCACGCGGATCCTGGCAAAGTAGGGCGATTTTCCCTGAATTACGGCCACGTGGATAACGTCCCCCTTATTGAGAGGCTGACTGCGGACAAACAGCAGGCCGCTTTGCAAATCGAAGAGTCCCGGCACTTTGACTCGCTTGGGAACGGCATGCGTCAACTCGCGCATGCGGTCTTCGTCGAGAGGCATGTCAGCGAAAAAGGCAGGATCGAGGCGGTCTTTGATGAGTCCCTTCGCGCGCAAGACTTCACGCGGCGAAAACTCCTGGGCGATAAGCGAACTGCTCCCGCGATACCATTCCGCCTGGCGCACATGAATCGGACGCAGCGTGATTGCGTCGCACCATTCGAGCGTTCGGGTGTCCATCCGCCAGAGGCGCCGGGAAAGGCCGGTGGTATGTGCTTCCAGATCCGCCTGGCTGATCCCCGGCTTCGGGCGGGAGAACTCCAGCGTGCCGTGAGCGGCGGAAATTCCTTCCCAGCCAAAGCGGTATTGAATCTTGACGGGACGGATTGGCGGAAACTTTCCGGGGCGGGTGGGGGCTATTCGTGCCAGCCATGGCGGACGGGCGGCGTCGGCTACGGGGGCCGGTTCGTCGGCTGCGCGAAGGAGAGGGCACCGCAGTAACAGCGCTGCCAGGCCGATTATACGAACGCGCAAAATTAAGCGCGAATCCCGAGTCATGATTTCCGAATCGAAACCGGCTCCAGCGCCGAGCGGGAAATCCAGCCGCGGGCATCCTGGTCCTGTCCCGGAAGAACGACATAAAGCCACGGGCCGCGCTCCAGCAGCAACCGCACGTGACTCCCCATCGGCAACGTGGCCGCCAGCTTCGAGCCGTCAGCGGGCGCAACGCGAGCGGGAACCTGCGCTTCTTTCACGATCCAGATTTCCCCGCGGGAATTCGCCAGCGCCAACGCAACGGCGCACCATGCCAGCGCCAGGATGCTGAGGGTTGCGGGCAACAGAGCGGGCCGCCGTTTCATCAGCAGTGGCGACAGGCTGAAGCAAAGCACCCAGAACGCGCCCGCCGCCAGCCACGCGGTGCGGGTTTGCAACGGGTCGTCGGGCAAGGAAATCACCCGTTCCATCCACGAGGGTGTCGTGGGGCGCGCGCCGGTTTCGTCCCGGAGCAGGTTCAGGTTGGCCCTGGCTTCGGGGTGCGACGGATTCAGGATCAGCGCGCGTTCGTAGGCTACAAAGGCATCGCCCTTCCTGCCAAGCCGGTAGTCGGCATTGCCAAGGTTATAAAACAAATTGGCGCTGAAGTTTCCGGAGTTAACCAAAGCCTGGTAAGCCGTGCGCGCCCCTTCGAAATCCCCGGTTTCGTAGCGGTGATTGGCCAGGTCGAAATTGGCCGGGCCGGCCGCGTGGGCGGGGTAGGGGAGGCAGCAAAAAGCCAAGAGAGCGAGCAGATTTGAGAACAAGCGCATCATCATTGAGCGATTAAGAATGGAACGAATTTCGAAGGGCGCCTTCGCGGTCTCGTTCCCAGGCTCCTGCCTGGGAACGTCTCTGTCTTAGAGGCTCCAGCCTCCCGTTTCCCGTCGGCGCGCTGTGCTAGGAGGCTGGAGCCTCCGAGAATACTGCATTCCCTGGCAGGAGCCTGGGAACGAGCGCGCGTTACTAGAAAAGCGGCAGAGGACTGCCCGCACTCCAAGACGCTGCCGCGACCGATAAAGCTCCAACGGCTTTCGAGTCTTTCCCTTATCTGAAAGGTGTTCAGGCTAAACATGGCTCTTTTCGAAACGTTCCAAGGTTTTCAAGACGGCCTCGCGGCGTTCCGGCGAAATCGTCTCGCCGTTGCCGCCGCTGCCCGCATAACGGACCTCGTCGTGTGCCGCGAAAAGGCGGTGGACTTCCGCTGCGGTTTCGCCCTGCAGGTTCAGGCTGGCGCAGGCGGTCTCGGCGTCGATAGTGGCCGGGTCGCGTTCAGCTCTGATAGCGGCGGAAGTCAGCGCGGCTTCGATTTGCAGGACGCGCATGGCCGAATCGTAGAACTCACCGGGACTCATCGGCTGCTGGCGAAGCGCCTTTAGCAGGCAGGCCAGGGTTTCCCGCAGAGCGGCGGCGCGGCGCAGGCGTTGGTCATTAAGGCGGGCGTGCTGTATCCGCCATCCCTGGAGACCCACGAATCCCACCAGCAGCAAGAGTTGGGTCAGCCAGAAACCGCGGGTTCGCCAGGCCGGTTCGAAAACGAGGCCCCAACCGGTGTTCTCCGTTTGGATATAAAAGATGTCGGTGACCTTCGGCTGCGGCGTGGCGGCGGGCGCGGCGGCATTGGGCTGGGAAGCGACCGCCGGAGTCGGCGCGGCAACGGTGCCATCGACCGTGATCAGGTTCGATTCGTCGGCGAGCGTGACATATTTCTCCTTGTCCGGATCGAAGAACGTGAATTCGATCTTCGGAAGCCGGTCCTTGGCGCTGTCGGCGATGAGCGCTGTCTCGAACGTCTTGCTTCCCGAGACGTTCACCTCGTCGTTGGCTTTGAACTTCGCGCTGGGCGGGTAGGCGCGCCATCCCGGTTCCTCCGCGATGTAAGGCGCTTCCATGCGGTCGAAGCTGCCGATGCCCGAGATCGTGCAGGTGACGGTGATCGGATCGCCCGCCTTGACCCGGGCGGGGCTGGCGCCTGTTGTCATGGTGAACGTGCCGACTGCTCCGGAGAAGTGTTTTGGCCTGCCTGCCAGCGGCAGCGGCTTGATTTCCAACTCCACCGGTGTGGTTTGCGTTTTGACCTGCTGCTGCTGGAAGTTGAAGGCGTTGTCAAAGAACGGATCGTTGAACATGTCTGGGAAGCCGGGCATGCGCGGAAGGTTCGAACGGCGTTGCCGTTTCTGAGGCACGGTCGCGATGAAATCGATGTCGGTGGCGGGCAGGGTGAGCTTGCCCGCCTTGGCCGGGATCAGCGCCGACTTGAATACGAGGATGTCATAGGTGCGTCCGTCGCGTTGCGCTGTCGCTTTGCGGGGCTGCGGAAACTTCTGGAGAATAAATCCGTCGCCGGAAGCATTGGGCATTTGCTGAATTCCCCAGCGGACCTGTGAGTCCACATAGAGGCGCAGTTCGGCGGGAATGGCCTCGCCGACGTAGGCGGTGGTCTTGGCGAGAACCCATTCGGCGAAATACAACCGCTGCAGAGCGGGTTGGCTGGGTGGAGTCGCCGGGGAGCCCGGAGCGGCGGGTTGTCCGGGAACAACGGGCTGGCCGGGCGCGGGGTTCGGCTGTCCCTGGCCAGAGACGGACAGGGTCATCGGACTGGTCGTAAACTTCTTTCCACTGATGTCGATAATGATGCTCGGGATGGTGAAAGTGCCGGCGCGTTGCGGAATGAGCGTGTAGTTGTGCGTTACGCTCTGGGTCATCGTGGTGTTGACGATTTGGACGCTGGTGGAGGCGCCGCCATACTGGACCCTGACGCCGTCCACGCGAATGTCCGGCGCGGAAGCGTTGCTTACCCCGGAGATGACGACCTGGAGTTCCACCGCTTCCCCGACCGTCGCCGTGGCGCTGGAGAGCATCGCGGAAATCGAAGGGCCGTCGGCGCGAACAACCGCGGACAGGATGAACACCGCGAGCAGTACGAACGCCCACAGCGGGAGGAGCAAGCCGGATGGAATTCGCCTGGTGAACATTGGTTGGTGTTTACGGTTTCTAGAGTCTTGCGTCCGCATTGGCAATTTCTCCCTTGCGCGCGGTTCTGAAAACAGCGTGGAAGCGAAAGGACGAAAGGGACCTAAAGGACGTATGGGACCCAAGGGACGGCGAGGAGGGCGCGCGCGCGGTTCTGTAATGGCTCATTTTCACGCTTTTGCTTACCAATCTTTTAAGACACGAGTGGCGCTTCGTTGTTCAGGCTTGAACGGGTGACCGTCCTCATTCTTGAGGGAGTCGAGCAAGGCCCGGGCTTGTTGCGGGGACATCTCGCCGTTGGTTCCCGTCTCCATGGCGGCTTGCATTTCCTGCTCCGACTTTTCACCGGGCTTTGCATCCCCCTGCGCCTGTTTGATTTCACCCGACATCTTGCGTTCCTCGGAAGGCGCCGGAGTCGGCGTCGGCTGACCCTGCTGCTCCTTAGACTGCTGCTCCTTGGATTGCTGCTCCTTGGACTGCTGATCCTTCGACTGCTGATCCTTCGACTGCTGATCCTTCGACTGCTGATCCTTCGACTGCTGATCCTTCGACTGCTGATCCTTCGACTGCTGATCCTTGGACTGCTGATCCTTCGATTGCTGGTCCTTCGATTGCTGGTCCTTCGACTGCTGATCTTTGGATTGCTGGTCTTTCGATTGCTGGTCTTTCGATTGCTGGTCTTTGGATTGCTGATCCTTCTTGTCCTTATCGTCCTTATCGTCCTTTTTGTCCTTTTTGTCCTTCTTATCGTCTTTGTTCTGCTGTGGCGGAGGCGTGGGCTTCGGTTTCGTCAACTCCTGCTTGGCGACCCTGCGGTTGAACTCCGCATCGTTCCGTTTTGGGTCCAGCTTGAGAGCCTCGTCAAAATGTTGGATCGCGTTGCTCAGGTCGGACTTTCTCGGTTTTTCCTCTTTCTCTTCGTCGCGCATGAGCGCGCGCTGGAGCAAGGCGGTGCCGAGATTGTATTCCGCCATCGCGCGCAGCTTCGGATCGGGCGAAGCGAGAGCCTTGCCGAAATCGTGGACAGCCGCCTCGTATTCGCCCAGTTCGTAGTCAGTCGTACCCTTGTTGTATTGCAGTCCGGGAGAGTCGGGGCGCTTCTTCAAGTTCGCCTCGTAAATCTTTTGCGCGTCCTCGTACTTGCCCTGCTTGTAGAGTTCCTCCGCGCTGGGAGCGGCTCGGAGACTGCCCGGCAGCAGCGCCGCGAGCACCAAAATGCCGGCAAACGGCAGCGGCGAGCGCTCCGAATGGGCCCGGGGCTTCACCGCTGTTCGCACGGTTGCCGCGCGCGGGCGGTCGCCCTTGCGTTCGTTGACCAGCACCGAGGCGACCAGCAGCGCCAGTCCTACCCCGAGAAACCACTGGTACCGCTCGATGGGATGGCGGGACATCCGCATGTCGATGTCGTTCTCCTTCAGCTTGCCGAGGCCTTCCTCGACGATTTGGCGCATCTCCGCCGGCCCGTTTTGCAGGTGGACATAGAAGCCGCCCGTTGCCTCGGCGATCTGCCGCAGCAGCGGCTCGTTCAGGCGCGACTTGACGAAATTGCCGTTGGAATCCTTGATGAACTCCGCCTCGCCGGTGTCGCCCGGCACGGAAATGAGCGAGCCGTCCGGCGTGCCGATGCCCACGGTGAAAATCCGCATGCTGCCGGAGGCCCGGCGCGCCGCCTGGAGGGCGTCGTCGCCCAGATCGTCGCCATCGGTGAAAATCAGAAGGCAGCGGCTTTCGCTTTCGCCCTTGCCGAAGGCCTCTGTTGCGGTGCGAATGGCTTCGCCGATGTCGGTGCCGCCGAGCGGGATGATGTTGGTGTCCAGTTCCTGGAGTGAGGCGAGCACCGCGCTATAGTCCACGGTCAGCGGCGCTTGCAGGAAGGCGGAGCCGGCGAAAGCGACCACGCCGAGGCGATCGCCTTCGAGAGCGTTGATGAAATCCTGCGCCGCGAGCTTCGCGCGGGCGAGCCGGTTCGGCTTCACGTCGTCGGCAAGCATTGAGCGGGAGGTGTCCACGGCGATCAGCACGTCGCGCCCTTTGCGTTTCGTTTCGTCGCATGTGTAGCCAAAGCGCGGTTCGGCCAGCGCCACGATGAGGAAGGCCAGCCCGGCCAGCAGCAGGCCGAATTGCACGCGGCGTTTGACGAGGCTCACGCTGCCCACGAGGGCTGGCTGCAAACGCGCGGCCACCAACCGTTGCAACAGTTGCGCCCGCCGGCGGTCTGCCCAAACAAAAAGCGCAGCCAGTGCCGGCAACAGCGCCAGCGCCCAAAACCACTGTGGCGATCCCCAACTCATGGCAGCCTCCTCCAAACAGTTTGCGAAAGCGTGATTTGCACCAGAAGCACCGCGAGTCCAGTGCCCAGGAACCACGGGAACAGGTCTTTATACTGCCGGTATTGCTTCAGCTCGAACGTCGTTTTTTCCAGCTTGTCGATCTGGCTGTAAACATTCTCCAACGTCGCGGTGTCCGTTGCGCGGTAGAACTGGCCGTTGCCGATGTCGGCGATCTGCTTGAGCGTGGGCACATCGATCGGGAAATGAACCATCTGGTATTGCACCTGGCCGAAGAAGTCCGTCCCTACCGGGAACGGGGCGTCGCCTTCGGTGCCGGCGCCGATCGTGTAAATCTTGATGCCGAGCGCGTGCGCGGCCTCGGCCGCCGTGGCCGGAGAAATCTTGCCCGCGTTGTTGTCTCCGTCGGTGAGCAGGACAATGACACGGCTCTTGGCGGTGGTGTCTCCGCGCAGCCGATTCGCCGCCGAGGCGATGCCCGAGCCGATGGCGGTGCTGTCTTCCACGATACCGATCTGCACGCGGTCCATATTCCGTTGCAGCCAGTCGTGGTCGAGTGTCAGGGGACTGACCAGATACGGGCGTCCGGCGAATGCGATGATTCCGATGCGGTCGTTGGGCCGTTCGTCGATGAATTTTTCGGTGACCTTCTTCACCACGCTGATGCGGCTTGCGCGCTTGTTTCCGATGGTGAAGTCCTCGGATTTCATCGAGCCGGAAACGTCCAGAACCAGCATGATGTCGATGCCGCTGGCTTCGACTTTCCGAAACGATTTGCCGCTTTGCGGGCGCGCCAGGGCCACGATCAAAAGGGCCAGAGCCAGCCAGAGCAGCGTGGTGAGGAAGTTGCCCGCGCGGCTGGAGACCCGTTTGCCGAGCGACCGGAAATGACCGGTCGAAGAAAAGAGCACCGACGCCGAGCCGCCGGGGTATCCTCGCAGATACGCCAGCGCCGGGATGATCAGCAGAAACAGCAGCATCCACGGATTGGCAAACGCGATGCCGAAATCGGAAAACGGGTTCATGCGGGCACGCCTCCTTCCACAAAACGGCATGCCTGTTCGAGAAGCTGTTCGCTATCCGCGGCCGTGGCATGAAAACGAGCGAATTTGATCAGGTCGGTCTTTTCCAGAAACGCGGCGCACAGGGCTTTGTCCGCCTCGGAGAAACGCGGGCTGCGCGCCGCGGCGGCCAAAAACTCGGGCGAGGTCTGGTTGGTGGCGCTGACGCGGAATTCCCGCGTCACAAAGGTGCGAAGAACGTCGGAGACCTCGATGCTGAACGGATACGGTTCCACGGTGGCGACGCGATCGCGCAGTTTCCGCAGTGCGGCCAGCGCGAGTTCCCGGGGCGTCGGCGGCGGCGGTTGCGGGCGGTTGCGAATGTGGCGCACGACGGCCCATGCGATGGCCGCGATTACCAGCAGAGCCAGCAAAATGACGAGGACCACCACCCAAGTCGGATACGGAAAGACGTGAACAGGCGGTGCGATGGGGCGGATCTCCGGAGGCGGCGTCCCCATGGGCACGGGCGCCTGGGCAAAGGCGGAAATTTGGCCAACCGGGCACACGAGCAAGAGAGGCACTCCGAAAGCTGTCATCCTGAGACTTGCAGGCGGCCAATGCGCGGCGTTGATTGTTGGGCAAGAACCGGGGATCGGCTGGCGGATCGCCTGGCGCATTTCCGGGCCAACGGCCCAGCCACAATGTAGCCTAGGGCATCGCCCTAGGACTTTCGCAAATGAGGAGTCCCAGGCTGTAGGCCTGGCACAATGCGTTGAGCGGGACTTGTTGCGGGCTTTCAGCCCTGAGCCGTTGTCGCCCAAAGACCTAGGGCGTTGCCCTAGGCTACATTGCGGTCGCGCCGTTGGCGCTGAAAGCCTGTCTCCAACCGGCAGGTTCATTGGCAGCTTGCGAAGAGCCTGTCCTGAGTCTGTCGAAGGAATCTCGCGCGGCTCGAAAGACGTACTCTTTACAGTGCGCATTCTCGGAGCCGAGTGCGACAGGCGCGTGGCCGTCAGCTTCGAGATGGCTGACTTATGGCACAGCGCTGGTTGGCGTGCTGTGAGATCCTTCGCAAGCTCAGGATGACAGCTAAGAGAGCGCTCTGGTAATTGGGGCGCACACCGTGCAATTGCATTCCCCATCACCGCAACCTCCTCTCCCGAGTCCGGAAAAACGTCTGCAACGCCGGCAGGTAGTCCACGTCGGTCTGCAACGAAATCGAGTCGATGTGCTTGCGGCGAAACGTGTGCTCCAGTTCCTCCCGGCGGCGCGCCACCAGATGCGAAAACGCCGCGCGAACTGTGGGATTTCCCGTGTCCACCTCGATTTGCTCGCCGGTCTCGGCGTCCTCGAACAACACGATGCCGGCATCCGGCAGATCTTCCTCGCGTGGATCGACCACCGGCAGCGCGATCAGGTCATGCCTGCGCGCCGTTATCCCCAGTTCGCGATCGAAATGCTGGGCCTGGAAATCCGACAGCAGGAACACCACCGCTTTGCGGGTCAGCACCCGGTTCAAATAGAACAACGCCTCCGATGGCGCCGTTCCACGCCCTTTCGGTTCAAAAAACAGAATTTCGCGAATGAGCCGCAGGGTGTGAATCCGCCCCTTCTTTGGCGCGATGAACAACTCGACGTGATCGGAGAACAGGAGCAAACCCACCTTGTCGTTGTTGCGGATGGCGCTGAAGGCGATGACGCAGGCGACTTCCGCAGCCAGTTCGCGCTTGGAGACCGACACGCTGCCGTAATCCCCCGACGCGCTGACATCGACCACAAGCATCACGGTCAGTTCCCGTTCTTCGGTGAACTTCTTGACGAAGGGATGCCCCATTCGCGCCGTGACGTTCCAGTCGATCGTCCGCACTTCGTCGCCCGGTTGATATTCGCGCACCTCCTCGAAGTTCATCCCGCGGCCTTTGAAGACGCTCCGGTACTGGCCGGCGAAGGATGTCTCCACCAGCGCGCGGGTTTTCAGTTCCAGGCGGCGAATCTTGGCTAAAATGCGATTGGCGTCCTGCATGATCGGTCAAGAAACTATTCGACTTAGGTCCTTTCCGTCCCTTTTGTCCCTTCGGAAAAAACTGCGTAACCGGCGTACCATCTCTTTTCTCTTTGCGAGCGTTGCGTCCTTTGCGCGAGCCAAAAAGGCGATTTTACGGCACCGGCAGCCCGGCGAAAATGCGGTCGATGATCTTCTCGCTGGTCACCTCTTCGGCTTCCGCCTCGTAGCTGACGATGATGCGGTGGCGCAGCACGTCCGGGCCGACGCTCTTCACGTCTTGCGGAGTGACGTAGCCGCGCCCTTGCAGGAACGCGCGCGCCCGCGCGGCCAGCGTCAGCGCGATGGTAGCGCGCGGAGATGCGCCGTAGCGGATCATCCCGTCCAGCGGAATCTTGTAACTGGCTGGTTCGCGCGTCGCCCAAACGACATCGACGATGTAATCCTTGACCCGGTCGTCCACGTAAATCTCGTTCACCACGGAGCGGGCGTGGATGATGTTCGCAGGATCGACCACCGCGGTGACGTCCAACTTCGGAGCCGATGTGCCCATCAAATCGAGAATCTGCCGTTCCTCTACCTTGGAGGGATAGCCGATGCGCAGCTTGAGCATGAACCGGTCGAGCTGGGCTTCCGGGAGTTGGTAGGTTCCCTCCTGCTCCAGCGGATTCTGCGTGGCCAGCACCAGGAACGGGTCGGCCAGCTTGTGCGTTGTGTCGCCAATGGTGACCTGCCGTTCCTGCATCGCCTCCAGCAGGGCGCTTTGCACCTTTGCCGGCGCGCGGTTGATTTCGTCGGCCAGGATCAGATTTGAAAACACCGGCCCTTGTTTCACCGTAAACTCGCCCGAACGCGGGTTGTAGATGAGCGTGCCGATCAGGTCGGCGGGCAGCAGGTCCGGTGTGAACTGGATACGCTGGAAACCGGTCTGAACGCTCTGGGCGAGCGTTTTCACGGTGAGCGTCTTGGCCAGACCGGGGACGCCTTCGAGCAAAACGTGCCCGTTGGTCAGAAGCCCCGTGAGGAGGCCGTCCACCAGATACTTCTGGCCCACGACAACGCGGGCCACCTCGGCTTGCAGCGGCGCTAACCAGCGTCCGGCATGCCGGACTTCCGCTGTGATTTCTTCAGTCGTCTTTGTCATTGTGCGATCAAAAAGTGAACCCGGATGTTGATCCGGGCAAGCGTTGAGACAAGCGACGCGAAAATTTGTTCGATTTCATGGCATGATCTTACCGAAACTCGCCGGACCCGCATCGCACCCGGTAGTGGCCCACTGCCATTAAGTTAAGGAATTCGCGGTCTCGTTCCCAGGCTCCAGCCTGGGAACGCCCCTGTCTTGGAGGCTCCAGCCTCCCGTTCCTCTCCGGTGCGCTGTGCTTTTGGAGGCCCGGCAGGAGGCTGGAGCCTCCGGGAATACTGCATTCCCAGGCAGGAGCCTGGGAACAAGCGCGCGTTACGAGAGCCTCCAAGCTTAACTTAATGGCAGTGGGTAGTGGCCCCCCCCTCCGTCGCACCCGCGCGAGAGATCTCACCCCAAAATTCGTTTGCACTGGGGGGGATTTTTTCCTAAGCATTGCGCCCACCGTATTCATGTCCAGTCTCTCAATAGTCGTCCCCTGTTTCAACGAGGAAGAAACCCTGGTCAAGGGAATCGAGCGAATTCTCGGGATTGCCTCGCCGGATTTGCGCCTGGAAATCATCATCGTGGATGATTGTTCCCGCGATGCGAGCCTTTCGATCGCCCGGGACATTGCCGCAAAACACCCCGAGGTGCGCGTGCTCCATCATGAAGTCAACCACGGCAAGGGCGCGGCGCTACGAACCGGTTTCCAGGCAGCCGCCTTCGAATTTGTGGCCGTGCAGGACGCCGATCTGGAATACGATCCGCGCGAACTGCTGGCGCTGCTCAAGCCGTTGGCGGAGGGAGCGGCGGATATGGTGGTCGGTTCGCGCTTCCAGTCTGCGGGTTGCCACCGCGTGCTCTATTTCTGGCACAGCATGGGGAACCAGTTTCTGACGCTGCTCTCCAATATGTTTACCGACCTCAACCTTACGGACATGGAGACGTGTTACAAGGTCTTCCGGCGCGAGGTGATCCAAGCGATTCCGATCGAGGAAGACCGCTTCGGCTTCGAACCGGAGATCGTTGCCAAGGCGTCCATCCGCCGGTTGCGGATTTACGAGATGGGCATTTCTTACCATGGGCGCACCTACGAGGAGGGAAAGAAGATTGGCTGGCGGGACGGATTTCGCGCTCTCTTCTGCATCCTGCGTTACAATGCCCCGACAGGCGTTCCGGCCGTTCAGGCGCTCTACAAAATCTACACCGCCGCCGTCGCGTTCCTCTGGATTGTGGTGTTCGAAGGAATTGCAAGGCTTGCCGGTCTGCCGCCCGATTTGAGGACAGGAGCGGCATCCGCGGCGACCGCCGCGTTGACGCTGATGGTGGCGATGCCGCTGCTGGGGGGCAACCTCGGGGCGCGTGTATTGTTTGCAATCAGCGTGGCAGTCTCGGCCGTCGCTGCGATCGGTCTGGCAACGGTCCTGCCTTGGGCCGCCCTCTGGGTGTGGCCTCTTGGCGTTGCGCTCTCGTGGAAGGTGGCGCAGTCGAGGTTGCGGCAGGCATAGCGGCAAGGACTTCAGCTGAAGCCTCGCGGCAAACTCCTTAAAGGGGAAGACGGCTCCGCGGACCACGCAGCTTTTTGCAGATGCCAGTTGCCCCGAGGCGCTTTGGGGGTCGCGCCGTTGCCAGCCCGGATTATCGCGCCGGGCGCACTCGTACCAGCACCACCCCGTGAGGTGCGACTTCGGCATTGAACGTCCCTTCGAATTGTCCGAGGTCCTTCTGGCACCATACATTGCGCACGATCTGGCTGCCCGTGATGCCGAGCTTCTCCCACGCCACGGCGACCTTGGCTGGAACCCGGCCAAGGTTGAAGAGCCCCACGGCTTTCGTTCCGTCTTCGAGGTCGCGCGCCCAGACTTCCACCGGGCCGATTTTCGAGATGCGCGCGGCTGGCTTGCCGAGCGGGTCCTGGCTGATGTCGAGCACTTCGTCGTTGGTCAGCAGACTGAGCGTGAAGTCGTCCATCTGCGCCATGTCGCAGCCGATCAGCAACGGCGACGCCAGCAGCGACCAGAGGCTGATATGGGTGTATTGTTCATCCGGAGCCAGGCGCGTCGGGTGAAGATGTCCCCAGCCGACTTTGCCGACCACGAGCATATCCGGATCGTTCCAGTGGCCCGGCCCGGCGAACAGTTCATGACCGGCTTGGCCGAATCCGATTCCCGACATGCTGCTCCAGGTGTCAGTGATGTCCCCGGTGGTGCGCCAGCAGTTGCCGCCGGTTTGCGCGCCCCATTCCCATACCGCTCCCATGCCGTACTGGCAGAAACTGAAAACGATGTCGCGGTTGACCTTGTCCAGCGAGGCGCGGAACATGCGATAAGGTTCCTTGTAAATTTCCAGATCGATTTGCTGCTTCTTATCCCCGCCGAGCTTGGCGAGAATTCCGTTTAACTCCGCCCCGATCTTCTTGAGTTCGGCGTTTTGCTCCGGGGTCCGTTTGCGGTGGGATGCGACCTTGTGCCTGGCCTCGGAGAGGGCCTTGATTTGCGCGGCTTCCTCGGGTAGGGCGGCGCCATAACGCTGCTCGGTGATTTCCCGCGCGACGTCACCGTAGGAGCACCAGTCGTATTTGACGTAATCGACGCCCCATTCGGCGTAGCGCGCGGCGTCCTGGTCTTCGTGCTGGTAAGTGGCGGTGTATCCGGCGCAGGTTTTCGGGCCGGGCGATGAGTAGATGCCGAACTTCAGGCCTTTGGAATGGATGTACTCGCCGAGGGCCTTCATGTCGGGGAACTTCTTGTTGGACTCAATCATGCCGGCGGCATCGCGGCCGGCTTCCCAGCAGTCGTCGATGTTGATGTAGGTCCAGCCGTGGTTGATGAGGCCGCTGGAGACCATCGCATCGGCGGCGGAACGGACCTTGGCATCATCGACTGCGCTGGCAAAACAGTTCCAGCTATTCCAGCCAAGCGGCGGCGTGAGCGCGACGGTATCTCCCACCACGATGCGCAGTTTGCGTTCTGCGGTTCCAAGAGCGTTCTTCGCGCCGAGTGTGGCGGTGTATTCGCCCTTGCTGTTGAGCACGCCGGTAATCCGGCCTGTGGCGGCGTCGAGGGTCAATCCGGAAGGGAGGCCATCGGCGGAAAAGGTCATCGGGCGGTTGCCGGTCGCGGCGATGGTGAACAGGAATGGGTGGCCGGACCGAACCCCGAAAACTCTCGCGCCGTTGATTCGCGGAGTTGCAGGCGCTTTGGGCGTAAGCACCACGGCTTCCGATTGCGGGACCGGCGGGGCGGCGATGGCATGCGGCTTTGCGCCCGTGACCTCCAGCCGGGCGTCGGCCCAGTCGGCGTGGTCGTCGACAATCCCGTCGGGCGCGCTCACCATGAGCGTCAGGACCTTTACGCCCTTTACGTCCAATTCGACCGGCTTGGCCGGAGCGCCCGCCTTCAGCAGGCCGCTCGTCCAAAGGCACTTGCTGTCCCCGATGATCTGGAATTCGACAGCGGCCACGGCCGATGTCTTTTTTTCATCGTCGATGCCGGCCACCGCGCAGAACTTGTCCGCTGCGCCGTTGAGGTCGATCGAGAGGGTGCTGTTGGCATGGGTGCCGATGCCGTGCTGATATTCATGGCCCGACAATTTCAGAGGATTGCCATCGACCGATTTCCCGGCGCCCGGTTTACCGAAGTCCTGGCTGCATTGGCTCAAGTCCAACTGTTCGAGCCAGACGGTTTCGGACGCGCGGCAGGCGGCGCCCGAAAATCCGGCAAAAGCAAACGCAGTCGCAACAGCGAATGCGGGAATGGAAGAAGGGAGGCGTGAAGGATTCATAAATAATCAGTGGCGTAGTCGGGTTAAACACGCCCGGCAAGGAAAAGTTTCGCGCAGGAAAGAGCTCCGTAACGAATTACCGTGCCAGGGGTGTTGGAAACATCGCATGGAAAAGACGGGAAGGGTGTTGGCAAACGCCCCTTCTTACCCGCACTTCGCCGAAAGCACCGGGCGTCCGATGGCGCGGTAGGTGAAGCCGAAGCCGGCCATGGTTGCAGGGTCGAAGAAGTTGCGTCCGTCGAAGACCAGTGGGGTGTGCATGCGGCGTTTCACTTCCTCCATGTCGATGCACGCGAATTCTTTCCACTCCGTGGCCAGAATCAACGCTTCGGCGCCATCCACGGCTTCGAGAGCTGAATCGGCCAGCTTGACGCCGGGCACGAGGTTGAGTTCCCTGGCTTTTTCCATCCCCTTCGGGTCGTAAGCAGTGACGATCGCACCCTCCTTGACCAGGTCATTGACGAGATCGATAGGCACCGAACAGCGCACGTCGTCGGTGTCCGGCTTGAAGGTAAGCCCCCAGACGCAGATGCGCTTTTCGCGCAACACCCAGAGCGCCTCGCGGATGCGCTTGATGAAGCGGTCCTTCTGGTCGGCGTTGATGCGCTGGACTTCCTTGAGCAGCGGGAACGGAACGCCGATCTGGTCGCTGATGGCGATGAACGCGGCGATGTCCTTCGGAAAACAGGAACCGCCGTACCCCAGGCTCGCATTGAGGAAGTGCCTGCCGATGCGCTTGTCCATCCCGATGCCGTCGGCGACTTTCTCCACGTCCGCGCCGCTGGCTTCGCAGATGGCCGAAACGGCGTTGATATAGGAAATCTTGAGCGCCAGAAACGAGTTGGCTGCGTGCTTGATCAGTTCCGCAGAGTTGACGTCGGTGACAAGGATGGGAGCGTTGAACGGTTCGTAGACCTTCTTCATCAACGCCAGCGCACGGTCGCTGTTGCCGCCGATGACGATGCGGTCCGGTTTCATGAGGTCCGCCACGGCGCATCCTTCGCGGAGGAACTCGGGGTTGCTGACGACATCGAAGTCGGCGCCGGTGTTGTAGCGCTTGATGGTCTCGGTGACTTTCTCGCCCGTCTTGACCGGGACGGTGCTCTTGTCGACCACGACGCGATATTCGCCCGGCTTGAGTACTTTGGCGATTTCGCGGGCGACTTTCTCGATGAAGCTGAGATCGACGCTGCCGTCTGGCTGGGGCGGGGTGGGCACGGCGATGAAGACGACTTGCGACTGGTCGACGCCATCCTCGATGCTGTCGGAGAAACGCAGGCGCCGGGCGGCCACGTTGCGATGCACGATTTCCTCCAGGCCGGGTTCGAAAATCGGGATTTTGCCGGCTTGAAGGGAATCGACTTTGCGACGGTCGTTATCGACGCAGATGACGCGGTGACCGACTTCGGCAAAGCAGGCGCCGCTGACGAGTCCGACATAGCCGGAGCCAATGATGCAGAGTTCCATGGGAATGATGTGTGTGGTGGAGTGTGGGTTGTTGTTGAATTACTGCCCGAGAAGCGAGCCCGGGTTGAAAGAAACAGGGAGAGTCAGGGATGGCAGCTCCTTGAGAGTAAAAGAGAGAACCACCGTGGTATTGGTGATATCTTTGTTCAAGGCCGTATTCACGTTTCGCGAGAGAACCAGCCCGAGAGTGGCCACCCAACCCGAGAGATCGCGGTAGATCTCATATTGCTGGTGGAGCACCCCGGGCACAACATTCTGGCTGGGTTTGTCCATCAGCTCGCAATAGTTCGTTGCGCCGACCCCCCAGTTATCATTGATTCGGTAATACGCCTGGCCGACGATCTCGCTGCCGGGTGCAAAGTACTTGTTGCCGTAAAGATAGTGGTGAGAAACGGAGGTTGTCAGATCCCTGCTCCAGCGAATGGAGGCGAGGGAATCGACCTCCGTAAACGAGGTGTCGAGCACGGGGAGCTGGCTGTCGCACCGCAGGGTCAGCCAAGGCAATGGCGTCCACGCGATTTTGTTGAAGAGGTTGGAAAAGGTCTGGTCAGCCGGGAACCCGGGAAAATTCGGCTTTTCGAGATTGTAATCGAAGTAAGTTTCCCAAGTAAGCCACTCGATGGTTGAGCTGTCACGCCGGGTCTCCAGGCGGTTTCGCATGCCGAGTCGGCAAATGGACCAGTCTGAAATGGTATCGATGGTGGTAAACTGGGGAAAATCGATAGAGGGCAGCTCGGTGGACGGGGTGAGGCGGTCGAACTGGAGAATGCCGGACGGATTCCGGGAGGCGCGAACGTAGGAGAAATCGGTAAACGGCTGGATGACATGGCGCAGACCGTCGAGCCCCCAAGAGCAGGATTGAACGCTGTCCCAGTCGCGGGAGGCTTTGAAGGACATGTCCAGGCCGGTGTCGAAAACGCTTCGGAAGAAACCGCCGCCGCTGCCGGTTTGCAGCAGCGTACTGTTGTTGTTCTCGCCGGTGACATTGGTGGCGCCGATGAGCAACCCGTTGGTGCTGGCTCCCTGGGAGTAATAAGTTCCGCGAATGCCGACCCGCGGAACCACCGAAAGCCATCCCCCAAGCATCTCGGGCATCGTCAACTGGTGGAAAGTGTCCAACCGGTTTGCCGAGTAATCGAGGGAAGAGGGAGTCAACACGGTGTTTACCGTAATAGGCCTTCCGGCCTTATTCGTTGTCCCCGTCCGCACGGTGAGAGCGGATCCGAAATCCCGCGCCAAGCTGGCTGCGCTGGTTTCGCCTTCGTAATAAACCGGCAGGCCGAAGATCGGTTGCCGTTTTACGTCAAGGGCGACATCCGGACGGCGCTCGGTAGTGTCAAAGAAAGTGTTGAGCTGAAGCCGGGCGACGGACGTCAGAGTGTAATTCTCACTCCATTTGGTAAGGGATGCGACGTTATCCGGTTGCGGGTCGCCGCTGAACTCCTCCGGGTTGAAGTCGCGCAGGAAAACGTAATCGCTCAGCTTGTTGACGTTGAAGGTCGCGTAGATGTCCGGCGTGAGAAAGGTCCGGTCTTGAAGGGCGATCCGGTAGCGGTCCGCTCCGACAGGGAGCCGAATCGCCGCTGTGGTGTTGGTATTCGGACTCTGGTCGCTGGTGTAATAGCTCTTGAAACGGATCCAACTCTGGTTGTCATGCCCGTAGGCGCCATCGGCATCCGCACCAAAGGCGAGCCCGCGCAGGACGCGGTAATCCAGGTGCGCGGTGCCGTGGATGCCGTCGACGATGGGAAAGCCGTCGCGCAAAAGCAGGTAATCCCCCCATCCACTATTGTAACCGGGCAGAAACTTGAACCCCTGGTTTCCTTTCAGGGACTGGTAGACATAGGGAAACCACAAAAGCGGCACTTCGCCCATGTAGATGGTCACGTTCGACAGCACGACGTGGTCCTTGGGATAAATGCGGGCCGTTTTCGCGGTGAGATAGACCTCCGGCTTGGACGAGTCCGTGGTGGCCAGCGTGAGGTGAATGGCCTCAAAGGTTTTCCCCTCCATTGAATTGAGGGCTTCGGCCTGGCAGAAAAACGGAAAAAACTCGCTGCGACCGTTCTCAACGCGCACCAGCTTGGTCTCGACATTGTACAAGGCGCGGTCGCCGACCAACAGCCGCCCATCCTGAAAGACGCGCACGTTGCCGATGAGCACCATCTCGTGGGTCTCGGGGTTATACTGGAGGTAATCGGAATACAGGGAGGTGCCGCCGTGATGAACGCTCACGTCCTTCTCCGCGATGGCGAGACCGTTCTCGAAGCGTTGCCCGCCTCCTTCCCCCACGGTGATTTCCACGGGCGCTTTGGCGGTGTTCGCTCCCGTTTGCGCCCACAAGGTCGGCGTGCCCAGTACTAACAGGGCGAGGAGCAGATGGCGGATTCTCATGGAGAGGCACGAACCTAGCGGGACGGGAATAGGTTGCCAATAGAAAATCGGGCCTTCTGAACGACGCCCCAAATTTTAGCGAAGAAAGCGATATTACTGGGCCGGTCGAGTCTGGAACGGCAACGAAGTGAAGATTTTTTCGATTTTTTTCAACTTCAGACTTGCGCTGTGCGTCAACTCGTTCATCGTGAGCCACTTTATGAGTCAAGTCCCAACCCTTCAAGCCTCCGTCATCTGCGAAGATGTTCGGCAGGAAGCAAACGGCATCCAATCTTTGATTGGCGTGCTCACAATCATTCCGGCGGCCAACGCGCCAATCAATCTGCTCAAACTCGCGGTGTGGACGCGCTGGATCAACGGCGCCGGCAAGTTCACCCAGAACGTGCGCATCCTTGCACCGGACGGCAAGACCGTTATCGGTGAAGCCAACGTTGAATTTGAGATGCAGACCGCCGAGTTGCCTCACAGCAACACCAACATCATCGTTGGCGTGCAACTCCCGGACTTCGGCGTCTACCGCGTCGAGATCGCTCTGGACGGCAACCAGGTCATCAACTACCCGCTGATCGTCGCACAGATCCAGCAGCAGCAACCGGCGCCCGCCGGCAACTAGGCGGACTCCCGAAAGGGAGTACGACAAAAACCGTTTCTGTTAACAATGCCGGGAGGGCCATCCTTCCCGGCATTTTTTGCGAATGGCAGGGACGGTACTCCGGGCCGCCCGAAGACGCGCGTGTAGAGACGTCGCTGCTTCGTAGATAGAGAAGCGCCGCATATCCATGCAGCTGTTCGGCAATGCTCGGTTCCCCGAATCGGAGATTGGGAACGAGCATCCCACTCGGCGCAGACGCCGACTGTTTGAAGGAAGCAAATCGGATCGACTTGGTTAGGGGCGCGGGACAAATTGCTTCTTTTATTTGGCCCGCCGATTCTTGCGAGAACGTCGGAGACCGGGTTCCGGGGAGCGCACGCGCCCTCGCGTGCGGCCTTTGGCGCCCCGCCAAAGGCATCTTCTCTCAGGAAGCCCGCATCCAACCGAGTAACCACGGATTACACGAATGAACACGGATAGGTTTCATCCGTGCCAATCCGTGAAATCCGTGGTTTCGATGAAGCAAAAGTTCGCGTCGGCGAGGGCGCCGACGCCAAC